>Ga0307445_10000039_pt1 | contig 49921 bp, 43 predicted proteins | sample SalMarSW160330MG_FD_202147 | JGI IMG/M metagenome (GOLD analysis project Ga0307445, IMG submission 202147) | Salt marsh sediment microbial communities from the Plum Island Ecosystem LTER, Massachusetts, United States - SW1603-30 | ecosystem: Environmental > Aquatic > Marine > Intertidal zone >... | reverse complement strand
CGAGAAGAAACGATGACGCTAAATTCTATACTCATAAGGCATGCTAGTGGAGAGTTCAAAAGAATTGTAATCCCAAAGTCCAAATTTGGGAAATACAAATAACCGAGTTTAGGGAAAGAAACGATATCTATTAGAACCATGAATATTACAGAACTGATCAATATCATGCTTATTACGGGTAAGAATGCAGCCAAACTCTTGCCAAGTAAGATTTCATCATCGGTGGCTGGGGTTGCTAATAAGGGTTCAAGAGTTTTTTCAACTTTTTCCCCTACGAAACTGTAAGATGCGATAATAGTTGGAATTATCGCAGAGAGGATGATGAAAAAGAAGGAAAACGCATTAAATATCGGGAATATGGCCTGGATTGGCACACTTGTTTTGTTAGTAACAACATACCAAATTATCATAGGTAACCCAATTGAAAGAGCTAAGGGTAAAATTAATGCCGAATAAAGAATCAATTTTTTTTTGATAAAAAGACTAAAATCTTTTGTAGTTATCGCCCAAACATTTTTTCTATTCAATTTACTCATTCCTCCTAATCTCTTTCAAATAAACATCTTCTAAACTTGGAATTAACTCTGAGATGGTTTGAATTTGTCCACCTGCATCTAATATTGCGCGGGTAATGAGAGTATTTTCTTTGTGAGGATCATTGACCTCAATTGTTATTTTGTTATTATCTACTGCAATCTTTTCGAATCCAAGGGATTTTATGCTATTAAGGATGGTATCTGTAACTGCGTCCACTACGACAATAGATTTCTTTCCCCATAAAGAATGGCGTAATTCATCGGGAGATCCAGTAGCTATTAGATGAGTATTCATAATTCCCACACGATCACAAATTCGTTCTGCCTCATCGAGCATGTGTGTATTCAAAAAAATTGTGCGCTTTTCTTTTTTCAATTCAAGGATAAAATCTCTAACCATTTTAGTCGCTTCTGGATCCAAATTTGCCGTAGGTTCATCCATAAACAAGATTTTTGGTTCATGGACTAATGTTCGAGCGATGGCTAATTTTTGTTTCATTCCTTTGGAAAATGTGCCAACGGTTACATCTTTTTTCCCCCATAAATCCAACATTTTCAAATAATATTCAATTCGTTCTTTTCGCTTATTTTCAGGAACCTGGTATAATTTTGCATAAAAATTCAAATTCTTATAAGCAGATATGTCTTCATAAAGACCCACATTTTCTGGTAATAATCCGATCATTTTACGAATCTCAATACAGTCCTTTTTATTATCAATGGATAAGTCATTTAATATCGCGGTACCACTCGTTTTTGTTATGAGGGAACATAATACCCTAATTGTAGTTGTTTTACCCGCTCCATTAGGACCGAGCAAACCAAATACTTCACCTTCTTCAATTTGCAATGAAAGGTTATCAACAGCAATCAGATTTCCATATTTCTTGGTTAAATTGTCAATTTTAATCATTGAGTAACATCTTTTAGGTTTAATTTAAAAATATTTTTTTTTCTAATCTAAATTTTCATTTAATAATTTATAAATTTAAATTATGATTTTTTTATATTTAAATACTTTCAAGGATGCTGTGATAACTTATTAGATCGGTATGATTTGATACTCCACTAAAACTATTATTATCAAATTAGAGAACGAATTAATATAAAGTATAATAAAGAAGTAAAAAAGGTCTATGAATAAGTAAATAAATATCTAATTTCTACTTATTTAGATTTTTTAATTTTATTTGGGTCTTAATTAACTAATGTTAAAATACTTAGATAGAGAAAAATAATCGATATAACACCGATAACGATAGATAACTGCCCAACCGCATCAATTCCCAATTTAACTGTAAGTGTTTTCTTACCCGATTTTAAATCAACCTCATAATCACCAACATCTTGATATGGTACTAAGGCTAATACGAATAGGAATGCGAATATTACAAAAAAAAGAGTTGAAATTGTAAAGCTCCACCCTTGTCCTAAAAAAACCCATAAAAGCGCCATAGAATATGCAAATGCAGGTGCGACTTCATGCCCTAAAGAGATTTTTTCTGAAACATAATTTGATAATATAATTACTGGCACCAATGGAATAAGAATATAAATTAATTGCCAAACGATAAAAATCTGTAAAATTGCAAATCCTAAAGCGATGATAGTTAATATTCTCCCTACAATCTGAAGAGGTCTGACATTTAAAATACCATCTCGGATTACTCCTACTCCGCCAGATTCTAAATCATAGCCAGCAAGCCAATCTGATGCTTCATCTCGATAATGAACACCAATACCTGCTGTTATTATTGTAATAAATGATAGGATGAGTAAAAGAATATCAATTTTGTTTCCAGAATGATTAATCCCGATTATAACTCCTCCAATCCCCAAAACAAGATATGAGATTAAAAATTTAAGTCTAATCGCTTTGATCCATCCTATTGCTTGTTGCTTTTTTGTCACCATAATGAGTTCAAGTAATAAATTAAATTATTATAAGGATGTAATTACTAATGAATTGCATAAATCTTAATTCATTTTTTAGATTTTTTCTAATAAATTATAAATATTCTACCATACAAAAAGACTCTTTTATTATGGTATCATAATCAAGTTATAATTACACATTTCCTTCATATTCACCACTATAAATACAATTAAAAAAGATATTTTCATGCATCATAAAGTAATAATTGTAGGTGCTGGACCAGTCGGACTGTTATTAGCAAATCTCCTTGGTTCAAAAAATATTGAAACCTTAATTTTAGAAAAAGAATTGATCAGGAACCCTTGGTCAAGGGCTATTGGGATTACACCTCCCTCTTTAGAAATATTAAGGAGCTTAAATCTTGCCCATCTCTTTATTAATAATGGTATTATAGGGAGAGCTGCCATTTTTTTTGGATCTACAGTACGGTTAGGTACATTAAAGATAAAGAAGATTCCCTCAAAATTTCCATTTGTTCTTTCTGTATCACAAGCGATAACAGAAAAAATACTAGAAAGTAATTTAAAAAAATATTCTTGTATAACCTTATTGCGAGGATATAAGGTCTCAGATATAAAGTTAAGCTCAAAGGGTTATGTAATAGAATGTTATAACATTCAAGAGTTAAAAGAAATTACTTACTCATCAGAGTTTATTTGTGCTTGTGATGGTGAGAAATCTATCATCCGAAAGAAAGTTAATATCCCATTTATAGGATATTATTTTAAGCCTACTTTTATTATGGGAGATTATTTTGATAAATCTTTTTTTAAACGAGATGCTGTTTTATGGTTTACTAATAAAGGGAGTATAGAATCTTTTCCATTACCCAATAAGAAAAGAAGGTGGATCATTCAAACTTCTAAATTTATTAAAACACCAAAAGAAGGATTTTTGGAAAAAATAATACTCAAACGTACAGGGATCTGCTTAAATGAAAAAGATAAAATCTCTCAAAATTCATTTGGTGTACAAAAATTTTTAGCTGATTTATATTGGAAAGAAAAAGTATTTCTATGTGGAGATGCTGCCCATACCATGCCCCCGATTGGAGGTCAAGGGATGAATACCGGGTTTGCTGACGCTGAATTTTTAGCGTATATTATCTCAACTTATCTCCATAATCCTAAACTGGATCTTAAATTTCTTGCAAATAAATATGATTATTATCGAAAAATTGCAGCAAAATCTGCTACATTAAGAGCAAATTTTGGTATGCAAGTTGGAACCGCTCGAAATTCTCTAATTTCACTGATAAGATCAACAATTTTAATTATATTTCTTCATTTACCAATATCTCGCTTAATAGTTCCATATTTTACAATGTTAAATATTCCTTATAATCAACTTTATAAAGTGCTTCAAAAAGATAATATAGTTAATTCTGCATTAGTGGAGAAAAAAGATTAAACAAAAAAAAGATCAAAATGATTTAGTTTGGAAATGCAATGCATTTCAATGATCTTCCAATGAGCCCGAGTAATCCAGCGCAAACAACACAGAATAGACTAATGAATACGAGAGGAATTAAAATAGTTTCAGTTGGTAAAAAGAAACTAATTACTCCTATCGAAATTGCAAGGGCTAGTAACACTGATCCTATAATCATTTTTTTTATGTGTTGAATAGTAATTATTCGTTTAAATCGTATTTTTCCATCAAGGATCCCACTCATAAGAGTTAAATCCACAAAGATCGGTAATGACACGTTTAGAATAACTACAGTACTCAAAATTTCATTTCTATAGAATGTTGGAAATATCAATGTTAACAATGTAAGAACAAAAGAAAAGATACTAAACCCTACAGTAAAATGGGTTAATATAGGATGAATCTCCAAATCTAAGATTTTTTTACGTTTCTCTGAAACCTTTTCTTTATATGGTTCAAAAGCAGTTTTTGGAACTCCGCATGCGGGGCATTTTTCTCCCAATTTACTTTCCTTGATAATATATCCGCAAACTTTACATCTTAATAATCGTGTCATAATTACTTATCATGTAGTATCTTTTTATAAATTATTGCTTTAAAAATTTAGATCTTATTCTGTAACTCATAATTGATTTAAAAAAAAACCTTAGTTATTAATCACAACTTAATTTTAGGATGCATCTTCTTTTAGGTCCTCATATCCCACTGAATATATTTTTTCCGCTTCTTCAGGATGATGAGCAGTAACTTTAGAAGTAAACCAAAAAACCGCAATAACTGTTATCAGAATCAATCCAAAAACGATAAAAAGGCGATCGATTGCAATTGGAGTAGGATGAGTACTTGATCCTTCTACAGGTAATATTCCAAATATTGTATATGGTGCTCGAGCAGATTCTCTAACATACCCCATAACAATAACAATAAACATACCTACTACTCCTGCGAGAATTCCCGCATACCTGGATACATTTGAAAGTTTTCCCCATTCTCCCTCTTTCATTTTCTTTAGCATCTTTATATCTATAGCAACAACTAAAATCCCTATTATCATCAATCCTAATAACGCAATATATTTTATACCCATAATCCCAAGGGGATTGAACACAGAATTAGTTTCAAATTCAAAAGTATCACCTAACCATGATGGTTGTACTAAGAAAAAAGCACAAATAGCGCTGATGATTAGAAACCAATTAAAGAGTTTTTTATACTTTAGATTTTCTTCTCGATTGAGGATATTTTCTTTCCTATCGATATAATACACAAGAATGATCAGAAACAATGCGGATATAAGCGCAACAACAAGTAACATCTCCCAGGCTCTGGGTCCATGCATCATCATCTGAAAAGCGGGATTTACAGAGTAAAATAATTGATTTACATATACTAACCCAATTATTGGTTGAAATACAAGACCGAATAAACCCCACATCATACCCCAAGATCCAACCCAATCCCAATATTTTTTTGAGCTAATATCTTTGCGATCTTTGTAGTGAAACATGGCTAAAAGAATTAATATAAAACCAAATATAGAAATTGCTGCTGCAAAGCGATGTATTGTCAAGATCCATGTTGTAGGATTAAACCACCAAGAATATAAATCATTTATTGACATTGTTATAATTCCATCACTTCCGAAGGTCACTGTTGGAGTTCCAGGAGTTAGCATCCCCGATGCTACCATATTAATAAAAAAGGTTTGAAAAAATACTGTTATAGCATAACCATAACCAAGAATTTGATGATATTTAGTTTTAATTTTGTCCCATGAAAACCAATATGTATATAGAAAAAATACTTCTAAGAAAAAGGTAATAACTTCTAAGAATAATGGCCACCAATAGATATGAAAAAGATTGGTTGTAAGATTAGGCATAAATATGATAAAAAAAAGTACTCCTGCCGTAGCAAATGTAGTTCCTAAACTAAATAGCATTACATTAAATAAAGTTAGAGATCTGGATAATCGATTAAATCTACTTGTTCCATTTTTAATAAACATCGATTCAGAAGTTACAGCAACCCAAGATCCTCCCAGATGCAAGTTAGCATATAAAACATGTGAAAGCATGACAAATGCAATTGCTATAGAACGACCATAAATTCCAAAAAATTCCTGTATTGGTAAGTTTGATTCATTTTGACTCGGAAGATTATCAACAGGAGGCATTATTTGGGTTGAAGAAATTAACCCTCCCTGAAGTGGAACAAATATAAATGTTAATATAATGAGATATACTGCGAAGCTTAAGATAATAATAAACAATTTTTTTTGATTTATTTTTCTAAACATATTCTTTGTTGTTGATGGTTTTTCCACATTTTCTTGCATTGCATTTACCTCGAAATAATAAAAATATTCATTTTAGTGATATTTAAATTTTTCCTCATAAAATATATGACACAATAATTATTTTTATTCTTGAAGGTTCTATCTCTTAATAAAAAAATCTTTTATTATAGTAGATTTTTAAATTTATAACCTAAATCTTTTATTACTTATAGATTCTTTATATATCGAATGCATATTACTTTAAAAAGTTGAAGTTAAAATGAGATAAATCGTACTATGGAAGTAGCCATTGACACTTTAGATAAGATTTTTGTAAATAGCCCATTAAAGAGATTCATGCAAAAGTATTTCGAAATGGAAATTTTTAAAAAATTTTTAAAATCTTATAAAATTCAGATTACCAATAAAACAATTTTAGAAGCTGGATGCGGATCTGGTTTTGGTTTGCATCTAATTCAAAAAGAATTCAATCCCTTAAGTCTATATGGTTTTGATATATTGCCCGAACAAGTCTTAAAGGCAAAAAAAAGGAATTTATCTGCTCAAATCTCGATTGGTGATGTAACAAGTATAAATTATCCTGCAATGAAATTTGATATGGTATTTATTTTTACCGTTCTCCATCATATCCCCGAGTATCCCAAAGCACTGAAAGAAATTAGCAGAGTTCTAAAACCGGGAGGTTATCTTTTAATTGATGAACTTAATAAACGGTTAATAGACTTTTTTGATAAGTTTTTAGGAGTAAAGCATCCAGAAAAATCAAGATTTAAGTGGAATGAATTATATAAGGCTATTGAAAATGCAAATATGATAATCATTGATAAAAATATTTTTCCTATTGGATTTGGACTTTTTCTGTGTCAAAAAAAAAGCTTTTAAAATTAAACTCAAAATATAATAATAAATAATTTACAAATAATTATTATTGATAATAAAAATAGAACAAATATAAAGAGAGGTTGATGTGATTGTTATTTTTTTATGATAAACCCGGATTTGATGAGGGTTTAGGTGCTTTTATTTTTGGAAATCCTCCAATTCTTGGGATGATTGTATTAGTATATTTTTTGATTGGCGCTGTTTTGTCAATCTGGTCTTATAAGAATGCAAGGAAAAGGAATATGAAATATAAAGCATGGTTAATCGCAATACTTCTTACAGGTTTTATTGGTTTCTTGGTTTATATGACTATAAGAGATCCCTTAGTATCGGAGCGAATTTAGAAATTTTTAAATTTGTTGTAGTCAATAATCATTTAAATTTGAGTTCAAGTAAAAAAAAAATATAGATTAGTTAAATATGAAATTTTTTGATGAACATACACTTTACTTCACCTCCTTCATTCTTTTTTTTTGGTTAATCACATTCAATTTTTTGGTAGTTTCTCCAATTCCGACAATATTTAAATCAAACTTTTTTACCTTAACTCCTAAATTGTCTAATTATTGGATAATTACTAATGAAATTCATATTGACAATAATTGGTCAGCAAGTGAAGCATATTACGATTTTATTTCTGGATCCGGTACGTTTAATGACCCATTTATAATTGAAAACATAACTATTAAAAATCTTAAGAATGGTAATAATGTAATTACTATAGAAAATTCTCTTGATTATTTCATTATTAGAAATTGTAAAATAACTGGTTCTGGGGCTTCAATATACAATGCTGAAATTAATATAATTAATTCTACTAAAGGAATTATAATAAATAACACAATATCTTCCAATGTGGGTACTGGAATATCTTTGATTAAAAGTAATAATATTTCGATTACTGAAAATACTCTTTTTAATAATTCTTACATCGGGATTGGATTAAATGAGAGTCAAAATAATTATGTTTACAATAATATAGCAACTTACAATGGAAGAAGTATAGCAAGTGGATTTGGTATAATTCTATTTAAAAGTCATAATAATAGTGTATCAAGAAACACCGCTTCATATAATACCGCTATTGGAATTCTTTTAGGTAATAGTAGCTATAATAACATTACTTTAAATACAGTTAATTATAATTATTTAGGAGTTCGTTTAACTCAAAGCTCAAACTTTAATAACATAATTGAGAATAACTTAAAGGAGAATACCTATTGCTTTATTGTTGATACAGATTCGGAAGGAAATGTTCTTAAAGATAATGACTGTGGCTCTATCGGATTTGAATTTTATTTCTTTCTTATTGCTTTTGGAATAGTATTCTCGTTATCCTTTATTGGATTAATTATTGCCATAAAAAGACGGAGAAAGATAAAAAAAGAAAGAAAGACATTAAAATAACTCGTTGCTATAATAATCATGTACAATAAAATTCTAATTGCTTTAGATGGATCAATTTATTCAGAAATAGCAGGAGATATTGCTTTAAAAATAGCTGAAAATTCGCAATCAAGTCAATTATATGGGTGCCATGTATATACTTCAAAAATGCATAAATCTCGATTTGCTGAAATGGAGTCTGGATTACCAGAAACGTACCAGACAGAAGAAAAGCTTGATTATTTAAGAGATACACATGAAGATTTGATTACAGATGGTATGGAACTAATTTCAGATGCTTATTTATCTTCCTTTGTAAAAAAAGCTATAGAGAAAAATCTAAAAGTTGACGGTATAACCCCCGAAGGAAGGAATTATTCTAAACTTATTGAGATAATCAAACAAATAAAACCTGACTTAACAATTTTAGGAGGTTGGGGTCATGGTAAAGAAGAAATACAAATTCTTGGAAGCTTAACTCAACGGATACTACTACATAATATAAAATCAGACTTACTCATTGTAAAAAAACCAATGGTTTTTAAATACAATCCTATTGTAATAGGAATCGATGGAAGTAAAACTTCTTATGTTGCTTTAACAAGGGCTTTTGATTTCTCGAAAATCTATAATACTAGTATTGATGCTATCGCTGTATACGACCCTTATTTTCATACGGGTGTTTTTAAAACGATTGCAGATGTATTACCAATAGAAGCTCAGAAAAAATTTAATTTCACGGCACAGGAGAAAATTCATGATGAAATAATAGATAAAGGATTAGAAAAATTATATTTGGAAGGTTTAAAGAAAGCACAAGTAATTGCGACCTCTGAAAATATTCCGTTAAATATAAATGTGCTAGCAGGTAAGGTATATACCAAAATTATTGAATATTCTAATCTCAAGAATTCTGATTTGATAGTTCTTGGAAGGTGGGGATTGCATAGAGAAGACATTTCTTTAATAGGATCTCACGTATTTAATTGTGCGATGTTATGCAAAAGTAATATTCTTATTGTTAATCCTTCTGAGTTGAAGGTAAATATCCCAGATTTAAGAACTTCAGATAATATACCTATTAAATGGAAACCAGAAGCAGAAAAAATGGCTGAAAAAATTCCCTCTTTTGTTAGAAATATGGCTAAAAATATGATAGAAGATTATGCTAGAGAAAAGGGTTTTTCAGAAGTGATACCAGAACTTGTAGAAGATATAGCAAATAAGTTTGGAATGGAAGGTAACCAAGATTCAATTGGAGATATTCAAAATAATATTATTAAAGTCTCTCGCGATACAGATCAAATCCCAAAAGCAGAAGAAGTTACTTTTTTTAAAACTAAAAAGTTTGCACCCAATTTTCATAAAAATATATTAAAAAGTAAAATTATTGGAGAGATTTTAGAAGAAGACCAAAATATTTTAGTTTATAAAGTAAAAAAGATATTACCACAATCACCTGCTTTAGTAACAGAAGATACAAGATTAGAGTTTAGTTAATATGGCTGAAAACTTTCACTTACTTAATATATGGAAGAAATATCGTAAGAGTATAAATTATGCTCTTGAAGATATATCTCTTATGTTTTATATAGGAGAAATTCACGTACTTTTAGGGCCAAATGGTTCTGGAAAGTCAACCTTATTAAAAATTCTTGCATGTTTATTATCATCTTCAAAAGGAATGCTTAAATATCACAATGTTCAGTTAAAAAAATCAAATGATGAATATAAAAGAGAAATAGGAGTCTTATTTGATCACACTGCTCATTGGGATCAGCTTACTGGATATGAAAATGCTTGGTTTTTTGCAAGTTCTTATGGAGTGCCTCATAGTGAAATTAATTCTCAGCTTGAATATTATTTTAAATGGATAAATTTATGGGACAAAAAGGATGATCCAGTGAAAACTTATTCTTATGGCATGCGTAGGAAATTAGCTTTAATAGAGGCTTTAGTTCATCATCCTAAAATTTTACTTTTAGATGAACCATCTATGGGCTTAGATTATCATTCCCGAATAACTTTATATGCTACATTAAAAAGATTAGCTTCAGAGGGAACAATAATTATCATAGCTTCTAATGATGTGAACGAGGCTGCTTTTTTAGCAAATAGAGTTAGCCTGTTAAGTAATGGAAAACTCATTGCTTCAGACAAGCCTGGAAAGTTAATGGAATCATTAAAACCATATATTACAATTGAACTTAGACTTACATTACCCATTCCATTGGAAGATTTAAAAAAAATTGAAGATTTAGAAGAGATTAAAGTTGAGAATGATACTCAAAATAATGATTTTATCATCATTATTTTAGCAAAACCTAAGAAAAATTCCAATTATTCAAAAATAATAATGGATATTGTCAACGAAATCGTAAGAAAAAATGGACAAATAAAATATATTGATATTAAAAATCCTAATCTTGGAGATCTTTTTTTAAAATTAAAAGGTAAAGATAATGCATCCGAATAGTTTTTGGAAAATAGAATTAATAGAAACATTAAATAACAAGAAAAATTTGATTATTAAATTAATCTTACCATTAATACTTACGCTTCCTTTATTAATTCCAGGAATGTCTTTAAACATAAAAGCAAGTTTTTTCACTCTGATCATAATCTTCATCTCAACTTTTGGTTCCGCTGTAAGATTAATTCAATTAAAAGAAAATAAGATAATAGAAAGGATCGCGGTACTCCCTATTAAAGGTTATAGATTAATTTTTGATTATCTTTTCGCAAATGTATTTATAGATTGTATTAAGTTAAGCATACCTATTATAATGTTGTTAGTTTTTAACTTAAATGATTTTCAAATATTTACTTTATTCGGGGTTATTATTAATTTTATTATGTCAATTATTTTTGCAAATTGTCTTGGAATTATTGTAGCCATTATAGCAGGCTCATCAGGAGAAGGTCATCTATATTCTATAATAACAGTACTAGGAGTTTCGGCTATTTCTGGTGTACTTTTTATTCCCTTGCCATATTTTCTTAATACTATATCCTTATTACTGCCTTTTCATTATTTTTATAATTCCCTTTTGTCTTTCTGGAAGGGGATTTTAGGTTTTTCGCTATTTCCTATAATAATAATAATTACTATTACTTTTATAGTCTTTTTAATATCTTCACAGTTATTTCGTTTTAACTAAAAATTAACTTGATTTTGGACTAAATTATAATAATAGTGATATCCTTTGAATGAAAATACTTTCAAATATAAATTCATATTATAATATAAAATATGATTTTATAAATCAATTAAAATTCAACGACAAAATGACAAAAAATTATGGAATTAAAATACAGCATTTTTCTTGAGGATGAACAAATAATAATTAAATATCACGACGGAAAAACAATCAAATATGAACTTCGACCTTTACCAAATACATTTCTGCAATGGCAATCAGAAGCAAGATTAAAAATGTTTGAGCAAATACAAACAGGAGGATTAAGTTCAGTTAAAACTCTTCCAGCTCACCTTCCTGTATTAGCAACACAATCAGAAGAAATGTCTTTCGTAAATTTAGCCACAAAAGGTTTAGGGTTATTACCAAAGAAGAATAAAGTCCAAGAATTTATTAACTTGTTCACTGAAACTAAAAATTCGTGTAAATCTCAATTATGGGAAAGCACAATCATAAAACGAATGGAAACCCTTACACAATTTTATAAAAACCTTGACTACTTTGATCCCTACTTTTTAGGAGGTTTAGAAATATTTGAAGGGACTACATTCAAAAATTTAACAAGAAATCCTTTTACCTCATTACTGTATGCAGGATCAGCACCCAAATATTTAAGTTTTCAGTTTAATGGAATTATGAATATTATTCAAAATAACAACCCATATTATCAATTTTTATTATCTGCAAGGGAATTATTCGCTTTTGATTCCTTTCATGTAATGCAAGGTAGATATCCTTTCGGGTATTTATTTTATGTCGTAAATATTATAGAAAAGACTCCTTACTCCAGAAAATAATTAATCGATAAAATCACCTTATCTTTTCTTTTTTCTTTTAAATTTTATAGATTTCCTTTTTAGCTTTTCTTATTTTGATCTGATCCCAATTAATTACTTCCTCTGCATTAGACTATGTGCATTAAATTACATAATAAAGTATAATAAAAATAAAGAAAAAAAATATCTTTAAATCATTTACATTAACAAATATCTACTCATACATTTTGATAACTCTTCCATTTCTTTTCAAGGTTTGGATTTTGCAGAGTCTCCATTATATATTTACCGAATTCTTCTCCCGTAGCACCCGTGTCTCTCCCAGTTACTTTTAGCTTTTTCTCGTATAATGCACAGACATCTAATGCCATTTCTAATTTTTTGGCTTTATTTATGTATCCAATATGATTTAAGAGCATGGCGGAAGCCTTAATTATACTAGTCGGATCTGCGTATTTAGTTCTTCCCGTTTCTACCATTCTAGGAGCAGTGCCGTGGATAGCTTCAAACATTGCATAGCGTTTTCCAATATTTGCGCTTCCTGCAGTTCCTACTGATCCCTGAATTTGTGCAGCTTCATCAGTTATGATATCTCCATATAAGTTAGGGGCCACAAATACCTTAAATTCTTTCTGACGTTCTGGATCGATTAATTTGGCTGCCATAATATCGATATACCAATCATCGAACTTAATTTCGGGATATTCTTCTTTTGCAAGCTTTTTCGCCATGTTTAAGTACATTCCATCAGTAGCTTTCACAACATTTGCTTTTGTAATCAAAGATACTCTGTTCAGGCCAGTTTTTTTAGCATATTCAAAAGCTAATCTCAATATTCTATCAGTACCTTGTTTGGTATGGACACAAAAATCAAATGCTAAATCTTCTGTTACATTGATTCCCTTTGAACCCAATACATAAGCACCCTCTGTGTTCTCCCTAAAAAATATCCAATCAATGCCTAATTCGGGAACTTTCACAGGACGAACATTAGCAAATAAGTCAAGCTCTCTTCGCATCGCCACATTTGCGCTTTCTAAATTTGGCCATTTACCTGAAGTCAGATCGGCCGAGGATGGAGTATGGGTAGGCCCCTTGAGAATCACGTGACATTTCTTTAACTCATTCACGACATCATCTGGTATTGCTTTTAATAATTTAGCTCGGTTTGCTATGGTTAATCCTACGATGTCTTTGAATTGAATTTTACCGTTTTCTACTTCTTCTTTTAAAAGAAATTTCAAAATATTTTCGGCATGTTTTGTAATTTCTGGACCGATATAGTCTCCGCCAGCTACTCCTATGATGAGTGGGTTCAATTTAGAATAATCTATCCAATCTGCTCCTTTCTTTAAATCTTCAATTCTTTTTAATTGAGCCCTTACTAAACCTCCAAAGTGGTCTTTTGCTTTTTGTACTACATCTTCCATGTTTTATTTCCTCTCTTTCATTTTTATTTTTTCTTTAATTTGCTTTTGTTTTTAATTGTTTAGATTTCTTAAAATTTATTATTTCTATAAATTAAACAAAAAAAGTTAATTTAAATTTGTATAATTATAATTTGAATATTCTGCTTAACTTCCAAATAAAATTTCATCCCAAGGTTGACGGTATAAACTTGCTCGTTGTCTTTTTTGATCAAATACATGTCCCATCATTCCAATTGATCGTCCTAGAACGAATAATCCATTTAATGCTTCACTTTCTATAACATCTTCGATTTCTTCCTTGGAGAAATCTAAATTTTCCAGTAGATCCAAAAAGGTTATACCTATTGTACCATCGACATTTAGTATCAAATTATTGCGCTTAGAGGTTGTGAGTTTCTCTACTTCCAATGCATAATCTAAGTGGGGATGCTTTGGAAAATTCTTGAGGACGAATTCTTTGAGTAGAATTACTCGGACGTCTGGATTTTGTACTGATTTTATTCTATGACCGATTCCCGGGATATTCATCTGTACTACATTTTTCATGTAGCTTACAAAATCTAATGGAGTCATTTGTTTTTGCAAGGCCTCCCTGAAATATTTTGCTGCATCTGAAATTGCTCCACCAAATCGAGGTCCAATAGTCAATATTCCTGAAGCAAGAGAGGACATTAAATCTTTACCAGCACGAGCAGTAATTATTGCATTGTGAGCTCCACTTACCGCTGGTCCATGATCTGCAGTAAGCTTTATTACCATTTCTATGAATTCTTGAGCAAAATCAGGTAATTCTTTTTTAAACCATAGGAGTCCAATTACATACCCAATTGATTTATGTTCACGGATTATAGTATCGAGACCGACCCCAGCAAATTTTGGTACATCTCCACGATCATCTGAAATGGTGACAACAACATCGCTTTGACGTCGAACTATTCCAAGGCGGACGGCTTCGTTAAAATCAAGCGGAATTTTTGGGGGTTCTATTTCTTTTATTGGTTCAATCTTACCTTCAGCTTTTAGTTTATCAAATGTTTCTTTAATCACTTTATCGAAATCTTCATAGGACGTTGGGACAATGGCACCAGCTTTTTTAAGCGCTTCATTTTTAGCTTCAGCTGTTTCTCTATCACTTCCAGCCATTGCACCGGCGTGACCAAATTGGAGTCCACTGGGAAGTATTCTCGCAGCAGTTCCAGTAACCCATACAGCAAGAGGTTTTTTGATTAATCCATTCTTTAAGGCATTAACAATTTCGTATTCTTCAGTTCCTCCAATTTCACCCAAGCAAACTAGCATTTTGATTTTAGGATTTGCTTCATATCTTAAAAGGTGATCGATTAGGCGTGACCCTGGATAGCGATCTCCTCCTATTGCAATGCTTTCATAAACTCCGTCTGTATTTTGGGCAATCATAAAATTCATTTCATTACTCAAACCACCAGACTTGGATACAAAACCTACTGAGCCTGGACGATATAATTTGGATAATAAAATATTTTCAAGCGTACCGGCAGTATTTGCGATTTTAAATGCTCCAGCACGTATTCCTCCAACTGTTGCTGGACCAATTATGATTTTTTTACGCTCTTTTGCAATCTTGTTTAATAATTGACTTTGCCTTTCTGGTACTCCTTCGGCAATAATTACAACAACTCGAATCTTCTCTGAATCAAGTGCTTCCTTGCTAGTATCGTATGCAGAGCGAAAAGATGCGAAATTTATCATTACATCTGCTTTAGGATGTTTCTTAATTGCCATATTTAATGTTTTGTAAACGGGAATGACAATTTCACTACTCCCCCAGAATACTTTATGATATGCAATTGCAGCTTCTTGAGTAGATTGAATCATGGCTGCAACCGATGGTGTTTTTCGATGACACACGTAGTCAAAATCTAACATTCGTTGAACGGGAGCTGCTTGCAATCCATATATAATAGCTTGCGAACTTTCATCAAATAGTTCATAATCTTCCATTTAAGATTCACTCTCCATTTTTTCTTTCATTCTAGCCACTGGTCGTGTCATGCTATCATATCGATCATAAATATCTATTGGAATGCCAGTCTCTTCGCCGACCATTCTCATTAATTCTAATCCTTGTTTTTCATTAGGACCGCCTCTCCGTACAAGGATTTTTACATTTGCTTTCTTTAACTTTTCTACAGAATTTTTGATTGCTTTCACAATTCCCCCAAAAGTTGCTTTAACATCAGTAAAGTTGGCAATTCCTCCACCTATAATCAGATATTTTTCTTTTCCTTCAGGATCTGGAAATTCTGTAATGAGATCAATAATGGTTTGAGCGTAAATTTGCGTGTGATCTTGACTAGGGTTACCAGAATATTCACCATAGTTACCAAGTTCTTTTGCAAGTCCAAGGTCTGCAATTGTATCTGTATATATGACACTCGCTCCACCTCCAGCAACCATTGTCCATATTCTACCCTTTTGGTTGAGGATTGTCAATTTTAGTGAAGCTCCCGTTTTTTCATCAAGACTTTGTATTTTCTCCTCTTCTGGACTCATTTTCTGACCAAACCCGGCGGGAAATTCTATAGGGTTCTGAGGATTTCCCCATGTGTCTGCATGAAGAAAAGCAGCTGTGTCATCTAAACGGGCTTTTACATCCAATGGAACTATTTCATTTTCACTTGTAATGGCAAATGGATTAATCTCAAGAAATGTAAAATCTTGATCCACAAAAACTTGATACATTCCTTTGATGAAGGGAATTAAAATATCCTTTAAATCTCCTAAATCTGGCATTTTGCTTTTTAAATCAAAATTCTCAATCTCTTGCCCAATAGGTACAGGAATATGCTTAACTTTATCCCAATTTTCTTCCACGAAAATTCCCCCTTCAAAACTAAAGTGAATGAGATTATGATCCCTTTCAGTTGTAAAAGAAACGTAATATTCTTTTTCATGAGGGATAAATGGTTCTACAAGCAAGCGGGTGATTTCTCCTTCAATTCCAGAGATTACACGAACTTTTCCTAAATTATCTTTACAGAATTTTTTCATTTGATTGCTATCAGCATCAAGTAGAATTAAATTGGCTTTGCCTCTCTTGCCAAACAGTTGATCGGGTTTAACCACCAATTTTTCAGTTTTCATCCATGGATTTTCTGAAATTAATTTATCTATATCCGTGTTAGGTTTGATTATAGCGATTTTATTGTGATATTCGAATCGTGGATAATATTTAGGCAATTCAGAAGCAATTATTTTTTTTGCATCTATTTCGTATATATTTTTCTGCGCCAAATTTCTCTAACTCTTTTGTTATTTTTACAAAATAATCATAATAATAGATAATAACTTTAGATTCTATTTTCATTTAAATTTTTCCAACATGATTAATATGGGATACAATTCCCTTTTTTTAGACGATATGACTAATATACGCGAACTTCTGTAGATAACACCCCATTATTTTCAATAATTCTAACTTATATTTGCAATATATCTTTTAATAGCTTAAATCAAATGCTTTTGAAATCAATTAATACTTTCAATATAATATTAATGTTTAAATCGTGTTTAATTTCAAAGTAGGGAGTTTTAGATCCTATTTTTATAAAATATAATTAAAATTATTAAGAATCGTGAATCAATATTCAGATTAATATTCAAAAAACATATTTAACAAAATACAAATTTGAGGTGTTTATTTAATGAATGAAGTGCAGAATATTGGAATTCCCTTGCTTGGAGACAAATTTCCGAAAATGGAAGTAGTAACCACTCATGGGACGATGACATTGCCAGACGATTTGAATAAAGGAGGCAAGTGGTTCGTGCTTTTTAGCCATCCTGGAGACTTTACACCAGTATGTACCACAGAGTTTCATGCGTTTGCAATCCGAAATCAAAAATTCCTTGATTTAAATACTCGACTTATTGGGCTATCCATTGACCAAGTATTTGCTCACATCAAATGGGAAGAATGGATTGAAGAACATCTAAACACCGAAATTCCTTTCCCAATTATTGCAGATCACGGCGCTGTTGGAAAAAGATTAGGGATGATTCATCCTGGTAAAGGATCGAACACGGTAAGAGCTGTATTTATCGTGGATGCAAATGGCATAATACGTCTAATATTGTATTATCCACAAGAAGTCGGAAGAAATATGGACGAGATTTTAAGAGTTCTGAAGGCTTTACAAACTGCTGATGCTTACAAAGTTGCGATACCTGCAAATTGGCCAGAAAATGAACTCTTTGGAGATCATGTTATCCTCCCTCCCCCTAAGGATGTCAAATCTGCCAAAGAAAGGCTAGAAAATGCGGGAAAGGATTATGAATGTTTAGATTGGTGGTTTTGCCATAAAAAATTATAATTAATTTCTTTTTTTTTTTAATTTTATTATTCAATTAATTTAGTTTGCGCATTAGCTTTTTCAGATATTACTCTTTTACCTATCTTTGCTATTCTGCCAGCTAATTCATTAATGTTCCATTTTTCATATCCTTTCACGTAAGTGGAAAAAGTATTTTGTAACGGATCTTTCCATTTTCCTTGTATCATCTCAGCACCTAATTGAGCACCCAAGATTGCGCCTATATTCCCACAATTACAATCAGCATCAAGTCCCATCATCGCTGAGGTGCAAATCGATCTTCCAAGAGGGTCTTCGAGATCTTTTGAGCCATACAGTAGTGACAATATTATAATTCCTATATTTGGCAAAACGTGTACATTAGATGTGGATGTAAAAAGATATCGTTTTCTTTTTCTGCTTAATAGTGATTCTGATTTTGAACCACTTACTCCAGAAACTTGTAACTTGTCTTTTCTTATATCATCCCAAAAAAGTATCAATTTTTCTCTTCCCACTCTGAAATCTGTTGGATTATTATCATGAATTTGGATGGCTTTCCTAACCATTTGAGAATAGAGACTTTTGTTGGGAGGGGGAATATGGTTAAGGGACATTTCAATATTTTTTCTGATATCTGGTTCAATAAAGGCATTTGAAATAAGAACAGCCACGTAAATCTCGCCTTCAATACCTATTCCAGCATGAGAAATGGAAGCATCCATTTTAGCATATTTTTCTGCAACAGATGGAGCTCCAGGAGCAATCAGACCCCATATATCGGCTCGCATTTGTGCTCCAATGGCGTCAAAATAAATGTTATTGTGCAATCCAGATTGAGGCGGCCAAATATTCGATCTAAGATTATCTAATGCAATCTTTTCAGCGGTAAAGTTTAAATCATACAATCGGTCCCTCCATTCTATAGCAATATCTTTAGCAGTGAGATCAATTCCTTTTTTTTCTAAAGCAATCAGAGCACAAATTTCATACATCTCATCATCATTTATGTAATTTAAATCAATATTTTCTGGAAAATACGTGATATTTCCGTATTCATTTAATATTTGCTCATATGGTTTAAATTCAACAGGTGCTCCAACATAATCTCCTGCAATACGACCTTCCCAAGAGCCTAAAACTTTATCATAATATTCTGAATTCGAAATTTTCATCAGTACGACTCCCACATTTTTATTTTATTTGTTTAGAACAAATTCGAGTATCTGATTTGTTATGCAATTAATATTATATTTTTCTGTAATCTTTTTTCGAGCATTCTCAATCATTTTTTTTACTTTTTCGGGATGTTGTTTATAGAAAATTAACATTTCTAGCAACGCTCCTTTTTTTTTAGGATTAAATAGTAATCCTGTTTCGCCATTTGAAACTAAATCAATATTTCCATCTACTTCTGAAGCAATTAAAAATGTATTAGTGCACATTGCTTCAAGATTGGCATTAGAAATCCCTTGACCATAAGAAGGATCGATTAAAACATCGATATTACGATAAATTTTTTTTCTATCTTTTTCAAATCCGATCATACAAATTTTATCAGATAAATCATTCATTAAAACAAAATCAGTAATATAATCTAATTCCGTTCCATTCCCATATATATATAATTTATCTGAAGGAAATTGTTCAAGATAATCTCTAAATTCCATTAACAAGAATTTTATGTTTTTAAATTGAGTTAATCTCCCAATAAAACCAAAATTAACACTTTCGTGAACATTTTTATCCAAATTATTATAACTTTTCGAATCAATTCCATTTGGAATACTTAAAATCCTTCTTTTAGGAAAATTCAGATCTGTGATATCACGGAACATTCTTTTGTTGATTACTCGAATAAAGTCTATCTTTTTTATGAGAAATTTTTGGAACAATTTTAACCAACTATAGCAAACTATCTTTTTTATAAAATTATTTCGATTCATTAAGGAAACTTCCTTAATATGGTTGCTAAAATCGATTGGTATTTTCATTAAAATAGGAATTTTAAATAGTACCCTCAAGGATAGAGGTATTATAACATTATAAGAAAAAGTGTGAACATTTATCAAGTCAATACGTTCATCTTTATGAATTTTTACCAATTTGTATAAAGATACTAAATAAAAATAAAGTTTATCTAAAATTGAGTTTCTAAATTTGTGGATTTGATGAACTTTGAAGTCTTTAGACATGGTATGACATTCAGAATATCTTGTAATTAGCGCAATTCTTAAATTTTTTTTCATATTGTAAGAGGATAAAAGTTCTAATAATTGAGCTTCCATTCCTCCAAATGGGATATTTAATTCTTCGTTTGCATGAGTATTTTCAATGTAAATGGCTATTAACATCTTTTATTCATGATACCTTATTATAGATTAAGAAATAAATCATAAAACATTAATTTGATTATTTAAAGTGAATAATCAGATCTTTCTTATGAAAGAAAAATTTTTTATCAAAATCAGTATAAATGTTTTAATTCAAGTCTACAACATCTTAGTTTTTTATTTTTTAGCATTAAGGCTTGATAATGTCTTGATTGGTATTATTGGGTATACACATAGTTTAATTGGATTTGTTTTAATGATTACTTCTGTAGGTTTAGAACTAATTTATCTCCAACATAACGCAGATCAAAATTTTAAACAATATTTTAGCATTTTCTTCTTGTTAAAAACTATTAAAATATTAATCGCGTACACTCCACTCCTTATTTTTATGTTTTTTGGATATCATGATTCAGAAACTCTCAGTTTTATGTTTCTAACAATTGTTGCTTATATAATAACAAGTTTTTCAGATGTGTTTGTTATTAACTTAGAAAGTAGACAAAAAATGATTAAGGCATCTCTGATTTTACTCCTCAATCAATTCGTAAAAAATACGATGATAATTTTCATCATCTTGAATTTAAAAAACATCTCAAATCCACTATATTCAATTGGTCTTGTATATCTTGTATCAGCAATATTCCATTTAATTCTGTCTCTTACTTTTTCAATAGACGAATTCAAATTTTATAAGATCGATAACAAAATTTTAAAAACTTATTTAAAGTCAATTAAACCATATATCTTATATTTTCTAATGAGCGGATTTGTCAATCAATTTGGGAAAATATTATTAGATTTAAATTATGGACATGCCGAATTAGCGTTATTCTATGTCGTTGAGACTAACATAATTGCAATTTTTCTTCTCATTTCGACTCAAATTTCAAATTTATATTATTCTTATCTCCCGAAAGAGTTTGAAAACAATAATTTTGAGACCATAAAGGTCATAACACATACAACAGAGAAGTATGCTTCTATTCTTTTCTTATCTGTTATTCTTATCGTTCAAATGAATTCCGAAAATTTTTTTAACCTATTTCTACCTAACTACGCTAATGCGGCTATTTATTTGAGAATTATGATCTTTGTACCTTACTTGGCAGGGATAAACCAACCCTATTCTTCTCATTTGATTCCAAGCAAGAATGAAAAAACATTTTCAAATTATTTTATCATCAAATCAGCAATATGGGTAATAATGATAATATTTGTTATACCTTTTCATATCTTTAATATCCCAGCTTTAGGTTTTGGGGGAGTAGGGCTCTCTTTTATGATAGTGTTCGGATTTCTTTTTGATTCTTTCTTTTATAGATATTTTTCTAAACGAATCGGAATACCGTCAAATAAAAAAATTATTTCTCATTTACTCTATGCATTAGTCAGCTTTATTATAATTCAAATTCTTTTTAACGTTATAATAGCTAAATTAGTTTTAAATAGCATGCTATACTTATTGTTAAGTTCATTAGCATTAATAGGGGTCTTTTTTCTGCAGTTAATACTTTTCAAAGAGTTAAACAAGCAAGATAAAACGTTTATTATAAACTTATTTAAATTAAGCAGTTACAAGGAAAGTTTCCTTGAAGAACTTAAAGGTTATTGATAATTATAGGATTTCATTAATTATTTTTGGAATATTCCATGGATTATTAGCTATTGAAACACCCGCATTTTTTAATGCATTTATCTTTCCTTGAGCTGTACCTATATCTCCCGAAATAATCGCTCCCGCATGACCCATACGTTTACCTTGTGGAGCGCTCTTTCCAGCAATATAAGCAACAACTGGTTTATTTATATAACTATTCAAAAAGTCAGCGCTTTTTTCTTCTTCATCACCGCCAATCTCACCTATTAATACGATCAATTGAGTATTATGATCATTTAGATAATATTCGATTGCTTCTTTCATTGTAGTTCCTCTAACAGGATCACCACCTATCCCTATATACGCTGAAACTCCTATACCCGCATTTCCAATTGCTTTTGTAATTTCATAAGATAAGGTACCACTCTTGGATATGACGGCCACTTCTCCATGATGACACAAATTACTCGGCATGATACCTAATTTGATCTTATCAGGAATCATTATTCCTGGACTATTTGGTCCAATTAGATGTATATTTTTCTCCTTGGCTATTTCTATTAATCTTAACATGTCAAAAACTGGTACTGATTCAGTAATAATAATGTTTACCTTTATTCCTGCAGATAAACTTTCTTTAACGGCATCAAATGCAAATTTAGCGGGAACAAACACAATACTCGTATTGCAACGCGTCTCATCAACTGCTTCTCTCATACTATTGAAAACTGGAATTCCTTGAACTTTTTCACCACCTTTCTTAGGAGTTACTCCAGCAACTATTTTTGTACCATAATCAAGCATGAGTTTTGTATGGAACATTCCTTGGTTACCTGTAATTCCTTGAACTACTACCCGTGAATTTTTACCTATATACATCTATACACTTAGCACCTCCTTTACTCTTATCACGGCATCCATCACATCTTGATAAGCGTTTATCCCTTCCTTTTTTAATAATGTTATGCCTTCTTTTTCATTCGTTCCAGATAATCTAATAATGATTGGAGGCAAATTCGTGAAATCATGGATTGCATGAATTATTCCTTCTGCAACTGTATCACATCGAGTAATTCCACCATAAATGTTTATTAGTATACATTTGGGTTTAAGACTAAAAAGTAATTTTAAAGCTTTATATATTCGCTCTTTTGTCGCTCCTCCTCCAACATCTAAGAAATTCGCTGGTTTTAGTCCCAAATCAGATAAAATATCTAATAAAGCCATGGTCAAACCAGCTCCATTTGAAAGTATCCCTATATCTCCGTTTAATTTAACAAAAGAAAATCCCGCTTCATTACTATATTTTTCCAATTCAGTGACCCTTTCTTTTCTAATTTCTTCAATAATTGGCTGCCTAAAAGAAGAATCTTCGTCTAAAATCATTTTACCATCAATTGCAATCAATCCAGAGTTAGTAAGCACAAGTGGATTAATTTCAACTAATTGAGCTTCCAAATTTTTAGTAATACTCCACAGTTTTTTAAAAATGCTTACCGCTTCTTCTTGTAAATCCTTAGTAAAATCAAGATTAATAGCCATCTCGTTAGCAATATTATCTGTTACACCATTTGAAAGAGAAAAGTTTATTCTATAGATATTTTCAGGATTTTTTTTAGCAATTTCTTCAATATCAATTCCTCCCATTTTACTACCAATAATATAAAATTGTCTACCAGACGCATCTAATGCAATAGAAACATAATATTCATGTTTAATACGAATAAATTTTTCAATTAAAATAGCCTCAACATTATATCCATCAACAGTTCGTTTAAAAAAATCTTTACATGTTAAAATTGCTTCCTCTTGTGAATTTACTTTTTTTATCAGACCTGCTTTCTTTCTGCTCCCAATTGCTATTTGGGATTTAATTATTGCTGGAAATGAGAATTTTCCTACTTGTTCCTCAATATTATCAACCTTTCTGATAACAATAAAATCAACCAAAGGAACACCATATTTAGAAAAGATATCCTTACTCTCATATTCAAACAATCTCATAATAATTCCCTTCTAAGGTTTGAATTTTAAATCTTATTGGATTTAGAATTTTCTCTAAAATTAATAATTTCCACTTTTTAAGATCTTGTACATTAATGAACTGTTTTGGATCATGGGTTTTTAAGTTAGATTCTATAAAGATAAGAATAATCATATAAAATTTTAAGAATTGATGAAATATCAAATCATATATTAATAAGATATCTTATTATGTTTGTATGAATAGGAAAATTACTCCTATTATCCGAGAATACGATTGTAGATTATGTAAACAAAGTCATAAGATTGATCTCAATAACCAACTATTAATTGATCATGATGAATATCCATTCCCATACACTTTTTTACATGGAGAATTAAAAAATCTTCTAACTACTCTTTACATAGATAGGAATTTAGAAATTAGAGGTGTTGAGGTAAGAGAATTGAAAGATAGCGACCTATTCTCAAAAGATCAAGTTTTAACTATAACCAATACCCTTATGAAAGAGATAGAACAATTAAGGGAAGAAAATAATTCATTACGTGATGAGTTAATGACTATTAAGAAGAGTTTTATAAAATAATATCTTACGAGGAAAAAATCATGTCACATGCTAGATATAAAATATGCTTAATTGGTGATGGTGGAGTAGGAAAGACTACTTTAGTTAATAGGTACATTTCTGGGAAATATAAGGAAGATTTTAAGATGACTATTGGTGTAGATTTTTATATTAAAACACTGGATATTGATGGAATAAATGTCACCTTACAAATATGGGATTTTGCTGGAGAGCATCGATTTAAAAATCTATTACCTAATTATTTAATTGGTGCCTCTGGTGGGATATATATGTACGATATTTCTCGTTTTTCTAGCTTAAAAAATATAGAAGGATGGATGGAAGTGATACAAAAAACATCCATTGAACAAGAAAACTATCTTCCAATGATTTTAGTTGGTGGAAAATCGGATTTAGCATCACAAGGTAAAAGAGTAGTCGATCCTGAATTTGCTAAAGATTATGGCAGAACCCGAAATTTATTTGATTTTCTCGAATGCTCTTCGAAAACTGGTGAGAATGTTGAGGTAATTTTCGAAATCCTATCAAGGAAACTGCTTAGTAATGGTGGTTTATTGTAGAGAGTTAATACATATCTCATAATAGTTTTATCGAATAAAAAACTTTTATGAAATAATAGATTCCGTGATTTTATCATAATTTATCAACTCAAGAGATTACATGCATTCTTTTTCAATCGAATTTGATATTTCTTTATATATTAAATCAAATTCACACTCTAATGAGAAATCTACTGGAACTCAATCCTCAATTTAATTTATAGTTGTTATGTAACTCATCTAAACGCTCTTTCGAAGTAATATCTTGAAATTTGTGCCTAATTTATACTTATCCTTTATCCTGTTCTCAACTATTATTTTTCCTTGGTATTTATCAATAATTCTTTTTACTAGCGATAAACCCATACCCATACCTCTGGAGTGAATATCTTTATTATTATGTTGAGTAAATAATTTGCTTTTGTTCTCATCAGGTATTCCTATTCCATTATCAATAAATTCCATTTGGATAAACCCTTTACCCTCCTCTTCTACTTCAGAAATTTTGATTTTGATTTCTAATTTTTTATTCTCATCACTATAATAAACCGAATTATGCAATATATTATCAAAAATATCAATTAGCAATTCATCACCTTGAATACAAATGTCATCAGTCAATCCAGTTATTTCTATATCTATATCTCTTAATTTAAAACTATCCTTGATACTTTTAGTAACTTTCTTTAAGACATCAGAAATTTTTATTGAACTAAATGTGAGATTAGGGTCCTCAATTTTTGATAATTTTCTGACATTAGCTATCAAAGATGAAGCTTTATAAATTAAATTTTGGAGGTTTTCTACAAGGTAATCTTGATCTTCATCCTTTTTTTGAAATCTATCATAGTATTCTATTGTAGAGATTATACTTTGCAAAATATTACTCATGTCATGAGCAAACAAGTCTTTATAGAAATTTGTAAGATCAAATGCGTTTTTATATCTTATTTCAGAATTTTTTAACTTTTCTTCAGTCTCTCTAAATGACGTGATGTCTTCAAACGCAAGTAATATCAACTCAGAAGTATTATTTGTGGAATTTAATTTTCTAGCGTTAAGTAGCATGATTTTTTTACCAATAATTTGAAACTCATGACGTACTTCATAGTTTTCAAATTCTAAGCTTTTAGGAAGGATTTCTTCTAAAATCGTCCGTAGCATTGGAATATCCCATTGACCACCTTTTAAATCAAATATGATTTTACCCTCAACCTCTTCTTTTGAAACTAAAAAAGTCTCAAAAAAACTACGATTCGCGGAAATTATTCTGAAATTTGAGTCAAGGATTAAGAGGGGTTCACGAATTGTCTTGATAATATTTTCTGAAAAGTCTCGAGCCTCTTGTATCATTTGATTTGCTTTAATCATTTGTGTAATATCAAGAAATGATATTGTAACCCCATCAATGATATTATTCAAAGTTTTATATGGTAAAATTCGCACGTTATACCAAATTCCGTCTTTAGTTTCAAGATCTATGTTTTTGGGTTGTTGATTTTTAATGACATCTAATGCATCATTAATTATGTAATTATAATTTAAGTTTGAGGTGATATGGATAAAAGGACGTCCAATATCCGAATCAATTATGTTTAGAACTTTTGTAATAGGGGGTGTAAATCGTTTAATATTAAGATTAAGATCCAAAAAAATTAATCCCACATCTGTACTTTCTATTAAATTAAGGAGATCTGCGTTTATAAGCGATATTTCATTTATCTTCGCGTCTAATTCTGTATTTACGGTAATTAATTCTTCATTAATTGATTGAAGTTCTTCTCTCGAAGTCTGTAGTTCTTCATTTGTACTCTGGAACTCTTCATTTGATGATTGTAATTCCTCATTAGTAGATTTTAATTCTTCATTCGTGATTTCAAGTTCTTCAAAGGCAGTTTGTAGGGTTTGTTTGTTTGATTTTAACTCATCTTCAAGGAGCTTTATTTTCTCACTCTCAGTCGCATCTATTTCAATTTCAACTCCTTTTTTTCCAGGTTCATTTGGATTTTCCTCAAATATTACAAGGATCAGTTCATTTAACTTTCCTGATGTACTGATTGGTCTTGCAGTTAGATTAATAGATATTATATTTCCATACAAATTCAATTTTATATTTTGATATGTCACTTCTTTTTTCTGTAATTTTGCTTTTCTCAAAGCAGTGGATAATTCTAGATGCAAATCTTCCCGCGCCATTTCAAGAATATCTAAATTAGCATCACCTTCAGAGGGTTCCAAGAACTTGCCTGTATTGCCGTGAAAATATAGGATTTTATTATCTTGGTTTATCAAAACTGCTGAAGGAGAAAAATGATCAAGAATAAAATCTTTGACTAATTCATCATATTTTACCCTCTTTTCATCAAATTTCATATTTTCAACAATATGCTCCTTAAGATTAGTAATTAAGGGTGGAAATGTTCTTTCATTTTCTAAATATGGTATAAACGTCTCCTTTTTTTGAAAGATTTTCCAGCGTGAATTAATTGCCAGAAAATAAGAAGAAACATTGCTGATTGATTCTGAGTTTCCTAAAAAAAGAAAACCATTTAAATTGAGAGCAAAATGAAACAGGAGTAATAGCTTTTTTTGAATTTCTGGAATTAAATAGATTGACAAATTACGACAAGATATTAAATCTAATTTAGAGAAAGGAGGATCTGCAATAACATTCTGTACAGCAAAAACTATTGAATTGCGTATCTCTTTCTTAATTTCATATGTATTATTTTTAGATATAAAATAGTTTTTCAAGTACTCTTCGGGGACATCAACACCAATGTTATCAGGATAAATCCCCATTCTTGCTTTTTCAATAGCTTGCCTATCAACATCAGTCGCGAAAATTTGTACTTCAAATTTTTCACCAATTAGGTTCAGATATTCTGTTATTAAAATTGCAATGCTATATGCTTCTTCTCCTGTTGAACAGGATGGAACCCAAATTCTAATAGGATTTTTTAACGAACGCCCTTCAAATAACTTAGGAATTACAAATTTTTTTAGCTGATCAAATGCCTCTTTATCCCGAAAGAAATTAGTAACTCCAATTAACAATTCTTGATAGAGAACAATTAATTCATTATTATTGTTAATTAAAAATTTTACATATTCACTTAAAGTGCCAATATTATTAATTGACATCCTTTTTTCCAATCTTCTTAGAATCATTGCTTCCTTATACGCTGAAAAGTCTAAGCCCTTCTTTAAGCGCAAATTTTTGAAAATTTCATTTAGTAGAATACTCGTTTCGGTTCCAGGGAGTTCTAGTTTGGTTTTAATGACATTATATGAATGTTTCACATAAGAGATCAACCGTTCAGGCATTTCCTCAGGAGCTAAGATGAAATCTACTAAATTGCTCTTTATAGCGCTCTGTGGCATACCATTATATTTAGCAGTTTCTGGAGATTGTACCATTATCATTCCTCCTACTCCCTTAATCGCTCTAAGCCCCAGTGAACCATCTGTTCCTGTTCCAGAAAGTATAATTCCAATTGAATTTTCTTTTTGAGATTCTGCCAAAGAACGAAAGAAATTATCTATTGGTAACCTTAATCCCCGAGGTGCTGAGGGTTCAATTAATTTAAATCTATTACCTTCTAGTCTTAAATCATAATTCGGAGGGATTACATATGTCTGATTTATTTCAACGTTCATTTCATCACTTATTTCATTTACATTCATCTCAGTACATTTTTTAATCAGTTCTCCCAAAATGCTCTTATGAGTTGGATCAAGATGTGGTACTAATACAAATGCCATATCACTTTGAGGGGACATATTTGAAAAAAATTTTTCAAAAGCATCTAGACCTCCAGCAGAAGCTCCAATTCCTACAATTTGGATAAATTCTTTTTCTTCTTTATCTATGTTTTTCATATCGTTCATATAAAAATCCTCTTTTTAATGATATTAAATTTTTTTTGTAATATACCTATTAATCTTATTATAACTCTATTTTTCATTCAATATCAATTCAATCTGATCTAATAATTTATTGATTGAAAAAGGCTTTAGTATCACACACTTCACTCCTATATTGATAGCTTGGTTTCTGATTTCATCATCACCAGTAGTAAAAATAATGTTCATTTCTTTGTTGATTTTTAAAATTTCAATCGATGCTTCAATCCCATTTTTTTTGGGCATTCTATGATCCATTATTATAATATCGGGTTTCAAATTGAAATTCTTAAATTCAGCAATCGCCATCTCTCCATCTGAAGCTGTCCCAATGACTTGATATCCAAATCCCTCAAGTGATAATTTAATCACATCTTGGAAGTCTCTATTATCCTCAACGATAAATACCTTGTAAATCGAAAATCAACCTATTTTTGTTTAATTTATAGTAACCGTGAATCGTTATTTGTGTTTTATCTCTACTTTAAACATAAAAAATTTAAGTTTTTAAAATTAATTCTTCTAAATTATTTATCTTGTATCATAAACGTAGAAATACTCAACTTATTTAAATCGTAATTTTTAGAAATATCTTTAATTTTGTACCTATTTTCAAAATCCTATAAAATAAAACTGTAAAAAAATAATTGTAATATGAATTTGCAAGAGAATGAAAAATTAAATAGCCTTCTTTATCTTTTTTTTATTGTTGTATAAAAGAGTATTCATGATGAATGTTAACGTCATATATGAGGAAAAAATACCTCTTAATATTGAAAAAACATTTAAAATCACCCTACAATGGCTGAATGGGACACATAAAGCAAAGATAAAGAGATCAAATCCTCCCACATTTATCGAAGCTAAGCAAGGAACATTAATGGCTAATACGGGACACGATCCGAATTGGAAGAAAAGAATTCGGATAAATTTTTACGATTTAGGAGGAAATTATACACTTTTAAGGGTGGAAGCTACGCCACTTTCAAGAAATGTTTTGAGAGTTGAAAAGCTTAAGAAATCTTGGTATGATGGATTATTTTCTCAGTTATTTTCATTGTTTTATACCATAAATTCTCAATCTACACAAAAAAGTATACTTAAAAGGATATGTCCTTTCTGTGGATCCAAGATCGAAGATGAAATCAAAACTTGCCCTTCATGTGGTACAGTATTATCATGAATATATCCAATTTTATAGAAATCGTATAATCTAATTATAGAGTGATTCAATTTTAACAGTTGAGCGTTTTGGTGACTGGTGTGCATCCTAGTAAGTCCTTGAATTTTCGCATAAATTCCATATCAATTGGCTCTCCAGCGTCCTCCCAACAAAGCTTTAAAAGTTCTTTTGCCTTATCAGGATGTTTTGAAATAATATTATCCGTAAGTTTGGGATCTTTGGTAACATCAAACAAGCTTCCTCCTTCTATATCCCATACATATCCGTTATACCAAAATTCTCCATCATAAACTACCACAGAACCACCCCAAGCTATTGAAACATGATTATAATATGTAAGTGTATCATCTCGAATTAATCTTAGTAGATCCTTGCCATCCATGTTACTTGTAGAAATACCACAAGCTTTACTAATGGTAGGGGCAATATCATGATGATAGCAAAACTTATTGCAAATCGTACCGCTCCCTTCACCCTCTGGAAATCGGATCATAGCAACAAGATCTGCTACTTCACGTCCAAGCGGATTGGCTGCTTTTGCCACGAGACCATGTTCTCCCAGCATGTGACCGTGATCGGAAACCACAACAATGATTGAATTATCCCATATACCAATTCTTTTGATATAATCCAAGAAATAACCGAACCAGGTGTCTACAAGCGATACTTCCGCAGCATACCTTGTTTTTAGATTTTTGAGTTCTTTATCAGAAAGCATGCTTGCGGGTCCATAGATAGAATGCGATATCTTTCGACACCCTTTCTCCCAATCAGGATCCTTTTCATATAATCGAATGTAATGAAGAGGCGGATACCAAGGTTCATGAGGATCAAATGATTCTACAGTCAAGAATCCTTTTCCATTTATTAAAACATCATAATTCATATCTAACCATTCCCCAGCAGCACGAAATACTTGTGAAGGAAAAGTATCCGTTTCAGAACGCCACCAGCGCACATTCTGAAGAAATCGTCTCATCATGTGTTGGGCAAATATAGTTCCTGCTATTATTCCATCACCTTTAGAAGTGAGATAATCGTTGAGAACTTCGTCAGAAATTCGGGGTCCGGACAAATATGCATCTTCTTCTTGTCCACGAATCCATTTCCATTGATTGAAGCCACGGGTAAAATTATATCCTGGTTTAAATTGATGATATACATCAGAAAATAAAGCTGATATATATTTTTTCCGATTAAATCGTTCTGCTAAAGTATCGTTAGAATCTGAAATTGAACTCCAACCAGGCGCACCAAGAGCATCAGCGATAAAATCTCCCTTACCAGTTTTAGTCTTTCCAAGTTTATCATCCGTAAAAGGAAACACGCGTTTCCCTGTATAAATAGCTTTTCTTGCTGGGAGTGTTGGTAATGACTCTGGATACATTCGCGTAAATTTCACTGACTCTTGTGCAAATTTATCTAAATTTGGAGTTTTTATCCACGTATTTCCATAAGCACCAACATGATCTTGCCTTAAAGTATCAAGAACAATTAGTATTGCATTTACCATATAAAATCTTCCTTTCCTTAGCCTAGAGAAATTACATTTTATAATTGAATGTTATCTGAAATACCCTAAGGTATTTTAAGATGTTGATTAATTTCAATTATGATTGATCCTTTGAATGTATATAATACCATGCTGAAAAAAAATTCAGGAAAACTAAGATCCACTATGCTTTCAGTTTTATTCTCTATAAACTAATTTTGGTTTTTTAAAATCACTGGCAAATCAATATAGGAAGAATTATTTTTATTCCGCAGTATTTTGATTGTAGGATTCCCTTCAGATGGGTATCTAGAAAATGTTTGTTTATCTGCTCCACAAATCGCGATTCTTATTTTATGACCTTTTTTAATCAATACTGAAGTTGGTAAAAAGCCAAATTTGATTTCAGTAACTTCTCCTGGAACCATTACTTGCGAATCTTCTCGTTTAAAACTATGATAGGGAACCATAATTTTATAAGGAGGATCTTCTTCTGATATCTTTCTATGAATAAATCGTAATTCTCCTTCTGTAATATTATACACTTTCCCTTCCTCATCAATATCCTCAAAATATGCGATAATCGCTCCGTCTTCATGCGTTGAGCTTAAATAAAGAGTAATGATTGGATGACCAGTGATTTCAATATCTTTTTCTAAGGGTTCGCTATCGTAGATTAATAATTTCTTATCAATTTTCTCGCGTTTTGCATAATACATTTTTTGAGCATAATGAGTGTGCCAACGGTTTCCTTTTCCAGAAGTTACTTCAAAATCGACTTTATATTTATCTTCTCCTAATTTTATATCTGGCGGGGTTTTTTTTAATGAATGATTTTCATTAAAGTGCCATCGTTGCATCGCGTGTCCGTTTGGAGGCCAAGTTTCAGTTTTTTTCCATTTTTCTTCACCCATCGTGTAATAATAAAGACTCTTTTCTGAAAATCCTTCTTTTTCAAGGCGACATTTATCAAAGAAATCCATCCATCCTTCTAATTGGGTTTCTTTATCGGGAATTACATCATATTGCTTATAGAAGTAAGGATTTGCTCTACGATTCAAACCGTGATCCCAGTCTCCTATTACGGCTCTCATGGGATTCGTGTATGTCATAAATCGATTTATGATATTATCACAGGTCGCGCCGTCATACCAACCACCTAAACAAAACAGAGGTATTTTTGATTTACTTATTTTTTCTTTTTTCATGCATACACTTACATCATCAGCAGTATCATATTTTTGTTTTATAAGTGGATCATTACGATACATGACCACATCTTCATTTTCAAAAACGTAAGTGTTATCAAAATGTTCTTTTATGGCTTCTTTCAATAGTTTATTCTTTTTATCGGTTTCCAACGGCTTGACACCGCTCACAAATAAATAGACTAATGGCATAATACTCAAGAACTTCCTACTATTATTAAAATCTAAAGCTCTCCCAAGCAATCCCCAAATTCTAATGAAAAAATGGTTATATAATCCTCCGGGGTAGGCAACTTCAGTGTAACAATCCCATTGATTGCTGAAAGGTGAACTCGCTTTGAGAGCAGGATGACCTAAAGTTGTTACATATTCAGCTGTTACCCCCAAATAAGACCCACCCATTGTAACAACAGTTCCATCTGACCAAGGTTGCTTGATGATCCAATCAATTATTTCTCGCCCATCGTTTACTTCCTTTTCATGCCACGGATATGGTCTAGAACCAAATGAAGCTCCCGTGCCCCTTACATCCACGCGAACAAACCCATAACCCCTTTTCATTCCAACTTCATATAAAGTCCTTGTTTCAGCCATATCTTGAATAAACCATTTGAATGGAATTCTAAATTTATAGTCTCGCCAATAACGAGTTTGCATCAAAATAGTCGAAATTTTATTAGTTGGGGAAAGACTTTTAGGAAGAATTACCTCAATCGCAATCCTTACTCCATCTCTCATCGTAAGATGCTGAGATCTCTTTTCATATCCGTCATAAATATAATTTTTTCGTTCAATACCACTAAATTCAAATGGATTTGCTTCACTAATTTCGTTATTCATTCCATATATCACTTAATTTTGAAAATTTTTCTTAATTCATTTTCGATAAACAAGAATATAAAATTTTTTTACTTTCGATTTTCTAATTAACTTATCAGTAAAAAATTACTTTATGGTCCATGGTGAATTTGAATTTTCGTGTTGAAAAGGACGTATTAGGTGAATTAAAGGTTCCTTCTAACGTATATTGGGGAATTAACACCCAAAGAGCGATCAATAACTTCAAGATTAGTGGAAAAACCTTTCCATCTATTTTTATCATATCACTTGCCCAGTTAAAGAAAGCTTGTGTAATGTCAAATATGGAATTAAATTTAATCGATCAAGAGTTAGCTGATGCGATATTAAAAGCAATTGATGAGCTTATAAATGAAAATAAATATCAAGATCAATTTCCCATAGATATTTTTCAAACTGGTTCTGGAACTCAAACTAACATGAACATGAATGAAGTCTTAGCTAATAGAGCAAATCAAATTTTAGGTCATTCTTTGGGTAAAAAGAGCCCGGTTCATCCCAATGATCACGTGAATAAAGAGCAATCTTCAAATGACGTGATTCCATCAGTAATGCATCTTTCTGCAATAACTTTAATTAGTCGTAAGTTAATTCCTACTCTGGATCGATTAATTGAAAAGTTAACCGAAAAAATCAACCTCTTTAAAAACGTAATAAAGGTTGGGAGGACTCATTTACAAGATGCCGTTCCAATTCCATTATCGATGGAATTCCAAGTTTATAGAAAACAAATCGAAATTAATAAAGACAGGATAAAAAATGCCCTCAATGAGCTATATTTCATACCAATAGGTGGAACAGCATTAGGTACGGGATTGAATGCACATGAGGAGTTTGCTGCGAAAGTAGTAAAACATTTACATAATATTACGAATATTCCTTTTAAGATTAACCCCGTGAAAGCAGAAGGTATTTCTTCCCATAATTCACTTGTTAATATGAGTAGTAATTTAAAATTATTATCGCTTTCCTTGTTAAAAATGGCGAATGATATAAGATGGATGGGAAGTGGACCTAGAGCAGGATTATCAGAACTAATCTTACCCCAAAATGAACCTGGATCGTCAATCATGCCTGGAAAAATAAATCCAACCCAATCTGAAGCTCTTATTCAAGTATGTTTGCAAGTAATGGGGAATGACTCTGTTATAACATCAGCAGAGACTTATGGTAGTATATTAGATTTGAATGTTTGTAAGCCGCTTATGATATTTAATCTTTTAGAATCTATCGAAATTTTAAATGGTGGCATTAACTCATTTATAGAACATTGTTTAGATGGTTTAAAAGTTAATACACTTCAGATAAACTCTCAATTAGAGCATCTATTAATGTTAGTGACAAATTTAACTCCTATCCTCGGTTATGATAAATGCTCAATCATTGCGAAAAGAGCATATGAAGAAGGGAAAACTATCAAAGAAGTTTTAATTGATATGGGAATACAATTAGAAAATGATATTGACGAGATTTTAGATCCAAAAAAAATGGTAGGATAATTGAGATGAATTTAGAAGAAGTGAGAGATGAAGCACGTAAGAAATTAATGGGTATCTGTGGTGTATATAAAGATTGTGACGGAAATCCCATGAGAGTCTGTCAAGGTCAGAGTTATGGTAAATATCTTCAGTTCGGAGGCATTGGAAGTGGAACAAGTTTCCATAATAATTTTTTAGCATTTAGGAAATACAATCTAAAAATGAAAGTAATCGGAGAGCATTTCGAACCAGATACGTCATATGATTTTTTTGGAAAAAAATTATCCTTACCTATAATGGCTGCTAGTGTTGCGGGTGTTAATAGTTTTGGAGGGGAGTCGGTCATCACTGAAAAAGAATTTTGTCGTTCTGTAGTCTTGGGTTCCAAGGCAGCAGGAACAATTGGATGGCGTGGAGATTCTTATACTTATTCATTGGAAAACTCATATGGAATTGATGCCATAGCTGAAGCAAATGGTTGGGGAGTAAAAATAGTAAAACCCAGGGATCAAGCAACAATTATGAAATTTTTCAAGAAAGCTGAGCAAGTGGGATCTACAGCTGTTGGTATCGATGTTGATGGATGTGAGTCATTTGCAATGTCAGCTCATGATATCCCTGTTTTTCGAAAAAGTATTGATGATTTAAGAGAATTGATCGCTTCTACAAGACTTCCCGTCATTATAAAGGGGATAATGTGCATTGAAGATGCGGAATCAGCATATCAAGCTGGAGCAGCTGCAATTGTAGTATCTAATCACGGTGGAAGGGTAATAGACCATACTCCCGGAACTTTAGACGTTTTACCATCGATCGCTACTAAAATGAAAGGAAAAATAAAAATCCTTCTTGATGGAGGTATAAGGACAGGATACGATGTGATAAAAGCCATAGCATTAGGTGCTGAAGCGGTATTAATTGGAAGGGACATTGTAAGAGCCGCTGTAGGCGCTGGAATTGAGGGTGTAAAGATCCACTTGGAATACATGCAGAAAACCCTCATTAAAGCAATGAAGTTGACCAATTGTAAAAACTTAGTAGAAATTAGTTCTAGGATATTATATTGAAATTAAATACTCGCCATCCAATTATTGATCGCGTTAATAATTGGAGGACCAAATATAATCAGTATAATAAGGAAACTGATGCATATTAATGGTATTATTACGGATCTTTTATTGATGGAGGTTTCCTTATTATGATAACGCTCGTGAGTATTATATTCTAACTTCTTCAATTTTTTAAGAGATTCTTCTCCCTTATTTGTTAAATATAGTTTCTCGTCATACTCTTTAATCACATTATTTTTAAGCAATTTTTCTAAGTAGATATTAGCAATCTCAGAACCTAACTTATCATAGAAAAAATCGGCAAATCCACAATAATATATTCTTCCAAGATTCACTCCTTCTTCGAACTGTAATATTAGTCCTTGTCTGGTGGGATGATCATCCTTAATATTACCAAGTAAATATCCAGAAAGGCGACTACTATAAAGGGTATCAGAAAACAATTTAATTGAAGTTATATCTAGTTCATCTTTTTTTTTGATAATTTCAATCAGGAGTTCAATACCTTCCTTCGAAATAATAATTGCAATAATAATGGCAATAATAGAATCTATAAAGTATATTTTAAAAATCGCAAAAGTCAATCCAATCATGACTCCTCCAGATATTAACATGTTTAATTTTGAATCTTTTGAATCGCTAATAAGAGCTAAGTTCCCAGATGATTTTCCAACAAGCCCTTTAAGGAACATTAGGCTTAAATTCATCAATATTGATACGAGAACTAAGATATATCCTTGAACAGTAGGAACAATGACACTTGGAAATAGGATTGTTTCAATACTTGATAATATAAGAGTTATACCAGTGAATAACATCATGCTAATGATAATTATACTAGCTAATCTATCTTTTTTAAGATTTATTCCAATTACAAGAATTATTGCCACTTTTATTAGATCTGTTAAATTTTCAAATCCATCATTCATCATTCCTCGCGAATTTAAGTGAATACCAATTATAATTTTAGAAATTGATAAAATTATCAAGAAAAATGCTGTAAGACCTAAAACAGCTTTCTCAGTCAGAAATTTTCCCATCCAATACGATTCATGCTGAATTTCCACATAACAACTTTCTACGAATATTTTTCCTTTTTTACTCAGCACTATTTCATTTTTTGAATTTAATATTATAAATTTTTTAACTAAAGCAATTCTAACAAACTCCTTCACATCCTTTGAGGTGATCGTATTTTGTCTCATCGTCGAAATAAATAGTTTTTTCATTTTTTGTTCTAACTCAAGGACTTCATGAACTCCATCATATACGAGACATAAAAAACCATAAAGCAGATCATCTTGTGGACCACCGCCATTTGGGAATAGTTCTTTTGTTGGTTTTAATCCCTTCTCATGGAGAAAAGCTTTATGTCCCTTTTTTGGAAATTTTGATTTTAGAGATTCTGCTAACATAATTATAATAATTATTATTTTTTATATAAATAATTAGGAGTCCCTAATTTGATTTAATTTTTCTTTTTATTTACGCCCTTATTATTTTAAATTCTTAAGGGTTTTTATTCAAAACATATAATTAATATGAGATAATGTTAACCCCATTAAGGTTTGCATATTTAATAAGAGTTTGATGTTAAGGATTTCTTTATTGGCAGATGAAAATATTATTTAAATTTTGATTATTTTTTCTTCTTTTTATTTTTCTTTCCTTTTTTTTTCTTGATTTCTGGCTCAGGAGTAACATCTACATCAACTTCTGCTATAATAAATGCAAGATATACTGGTGGAGTGTTTGTATAACGCTGATCATTAAATACATTAAATTTTATATCTTTTACTTTACAGTTTTTATTACTTTCCCGAAGAATAACTAAATTATTATTAACAGTTCTAGCAAAATCTGAGGGATCGTTAAATGTCCCTCCCACAGCGTATATTTGTTCCATCCTCACTATTTTTCTTTCGGGTGTATAATCTTCCATGATTATCAGTAATTTTTATTTCTTATATTTTAATTACATTCGAATATTTTAAAAATTATTCTTTCTCTCAGTAAAAATAAACCCAAATGTGATTACATGAATTTAGTTGATAAATTCAAAAATCTTCTTCTTATTAACTTATAATTCTCTTATCTACTTAAAATTAATAATTAAATAGCTTATTTCTTTAATCTAATATTCTGAACTCAATCTCCCGTCCTTTACTATTAAAGCATTTTATTTTACTCACATTATATGGATAAGCGATAATAAAATTGAATTCTCTTGTTTTAAAAACATTATTAATATCAACAAGAGAAGGATTAGGATTTCCAGAAGGATGTGAATGAACAGAACCCTTGAGTGTTAAATCAACACCCAATCTATTAGAAGAAAATAACCCAGAAGTGTTAGAAGTAATTACTCCTGGAGGTAAGATATATTCTATCGCAACTCCATCAATGCATCTTAGAAACCCTAATATTTCTCTTGGATGTTGCTTTTTACATAACGCTAAAATTCCATATAGTAATTCTTTTTTGATCTTTATCTCATTAGATTCGAAATTTTTAATGAAAGTTACTATTTCATTAATGAGATCTACAATATTAGGAGGATGGTTTTTTTCCCATCTTTTAAGGGAAGGAATAATTTTATCAATTTTTTGAGAAATGTAACCATCTTTACTTATTAAATTAACATTTGGTTTTTTTGGGTAATTTTTAAAATTGATTTTTAAACAAATTTTATCTTTCAATGGAATTTTTACTTGATAAATACTATTTTTCTCAAAAATTGCATTCGGATAAAATTCGATTATTTTTTGATATTCATCTTCAATATTTTTCAAATTAATCCCTAAAATATTAAATATTGAATACGTCTTAAAATTTATCCCTTTATAATACAAAATTGGGGGAGTTAACAGTCTATTTTTTCCATGATGATGAAAAAATATGATCATTTTTATTCTGATGCAGATGTTATTTTCCAATTACTTGTTTCCAATCTTTATAAGAATCTATGAATTTTTTTATATTATCTACTCCCATCATATCTTTCTTAAATTGTTCTTCTTCTGCTTTTATTGGATTAAAACCAAGAAATAAAAGATTGAGTTTCTCAAGGTTTTCTAATGTTTCTAAGTTATGAAAATCCGTTAATTGATTTGTATCAAGATACAAGGTTTCTAAATTTACTAACTTATCTAATCCTTTAATTTCTGTTATCTCGTTATTATTAAGATTTAAATTCGTTAGGTTTATTAATGTATCTAACCCCTTAATTTCCGTAATTTTGTTATGATCAAGGAATAATAAATGAAGGTTAGATAATGCCTCTAAATTTTTAATTTCTGTTATTTGATTACGATTAAGCAGAAGAGAATGAAGGTTAATTAATGCTTCCAAATTTTTTATTTCTTTTATTTGATTTTCATGAAGTGATAATTTAATAAGGCTGGTTAATTTATCTAATCCTTTAAGTTCAGTAATATCATTCTTATTAATTTCTAACCATTGAAGGTTGGTTAGAGAATCGAGACCTTTCAATTCTTGAATTTGATTTCCATCCAGAAATATACGATCCAGTTTTGTTAAATTTTCAAGACCCTCAATTACCTTAAGCTGATTATTGTTAAGAAATAGCTGTTGAAGATTGGTCAATTCCTCCAATCCATTTAATTCTGATATCACGTTATTTGAAAAATCTATGGCAGTTACATGTTTTAGCTTTTCAAGTCCCTTTAATTCCGTTATATTTTCTATATCCATATAATTTATCTGTAATCTTATGTGCCCAAGATCTTCTTTAACATTAAATTTTTTACCTTTATACTTTATTGAACCAAGACCCATTTTATTCTCCTACACATAATAAATTTTCCTTATTCTTAATTTATGATTTGAAATTATAAAAAAACTTCCCTTTTTAAGAATTAAATAACAGTAAATCATTAAATTTTAGTTGAAACCTTAAATTCTATATAATGGTATTAAAAACATACAATACAAAAATAATTCCGTAGATTTCAAAATGCAAGGCAATGGTTATTTTGGAGAATGGATTACCGATGAGTTTGGATTACCTGCTTATAATTATAAATGTAATCAATTAACAGATCCATTTGCAAAAGCTAAGACTTCTTATGGATACTCAGTCGATCATTTTCATCAATTAGGGAATGATAGAATAATGGGAACAGCTCATAATGGAGGTTACGTTCAATTTTTAGATGGAAGCAGAGGATTTAAATGGATAACATACCAGGACAGTCATCATGGAAAACTTGGTGGAGGTATAGGGTTATATCATTTTGAAAAGGACAAAATCCATGCTTCAGATCTTTATACAATTGATAATTTAAATATGCATACTAAATTTGAGAGAATATTTGGGATGGGATATTTCAAGAAGATATTAAATTTTAATGGTATAGATATTCAACATAGCATTTGCTCTCCTTTTTCCGATGATCCCATATTTATCTCCGAATATTTAATTTATAGCAAATCCGATAATTCGGAAGATAATCCAATAAAAGTCATAGATTTCTGGGATATTAATCTTCACCCTCTTTTAAAGTCATTAATTGTAACTTGGAAAAATCGCAAGAGCTTCGGGAAATCTAAATTATTAAACTTTGTTGGACGATTAGTAAAACTCGTATTAAAAATAGTTAGAAAAGATACAGAAACGGTTAGGAGAAGATTTACTAAGAAATTTAGATATACCGTATCATTTATTTTGGAATTAAAGACAATTATTTTAACGCCAAAATACAAAAGAAAGCCACCAATTGCTAAGAATGAGCCAAGCAAGCATGATTATTATCCCAAGTCCCTTTTTTTAACGATTCTCAATCAAATCGATGTAAAGTTTTTTATAAATAAAAAAATTTTATTCAAGGAAAACGATATTTCGATAAATTGGGATACAGAAACTGACTTAAGGCGAATTAGAAAGAGAAATTTATGCTTAGGTGCAGGAATTAACCTAAATTTAAATAATAAAGAAAATAATAAGATTATCACTCTTTTCGGGTATGAAGAACTTGATAAAATTGAAGAGTTAGTAAAAAAATACAAGCAAATTGTCGCAAATCAATCGATTTTAGAATATAATGCAAATCAATGGAAAAATTCATTGATAAATTTAAACATAAAAAATGAACCACAACTGTCTCGTGAAACTATATGGCATTCATATTATACTCGTAGTGCTTTATTTTATGACGAATATTATAAAAAGCATCGCCTATATCAAGGATCAATATATTTATTTGGGCATGGAATAGACGGTTCAATTCGTGATTTTATGCTCTATCTAAATTCCCTTATTTTAATGAACCCCTCAATTGCAAGAGAATTTTTACTATTTAATTTATCTCTTATCTATAGTGATGGTAAATTACCCTATTCATTGTACGGTTATGGAAAGACTTCTTCTGCTTTTGTTCATTCTAAACCATCGGATCTGTATTTATTTTTACTATGGGGTATAGAACAATATATTTCTTTAACGAGAGACTATGAATTTTTAGAAGAAAAATTCTCTTTTCATGATAGACCACAGGATATTAAGACAAATGTTTCTGAGACAGTTAAATTATTAATTGAATATCTATTCTCAGAAAAGGTGGGGTTTGGAGAACACGGTCTTATAAAATGCAATGATGGAGATTGGTCTGATGGAATCTCTTTAATGGTAAAGAACCGAAGAAAATTTATTGAGAATGGAGAATCAAGTTTTAACTCCACTTTTGCTCTCTATATAATCCCAAGAGTTTTAAATTTGATGAAGGATTCAAATGCAACGTTTATAACATCCTGTTTAGATAAACTTGACATTCTAAAACAAGCAGTTTTTAAGTCCTACAATGGAAAATGGTTTTTTCGGGGTTGGGATGGTCAAGGAAATCCTATTGGAGATCAATCCTTGTATTTAGAGCATCATACATGGTTATTAATTTCAAAACTTCTGGATAATGAGAGTGCTTTTAATTTAATTGATCAAATTTATAAAATTTTAGATGAACCTTCTTTAATTGGTCAATATATTAGCTATCCTCCTCAAAAAACATACTTAAATATTCTTCCTAAAGGATGGGATGTGAATGGAGGTATATGGCATGCAATGAACGCTTTACTTACATGGGGATTTTCGAAATATGATGAAAAGAAGGCTTTCAATTCAGTAATGAAAAATTCATTAGCAAAAAGGGCGGAAGTATATCCAAAAATGTGGTATGGTATTTGGAGTGCACCCGATTCTTATATCGCGGATTATTCTGAAAATGCAGGACAGGCTTTCTATCATTTTGCAACTCCAATGTGTGACTTTCCAATAATGAACTTGAATGCTCATGCAAGTTATTTATTAAGTATTATAAAAATAGCAGGAATCGAAGCAGATTTTTCGGCCCTTATCATTAATCCAAATATTTTACCTCCAAGATTTTCTTTTAAATCTCCTTTAATTTCATTAGAATCGGATTTAGAAAAATTAATTTTATGTTATAATATTAATGCTAACTTAGAATTTAAGATTAAAATCAAAAAACCAAAATGGTGGAATGAACACTCTAAAATTTACCTAAATGAAAAGTTGTATATAGTAGATCTTCAATGCTATGAAGATACTGATAAGTTTATAGAAATTGATATTCCCTCTAATAATGGACCTTTAATAATTAAACTGATTAAAAAAACCATCAATTAGATTGATGTTTATTAATGTATCTTTATTCTTTAAATGAACTAGGTTAATTTTCCGTAATACACCAAGGTATTGTACTCAAATCTGATCTTACCATTTTTTTGATTTCTCGAAAATAATTCTTCTAATTCAATTATCATCTGCTCAAAATTTGGATCATTATCTAAAGGAATGTATGAAGTTGAGAGTAAGCGCCCTTTTAAACCATTATAATCTAAATCTTGATAATTTTCAAATTTCTTTAATTGGTATTGATAAAAATCATCGACAATCCTTTCATTCATTCTCACTTGCTTGTAATCCGTTCCATATTTTGAGACTATTTTCTCATAATCTTCAGAAAACTTATTTCCCGCTTTTTTACGGCTATTCCAAATAATAACAACATGACCATTTTCATTCAAGACTCTTCGGAATTCGATTTTTGTTAATTCAATATCAAACCAATGAAAAGCTTGTCCTACAGTGATAATATCGATACTATGATCCTCTAATTCTGTTTTTTCAGCAGATCCTTTAATACTTATGAAATTTGGATAATTAATGAACTGTCTCTCAGCAGCGTTTCTCATTTCATCATTTGGTTCGACTGCATAGACTTTATTAAAATTATTTATAAAAAGCTTACTCAAAATCCCTGTTCCTGATCCTATATCCGCGATAATAGAGTTTTTAGATAAAATTCTTTCTTTAATTAGAAAATTGATTATTTCTATGGGATACGTAGGCCTGTAGTTAACGTAATTCTCGACTCTAGAAGAAAATCTCTTCTTTGGATCGTATAAATATCCTTTTCTTTCCATAATTATTTCAATGAAGTAAATCTCTTTAATCTTTTCTGAGTTTCTTAAAAATTTTTAGGAAAAATTTAATGAGTAAAAATATTTAATGAATGTACTGATGGATTTATAGAAATTGATATTCTTTCTAATGTTGGACCTTTAATAATAACACTAACTAAAGATAACATATAGATTATCTCTTAGGTTTTTTAAATTTGTATTTTTGTAGTACTAAATATAATACTAAAATAACTCCAACCATTAAAGAGATTGACCCTACTATGACATAATGAGATGAGAAGCTTGTTTGAATTGTTCCATATATTTCTAATAAAGTTTCAGCAGTTATAATAATATTTATATTACCAATAAAAGGTTGATTTAGATAAAGGGTTTTATAGACTCCACTAATATTCTGCTTCTCGTAACAAGGGATATATCCTCCTTGTTCATTATTCCAAGCTTCAAATTCGCTATCATCAATAACAATTATTGAAAAAGAACTGTTGATTGCTCCTAAACTAATAGTCAGCTCTTGATCATATGAAAACATTGGATAATTGTAGTGTACAATATAGGTTACACCTTCTACAATACCAAATTGTCCTAAATTCTCAATCACAACCGTATTTGGGAACGGAATACTCATAAACGAAATTCCAAAAAATGAGAAAATTATTCCAATTATTAAGATTGTCGAAATTTTCTTTTGCTTGGATTCTTTCTCAATCATAAGAGATATTTACCATCTTATTATTGGACTCTAAATAGAAAGAAGCAATATGCCTATTTAAATAATGTGATATATCATTTTAGAGAAGTGATTTAAAACTAAATAATAAAAAAGAAATAGAATTACTTGTTCATTTCAGGTGTTTTTGTTTAATCCGGGTAAGTTTTCCCCCTGCCATTAACTCTTCTAAGTCTTGTTCACTTAAAGAATGAGTTAATTCGATATCTAACCCTTTTGTAAGATTTTTCAGATTCACTCTTCCAGATTTAATGGTTGTTAAATCAATTTCTAAGTTATCGCCAAGTTCAACTTTTTCGTAATTCTCCTTGTTGACAAAAGTTAAAGGTACAATTCCGAAATTAACTAAATTCGCAAGATGAATTCGTGCAAAGCTTTTTACAATAACTGCTTTGATACCTAAATATTTTGGAGCAATAGCAGCATGTTCTCGAGAGGAACCTTGACCATAATTGTCTCCACCAATAATGAATCCCCCTCCTTTTGCCAAGGATCTCTCGGGAAAACTTTCATCAATGGCCTTAAAAACATATTTGCTGATTTCAGGTATATTTGAACGTAATGGTAGAATTTCAGCACCAGCAGGCATGATGTGATCTGTTGTAATATCATCTTCGACTTTCAGGAGAACCTCTCCAGTTAATTTATCTGGTAAAGGATTGAATTCGGGTAGAGGCTTGATGTTTGGACCCCTAATAATTTCAACCTTTCTCGCCTCCTCTGGGGTTAAGGGTGGAATTATCATGTTATCATTTACCATGAATTTCTTTGGCATGTCAAATTTCGGATATTTTCCAACAGTCCTTGGGTCCGTAATTTTCCCTTCAATTGCGGAAACAGCAGCAGTTTCAGGACTTACCAAATAGATTTGAGCACTCTGAGTTCCGCTTCTGCCGAGAAAATTTCTATTGAAAGTCCTTAAAGAAATGGCATCTGAACGAGGAGCAAGACCCATTCCTATGCATGGACCACATGCGTTTTCCAGTATTCTAGCTCCTGCTTCAATTAAATAAACAAACTCTCCAGAATGAATTAAATGGTCTACTACTTGTCTAGAACCTGCTGATACCGTAAGCACGGTATTTTGATTTATAGTCTTTCCCTTCAAAATATTTGCCGTGATCTTGAGATCGCGAAGAGAAGAATTCGTACAACTCCCTATGCAAACTTGATCTACTTTTAGTCCTTCAAGTTCCTTTACTGGTCTTACTTTACCCGGACTATGAGGTTCAGCAATGAGAGACTCAAGTTCACTTAAGTTAATCTCGATTGTTTCATCATATACGGCATCATCATCTGCTTTTAGCTCAACCCAGTGTTCTCCTCTTTCTTGGGATTCTAAAAACTGTTTTGTGATCTCATCTGAAGGAAAGATCGATGTAGTAGCTCCAGTTTCGGTACCCATATTAGTTATTGTGCCTCTCTCTGGAACAGAAAGTGTTTTTATACCCGGACCAGTATATTCTAGGACTTTGTTAACTCCTCCCTTTACACCGACCCTTCGCAAAACTTCGAGAATAACATCTTTAGCAGAAACAAAATCAGGAAGCTTTCCTGTGAGATGAATATTTACAATTTTCGGCATTTTTAACCTGAAAGAATCTCCGGCCATCGTGGCCGCAACATCCAATCCGCCTGCTCCAATTGAGATGCTTGCAACACCTCCTCCCGTTGGAGTGTGGCTATCGCTTCCTAAAAGCGTTTTTCCGGGTCTGGCAAAACGCTCTAGATGTAACTGATGACAAATGCCATTACCGGGACGAGAGAAATAGAGCCCATATTTTGCAGCAATACTTTGGAGATATCGGTGATCATCTGGATTTTTAAAGTCTGTTTGAAGGGTGTTATGATCGACATAACTTACCGAAAGTTCAGTTTGTACCCGATCAACTCCAATAGCTTCAAATTGTAGATACGCCATTGTCCCAGTTGCATCTTGCGTCAGAGTTTGGTCTATTTTAATAGTTATATCAGTTCCTTTTTCCAAACTCCCTTCAACTAAGTGATTTTCAAGGATTTTTTCTGTTAGTGTTTTTCCCATTTTTTTCCTACACTCTTGATTAATTATTTCATTATTTACTGTGTAAGATACAAAATTAATTAAAAAGGAAATGTTATTAAATTTTACTTTTAAATTCCTTAACTTTTAGTAGAGCTTCTTTTCCTAAATTAATAATAGAAGTATTTTTTAAATCAACGAAACAATCAAAACAATAATGGGAGTTTTACCTTCGAATAATGAGATCTAAAAAAAATAGCATGATTTTCTTATCTGAATGAATTTATTTTGTTCGATTTTATCAATTTCTTCTCATTCTTCACTCTCTGACCTATTATTGCCTTTATTCGTTAAATAAAGAGATTCGATAAATAATGACAATGAAATTACTCCAACTGTAATGAATGCTACGGAAAATCCAATTAAACCACCACCTATGCTTTCTATAATACCTCCAATCATTACACCGCTTATGAGTTGTCCAATACCAGAGAAGACGGACAATAAGCCTTGTTGTGACGCTCTTTCTGTTTCTGGAGTGTTATTTAATACAATATAGCGCACTGGTGCTCCTAAGAGACTTATCAGTCCGATTCCAATTAAGATTGTATTGATGAAAAACCAGATATAATTAGCAGTTAATAAACCAAACAATATTAATCCACAAATTAAAATAATAGAACCAATTAAAATGACTTTTTTTGCTCCTATTTTATCCAATAAGCGCCCAACTAAAGGACTACTCAATGACATGGTAATCACCAATGGTAACAACATAAAACTCGCACTACTCTCTGATAAACCAAAGGATACCACACTTATTGAAGGAATGAATATTAAGGTAGCTTCTACAAAGCCAGCACCCAAAGAAATTAAATTAGCTAAAGTTATATTTTTATTTCTAATCAGTTTCAAATCTATTATGGGATCTTGGGCTTTTTTTTCAGTATAATAGAAGAATGGTACAAAAATTATGGCAACTATTAGGAATGGCAATACCAGATAAGATATGATACTCTGTAAAATATCGGCCTCATCAATTTGATTAATGCCAAAAGCAAATGTTCCTAAAACGATTAGTAAAAATATTATTCCTCTGGTATCAAAAGGTTTTTGATTGTTTTCTGATTTAGAAGGGAATTTTTTCCAAGCAAAATATATGAGTAATAAAACGATAGGTATGTTTATTAGAAAGAGAAGTTCCCATGCAATTAAAAGCAAGATTCCTCCTATGATTGGGCCAATGATAAATGCGATACCAAAAACTGCTCCTATTAATCCAAGGGCACCACCTCGCTTATCTGGTGGAAATGTATCTCCAATAAGGGCACTAGCGACAGGAAATATCCCTCCTGCCCCAAATCCTTGAATTGATCTACCAGCCAAGAGGATAATAAATCCTAAATTAATGGGGATAAGTCCAAGGAAAAATGGAGAAGATACAACCATTAATGAGCCTATTCCGAATAATGATAAATCTATGATGTATATCTTCTTTCTACCTATCCTATCACTCAGTTTAGAATTAACGGGAATTCCCATTATGTTAAATAAGATGTAAATGCTAAAGATCCACGCTTCAATTCTAGTAGTAAGATTAAAAGTAGTCTTTATAGCAGGTAACGCTGGACCTATTATCGCTATATCTAATGCTCCCATTAAGACTCCAAAAAATAGTATTATTAAAATTTGATTTCTTTCGTGTTTATTGTCTATATTCATAATGATTTCTATTAAAATTTATATAATTAAATTAACGCTCTTCTTTTAAAAATGAAATTACTATAAAAATAAAGGAATAATATTTAAACTGATCATTCTAAGTTCGTTTTTAATGAGTGATGAGAAGAAGAAGTCAAAAAAAAAAATTATCATCACGATTGTATTTATAGGAATACTAGTAGTAGGAATTGGTATTTTCTTAAAAATATTAACGTCATCGAATGAAAAAAATCAAAATCCATTCGCTCCACCTCCATACCAAAGAGTATATCTGAATTACTTTCCAGTCTCACTTGATGATTTATTCAAGACTAATGATCCCTCGCAGCAAGCACTTCAATTAAATGCCATTATTAACGGAAGACCAGAAGCAAGTGGTCTATTTATGGAAACATATCCTAACTATTTTCACCATGGTCATTCTCCTGGAGCAATGAAATGGTATTTGTACGTAGGAAAACATTCACCGATCCGATTTTCACAAGATACGTATTTAACTCTACTTGATTGGAATCCATCAAGTTACGAAACGATTAATGGATCTCTTATTGCTATTAATGTAAAAGCTACGTTTGCTTTAAGCTATTATCAACGGATAGCAATGGATCACGTGGGAATCAACGTCACGCTAAAAAATGCTTATGATGTTAATAGTACTAACATTTTTGATGGTAATACTAAGGGCTTATTTGTTTCCAAAAATACAATCATAGGCTATACTGATTCTAATGCTGCGCTTGATTTTGTCATGATCGATGATACGGTTTTCAATTTTGGTCCAGGAATAACAGAGGGACCCTTGGTCAACCCAGTCAATCCTTATTGGTATTTTACTAATAGTGCAAGATCAGAAATCGATAGCTATTTTTCGCTTCAATATAATGCGGAAAAATTAAGTGGGCTTTACCCAGATGCAAGCATAAATCGGACTTCCTATGATATAAATACGAATCACTCTATTTTTGGTTCATGGTTTTACAAAGCTGGTTGGTTTGAATTAAACAGTTCTCATCATCTCACAGGGTGGTATTCTTTTGATGGATCAATCCTAAACATTCTTAATATAAATAAAACGAGTCGTGACACTTTTTATAAGGATGTCAATACGGGGTTACCTTTTAATTCGAGCATGGTTGGGGTATTCTACGATTCAAAGTACGTCCCTGTCGAAGGTTACACGAGACTTGGTGGTGATTACATGTATTATGAGCAAGGGGACAATAATTCAGGAATTATACAATTAACCCAATTTTTTGATGTTAACCGACCTTCCCCTAAATACATGAAATATCAATTCATTGAGGGGAATTATTCATCAATGTATGATGACTCGATTATGGTTCAATATTTCGATAGTCTTTCAGCAGCTCAATCAAGTTTCACAAATCTGAATATAACTTATAGTAGAGTCTTGGATCCGAGTTTAGGATGAAGAAATAAGTTTTTGGAAGCACTTGATTATTTACAATCAACTTATAAGAAATTTCCCAAATTTATGATTGAGATCATAGCTGAGGAGTATGGAATTCCTAATAATGAAGTGAAAGAATTAATTACAACATATA
>Ga0307445_10000037_pt1 | contig 50270 bp, 48 predicted proteins | sample SalMarSW160330MG_FD_202147 | JGI IMG/M metagenome (GOLD analysis project Ga0307445, IMG submission 202147) | Salt marsh sediment microbial communities from the Plum Island Ecosystem LTER, Massachusetts, United States - SW1603-30 | ecosystem: Environmental > Aquatic > Marine > Intertidal zone >... | reverse complement strand
TCATCAGCACGCCGTTCTGCGCCGCCCCGATCTGGGATGTGGCGAGAATGCCGGCGATGGCGAGAAAAAGAATCGCGATGCCGGTCGCGGCGCGGCTTCCGGAGACGAGCCGCGTGGCGTCTTCCAAGCGCTTGATCTTGCGAAGGTCTTTATCGAGAGAGGGCTTTCGGATTCGCGCGGTTGGAACGGCCGAATTCTCTCCAGTTCCAAAAGTCATAGAAGATCGCCCGCGCGAAGCCCCGTCACATAACTGTCATAGAAGCTCCGGCGACGGCTCACAAGCCAAGCCGGGACCGTGTTCACAGCTAAAAAATATGGTTCTCGCCGGCTCAAGCCCGCCTACGCCTGGCGAAGTCACGCAAAAGACCGGCGAGCCCGGTGTCGCGGATCATGGCGGCCGCTTCGTCCAGCCCGACCCATTTCGTCTTGCGGCTTGCCTTCTCGGGCCAGTCGAGCAACTGGCAGCCGACCGCGAGCTTGTAGACCTCCACATCGCACCGCGCCCACGAGAACAGATGCAGGCGCTTGGTATAGAGAAAATGGCCGATCGGCTCCGCGCCGATATCACCTTCCACGCCCGCCTCTTCAAAGGCTTCGCGCGCCGCGAGTTCGGCATCGGAAACGCCCGGCTTGGCCCAGCCCCTGGGGATCGTCCAACGTCCGCGGGCGCGCGTGGTGATCAAAAGGACGAGGGGTCCGTCCGCGGTCTCCACGACCGGCAGGGCCGCGATCTGTTTTAGGGGTGACGTGGTCATTCTGTGGCTTGGGATACGTCCGCCTTGCCGATCGTCACGGTATCGGCGCCGAACCAGACCGATTGGGTTTCCGGGTCGTACATCATATGGCGCACCGTGCCCCCGCCCGACGGCACCGGCGTGATCGACACGATTTTCTCATTCTCTGTATCGAACCCGACGAACTGGTTCGGCTGCACCCCCGTTTCGACCACCCAGATGCGGCCATGACCGTCGAGCGCGGTCCCGTAAGGCGCGCTTCGCTCGCCCGAGGGCAGGCTCCATTCGGCAAAGCTCTTGCTGTTAGGGTCGTAGCGGCCGAGTTTCCCGCGCGCATAATCGGAGTACCAGATGCGCCCGTCGCTCGTGATCTCAAGCCGTCTTGGCCGGGCGCCCTTGTCCGGGATCGTGTATTCGGTGATGTCCAGCGTCTGCGGATCGGCCGAGGCAAGCTTGTTGGTGCCGAGAAGGGCGGCCCAAGGCGTTCCATCCGGCGCGACCTTGATGCCGTAAGGACGCGCGTTCTTGGTTGGCACAGAGCCGAGCGCGACCGATCTATCGGCGAGGTTAAGCCTGCCGATGAAATTGCCGCCTTGGACCGTGAACCAGATATGGCTTTGGTCCGCATCGAACACGAGCGTGTGCGGATCGGCGGCTGCAGGGTCCGGCATCTCGATGCGCTCAATCTTGTCGGTTTTCGGATCGTAGCGCCCGATATAAGCGTTGCGGTTACCGGCGAACCAAACGATCCCGTCTTTGTCGACAATGAGATTATGGGGACCGGCGCCCTCACCGAGATCGCGCTTGAAAAATTTTCCGGTTGAAGGGGTCAAGCGCCCGAGATAGCCGTTGACTTGACCGACGAACCAGACCTCGTCAGGCCCGGCCGCGAACGGATCGCGCGGGCGACCTTCATAGGGCACGTTCCATTCGCGAATCTCGATTTCGTTCTCGGCCGCGGCGGCTGCGATCGGCTTGAAGGCCAAGAGCGAGGCGGAAAGTGCAAGCGCGCAGGAACAAAGTGCTGCGGCGGAGCGCCAGGACAGGGCAAGCATTCAAGTCTCCTTTGCAAACGCGTTCCGCCGCGCGCGCATCCGAGCGCAGGCGTCGCACACGTCCAAGGTGAAGGTAAATTCGGGCGGCATGAGGCCCGCCTAGAGCCAACCAAGCTCCTTGGCCTTGGCATAGGCGGCGTTCCAGGCTTTTGCGAGGAACGCCAGCCTGTCGTCGTTGAGGCTGCGGTTCATGGAATCGAGAGCCACCAGCATGGGAGCCACGCGATCTTTGCGGTAGGTCACCGACTGTCCGTTTGACGGCGTGGTGACGATAATGTCGAGATCACGGATTTCGACCGACAAATTGTCCATACTCGCGACCCGCGCCGTAAGCCACTGCAACCACCCTTTTTAGGATATGGCGTGCCTTGCGTACAACATCTTCTTCAATGTTTCGCAGGCAGCGCCGGGGTCAAGGCCCGCCGCTTGTCGTCCGGTTCAGGCCTCACGGCCTGGATGCGCGGAAGCACCAAGCAAGCATGGCTGCTCGGGGCAAGGAACGGATCTTTTCGATTTATCGGGGAAAAAGGAGGGTTCCACCTCGGGGAAGGACTAGCAATTAGTGGAACCCCCCTGAGTACAGGAGACAAGTCAATCAGGGTCTCCAAGGGTTTCCCCTTGAAGCGATGGCACTATAGCGTGACCTTCGAAGCAATACTGTAACTTGGGTGCAACAGTTCTGGTTTTTGTTCGGTGCAACAGGGCGATGCCGGCGTTAACCATGTCATCTTTGACTTACAAGACCGTTGCCAGAGCCGGTCATGACACGGTTCACTTATAATGAGCCGTTCATGGTCTTCGAGACCATGAGCAATGCCAACGGTGGAGACCCAGCCCATGGCGCTCAACTTTCTTGTCCTTTACGGCTCCGTGCGCAGCGACCGTCAGGGCATCCGGTTTGCCCGATTTTTGCAGGCGCAGCTCGGCAAGCGCGGCCATGAGGCGAGGCTGGTCGACCCTTGCGAGCTGGACCTGCCGCTTCTGGACAAGATGTACAAGGAATATCCGAAGGGTGAAGCTCCGCAGGCGATGCAAACCCTGGCCGGGCTCATCCGTCCGGCCGACGGTTTTCTGGTGGTGAGCGGCGAATATAATCACGGCATACCACCGGCCTTGAAGAACCTGCTCGATCACTTTCTCGAAGAGTGGTTCTGGCGCCCCTCGGCGATCGCCTGCTACTCGGCCGGTGCGTTCGGCGGCGTGCGGGCGGGCGTTCAGCTTCGCGCCACGCTTGCCGAACTCGGCATGCCGAGCATCCCCTCGATGCTGCCGATGCCGAAAGTCCAGGATCAGTTCGACGAGGACGGGAGCCCGCGCGATCCGGCCCACGAGAAGCGCGCCGCCCGTTTTCTCGACGAGCTCGAATGGTACGCGCGGGCGCTGAAACAGGCGCGCGCGCAAGGTGTCCCGTATTAGGTCTGTCGCCGTCCCTTCGTAAGGCCATTACGAGTCGGAATGCACTCCACCAGCCATGATCCACTGAACGGCGAGAACGATTGCTTCGAAGCGGTCACCGATATCGGTGCTTTCAAGGCGCTTGAGAGCGATTGGGACGATCTGTGCTTGCGGGCGGGTCAGGTTCGCTTTGCGCAAAATTTCGCGTGGCGCGTGACGATTTGGAGGGACCTCGAGGGACCGAAGGCGCGATGGATACACTGCATCGTTGCGCGCAATGGAGATCGCGCCGTGCTGATCTGGCCCTTCGTCGTCTTCCGCAAGGACCATCTGGTCGTGGCGTCTCCGTTAGGGGGCGAACAGTCGGAACATCCGGACCCGTTGGTGGAGGAGGGTCCCGAAGCCGGGGCGCGAATCGAAACGGCGTGGAAAACGCTTTGCCATACATGCGGCTGCGATTTGGTCGAGTTTCAGCATGTGCGAAAGGGGTCGCCGCTTCATCGGTTTTTGACGGACAAAGCGGGCAAGCGCGCAAGAAGAGTTGCCCGGCGCAAAGGGGGCAGCACCTATGATGTGGGCGTATCGGCATTGTACCGGTTGGGCCGGCGCTATCCGTCGCTAACGCCGGCTCTGCGCCGCTATCGTCTGGCGTCGGCGGAGCCTAAGAACTCCCGCTCCTACAAGCGGGAGATCGCCCGCGCGACACGCGACCGCCAGAGCCGCCGCAAAGACCTGCACGACGATGCGGCCGGCTATCGTGCGTTCGGCACCATTTCGGCCACGCGCTGGAATGCGCATGCGAAACTTCCGACCCAGCTTCATTGTTGGGCGCGCGCCTGTCTGGAAACGGTCAATGCCAATGACGAGCCATGGCCGATCGTTTGCGGTCATGATTTGGCTCCGCTCATCTTCAAACCCGGCAGAAAAGACGACCCGCACCGGCTCGCGTTCATCGGCGATCCTATCGCTGAAATCTACGATGTTATGTCCAGCGGCGATCCGGTTGACGGTCTTGCCGAGGCCATCGCCGAAACCGGAATGCCGGTCCATTTCAAGCGGGTCCCAGAGGACGCCCCGATCATCGCTGCGCTCGAACGCGCTTATCGCGGGCGCGGCTTCGTGACGGTAACACCGTGGCGGTGGGGCGGCCCCTATATCGAACTGGACGATAGCTGGCGCGACCCGGAAAGCCATTTCCGTTCGCGAGAACGTTGGGTCTTTCGCAAACGCCGCCGCGCGGCGGAAAGCCTGGGGCAGCTTGCTTTCGAGGTGGTCACACCCGACACCTCGAACGTCGATCGGTTTTTGAAGGAAGCCTTTGCGGTCGAAGCGTCAGGCTGGAAGCGAGAAGCCGGCAGCGCGATGGCGGTCAGCCCGTGGCGGCGAAAGTTCTACCGCCAGTATGCACGATATGCCGCCGAGGAAGGAATTCTAATCATCTGTTTTCTCCGCATCGGCGGAAAGGCCGTTGCGATGGAATTGGCGGTCGAATGCGACGGCCGCTTCTTCGGTCACAAAATTGGGTACGACGAGAGCTTTGCGATCTGTGCACCGGGAAATCTGTTGAGACTCGAGATCCTCCGCTACGCCGCCGAGCGCGGGCTGCGCTCTTACGAGTTTCAAGGCAAGGAGGAGCGCTGGATACGCGATTGGACTAGATCATTCCGTAAGACGGTCTCGGTGACGGCGCATCCCGTGACGGCAAGGAGATTTTGGGGGCTGCCGTAGGTCGAGGGGCCCTTGTCCGCTAAGGTAGGTGCGCGGATAAAGTGATAAATTGCGAATCGGTTGCCGGAACCGGATCGGAATGGACGCTATCAGCCTAAAAGCGCCGAATAGCCAAGATGACCGCTTCGAAGTCGTCACAGATCTCACCGCCTTTACGGCCCTTGAGAGCGACTGGGACGATCTTTGCGGCCGGTCCAGTCACGTTCGCTTTGCGCAAAGTTTCGCGTGGCGCCTGATGATCTGGGAGGAGGTCGAAGCGCCGCAGGCAAGATGGCTGCATTGCATCGTCGCGCGAAACCGGGATCGCGCCGTGCTGATCTGGCCCTTCATCGTCTATCGCAAAGACCATCTGGTCGTGGCGTCTCCCTTAGGCGGTGCACATTTTGAATATCCCGATCCCCTGGTCGAGGATGGCCCTGAGGTCGATAAGCGAATCGAGGCCGCATGGAAGAGACTGTGCGACACATGCGGCTGCGACCTGGTTAAGTTTCGCCATGTGCGAAAGGGATCGCCGCTTCACCGGTTTTTGCGGGGCAAGGCGGGCAAGCACGCAAAAAGAGTTGCCCGGCGCAAAGACCTCAGCACCTACCTGGTGGGCGTGTCGCCATTGTACCGGTTGGGCCGGCGATATCCGGCGCTTAGACCGGTTCTTCGCCGATATCGTCAAACGTCGCGAGACCTCAAGCACGCCCTCACCTACCGAAGGGAGGTCGCGCGCGCGAAACGAAAACGCCAAAGCAGGCACGGCAATGTCCAAGCAAGCGATGCCGGATTCCGCGCATTTGGCGACATCTCCGCCACGCAGTGGAACGCCTTGGCGCGAATGCCAACGCAGCGCCATTGCTGGGCTCGGGCCGCTCTGGACACCGTTAATGCCCGCGACGAGCCATGGCCGATCGTTTCCGGTGACGCGCTGGCACCGTTCGTGTTCAAACGAGGGGATCCGCACAGTCTCGCATTCATCGGTGACGCCGTCTCCGAACCCTTCGACGTCATGTCCGAAGGCGATGCGCTCGACGGCCTGGCCGAGGCCATCGCCGAAACGGGAATGCCGGTTCATCTCAAGCGGGTTCCTGAAGGCGCGGCAATCATCACTGCGCTCGATCGCGTCTATCGCGAACGCGGCTTCGTTACGGTAAGGCCATGGCGTTTCGGCTGCCCCTATATCGAGCTTGACGATAGCTGGCGCGAACCGGAACGTCATTTTAGTGCACAGAGGCGCTGGACCTTAGGCAAGCGCCGCCGGAGGGCGGAAAGCTTGGGGCATGTCGCGTTCGACATTGTCACGCCGGACTCGACCAACATCGATGCGCTTGTGACGGAAGCGTTCACGGTCGAAGCGTCAGGCTGGAAGCGAAGGTCAGGCAGTGCGATTGCGGTCAGCCCGTGGCGGCGCGCTTTCTACGGCCGATTTGCACGATACGCCTCGGAGGAGGGCATCCTTCGCCTATGCTTTCTCCGCATCGGCGGAAAAGCGGCGGCAATGGAATTTGCGATCGAATTCGACGGCCGTTTCTTCGGTCATAAGATTGGATATGACGAGCGCTTTGCGGAATGTTCACCGGGAAATCTCCTGAGACTCGAAATCCTCCGCGATGCCGCCGAGCGCGGACTGCAATCTTACGAATTTCAAGGCTTTGACGCGCCGTGGACCTATGGGTGGACAAAGTCGGTGCGGCCGATGGTGTCGGTGACGGCGCATCCGGCGACGGCCCGCAGGTTTTGGGCTTTCCCATAGCGTGAGGTGGTCTCGCGCGAAGCATCCTTCGGCGATGTCCCGCTCGACGGCTAAGCGTTCACTTTGGCTTCACGGCTGAACCCGCGTCTTTCACGCCGCCGGCTTCCTTTCCGGTGAGACCAAGCCCATACATTATTAATGCCGCGAGGATCGCCATTAATGCCGCGAGGATCGCCGCCCCGGCTCTCTGGCTGAGCCCGGCGGGACCGGGCTTACCTGCACTTGTTGTCGGAACACCGGGGAAGGACAGGTGTTGAGCCAGAAGACCCATCTTGAAATCAAGAAAATCAGAATGGAGAAGCCATGTCCTTTACCGTGTCCGCAGCCAATCTCCGCATTGCGCCCCGGCTACTTGCTGTTGCCGCCCTGGCGGTTTCGTTAGCGGCAAATGCCGCGGTGAGCAGCCCGGCCTACGCCGAGATCGTGTCGGCCAAGGCGCGTTATGATCGCGGGATCCTCATTGTGCGGGGCCGGACGGCAGCGCCGCTCCAATACGTCTCGTTGAACCGGTTCTTCGTGAAACGCTCCAATCGTCGCGGACGGTTTGTCTTTCGCCAAACGCGGCTGCCGGCGTCCTGCACCGTGACGCTGCGATCCGACAGCCAGCAATTAAGGGTCCCGGTCAGGAATTGCGGCTTGGCGTTCCTCTCACCAAAAAAAGGGAATAGGCAATGACCCCAAAAAATTTCGCAACGCCGGATCACGGCCCCAATGCGCCAGTCGTCCTCGACAAGGTCGAGGCGCGGCAGGCGCGTCGGGTGGGGCTGATTTGGATTTTGACCATCTCGCTCGCGCTGGCCGCGATCGCTGGCATCGTTTTCGTCGTTTACTACTAGACCGCTGGACTGTTGGGGAGGGGCCGGTCCGGCCGCTTGTCTCCGGATAAGAGGATTTTGTTCGGGCGCGCCCCCCGGTGTCTTCCGGCTGCCATAATCGGACATGATGTTTATGTAACGATTTTGGGTCATGTTGAGCGCGTGGCCTGAACCGAACAGGCCGCCCGCACAAGGGACTACGGGTCTTTTAGATCGCGCGCCGGAACCGCTATGCTGTCTCGCTTGCTCGCCTTTTCCCTGGTGTTTTTCCTGCTGCCGGCCCAGGCCTTTGCCGGGATCGCCGACAGGATCAAGGCCCTTGCGCCGTCCGCGCAGGTGCTGGTGATGGACGAGCAGGGCAACGAGCTGGTGGCCCAAAACGTCGATCAGCCCTTCGTCCCGGCCTCTGTCGCCAAGATCGTGACGGCATGGCTTGCCATGGAGGTGCTCGGCGGCGACTACCGCTTCAAGACGAGCTTCTACCTCGACGGCGACCGCGTGCTCTATGTGCGCGGGGGAGGGGATCCCTTTTTGATATCAGAAGAGCTGGAAGTGCTCGCGCGCGAACTGGTCGCCGCCATCGGCAAGGAGCCGATCACCGGCGTCGTGCTCGATGCGAGCTACTACCCCGCTCAGCTCCGCATCCCCGGCATCGAGGATACGGCGGAAGCCTATGACGCGGCGAACTCGGCTTTGGCGGTGAACTTCAACACCATCCACGCGGTGCGCCGCGGCAACAGCGTCAGCTCGGCCGAGCAGCAGACTCCGATCACGCCGGTCGCCATCACCGAGTTCCGGGCGCGGGGGCCCAACGGACGCGGCCGCATCAGCCTGACCAAGGACCCGGCCGTGAGCCTGCGCTATGCCGGCGAGTTGATCGCCGCGTTCATCGAGCGGTCGGGCGGCAGCGTCAAAGGCGAGGTCGTCACCGGATCCGTGCCCGAGGGCCTGGAGCCGGTCTACGTTCACCAGCAGTCGCGCACGATGTCGCAGGTCCTGACCGAACTGCTCATCGGTTCGAACAATTACATCGCCAACCAGGTCTTTTTGGAGATCGGCGGCCAGCGCTTAGGCGGCCCGGTGAGCCTTGATAAATCGCTTCTCATCGCCCGCAACATGCTCACCGAGTACGGCCTCGAGCAGTCCATCCATATCGAGGAGGGCTCGGGCATCAGCCGCGACAATAGCTTCACCGCGCGCGGGCTGGCGCATTTGCTGCATTACTTCGCGCCCCACGCCGACCTGCTGAAAGGAAGCAAGGGCGCCTTGTACAAGACCGGCACCTTCTCCGGCGTGCGCACGCTGGCCGGCTACGCCGACACGAAAAACCACGGGCGGGTGCGCTTCGTGATCGCGATCAAAGGCAATAACAGCGCCTTGCGCTTCCAGCTGCTCAACGCCATCAAGGCGGGGCTTTAGCCAATGAAAAAGGCGGCCCATCGCTGGACCGCCTTTTCTTTTGTAGCTGTTGCCGCCTGGTCTAGTTGCCCGTCGGCAAGCCGAGGTGGAACCCGTCCTTCTCCAGTTGTTCTTGAATGTACTTGAACCTTTGGTAGTTCGAGATGGTGAGCGGGCCGGTATAGGTCTCGCTCTGCAGCTTGCGCGGCGGGTACTTCACGTAAGTTTTCATGAGAGCCCCGACCGCTTCGTTGACCGGGACGACCGCCCAGGTGCTCTCGGTGAAGTTGGTCATAAAGATGTCGTAACGTTCCTGGGGGTCTTCCAGCAGATTGAACACCTGCGGCACCGTGGCGACATATTTTTCAGCGCCTTTCCAGCCGAGATTGGTGTCGACCGCGAGCCCGCCGGTTGGTGCGCCGTCATCGCCGCGGAGATTGAACACGTATTTGAACTGGCCGACGCGGGCCGCGCCCGGGGACAGCTCGTCTTCGGTGAAATAGAACCAGGCGGGGCGCTCCGATTTGCCGGCGCCGGTCCACACAGGCGTCATGTCGTAGCTATCGAAGATGATCGGCTTGCCGTCCCGGTCGTCCTTCGGCAGATCGACGCCGGCGACCGAGGCGAAGGTGGCCATCAGATCGAGACCGCCAAGGATGTCGTCGCTCTTCGAACCGGCCGCAACTTTACCTGGCCAGCGCACCATGGAGGGAACGCGGTTTCCCCCCTCGCGCACCGTGCCTTTGGTGCCGCGGAACGGCGTGTAGCCCGCATCCGGATAGACGTCCTGCCAGGCGCCGTTATCCACGGTGTAGAACACGATCGTGTTGTCGGCGAGCCCGAGGTCATCGAGCTTCTTCAGGACATTGCCGACCCGCGTGTCGAGCTCCACAACGGCATCGGCATACTTGGATTTGGAGATGGATTTGTGCTCGAACTCCGGCGCCGGCAAATTCGGCTGGTGGTTCTTCATGAAGTTGACGTTGATGAAGAACGGCTTGTCGGATTTTGCCGCTTCGTCGAGGAATTCCAGCGCCGCCTTCTCGACATACTCGTCGAGGAACGGGATGCCGACCACGCCCTTGTCAGGCGTATTCACATACTCGCCGTTGACCTGGAAATCCTGCACCGGCTTCTCGCCTGCCTTGCCCGACAGCGAACCCTTGGTCGCTTTCTTGAAGACTTCGCGCACCTCGGGGCTCATATTCGGGAACCATTTGGGATCGGGATAGGTGTAGGCGTTGAGGTGATAGAGGAAGGTGTACTTCATCACGTCATAGCCTTGCGCGTTCGGCAGCGCGTAGTCGGACTCGCCGAGATGCCATTTGCCGGTGAAGTAGGTGTTGTAGTCGGCCTTCTTCAGCACCGAGGCCAAAGTCCATTCCGCCGCCGGAAGCCCGCCGCCTTGGCCCTGAAAGGCCACGGTGGTCATGCCGCTGCGGTTGGGAATGCGCCCGGTCTGGATTGCCGCCCTACCGGGCGTGCAGCTCGGCTGGCCGTAGAAATTGGTGAACACCATGCCTTCCATGGCAAGCCGGTCGAAATTCGGGGTCGGCATGCCGCGCGCCACGCCGCCGAGATAGGGGCCGAGATCGCCCCAGCCGGTGTCGTCGGAGACGATCAAGAGAATGTTCGGCTTTTTCGTCTGCGCAGCGGCGTCTTGCGCATACGCAACGCCACCGCAAATCATCATCGCCGCCGTTACCACGGCCGCGCCCAACTGTCTGTACAAGCCAGGCCTCATAAGACTACTCCTTCTCTGACGTTTCTCTCTACTCCACCGGAGGGAAGACCTCCTTCCAGTCGTTCTTCATGTCGATGACGACCCAGCCTTTGTCCTGGGCCGCGTCCAGCGCTTTGTCCAGGCGCCCAACCGACGAGTCTCGGTCATAGGCGTATTCCCGCTCCGCGTCGGTGTGATGAAGGATCAGGCCGAAGCGCGGCCCCTCGCCGGACGTGGTCCAGTCCAGCATCTGGTAGTCGCCGTCGGAGTTACCGGAGGCAAAGATCGGGCGTTGACCGATATGCTGGGTAATGCCGACAGGCTTGCCCTCCTTGTCGTCGACAAAGTTCATCTCCGGCAGGCGCATCACTGTGGGCACGCTGTCGATGACCTCGTATTGGGTCTTGATGCTCGATCCGACGACCTGCGCGGGCGGAATGCCGTATTTGTCTTCGGAAAAGTTACGCACGAATTCGATGCCGCCGCCTGACACAATGTAGGTGGTGAAGCCGTTGTCGCGCAGATAAGCGAGCAGCTCGAGCATGGGCTGATACACCAGATCGGTGTATCGCCGCTTGAAGCGTGGATGCTGTGCCGTGGCGAGCCAATCGCCGACGATCTTCTGGAACTCCGCTGGCGACATGCCCGCATGGCTCGCCATCACCAGTTGGGCGATTCCTTTCAGACCGGATGCGGCGAGCGTTTTCATGTCACCCTCGATCGCGGCTTTGAAAGGCTGCTTGTCCTTCCACTCGGGATGCTCGGGCGCCAGTGCCTTCACCCGGTCGATGGCGAAGAGAAGCTGAAAATAAACAGGCTTCTCGGCCCAGAGATTGCCGTCATTGTCGAAGGTGGCGACGCGATCTTGCGGCGGCACGTAATCCTCGCCCCCTTCGTCGGTCACCTTTTCAACGAAACTGACGATTGCTTGCTTGGTGGGACCGTCGTTCCAAGACGGGAGCGGGTCCGGCTGCGCCAGGGCCGCCGATGCAACTACCGCCGCGACAGCCGCAAGGACGAGCCTTGAAACGAGTTGCACCGAGTGCCTCCTCTCGCGCAAATTTCGGCCCATGGTACTAGTTCCGGCCTCGCTGGCAACCGATCAAACCCGATCTGGTACAATTGGCGGCGGTCCCGTTGCCGACATTGCAGCGCGTGATCACACACTTCGCCGGCGCAGGGCTTGTCGAGAAGGGATATCGGCGGATCAGAGTCATTGACTGCAAGGTGCTCCAGAGAGTCTGCTTGGCTCGAGGCCCGTCTGCCTCGCGGCCATTAGTTGTCTTTGATGTACCAGTCCTCGACCTTCACCACCGCGGGGTTCTCGCCGTTCGGACCGATCCACGAGTCGACCGCCCATTTCTGCCCGGTCGCGTTCTCCTGAAGGATCGCGGCGAAATGCGGCCAGTACTTTATCGGTCTTAAGGTCAAGATGCCTTTGGCCAGCTGGTCCTTATGCATGGTCCGCGCCACCGTGTGATGCTTGAGCAGCCCGTTCGATTGTAAAACCAGCAGATAGCTCGTGGTGTTGGTGGCCTCATCGACGCAATCCTGCTGGCTTGGCCGGCCGGCGGCGCCCCATTGCATGCCCGGATTGTCCGTGATGCCGATCTTGTTGCCAACCTTCGTCTCCATGGCGCCGATGGCATAAGCGACCGCGCGGCGCTCCTCATAGGCCGATTCGTCGCGCTTGACCTTCTTCATGATCGCCGCGAGCTCGGCGATCTCTTCCTGGTTGAATTTGTAAGGCGTCTGCAGCTTGCAGCTATAGCCGTGGCAGACCGTGACCTCGTTGCCGTCCGGCGGAGGCGTGTCGTAATCGATATAGTGCAGGTTGACACTTCCGCTGCCGCCGGTCCTGCAGGCAGCGAGGATGATGAAAAGCGGGAGGATCAGAACGGCGCGCAAAGCTCGGCCCTCACGGTGTGTGACGAACCCGATTGCCCCCCTGGTGCAACTCTCCTTCACAGTCAGGGCGAAATAGGGGCGGCGGGGCCTTTGCGCGCCTAAACCGATGCCGCTTATGGAAAATTTTCGGTCTTACCGGCAAATCGGCAGCGGCCGCGGCGGCGGCGGCGGATGATCCTTGGCAAATTTGACGAGAGCCGGCTCGAGCGTCTCTCTCGGCCAGAATTTCGGCGCGCCGATTTCCTTCAAGCACGAGGCGTTCCAATACAACCCCGCGCGCGACAGGGACCGGCCAACCTTCAGCGCGTAGGCGACCGCGTCGATGTCTCCCGATTCAGGATAGATATAAAGTGCCGCCGGCTGCGTCATCATCGGCACGATGCGCCCGGCATCCGACGGCGTCCAGCTGGTGCAGCCATTGCTGCGGCCGCCGGCGTAATTCACCAGCTTGCCGAACGGAACGTAACCCTCGTCATTGGCATACGGGCTATCCGGATATTTTCGGCGGCAGAGCCCTCTCAACAAGACGGCCGGATGCCCGCCGATGGCGCGGGGTCGCGAATTCGCGGTGTCGCCTTCGCCGTCGAACTGCACGAAGGAGCGCACCAGGGGTTGGCGTTTTCCCCCAGAGTAGTAATACCCCTTGAACAGATTTCTGGTCTCGCTGGTCACATAAGCGCCGCCGGCGGTCAGCTTGGAGTGCAGCGCATTGCTGAAATGCTTGGCGCAGCGTCTGCCGTTTTTGAAATATCCTATGCCGCTCATAGAGCGGCCGCTGCCGTGGCCCGAGGCGACCGCGCGAAACATCCTGTTGCCTTCGCAGATCACGTAAAACCGGCCTCCCAATTGGCCGTTGCTCAAAACGTGGGGCCGGGTTGCGTCCATGGCGAAGTAGCAGGAATTGTTGACCGCGCCTTCGCGCAATTTTTGTAAGTAATGCGCCCGTGCTCTCTGCAGAACCACCGGCGCGATTTGACCGTCGTTAAAGCCGACATGGGCTTGTAGCCAGGCCGGAACGCCCGGCGCTTGCTGTGCGGCAGACAGTCTGGGCGATGCCGCTAAGCCGATGGCGACGATGACGGCAATGGTCAGATAGAGTGATCTCGACAACAACGGGCAATTCTCCCGGCTCGCTTAGGGGCAGTCGGAATCGCGCACGAAGCGCGCCTTGACCCAGCCTTTGGTCACACTGTCTCCGTTGTAATGGGTGACGGGGCACCAGCGGCTGCCCCACGGCCTGCTCTCAGGGACGCAACTTGCGTCGAGGTGGATGATCCCGTGCTGACCCGGAACGAGCCGGTCGACGATGGCCGAGAAGGCCGAAGCCTTGGCCCGCAGATTGAGCGTATCATTCGACGCGACGTTGACCACCACCAGGCATCCGGGGCCAGAGGTTGCAAGCGCCGGGGCGGCGGCACCGAGCAAGATAAGACAGGCGATCACGGGTCTCAGCATGGCGCTCAGGTCCTTTCTGTCTTCTCAAGCCTCCCGCGTGCCACGCATCAAAGACCACGCCGCGCCGCGAGGCAACAGCCGAGTGATGGGATCCGGCCCGGGTTCACGGTCGGGGCCTTATTACCGGCCCTGGTGCCGCTGGTAACCTTCCGGATTTTGTAGGGAGTGCCCGTATGCCGCACCGAATAGTCGCGGCACTCCAAGTGTTCTTGTCTTCCGAGAGAGCGCGAAAGCTCGCCCGTGTCGTGACGCGGGAACGCTCTCGTCTTGGCCCCCACAGAAGCGATTTGCTCAGAAACCATGACCACTGCCTACATCAACCGCATAGCGACGGCAGTGCCGCCGAACGATGTGCATGCAGAGTTCGTCCGCCTGGCCGAGATGCTGCTTGCTCAAGACCGTCACCAGAGCTCGCTGTTCCGGCGCATGGCCGCAAAATCCGGCATCGATCACCGGTACTCCTTCCTGGCAGTCGCACCCGGAGACGATACGCCGGGAATCGACGGCAACCCCTTCTATATCCGGGGCCATTTCCCGAGCACGGCAGCGCGCATGCAATTGTTCGAGGCCAAAGCGCCCGAACTTGCGGCCGCGGCGGTTGAGCGTCTCGATCTCGGCAATGGACGGGAGGGTCTCACCCACCTGATCGTTACCTGCTGCACCGGCTTCACCGCGCCCGGTCTCGATCTTGCGCTGGTGGACCGGTGCAAGTTGCCGCGCTCAATCGAGCGGACCCTCATCGGATTCATGGGGTGCTACGCCGCCGTCAACGCGCTCAAGCTCGCGCGGCACATCGTGCGCTCCGAAACCCGGGCGCGGGTGCTCCTCGTCAATTTCGAGCTCTGTACGCTGCATTTTCAGGAAACGAACGATCTCGAAAAGCTGCTGACCTTCCTGTTGTGGGGCGATGGCTGCGCCGCGTCTCTGATCACGGCCGAACCTCACGGCATTGCCCTCGACAGCTTCCGCTCCGTGCATGTCCCGGAGACGAGCGAACTCATGAAGTGGAATATCGGCGACTCGGGATTCGACATGGTGCTCTCGGGCAGAGTGCCGGCGGCAATCGAGCAGGGCATACGCGCTTATGGCGCCGACATCCTGGGGGGCGTGGATTCGCGTGCCATAGACCTTTGGGCGGTGCATCCGGGCGGCCGCACGATCGTCGATGCGGTCGAGCGCGCCTTCGCCATTGCTCCGGCCGCACTGTCACTGTCGCGGGGCATTCTTCGCGATTTCGGCAATATGTCCTCCGCGACCCTGATGTTTGTGCTCGAGCGGCTGTTGTCCACCGGCCGCCGCCAGGCAACGGGCTGTGGCATGGCGTTCGGGCCCGGCTTGATCGCCGAGACGATGCTGTTCCACACCGGCCGCGCTTGAGCAAAGGGGATCTCGTGCCGATGCTGCCGTCCCGCCGCCTGCAACCAGAATTGCTCGACGTTCTGCCGGCCCATGATCCTGCCGCGGTAAGATCGCGCCGCGACCTCAAGCTGCTCAATCTTGTCATGCTACATCCCCGCATCATGGCAAGGCAGATGCTGCGCTATGCCGGGGACAGGCCGCGCAAGATCGTTGAGCTTGGTGCCGGCGACGGTAGCCTGATGCTGCGGCTTGCGCGCCGCGTTGCGCGGCAATGGCCGGACGTGAAAGCGGTTCTGGTCGACCGGCAGGACATTGTGCGCCCGGCCACACGCGAAGCGCTTGCAGAGCTTTCTTGGCGGAGCTCGCCGCTCACGCAAGACGTATTCGATTATCTCGAATCGGCGGAACCGGCCGACATCATCATCGCAAATCTATTCCTCCATCATTTCACCGCTGAGCAGCTCACTGAAATCTTCAGGCGGTCGGCGGAGCTTGCGCCTCTCTTCGTCGCTCTCGAGCCGCTCCGCTCCGCGCTGCCGCTTGCCGGCAGCCGGGCTATCTGGCTGCTTGGATGCAATCACGTGAGCCGGCACGATGCCGTGGCAAGCGTCTATGCCGGGTTCCAGGGTCGCGAGCTGTCGGATCTCTGGCCGAACGGAGAAGGCTGGAGATTGATGGAAGGAAATGCCGGTATCTGGACCCACTCTTTCGTCGCGCAAACATGTTGAAAACGTTCTCGAGCGCCTACGATGCGATTGTCATCGGTGGCGGTCCCGCCGGGGCCGTCACCGCAATCGTACTGGCGCGCGCCGGATGGTCGGTGGCGTTAATCGAGAAGCGCCGTTTCCCGAGGCGCAAGGTCTGCGGCGAGTTCGTCTCGGCGAGCACGTTTCCTCTCTTCGAGCGTCTCGGCATCCTCGATGAGTTTTCCAGTCTCGCCGGACCTGACGTGCGGCGCGTCGGCATCTTTGCCGCCGACTCCGTCGAAGCCTCCCCCATGCCGGAAGTCGCTGGTCCGTTCGGCAAATGGGGGCGGGCCCTCGGCCGCGAGCATCTCGACCTCATGATGCTGCAAGCGGCCGCAGGGGCCGGGGCTGATGTCTGGCAGCCCTGCGCGGCCACCGAGATCGAACGCACAAGTGACGGCTTCGTTTGCGCTGTCACGCGCGGCGACACCAGCGTCTCGCTCCACGGTGGCGTCGTTATTGCCGCGAGCGGCTCCTGGGAGAGAAATGCCTTCCTTCCCGACTACGTGGCGCGGCGCGGAGACTCCGACCTGATCGCCTTCAAAGCGCATTTCGACCACGCCGAGCTCGACGGCGATCTGATGCCTTTGCTCGTCTTTCCGGGCGGCTATGGCGGCATGGTGTGGAGCGATGACGGGCGGTTGAGCCTGTCCTGCTGCATTAAGCGGCGGAGCCTCAACCAGTGTCGCGGCAGAGGCTTGCGCGCGGGCGAGGCCGTGTTGCGGCATCTCTTGACGTCGTGCGCCGGTGTGCGAACGGCGCTGCGGCGCGCCGTCCCGCACGGGATCTGGCTCTCAGCCGGGCCGATTAGGCCCGGTATTCGGGCGGCGTTCGAGAATGGCATCTTTCGTGCCGGCAACGCGGCCGGCGAGGCGCACCCGATTATCGCCGAGGGTATCAGCATGGCAGCGCAGTCGGGATGGCTTCTCGGCCAGAGACTCATCGCCGCGCAGGACGAACTCAGAAACGACTCTGCGCTTGCCGAACTTGGCCGCGCTTACGCCAACGATTGGCGCGCGCAGTTCTCGGGAAGAATCCGCGCCGCTGCCATCTTTGCCCACGCCTTGATGCGCCCGCAAAGCGCCGCTGTGGCGATCTCCTTGCTGAAGCTGTTCCCGCCGCTCGTTACGGTCTGCGCCTCCATGAGCGGCAAGACCAGACAATTGCCTGATCTGACCGGCTTGAGCTCTAGCGTTCTTCCAGGCGAAGTTGCTTGCGATGCGTCCAACTGATGGCGGCAAGGAGTGCTGCGGCGACGACGGCGTGGATCACATCCTCATGCAGAACGAAGAGTTGGGCCCATATGGCGCCGACGCTGACCAGCGCGAGCAACAGCGCTCCGTAGAACACTGTCGTCGGCCAGAGCAGCAAGGCCGCTCCTCCCACCTCGAGAAATCCGATGAGATAGCGGAACCATTGGCCGAAGCCGACGCGCTCGAACACCTCGACCGTGGCGGGGAGACTGCCAAGCTTGGCGCCTCCCGCGAACAAGAAAAACGCCGCGAGCAGGAGCTTCAGAGCCGAAAAGCCAATCGTCTTGAGGCGGGCGGCGTTGAGATAGGCCGGGCGTGACATCGTCTAGTACTGCGAGCTGCCGGACCGCATGGCGGTTTCGAGGGCCCGGTATTCCTCGCAAGCCATGCCGCACCTTCTTTCGATTTCCTTAAGCTCGAGCCAAGCCAGGTCGAGTTCACCCTTGGTGACATAGCCCTCGCCAAGATATTCGCGCGTGTCGACATTGTCCGGATCGATGTCGAGCGCTTTCTTGTAGAGCGAGATGCCGAGATCGACCTCGCCAAGCTTGCGGTGGCTATAACCGAGATAGGTCAGGACCACGGGATCGTCCTGGTTCGCCGCCATTTTGAGGAGGCCGATGGCGTTTTGATAATCTCCGTCCCTTGCTAGCTGCCGCCCGGCCCGCGCCAGATCCTCATCGGAAAGCGAGCCCGATTTGGGATCGACACATTTCTTTTGCTGAACGCTCCAGGCCTTGCCGCTCGGACATTTTCCGGCTGTTTTCTTGTCCTTTCGGCTCCAAAAATCGAATGCCTGGCCGGGCGAGGCCGAGGCGACTGCCAAGACGCCTGCCAGAGCCAGTGACACCGCCATCCTCAGCGGCCATCGGCCCTGTTGACTAGATTTCGCGAACATCATCATGGTACTCCGTCCGTTGGCTGCACGACCTAGAGCTGCGGCCCTTGGATTGGCCGGCGGCTTCTAAACACTCCAACCCGTCGAGCTATTCGGCATGACGGCCAGATCCTATGACGTGATCGCCGGCGAGCTTCCGGCCTTGCTGCCGCGCCTGTGGCGTTACGGCCTGGTTCTCGCGCGCGATCCGGTTGCAGCCGAAGATTTGGTCCAGGCGACTTGCGTGAGGGCGCTGGAGCGATCGTCGCAATTCACGGCCGGCACGCGGCTCGATCGTTGGCTGTTTTCAATCCTGCGGTCTATTTGGCTCAATCAGCTGCGGGCGCAACGAATCCGCACCGGTCAGGGTCTGGTCGACCCGGAAAATGTCCTCGTCACCGACGGCGTGGAGGAGATCGAAACGAATATCTTCGCGGGTCAAGTGTTAGAGCGAGTGATGGCGTTGCCCGAAACGCAACGGGAGACCCTGTTACTCGTCTACGTGGAGGGCCTGACCTATCAGGAAGCCGCCGACGTCCTGAACGTGCCCATTGGAACCGTCATGAGCCGGTTGGCTTCGGCGCGAATGAAGTTGAGCGCCTTGGCTGGTAGCGGGGCGTAAACCGATGGTGCTAGGGCCGAACACAGATATCGAAGTCTTGCTCGTCGCCTATCTCGATGACGAGCTCGATCCTGAGCTTCGTCGTGAGGTGGAGCGGCGGCTCAACGCGGACGACAAGCTCCGGACCCGCTTGGCTGTTCTTGCCGAAGACACTGATAAGCTTCGCAACGCTTTCGACACGCTGCTTGATGAAGCCCCCCGCGCGCGCTTGGATGCCGGCTTGGCAATGGCCTTGGTGCGTACGCCCAAGCGCCGGGACCATCGCTACCGCAACGCCATTCTGGCCGCTGCGGCTTCTCTCTTGCTGCTGATCTGCGGCGGTGTGGCGGGCTATTTCATCGCCAAGGCGCCGGGCGAGCTGTTCGAAGAGGCCGATGCATTCGAAGAAGAATGGATCGCGGCGGTCGCGGGACAGTTGCAGCTCTACAGCGCCGACTCGGTCGCTGCGATTGACGTCAATGACGGCGATCAGCAGGCTGCGCTGACCAGGCTGGGGGAGATGCTGAAACTGGATCTCTCCCCGTCAAACGTGACGTTCGAGGGGCTTACCTTGAAGCGCGCCGAACTCCTGCACTTCCAGGGGCAAAAAATTGCCGAACTTCTCTATGCTAGCGAAAAGCATGGTCCTGTTGCCCTGTGCATCGCGATGAGGCCGGGAGGGGAGGGCGAAGGAGAGGTGGAAAGCAAGGACGGCTTGAACCTTATGTACTGGGCCTCCGGGCCCCGCAGATTTCTCCTGATCGGCGCTGCGCCGGAAGAGCGCATTGAAGAACTGGCCGATGCGGTCAATGAGCGGTTCAGCTCGTGAGCCGCCGGATTTACTGGCCGGCGTCTCCTTGATCAACATGGCGGCGCTGGCGCGCGAGTGGTGATATATGAGATACAAGGCCGGAACGCTCATCACAGCCATGCTCCTTTCGGCCGGCGTGCCGTCGAGCGCCTGGTCGTACGAAGCCCGGTGGTCGGTCAGCGGCGAAGGTGAGGATATTGTCGCGATCGATTGCAGCGATTGCGAGGAAGAGCTCGGCATCATCATCGCCTGCAAGGGAAAAGGCATGCCGGCCGAGGTGACGGTCAACGCCGCCGCCAGTGAGAAGGGCAAGGATGGTGCTGAGGCCCCGTTCACAATTTCCGTCGACGGAGACGCATTTGCCCGCACCGCCCGGACCGTGGAGTTCGGGATGATTGGTTTTACGCCCGTGTTCGCCATGGCGCCGGACGATCCGATCGTGGAGGCGCTGCAGACCGGGGAGCACCACGCCTTCGTCGCATTTAATGGGGGCGTCACGCCCCTCAACTTGAAAGGCGCGCGCGCGGCGCTGAAAATTTTCAAGGAACGGTGCGGCTGGATCGAGGCCGCCGACGCTGGCGCCAAAGACGCGAGCGCCCAGAACCCGATCTCGGCGGCGACCTTTAAATGCGCCAAAGGCAAGTCGATCGACGCGACCTTCTACGACGATAGTGTCGAGCTGAAGCTCAGCGATGGCCGGGCACTGAAGTTACCGCAAGTGATCTCAGGCTCCGGCGCGCGCTACGCCAACGAAGATGAGAGCTTCGTGTTCTGGAACAAGGGCGACACCGCGTTCGTCACCGAAGGGGCTGACGACAAGATGACCTTCAAGGACTGCGTTTCAGGCAGGTGAGGGAAGGGAAGCCCCGGTAACCTCACTCCTCCTCCAACGCCACGTCGGAGGTGAGTTCTTGCTCGGCCGTCTTTGTGGGCTGCCGTGTAAAACCTTTAAGCGTCCCGATCTCCTCCGCGTCGCGTGTGAACGCGACCGGGCTCAGCGCATAGGCGGTCATCAGCTCGGCCAGCGAGCGCAAAGCATGGATGTGGATGCGTTCCCATCCATGGGAGCTGTCGACGCCGAAGCAGATTAAGGCCGTGCGCACGTCGTGACCGGCCTCGACGGCGGAGGCCACGTCAGAGCGGTAATGACGGAACACATCCTTCTGATAATAGATCTCGTTCTGCACGCATAGCCGCACTAGTTTTCGGGTCAAATGGTAGTCGAACGGTCCGCTCCGGTCGGCCATGGCGATGGTGACCCCGAATTCGGCGCTGTTCTGGCCTGGCGCCGACGTGCCGTTATCGACGGCGATCAGCGACGCAATATCCTCGGTCAAGATATTCGAAGCGCCCACGCCCACCTCTTCCTCGATCGTGAACAGAAAATAGAGGTCGGTCGGGAGTGTCTCCTTGGCGGCGATAAGCGCTTGTAAAGCCGCGAACATGATCGCGACACCCGCTTTGTCGTCGAGATGACGCGAGCAGATGAACCCGTTTTCGAGGAACTCGGGCTGCGGATCGACGGCTACGATGTCGCCGACTTCGATGCCGAGCTTGGTTGCTTCGTCCAACGTGGACGACCTCGCGTCGACGCGCACCTCGAGATTGGACCAGCAGCCCGGCTGCGTATCGACCTCATCGCCAAACGTATGACCGGAGGCCTTAAGCGGCAGGATCGTGCCGCGATAGCTGCCAAGCTCGGTGAGGATGGTGCAGCGCGCGCCTTCGGCAAAGCGCGCACTCCAATGGCCGATCGGAACGACACCGAGCCGGCCATTTTCCTTCACCTGCTTCACCTGGGCGCCTAGCGTATCGAGATGAGCCGCGAAGGCGCGCGCGGGGCGCCTGGTCTCGCCTTTGAGACGCGCGCGGATGGCGCCGCGGCGCGTGACCTCGAAGGGCACACCGAGCCTTTCCAGCTCGCTCCCGCAATAGCGCACGATGTTGTCGGTGTAGGTGGTGGGGCTCGGAACCGCCAAAAGCTGGTTTAGGGTCTCAGCCAGATAATCGAGATCGATATGTAGGATTGTCATTGGTGAGAATTCTCGAAAAATAGCGAGTCAGCCGCTCCAGAAATTTACCCATTAATATGCGGGTTGAAGTCAGGGATAAAGGGTCTCGCGCACCACCGTTGGGGTGGATTGGGGGAATAGGAGGTCGACAAACCGCTCGGCGGTCGGTTGTGGCTCGTGATTGGCGAGGCCGGGACGCTCATTGGCCTCGATGAACCGATACTCGGGCAGGGAAGGGGATTTGACGATAAAATCGATACCCGTAACCGGGATTTCAATGGCCCGCGCGGCCTTCACCGCCGCTTCGACCAGGGCCGGGTGCAACACGCCGGTGACGTCGTGGATCGTACCGCCAGTGTGCAAATTCGCTGTCTTGCGCACCACCACGGAGGTGTCGGCGGGCGGAACGTCGTCCAGGGCGAATCCGGCCTCGGCGACGCAGCGCTCGGTCTCGGCATCGACCGGAATCTTCGATTCCCCGCCGGTCGCGGCGGCCCGCCGGCGGGACTGATGCTCGATCAGCTCCCGCACGCTGGCCTTGCCGTTGCCGATCACCTCGGCCGGTTTGCGGATTGCACCCGCCACAAGACGGTAGTCGATCACGATCAGCCGTAAATCGATGCCCGCGACATATTCCTCGACGATCACATCGTCACACGTCTTGCGCGCCGCTTCGATCGCGTGCGCGGTCTCGTCCCACGTTTTCAGCCCGACCGACACGCCCTTGCCTTGCTCGCCGCGCGCCGGTTTCACCACGACCGCCTCATGGGATGAGAGAAACTCGCGCGTGCGTTTCTCGTCACCGGCGTAGATCTGGCTCGGTACGTTCACGCCGAACGCTTGCACGATGCGGCGGGTCACGCGCTTGTCGTCGCAAATGCTCATGGCGATGGCGGTGGTCAACGACGTCAGGCTTTCGCGGCAGGCGATCGTTCGGCCGCCAAGCGTGAGCCGGAAAAATCCGCCCTCGGCGTCAATGATGTCGACCCCAATACCGCGGCGTCGCGCTTCGTCGGTGATGATACGGGCGTAAGGGTTCAGCGCGTCGTCGTCAGCGACAGGCTCGGTGAACAGAGCCTCGTTGATGACATTCTTCCGTTTCACGGTGAAGGTCGGAAGCCGCGCGAAACCGATCTTTTCATAAAGGGCAATGGCCTGCTCGTTGTCGTGAATGACCGAGAGGTCCATATAGCTTGCACCCTGTTCCTTGAAATGAGCGGACAAGCGCTCGACCAGAGCCGCACCCGTCCCGGGAACCATCGCTTGCGGATCGACGGCGAGGCACCACAACGAGGAGCCATGCTCGTGATCGCCGAAACAGGCGTGGTGATCGACACCCGTCACCGTGCCGATCACTTTCCCGGTCTTCTCGTCCTCGGCGACAAAATAGACGATCGCTTTGCTATCCCGCTCGGACCAGAAGAAATCGGGCCGAACCGGAACCATGTTGCGCGCCGCATAAATTCGATTGACGTCTTCGGCGTCATGAAGTGACGAGAGTCGCCGGATCTTGATCCCCGCCGGATAGACCTTAGGCGGCCGATAGGTCGCCAGATCGAGTCTGTAAGTATGCGAGGGATCGAGGAACAGTTCGAGCGGCGCGGCAGCCAGCACGACATGCGGATCGTCGATGTAGAAGGCGATATCGCGCCGTCCCGGCCCTTCCGACCGGATGGATGCGGCGAGTTTCGAGGCGCTCTCGAACGTCTGACCGAACAACAGGCGGCCCCAGCCGCAGTCGAGCGCCACGTTCTTTTTTTGGACCTCGTCGCTGGACGGCACCGGAGGGGGGATGACGCGACCTGCCCTGCCGGCCGATTGCGGTTCTTTCTGAGGTTCTGTCGACATAACGCTACTCTATATATTGTGAGCTTGAAGCCAGAGTTCCAAGAGAGCGCATTGCCACAGCTCTGAGCCGCGCAATGGCGTGATGTGGGCTTTCGGGTCTTGGAACAGGAGATTGAGATATTCGGGCCTGAACAGCGCCCGGTCCCGGGCGGCCTCAGATCCCAACACATCTCTCGTCATCTCAAGCACCGGTCCGTCGATATATTTAAGCGCCGGGACTGGAAAATACCCCTTCGGCCGGTCGATGACTTCGCTCGGGATCACGTCCCTGGCCACGTCCTTGAGAATGCCTTTGCCGTTGTCCTTGAGCTTGAGCTCAGGCGGCACGCGCGCGGCAAGCTCGACCAGCTCGTGGTCGAGAAAGGGCACGCGCGCCTCCAGCCCCCACGCCATGGTCATGTTGTCGACGCGCTTCACCGGATCGTCGGCCAGCATGATCGTGGTGTCGATCCTGAGCGCCCGGTCAAGCGGCGTCTCCGCGCCGTCGCGGCTCAAATTCTCCTCGACAAATCTGGCCGGCTCATCCTCATCCGTCATCCAGCCCTCGCCGAGATGCCGGCCAAGGGTGTCGCGGTCTCGATCGAAGAACAGCGCGGCGTAATCGCCGACAATGTCGTTTGAGCTTTGCAGCTTCGGATACCAATGGTAGCCGGCAAAAACCTCGTCGGCGCCCTGTCCGCTTTGCACCACCTTGACGTGCTTGGCGACCTCTTTGGACAGAAGAAAGAAGCCGACATTGTCATAGGACACCATGGGCTCGGACATGGCCTCGAACACGTCCGGCAGAGCCTTCAGCATGTCGTCGGTGGGAATCATGATCTTGGTATGATCGGTGTCGAAATGCTCGGCGATGATGGACGAATATTTGAACTCGTCGCCGGCTTCGCCGTGAGCCGCTTCGAACCCGATCGAGAAGGTCTTGAGATGCTGTTGACCCGCTTCGGCCAACAGCCCGACGATCAGGCTCGAATCGACGCCGCCGGACAGCAGCACGCCGACCGGCACGTCGGCAACCATGCGCCGGTTGACCGCCAAACGAAGCGCCGCACCGACCCGGTCTTTCCATTCGTCTTCGGCAAGAGTCACGTCATCGCGCGACCGGTCGAACCGAAGCGCCCAATAGACGCTGTCCTTGGTTCGTCCGTCCGGCTCGATAATGCGTAAGGTCGCCGGCGGCAGCTTCTTGACGCCGCGCAGGATCGTGTGCGGCGGCGGCACCACGGCATGGAAACTCATATAATAAGACAGCCCGACCGGATCGAGCGCGGTGTCGATACCGCCCGCGGCGACGAGGGCCGGCAAGGTCGAGGCGAAGCGCAAGCGTTTGCCGAGTTCCGCATAATAGAGCGGCTTGATGCCGAGCCGGTCGCGGCACATCACCAACCTGCCCGAGTCGCGCTCGTAGATCACAAAGGCGAACATGCCTTGAAACCGCTTCGGCGCTTCGGGCCCGTATGCGTGCCAGGCTTTAAGGATCACTTCGGTATCGCCGTCGGAGAAGAAGCGGTAACCGCGCTGCTCAAGCTCCGCCCGCAGCTCCTTATGGTTATAGATGCAGCCGTTGAATGCGATGCTGAGGCCGAGCTCGGAATCGACCATCGGCTGCTGCGCTTTTTCGCTGAGATCGATGATCTTGAGCCGCCGGTGCCCGAGCGCCACGGACCCGCGCGCGACAATCCCTTGCCCATCGGGCCCGCGCGGCTCAAGCGCGCAAGTCATCGCGGTCAGAGCCTCCAATGACGCAGCAGAACTGTCAAAGGTTATCTCGCCGCACAAACCGCACATAAACGTCCTCTGGAGCTAAGAGCCGGCCATGGCCAATTGAAGCAAAGATCGCGCCATGCCGAATTCGGCCTGCCTTGCGCGATATGGGCGGAGCGTCTTGCCGATAATTTGGGCAAAACGCCTCGATGGCCGCCAGTTGCAGTGATTTCACGGGTTTGTGGCATAGATGGCGGGCTAAATCAAATTTCCCGCCGATATTCGCGCTTGCGCGCCCGGTGCTAGCGCCGCCGCAGCCCGATGGCGAGAATACGGCCGAGCAGCGGTTCGTAGTCGATGCCGGCGGCCTCGGCGGCTTCGGCGAATTCCTCGCCGTAGCCGATCTCGGGATTCGGGTTGGCCTCGAGAAAATACGGACGCCCTTCCGCATCGAGGCGGAAGTCCACACGCGCATAGCCGCTGAGCTGTAGCGCGCGATAAATTCGCTTGGACGTTTTCACCAGAAGCCGCTCCACCTCCGGTGGCAGGTTCCGCGCGCGGCCGATCTTGACGCCGCGGCGCTTCTGGAACTCGCGGCTCCACTTGACCCGTTGGGTCGCGATCTTAGGCGCATCGGCGCGCAAGCGCCGCATCTCCAGCTCCCAGACCGGGAGCACCTGAAGACGCGAATTGCCCATGACCCCGACATAGAGTTCGCGCCCGTCGACATATTGCTCGAGGATCAGGCTGCTGCCCACATTCGCATGCATGAACTCGATCCGCTCGGCCAGCTTCTCGTCACTGTTGACCAGCGAAGCCTCGGCGATGCTCATCGAGGCATCGTCAACCTGCGACTTGACGATGAGCGGATAGTCCAGCCGTGCGGGCTTACGCTTGAGATTGCGCCCGGCCGCGACCACGGCGAAGCGCGGCACGCGGATACGGTGGTAATGCAAAATCTTCTTCGACAGCGCCTTGTCGCGGGCGATTATCAGGCCGCGAGGATTGCAGCCGGTGTATGGCACCTGGACAAGCTCGAGATAGCTCACGACATTCTGGTCGAGCATCGGCTCGCCGCGGAATTCCTCCAGCAGGTTGAAAGCGATGTGGGGCTTGAAGTCCTGGATGGCGTGGCGCAAGGGCGCAAGGTCGTCGTAAAGGCCGATCGGCTGCGCCTCGTGCCCTAAATCGCGTAAGCCCGTCAACACGTCGTACTCGGTCTTGTATTCGACCTCAGAGCCGGGCTGTCCGGTAATGTCTTCGGGCGGCACCAAATCGGCGTGCATCAGCACCAGCACCCGTTTCTTGCGCATAGCTAATGTCTCACATGGCGTGCCATTCGCGGCCTCGATACAGATAGTTCATGCCGTGAACGGTCAACATAATGGCGAAGTCCAGCACCAGATTGCGCTCAGGGCCGTCCGCCACCAAGCGCAGTTGCTTACACCGCCCGATCATCTGTTCAAGCACTTGATTGAGCGTGAGTTGATACTCGCCGGTCCATCTTGCGACCATGCCCCGAATCTCGCGGCGGTGCCGCCGCAAGAACGACGCCGCAGGCTCCCGCCGGTCGCGAATGCCCTCGGCCTCGGTGAACAGGCGCTTCAGATCGCGGTCGTAAGCATCGGTAAAGCCCACCGCGTAGTGCGCCCGCTTGCGCTGGTAATATTCTCCTAGAGTCATGCGTTCGCGCGACACAGGCGAGGGCCTGGCAGTCCGGCGAACGCGGGGGCGTTGACCGGCAAGTTCCTTCATCAGGCGGTCGACATATTCGAGCTTGCGCAATGCCGGCCAGCCCCGGTAGCGCCGGCGCCAGTTGTAGCGGGGGCGCAGCCAGACCGCGAAGGTCTCGGCGAAATCTTCCTCCGGGTGGCTCTGGGCGTACCAGGCGGGGAGGTTTTGCACGAAGCGGCGGCTCGCGGGATTGGGACGGTAGGCCTCCGGATAGGCCGTGCTCGCTTTACCGAACCGGCGCTGCCACTCATGGCGGCGCTGCAGGTTGAAGGCGTGTTGGATGGCATGTCCCAGTTCGTGCCGCAGCAACTGCAAACAGGACTCAGGCGTCGCCCCCTCCGCTTCGAGCATCTGCGAGCGCTCGAGCCGGATGAGTTTAGGATGCGCAAGGTAGAAGGGCAGGGCGACGCCGGGCACCCCGGTGGGCGAGAACCACTCATCGGACAGCCAGAAATGCGGGTTGAAGCGCAGGTCGCGCTGGGCAAGCTCGTCCTGGACCCGCTCGATCCGTTCCTCCAGCCAGGTTCCCTCGATCGAGACGCCGAGGTCGCACAGTCTGACCGACAGCAACTGGCGCTGCGTCATGTGCTCCCAGGGATAACGCTGACCGTCTATTTGCCGGTTCAAACCCATCCGCGCGTGACTCAAGTTTCTTTTCGATCCTAAGCGAGGGCCCCGGGCGTGACCAGCCCAACGGCTGCTGAGACATCCGCAAAGCCGGCGCCGGGCGGACCCGCGCGAGCCGCCCCGCCGCCACGCGGCCGACGGATGGACCGGCGTTACCGGCGCTCCAGAGTGACCGGGATGTCATAGGCCGGCATAAGCGTGATCTGGGGTTTGATCTCGATGACGGCTTCGGGATCGACGGTGAACCGGTATCGCTGGCCGACGCCGGCGAGAACAAGTGCCGCCTCTATGAGGGCGAAGGAATTTCCCACGCAAACGCGCCTGCCGCCGCCGAACGGATAATACGCAAACTTCGGCAGCCGCCTGGCAAGTCCGCCCTCCCACCGTTCCGGGCGAAACTCTTCAGGGTCGGGAAAATACTCCGGGTCGCGGTGGTTGACCCATTGGCTCATCATCACCGTGTAACCCCGCTTCACACGGTAACCGCCGAGTTCCAGATCCGTGGTCGCCTCTCGCCCGAGCAGGTAAACCGCCGGAAGCAATCGCATCGATTCGGTGATCACCGCATTGGTATAGGGCAGGCGGGGGATGTCGTCCGCGGACGGGATCTTGCCGGCCAGCACATCGCGCCATTCGCTGACGAGCTTGGCCTCGACGCGGCTGTGGCGGGAGAGCAGGACCCACGTCCAGGTGAGCGTCAACGCCGTTGTCTCGTGGCTCGCGAGATAAAGCGTCATCGCTTCATCGCGAAGCTCGCGATCGTTCATCTCAGATCCGTCTTCGCGTTTGGCGAAGATCAGCCGCGACAGCAAATCGTCGCCCGACTTTCCGCGCGACCGGCCTTCGGCGATAAAGCCTTGCACCGTCCGGTCCAGTTCGGCGATCGCCCGCCGCAACCGCACATTCTCCGGCGTCGGCACCCATAGCGGAAATTTGACAACCCGCCGAAGCCGCGCGGTCATCAGGTCGAAGGCGAGCTTCAATGTGTCGCTGAAGCGCTCGCGGTCGCCATCGCCATCGTCATCGAGGTCGAACAGCGTCTTCAGCGCGATCCTGCTGGTCAGAGCTTCGAATTCGAAATTGATCCGAACCGATTTTCCCGGAGCCCAGGACTGAAGCATGGCTTCGGTCAAGTCCGCCATGGCAACCGCATAGGAACGCACCCGGGTCTTTTGGAACGCCGGTTGCACGAGCTTACGCTGACCTTGCCAATACGATCCCTCGCTCGTGACAAGCCCATTGCCGAGCGCGGGCCTGAAGGCGCGCGCGCCGAAGTGCTTGACGTAATGTTTGGCGTCGGTGACGAGCACCTGCTCGATCAGCTCGGGCTTGCTGGCAAGAAAGATTCGCTTCGGGCCGACGCGAAAACTCGCAAGCGGGCCATAGGTCCTGGCCGTCTCAAGAAGAAAGTTCAACAGTTCAGCCCCGCCGAAATGACGGATATGGCCGCCGATCAGCATCCCTCTTGGGCCGGGCGGCAGCCCTGAATAGAGGGTTTTGCCCGCTATCGTGTCCATAAGGTCAGGAAAACCAGCATAGTTTTGCCAGGCAACTGGGTCAGCAGGAGTCCACCGGCCGCCGCTTTGGAAGCTATTTGCACTTGCCCAGAAAGGGAAGCGGTCATGCCCGATGCACTCTCTACATATCCGTTCGGGAACTAAGCTTGCTAAATGCGGTGCCAAGCCCCATATATGTAGTGTGGCGCGCCCAAAGAGGGGGGCGGGCTAGACCGACGGCAAGAATATCGCGCCGATTACGAGCAAGTCTCTTTCCCGAAATGCGAGACGCCAAGTGGCTTTGAAGGGCCATGCGGCCCGTTGATCAAATCTTACGGGAAATCGGGCGCGGTTGACGCGCCAAACACATCGAAGGCTCACAGCAGGGTGGCGTCCCTGCCCAAGCGGGACGTCACGGTTGGCCTTCGCAATCTCCGAAGGACTCAAGACGATGACGAGTATCAATTATCAGGCTGAAGCAGAGCTCTTCCCCGCACGACGCAGGTCCTCGACCAGAGGGCCGATTGGGTACAAGCGCTTTAAGTCTGCCGCCGAGGCTATCCGGTTTGCCATAGAGGAGCTTCCGCCGGATCTGCTTCTTGGCACCTATCTTGAAGTCGACGAGGAACGATTCGATGGACACAGCATTCGCCGCCTCTACCACGGCGATGCTTTTCCGCTGAAACGGCAGCAAAGCTGATGATGAAAAATCGGATATCTGCCGCACGGCGGAATGCCGAGTCGTTGCTGAGTCAATCGATGAAGCGCGACTCCAATCTTAAGCAGGAGCAGCAGCGTGAATACGACGCGATCGCCCTGAAGACGGCCAAATTGCGTGAGCTGCGTCTGGCTAAAGAGGCCGCCGAGAAGAAACTTGAAGAGCAGGCCGCGCCGGCCAAGCGGCCTTCCAAGCCGCGGCAGCCGAAGCCGCGGCGGTCGAAGCAAACCTAGCCCCGGGCAAGAGAGACAAACATGGCATTCAAGCCGAACTACAATCGTGAGCGCGCGGAGCGTAACCGGAACAAGGCGCAAAAGAAGCAGGAAAAGCTGAAGCGTCTCGAAGAGGAGACAGCCAAGCGCAAGGCCGCGCGCGAAGATGCGCCCGACGCCGAGAAGACCGAACAGGACGCTTAGGCGGACCGAACCATGGGTAAGAAATCGCAAGCCCGGCCCAACGGCTTTGTGCTGTTTGACGTCCTCTATGAGGACGGCACGCAAACCTCGAACCGGAAAGTTCCCGCCGCCGATCTCGGCGGCCTCGACGGCGATGCGCCGGCCCGTGCCTTTGTCGAGGCGCAGGATCGGGATATCGGCGCGGTATCCGGCAGGCCCCGCGGGCGCATCAAGTCGATTGGCCGCTCGCGCTCTGCTACTAATAAGGGCGCGCCGGCCGAAGCCAGACGCGCCCCTCGAAATCAGTCGTTCGGTCGCTAAGGTCTATTCTTCGCGCTCGGCTTTCTAGCCTTCGTCGCCGGCGCCGTCGTCACCGTCGTCATCATCATCATCGTCGTCATCATCGTCAGCGTCTTCGTTCTCAGCGAGCTGGACCGCGCCGGTCACGTCCGCTGCCTGGGCGGCTTCATCGTTGCACGCGTAAGTCGTCGATGAGCCGGTGCTCAAGCCAAACATCAGAGCAACGGCGAAAAGCAAGGCAACAAGCAATTTGGCCATCTTTGGTCCCCTCTTGATACTGCCCATTCACGGGCGCCAAGACTATAGCGCCACGTGAAGCAAAGGGCATATGGCACGTTAAGCAATGCACAAAGGAAGATTTGGTTCCAGGCGTTACCAGAGTCGTTTGGAAAATCCGGACCCACGTCGTTGACGCAGGTCAAGCGCGTCAGCCGGACTTGAGCGAGGCCATGTCGATCGAGAAGCGGTACTTCACGTCGGACTTGAGCAGTCTCTCATAGGCCTCGTTGACCTTCTGGATGGGGATGACTTCGACGTCCGCCGTGATGTTGTGTTCCCCGCAAAAGTCGAGCATCTCCTGGGTCTCGGCGACGCCGCCGATCAGCGATCCTGACAGGCTTCTGCGCCTGCCGATCAGGCTGAAGGCGGCGAGCGCGAGAGGCTTCTCCGGCGCGCCGACCAGCGTAAGGTTACCGTCATGCTTGAGCAGCGCGAGATAGGCGTTGATGTCGTGATTGGCCGACACCGTGTCGAGGATGAAGTCGAAGCTCCCGGCATGCTTCTGCATCTCGTCTTGATTGCGCGAGACCACCACCTCGTCGGCGCCGAGGCGGCGCGCGTCGTCCGTCTTGCCGGGCGAGGTGGTGAACACGACCACATGGGCGCCGAGCGCGTGGGCGAACTTCACACCCATATGGCCGAGCCCGCCGAGCCCGACCACGCCGACCTTCTGGCCTTTGCCCACGCCCCAATGGCGCATCGGCGAATAGGTGGTGATGCCGGCGCAGAGCAGCGGCGCGGTTCCGGCGAGATCGAGGTTTTCCGGCACGCGTAACACGAACCGCTCGTCGACCACGATGCTGTCCGAATAGCCGCCATAGGTGACGCCGCCGAGATGCTTGTCGGGGGAATTATAGGTGAGCGTCATGTTCGGGCAGAACTGCTCCAGCCCCTCTTGGCAATTGGGACAGGTGTGGTCCGAGTCGACCATGCAGCCGACCGCGGCGAGGTCTCCGGGCTTGAAATTCTCGACCGCCGGGCCTGTTTTGGTGACGCGTCCGACGATTTCGTGGCCGGGCACGCAGGGATAGACCGTCGGCATGAACTCCCCCCACTCGTTGCGGACCTGATGCAGGTCCGAGTGGCAGATGCCGCAGAACAGAATCTCGATCTGCACGTCGCGATCGGTCGGATTGCGCCGCGGGACGGTATCGGGGGCGAGCGGCGCCGTCTCGCTGGCGGCTGAATAGGCTTTGGCGGTGTAGGCGTTTTCCACGGACGATCTCCTCGTTTTGTTCCCTCTCCGGTGTCTCGCGGAGAGTCGCTGCCCAAGTTCAGTGAATTAAGGGCGGCAGAGCCGATGCTGCAAGATCTCATCGGCGAGCGCATCGGCGACCAAGCCATTGGCATAGGTATCGAGATGGACCCAGCTCACCAGATGTTGCCGCTCTTGGTCGAGCAGGCCGATAATATCGACGAATGGCAGCGTGTTCTTTTCCGCCCAAGTCCTGAGATCGCGCATGAGTCGCGCATGAATCAGAAAATCGAACTCGTAGCCCGATATGGCGTCGCCGCGTTTCAGGATGCGCTCGATGGCGGCCAATTCATCGGCATATGTGACACCCTTCAAATCCGCCCTCCGAGCCGCAGGGATGCCGAACCATGACTTGGAATTGGCTTGCTGGTTGGCAACAACAAAGAGGATGTTCCTGCGCTTGGCCGCTTTGCGGATCTGGTCCAGGTCGAACAGAAACACCTCGCTCGTTTCGGCACTGAGGTCGCGCAACGACTCGAGCGTCTCCTCAGCCGAAGCCTGAGCGTGGGCCGCGGCCTGCTCGTCTACGAATCGCACCAAGAGGGAAATGCGAGCCGCATCGTTCCACGCGGTTTCCAGCCAGCCCGTGGATATTTCGCTTCTGTCCGCTTGCCGGAACTCCGTGGCGCGAGATTCGACGCTGTCGTTTCTTCCCTCGTAGAAGGTAATGACATCGGGGTGGAGTGCGAGACCCTCGGCCATGAACATTTCCCGGATCTCATAAACACCGGCGTCGGGGATGGCGAAATTGATGACCTCGAACCGCTTCGGCCCATGGCAAAGCGCGTTCAGCCGCTGCTCCAGCAGATAGGGATAGGTTTCGTCGTCCTTGTTGAAGAACCCAAACGTCGATGACGCGCCGAGCGTCAATACCCTGATGACGTGATCAGGCTTGGCGATCGAAAATTCACGCCCGCGAAATCCTTGGCTGTTGATGGCGACGGGAAAAATCTGGCCGCTGTCGATGTCCTTTATGTATTTCGTCTCGTTGGGAAAGAACTTGAAATATCCGCGCTTCTCATTGTCGTGCTTCGACACGGTATTGAGCGCGTTTTCGTTGGCATGCCAGTTAAGACGTTCCCGCGCGTATTGCTTAAGCAGCTCTTTCTTCCGGTATTCGCTGAAAGCATTCCGGTACCACGGCGTCCCGTAAGCAAGGACGCGGGGGCCGGCCTGCCAAGCAAAGTATCCGCGGAATGCGAGCTCGAGCAGCACCGCCACGGCGACCATTAAATAGACGGAAAATGCAACTCTGCCGCCAAAGGCGCTGCCGCGTCGCACCGATGTTGTATCAGCCATGGTCTGACACGCCTTCGCGCAAACCCCATTGGGCTAGAGCGGATGCTCCGGCCAAGCCGTTCGGCCCCACATAGTAAAGAAGACGGTCGCTTGTCCGCTACTGGCGCTCGCAGCTGGGCGGAACGGTCACGGCGGCGTCAGACTCGGCTGGTAAGCCGAGGGCGCTGCGTGATGCGCCCGCATGCGGACGCGTGCCAGATCGGCTGAGGCCGGGACCTCTCACGTAGAGGTTGGACCGGCGCGCTTGATGCGATCTGTGGCTGAATCGCCACAGTCCACAACCAATTTCCGATTCCGGGTCATTTTAACGTGAGGATGACCTGAGGTTGTACTAAGAGAGGGCCCATTGCGGGGGGGACTGGGAGGCGGGCGCTAGGCGGCGCCGCTTTCTTTTTTGAGGCGCGACAGCGCCGCTTTCTTTTTGGACTGGCGCAGGTTAGCGCCGCTTTTTTCGGGGGGTGTTCAATGACACGCGGAAAACTTGCGACCGCGGCTTCGGCCGCGGCCTTACCCTTTGGCGCGCCCGAATTTGGGCGCACACAGCAGCATCGCACCGGCCAGCATCTTCTGCTGTCGGCCAGCGTTCTCGCGCTGGGCGTCGCCATGGCCACCGTGCCATCGGCGCCGGCACAGGCCGTGCAGGCAGCCTGCGGCGATCCGGCCCAAGCGCCCGATTTCGTTCCGGTCGGTGGGGGCAGCGGCTCCTTCGCGGTGTTCTGCGGCGATGGCGCCGACGCGCAGGGCTTCAGAGCCACCGCGGTCGGCAACAATGCCACCGCCAATGGCGCCAACGCCACGGCGACGGGCGCCAACGCCAACGCCATCGGCGAAAACGCCACGGCGACGGGCTATCTTGCCAGGGCCGAGGGCGATAACGCCACGGCGACGGGCCGCAACGCCCACGCCAACGGCGCCAACGCCACGGCCACGGGCCGCTCTGCCGAGGCTAACGGTTCGAGCGCCACGGCGACGGGCCACTTCGCGAGGGCCACTGGTAACAACGCTGCAGCGACGGGCACCTTGGCCAACGCCACCGGCGCCAATGCCATGGCAACCGGCGCTTTCGCCAACGCCAGGGGCGACAACGCCACCGCGAGCGGCACCAACGCTTTTGCTTGGGGCGTCAACGCCACCGCGACCGGCGCGAATGCCAACGCTAACGGCGATAACGCCACGGCGACAGGTAACTTGGCCCTCGCCGTCGGCGTCAATGCGACGGCGGCGGGCGCGAACGCCAATGCCAACGGCGACAACGCCACCGCGACGGGCACGCTCGCCAATGCCAATGGCACCAACGCCACGGCGACCGGGGTAAACGCCACCGCCAATGGCGACAGCGCCACGGCGACAGGTAACCTGGCCAACGCCAACGGCGCCAATGCCACGGCGACAGGTAATCTGGCCAATGCCAATGGCGCCGACGCCACGGCGACGGGCGCAGACGCTAAAGCCAACGGCGCCAACGCCACGGCGACGGGCGCAAATGCCAATGCCAACGGCCTCTTCGCCACGGCAACGGGCACACAAGCCAACGCGCAGGGTTCAAATGCCACGGCGACAGGCCACATGGCCAACACCTTCGGCACCAACGCCACGGCGACGGGCGGCTCGGCCTTCGCTCAGGGCACCAATGCCACGGCGACCGGGACCAGCTCCCTCGCCCTTGGCACCAATGCCACGGCGACGGGCGCCTCTGCCCGCGCCAACGGCACAAATGCTACGGCGACTGGCCGTTTCGCCAACGCTACCGGCTCCAACGCCACGGCGACGGGCGCCGCGGCCCGCGCCAACGGCGCAAATGCGACGGCGACCGGCCGTTTCGCCAACGCCAATGGCGACAACGCCACGGTGACGGGCGCAGAAGCCAGAGCGCAAGGCGCCCATGCCACGGCGACGGGCGCCAATGCGGTCGCCAACGGCGACACCGCGACAGCGACCGGCGCGCTTGCCAACGCCAACGGCGTCAATGCCACGGCGACCGGCGTAAACGCAGTGGCCAACGGCTCAAGCGCCACGGCGGCGGGCGCCAACGCATTCGCCAATGGCGACAACGCCACGGCGACCGGTAACCGGGCCAACGCGCAAGGGTTCAATGCCACGGCGACGGGGGCCAATTCTGTCGCTGCGGGCACCAATGCCACGGCGACCGGCGACAGCGCCGAGGCCAATGGCTCTCGGGCCACCGCGACGGGCCAACACGCCACCGCGAATGGCACCCAGGCCACCGCGACTGGCTCTGACGCCTTCGCTAATGGCGCCAACGCCACGGCGACGGGTGCTAATGCCAGGGCGACCGGTCTCTGGGCCACCGCGACCGGCCATTTCTCCAACGCCGACGGCCTCGCCGCCACGGCGACGGGCGTGGGCAGTGAAGCCATCGGCAGTAACGCCGTTGCGACGGGCTTTGACGCCAGGGCCTATGGCGACCGCGCCACGGCGACCGGCGCAAGCGCCATCGCCAACGGCGACACGGCCACGGCAACGGGCACGCTCGCCAATGCCAACGGTTCTGGCGCCACCGCCAGCGGCGCCAATTCACGCGCGGCGATGACCAACAGCACCGCGGTCGGAAGCGGGGCGAATGCTTCCGCCGAAAACTCGATGGCGCTCGGCGCAAACGCGCAAGCGAGCTTGGCGAACGAAGTGGCGGTCGGCACCGGCGACAATACTTATACGCTTGCCGGCCTCAGTTCGGCCGAGAGCTTGAACCGGCAAGACGCCAATACGGTCAGCTTCGTCACCACCGACGCTAGCGGCCATCTCGCCACGTCGAGTTTCTCTATTCCTCCCGATACCGCGTTCTGCTCGGAGCCGGTGTCGGGCTCGTTCCAGTGCGGGACGGGTGCGGATGCAAGCGGCATCAATGCCACCGCGGTCGGTCAGAACGCCAAGGCGACGCAAGCCAACGCCACCGCTTTCGGCCACGGTGCCAACGCCAACGGCGATGGCGCTACCGCGACCGGTTACGCCGCGTTCGCCAATGGCGGCTCCGCCACGGCGACCGGCACCAATACCGTAGCCAGCGGCACCAACGCCACGGCGACCGGCGACAGCGCGACCGCCAACGGCATCAACGCCACGGCGACCGGCGCACGCGCCAACGCAAACGGCGATCGCGCGACGGCCACCGGCGTTGAAGCCCTCGCTAACGGCGGCAGTGCCACGGCGGCGGGTGCGGGCGCCAACGCCACCGGCAACAACGCCACGGCAACGGGGACTGACGCCATGGCATCGGGCAGCAATGCCACGGCGACCGGCTCAGGCGCCAGAAGTAACGGTGCGAGCGCCACGGCAACGGGCCGTTTGTCCAACGCCAATGGTTTTTCCGCCACGGCAACGGGCTCAGGCTCCAAGGCGTTCGGCGATTCGGCCACGGCGACCGGCTCGTCGGCCAACGCCAGCGGCATCCTCGCCACGGCGACGGGCGCAAGCGCCAATGCCAACGGCAACTTTGCCACGGCGACAGGTCCCACCGCTTCCGCCAACGGCCAGTTCGCCACGGCAACAGGCTGGACCGCCAACGCCAATGGCGCGAACGCCACGGCCACCGGCGCTGCCGCCAACGCACAAGGCGCACGCGCCACCGCCACGGGGGCGGGCGCGAGCGCGATGGGCGAGACGGCAGTTGCCATGGGCAGCAATGCGAGCGCGATGGGCGCGGACGCCATTGCGGTCGGCGATGGGGCGATGGCCGCAGGACCGGGCGACGTCGCGGTCGGACAAGGCGCGCAAGTGCTTGCCGATCAGGGAAGCGCTTATGGCGCAGGTGCTACGGTCGGTGCGGGCCACACCAACGCGGCCGCGTTCGGTGCGGGTGCTGCGACCACGCGGGCCAATCAGCAAGTGTTCGGCACGGCAGAGAACACTTATACGATGACCGGCATCACCTCGGAGGCGAGCAAGACCGCGCAAGGAACCCCAACGCATATCGTGACCTCGAATACGTCCGGCGATCTTGCCGCTTACACGCCGGGGCAGCTCGGGCTGGCGACGACCGGCGACCTGTCGGCGATCAACAGCCGGATTGCAGGCGTCGACAGCCGGATCGACGGCGCATTCAACCGGATCGACCAGAATGAAGAAGGCGTGGCGGTGTCCATCGCCCTGTCGGATCCGGACCTGTTCAACGGCCAGAAATTTGCCTTGAAGGGCAACTGGGGCACGTTCGAAGGCTCCAACGCGCTAGGCTTCACCGCAAAGGGTCTCTTGGCCGAGAATCTCTTCGGCACAAGCTCGCAACTGACGATGAGCGGCGGGTTGGGCTTCGGGCTGGACGGGGACACGGTCGGCGGACGGGTGAGCACGCAGATCGGCTGGTAGCGCTCGGACGCAGCCGGCCGATCTAGAGCAGTCCGGTCCCGGAGGGCTTCATCCCTCCGGAGGCTGCTTCCGCGCCTTGATGCGGGCTATTGGGCCTTAGCCAGTAGGAGTACGCGCGCGCCTTGCCTTACCGCTTGCAGGTCGACCGGCTGACCCAGGCGTCGTCGCCGACCTTGCTGTGAACGAAACGGATTGTATTGGCGTCTTCCAACGTGCCCGAGTGACGTTGCAGGTCTTTGTACGAGACGACTTCGACGGTCTTTCCGTCCCAGCCGATAACGCCAAGCGCCGTCCACTCACCTTTAAAGGATTTTTCTCCCGTCACGCCCTCGCCCTTGACACCCGTCTCCTCCGACAGAGTCCAGCTGAACGTTCCTTTGAACAGATTGTCGCGCTGCTCGCTGATCTCGATGTCGTATTTGAGGGTGGTCCATTCGCCGCGAATGAGCATCGGCGCGGGGTCGCATTGCCACGTCCCGGTTAGGTCAGGCGCTTTCGCGTCCGCGGGCGCAGACGACGCGATCAAAACCAGCGCAAGGGCAGATAGAGATAGAGACTTATGCATGGATGTTGCTCCTTTAAGTATTCAGACTATTTGTGAAAGTTTGCAGTTCTGCGAACCGCGAGATCTATTCTTTCGTCATGGAAATGCGTCCGTCTTCTAGGATGGTCCAGAACGGATTGTAGGCAATCTCCCATTTGTGGCCGTCGGGGTCGGAGAAATAACCCGAATAGCCGCCCCAGAATACCTCCTCTGGTTCCTTCTCGATGGTGACGCCGTGCTGTTTCAGATGCGCGAAGATCGCGTCCACGTCTTCCTTCGATTTGGCGTTATAGGCCAGCGCGAAGCCGCGATAGGCCGTCATCTCGGGCGCGGCAGCCATGTCCTTGGCCAGATTGCCGTGTTCGAACAGCGAAAACACCACGCCGTCCAAATCGAAAAAGACGATTTCAGGAGGGCTCTCGGCCGCGGTCCAGCCGAGAACGTTTTCGTAGAAATTCTTCGCCCGCTCCAGATTCTCCACCCCGAGGGTGATCAAACTCACGCGTTGGTCCATGGTGATTCCCCGTTGTCATGACGAATGTCGCGCGGCGGCAAGCCTATTGCGGTTGCGTGCCGGGGACCGAACACGGATCGGACTCTCCGCCCGTCTCGTTGCGCAAGCTCCCCGATAATTCATGATAGATGCGGCAGGCCGTGCAATCGGTAAAATTCAACTGTTGAACGTCCGCGTCCTGGCTCGCGCCGTGCAGCCTGCAGGCCAAAGGCGCTCCACTGTAAACGCCAATGAGTTTGCGCGTCGGGCGAGACAGCTGCCAGACAAGAGGCAATCGCCAATCGGACGCGTCCAAAGCGACCAAGCGGGCCGGTTCCACTTCGCTCCCCTCAGGCTTTTGTTCAAATCCGGGGAAATCGGGACGGCCGGCCAGCCGCAAAAACGTATCTCCGATCCGCGTCTCCCGGACGCTCAGCATGGCCGAAATCGGCGCGATGAGGTCGATGCGGCTCGGCCGCTCGTCGTAGAACTCGGTAAAACGCTCCCCGAACTCGATCCAGTCGAAAAAACTGATCACAATGAAGTCGACGTTCTTAAATCGCGGCCGCAGGATCGCGATGATGTCCTCCGCCGACGATAACCCCGAATTGTCGTAATACCCGCCATCGACAAAGCTCAAGGCATCGTATGACCCGGCGGGGAGCACCCATGGGAAGCGGGCGCTCAGGACAGCGGCCGTGCTCAGCGCCATCGTTTCCCGATGACGCGTTCCTGAATCATGCGGCTCGTCCCGGCGGCCGGGCGCGTCTTCGCTTTCGCTCTCGGCGCGCAGAACGTCAAACAACGGAACGCGCGCGTCGTCCATTCGCATGAACGGCATCACGGCATGGTTGATGCCTGTCTCGACATTGGTGGTGTTCAACACCAAAGCCGGCGTCGATCCGTCGGGCTGCCATAAGGTAAAGACGTCGTCGCGGAAAAGATTTGGATCTTCAGGGGCAATTTGCGCCCAGGTCTTTTCGATGCTCGCTTCCAGGGCCCGGGCGCGGTCGAACGGCGGGATCGGAAAGGGAAGAAAGTGCTGAACGAAGTCGGGAAACAATAACGCGGCCATCAGCGGCGACAGGAAATCGGCGTCGAAGAATTCATCGACTCGTTTTTCATACTTTTTGTTGCGTGCTTCGTTCAGCGCGGTGCAGGGCTCATGCGCGGCGTTGGGCGCCTTTAGCGCCTTCGTCAAAGCGGCAAACACCGCCCCGCCAAGACTTCCGCCGGAGACGCCGCTGATCGCAAAATTATGCTGCGCGAAGCTCGGGCACTGATCTTGCAGCCGGGCCAGGAATTTGGCGGTGTGGTAGGCGGCATATAATCCGCCGCCTCGGGCCGCGACGATATAGACGGGATAAGGCTGGTTCCGTTCCTCATAAAACTGGCGGTCTTCGCGGGCCCGGTACCAAGCGTCGAAGGCGCGAACCACATCGGGCTTTTCAAACGCTTGAGCCGTCTGCCACGTGCGGATGGTGTGATTGTTGTTGAGTTCGAACACCGCCGCCACCACGGCGACGATCACCAAGATCGTTATGAACGGGATGCCGGTCCGCCGGCCAAGAAGGTCGAGCAGCATCAAAAACAGGACAAGACAAATAACGAAGACATTGAAGATCGTCAGCGCGCCAAGAGCCTGCGGCGCTTCAACGGCCGTGAACGAGAAAACGATCGCGACCGCGAGAACCAGCCCGTAGAACACAAATCTCGGTTCCTTGCCGACCAGGGAGCGAAGCGGCGAGGGACGGTTCGCTGTTATCCGCCTGACCCGCAACACCGCCCACAGAAGGAGCAGCGCCGCCAAGCCGAAGCAGATAAAGGCGCCGATCTGCAAAATTTCGGAATAGGCCTCAAGTTCGGCCTGGAACGTTTTGAGTTCCGCAATGCGGCCATCGCTGCCCAAGCCCGCCATGACGTTGCCCGCATGGACCGCGGCATAGATGAGGTTCTGTTGGGCGCGAAGGATGCCAAATCCGCAGGCGACAATCGGGGCGGCGCCGATCAGGCGCGGTAACCAGCGGCTCAGTGTGGAATCGGTTGGTTTTCTGGAGCCGGAGTCTTTGGCCAGCTTCTGCGTCAGGTAGTAAGCGGTGTTCCACAAGATCCAGCCGGCCAGGAACAGGGACACATAAGAGGCCAGGATCTGAGGCCAATCCGTTTGGATATCCTGGGCGAGAATCCGGTAGATCTCGTGCGTTTGCGGCGGCACATAGAGTGCGAGGGAGGCGAGAACCGCCACGGCGAGCGGGACGCGCACAACGTTGAGCGTCGAGAAAAACTGCCTCAGGACTTGCAATAATGACATGCGCTAACTGTCTACAAGGTTAGGCTCCGCTTCAAGACCCAAAAGCCGACATCAAACCGGGCCACTTCTTCTTTTGCCCGTCGGTCCGAGTTGCGTTTCTCTGCTTTGATGAGGATCAATACTGTACCGAATGCTAGCAATATCCGCTTTTGATCCCGATCAAGGCGAAGGGATTCCTGCCAAGCTAGTCCTAGCTTGAAAGGAATGCGTTATGAACAAGAGTAACCTTGCAGGTTTTGCCGTCGCGGCAGCGGTTTTCGGCTTTGCGGCCGCGGCTGGCGCTGCGCCACTCGGTCAGACCTCGGGGCCGGCGAAGGGCGAAGTAAAGGGCAATATGCAGCCGGTCGACTCGCGATCCTATCGCCACTGTCATCGGGAAGATGGGGAGCGCTGGTGTCACGGAGGTGAGGAAGAATACGAAGACGATGTGCCCGACGTGTTGGAAGAAGGTTTGCGTGAGTTGCCCTTCTTACTCCGGCGCGGCCATCGCGATCATCGGGGCGGCGATCGCGACCATCATGGCGGTGGCGGTGGCGGTGGCGGGGGCGGTCACGACCCAGCAGTAGAGTCCGACATCCGGCTCAAGAAGGACGTTGTCCTGCTCAAGCGCCTCAACAACGGCATCGGCCTTTACCGTTATCGCTATAAATGGAGCGACCAACTCTACGTTGGCGTCATGGCGCAGGAGGTAAAAACCATCGTCCCCAGCGCTGTGTGGCGAGGCCGGGATGGATATCTTCGGGTCGAATACGGGCAGCTCGGATTGCGACCGATGACATGGGACCAATGGGTTGATAGGCAGTAAGCTCTGATCAGGCAGCAGAAAGCTGCGCGTGTCCGCTATTGGGGGGCAAGGCTTGATCTCAATAGCCGGCCGGCGGAGCTAAGCCGTCGCAAAGACACGCGGGGACTGCTTTTTTGCGCCGTGCTCCGCCGAAATTAACCGTGCGTTAAGCATATATCGCGTCCTATCGGGGCGAGGGTTAACGCAATGTCAACAGCACGGCCATCGTTCAAATTCCGGGGCGGCTCGTTCCACGCTTTAGTGGTCAAGCCGGAAATCCCGATCGAGGGCTGGCTTGCCGAGATCGATTCCTTGCTCGCCCGCTCGCCCGGTTTCTTTGCCGGAAAGTCGCTGGTGGTCGACGTCGCCGGGCTCGATCTGACCAAGCAGACCTTTCTCGATCTGTTGGACGAGCTGAGCCGGCGGCACATCCGCATTCTCGGTGTCGAGGGCGCGGCTGCGTCCGTGCTCGACGGCAAGGTCCCGTCCTTGATGCGGGGCCAGTCGGAAAGATGCAAAGTAACCGCGCCGCCGGAGGAAACGCCGCCTGCGCCTGCGGTCTCGCTTCTGCTCGATACCCCGGTGCGGTCCGGGCAATTGATCGTTCATGCCGACGGCGACGTCACGGTGGTCGGCTCGGTGGCGTCGGGGGCGGAAATCGTCGCCGCCGGCTCGATCCACATTTACGGCACGCTGCGGGGACGGGCCTTGGCCGGCGCCTACGGCAATCCAGAGGCCAGGATCTTTTGCCGCCGGCTCGATGCCGAGCTGATGGCAATCGACGGCCGCTACATTTTGGCTGACGAAATCGAACCTCAATTCCGCAAGGAGTCGATCCAAGCCTGGCTCGACGGCGACGAGTTGAAGTTCGCGGCAATGAATTGAACCGAGGGAGCATTCACATGGCTCAAGTGGTGGTGGTGACATCCGGAAAAGGCGGGGTCGGCAAGACGACATCGACCGCCGCGTTAGGTGCGGCTCTGGCAAGCGCCGGGGAGCGGGTCGCCGTGGTCGATTTCGACGTCGGCTTGCGCAATCTCGATCTCGTCATGGGGGCCGAGCGCCGCGTGGTGTTCGACCTCGTTCATGTCGTGCAGGGCACGGCAAGGCTGTCGCAGGCGCTCATTCGCGACAAGCGGATCGAAACACTGTTCCTGCTTGCGGCTTCGCAGACCCGCGACAAGGACGCGCTGTCCGACGAGGGCGTCGAACGCGTGATCCAGGAACTCAGGCAGTCCTTCGATTGGATCATTTGCGACAGTCCTGCCGGCATCGAGCGGGGCGCGTCGCTTGCCATGCGCTTTGCCGATCTCGCCGTGGTCGTCGCCAATCCCGAAGTGTCGTCTGTGCGCGATTCCGACCGGATCATCGGTCTGCTCGATTCGACCACCGACAAGGCCAAGCGCGGCGAGCAATTGGAAAAGTCTCTTCTTCTCACCCGCTACGAGCCGGGCCGCGTCGACCGCGGCGAAATGCTCGGCGTCGACGATGTGCTGGAGATCCTCTGCATCCCTCTGCTCGGCATTATCCCCGAGAGCAAGGAAGTCCTGCATGCCTCGAACGTGGGCCAGCCAGTGACCCTGAACAATCCGGCAAGCGCGCCGGCGCGTGCCTACGCGGACGCCGCGCGCAGGCTTCAAGGCGAGCAGATTCCGCTCACCGTGCCGAGCGAAAAGGCCACGCTGTTCAGCAAGCTGCTGGGCCGGAGGGCGGCGGCATGAACCTTGGGTCTTTGTTTGGACGGCCGCGCTCGGCCAGCACCGCTCACCATCGCTTGCAAGTCCTTCTGAAGCACGAGCGGGGCGGCAGGCCGGACCTGATCCCGGTGCTGCGCGAAGATATTCTCGCCGCCATCGGCAAGCACGTCACAGTCGATGAAGACACAGTTCGGCTGAAGATCGACCGCGGCGAGGCGGTGTCTCTGCTCGAGATCGAAATCGAGATCCCGAACGAGGCTAAGCAAAAGGCCTGCGCTTAAGCGGCATTTGCGTCCTGCCGGTGCGCCGGCGACAAGAACGGCGCGGGTGGCCCGCGTTGGCTGTTTTCGACCGCAGCCGATTAGGGGCCGCCCCACAGCCGCCTTTGACCCAGAGTGACCGCCGTCCCCCTGCTGCATCGATGGCATTTAAAGGGACCAATCCCCATATTCATATAAGAATTCTCAATCGGGGAACTCGATTGACCGATCGGGTCTGCCGCCTTGATCGGCCGGGGGTTTGAGGCGTGTAGTGGCGAAGCCGGCACGCCATAAGACGCGAAAAAGGGCGCGCCAGCCGGCTTAAGGAAACGCGGGACGAGGGCCGAACGCGTAAGGAAACGCTGAAGCCTCGGTCCGGCAACACTGGCGGCATGTGACAGCAGCCGTTGATCACCGCTTCTGGGCGCTGGCGGGTATCCCTGGCGCGCGAGTTCATGTCGCTCCGAAAGGAGTACTGACATGGCAAAGGTTCTTTGCGTTCTCTACGACGATCCCGTGACCGGCTATCCGCCGAATTATGCACGGGACTCGATTCCGAAGATCGACCACTATCCGGACGGCACGACCACGCCGACCCCGAGCGGGATCGATTTCAAGCCCGGAGAGCTGCTCGGCAGCGTCTCCGGCGAACTCGGACTTCGCAAGTTTCTCGAGGATGCCGGCCACGAATTCGTGGTGACCTCCGACAAGGACGGCCCGGATTCCGAGTTCGAGAAAGAGCTGGTCGACGCCGACGTGGTGATTTCCCAGCCGTTCTGGCCGGCCTATCTGACCAAGGAGCGGATCGCCAAGGCCAAGAAACTGAAACTCGCGATCACCGCGGGCATCGGCTCGGACCATGTCGATTTGCAGGCGGCGATCGACAAAGGCATCACCGTGGCCGAGGTGACGTTTTGCAACTCGATCAGCGTGGCCGAGCATGTGGTCATGATGATCCTGTCGCTCGTGCGCAATTACATCCCCTCCTATCAATGGGTGATCAAAGGCGGGTGGAACATCGCCGACTGCGTGGAACGCGCCTATGACCTCGAAGGCATGCATGTCGGCACGGTCGGTGCCGGCCGCATCGGTCTAGCGGTGCTGAAACGGCTGAAACCGTTCGACGTCAAACTGCATTACACCGACAAGCACCGCCTGCCGGAGAAAGTCGAGAAGGAGCTCGGCTTGACGTATCACCCTGACGCCGAATCGCTGGTCAAGGTGTGCGACGTGGTGACCGTCAACGCACCACTCCATCCAGGCACCGAGCATATGTTCAACGACAAGCTCATCGGCAAGATGAAGCGCGGCAGCTATCTCGTGAACACCGCGCGCGGCAAAATCGCCGACCGCGACGCGATCGTACGTGCGCTCGAAAGCGGCCAACTCGCGGGCTATGCCGGCGATGTGTGGTTCCCGCAGCCCGCCCCGCGCGATCATCCCTGGCGGACCATGCCCCATCACGGCATGACCCCGCACGTCTCGGGCACGAGCTTGTCGGCCCAGGCGCGCTACGCCGCCGGTACCCGCGAAATCCTGGAAGATTTCTTTGCCGGCAAGAAGCTGCGCGAGGAGTATCTCATCGTCCAGGGCGGCAAGCTGGCAGGTGCCGGCGCGCACGCCTACACGGCGGGCGACGCCACCAAAGGCTCAGAGGAAGCGGCCAAGTTCAAGAAGGCCGGATAGCCGAGATCGCGGGCAACGCGGCTCGGCTAAGAGAACGGCCCTGCCGTTGGGGAGAGCAACAGCAGGGCCGAGTCTGGGGGCGCTAGGGTCAGTTCGTGTCGGGGGAGAGCATGGCGCCCTTTTGCACCGAGCGCGTGCCGTCCCAGTCGATGTGATACTTGTCTTCAGCGGTGAAATAGCCGGAATAGTTTCCTTTGCCTTGGGTGCCGGCAAGGGCTCCGGTTGCGCTGTCAATTGCATACGTGCCTTGCATCGTCGTGTTCGGCTTGCCGTCTTTCAGCGTGGTCGTGACGTTGCCGTGGAACTTGACGATGAGCTGGTCGGACCCTTTGGCAAAGATCACGTAGCCTTGCTGCGGCCCGTTGCCCTGGCGCAGATCGGCGGTCTCGCGTTCGGTCACCGAAAAGCCGTCCAATGGTCCGCCGGGGCTGACAGCGGTGCCGGTGGCCTCAATCAACATCAAGACATGGCCGTCTTGATCCGGGATCGGCTGCATATCCCGCTTCGTGTACGTAGCGTCATAGCCGCCGGCATCCTTGACGCTTTCGGCCAGGGTGCTTGTGGACGCGAATCCGACCGCGGCGATGGCCGACAGAGCCACAAAGATATGTGCGAGTTTCCCAAACATGGCATTCACCTCTCGTGTTCCCGGTCCGCAACAGGACCGGGCGCTTGGCTAAAGCCCACCGGAGTGGACTGTGAGAGGCGCGGGCCCGCGCCATGGTTGGAAGCCTAGAGTCTTGCTTTGTTCGAGTCCCGAAACCGGGGTGAAAAATTCTGAAAGGTGCGGAGAGCCGCGTGACGCCCGGCTTAGCCCGCGGCGCGTTCCGCGGCGATCGTGGGACGCCAGCCCGCGGCTTGCAGTTGGCTCAGAGCGCGGGCCGCAAGCTCGGGCGGCTTCGGCGGGACGACCAGAAATCCCGGGCTTGCCATCAACTGCGCCAGCAAGGTCTTGGCCTCATCGAGGCGGCCGAGCCCGGCCAGACACATCACGCGATAGGTATGGGCGCCAAGAAAGGCAGGCGCTTTGCGGACGCACTCCTCTTCTTCCTCCAGAGCCTGCTGGTAGCGCTCGTTGCCCCACAGGATCATCGCGTGGAAGAAGCAGAAGTAAGACGGCCTCAAGGGATTAAGCTCGATAGCCTTGTCGGCGAACACAAGCGCCTCGGCGGCTTCGCCCGCCTCGAACAGCGCCACCGCCAGAAACAGAATCGCGTCGGCGTCGCTCGGACCGAGCTCGACGCCGCGCCGGGCGACCAAAACCGCCTGCCCAAGTTCGCCCGCCAGGATCAGGGCCTGGCTCAGACCCTGATGGGCCGTCGACAGGCTGGGATCGAGCGCGATGGCGCGATTGAACTGGCCGATCACCTCGCCAAGCTGGGAGGGACCGCGCTCGCCGGTCAGTCCCATCATGATGTCGATCAGGTCGAGCCAGGCGAGATAAGCATGGGCCGTCGCATAATTGGGGTCGCGGCGAAGCGCTTCTTCGAGATCGGCCCGTCCCCCGCGGGTCGCTTCCGGATTGAATTGATGCTTGCGGGCGATACCGCGCAAGGTGAGCTCGTAGACGTCGAGGTCGCGCGGAGGCGCGCCCAGAATGGCGTGCTTCTCGACTTCCCGAATGTTGGAATGCAGACTGCCGGCGATCCTGCTCGCGATATCTCGCTGGACTTGCGGAACAGTCGGCGCCTTCGCGGAGAAGCGATCTCCCCAGGCAATGCCGCCGTCGCGGGTGTCGACAACCTGCACGTCGACAATTAGCGTGCCGTTGATGCGCTGGGCCGTGCCCTCAACCAGATAACGCGCGCCCAGCTGTTCGCCCAGCTCTTGCGCCATCAAATTTCGACCGGCGAGCGCAAAGGACGAGTCGCGCGCGATCAGGCGCAAGTGACGGTTGCGGGCAAGTTCGTTGATGATTTCGCTCGCAATGCCGCAGCCTAAAGTTAAAGGTCCGCAATCCTCATCGGTTGACAGGAACGGCATGACGGCCAAGGAGGGGAGATCCGGCGCGCGGGCGGCAACCTCGGTTCGAGGCTGTGAGGGAACGAGCACGTACCCCTTGCGCGGGACCGTGCGCAACACGCGCCGCTCCTCGTCGCCGATGGCCTTGCGAATATCGACGATGCATTGGGTGAGCGAATCTTCGGTGACGGCAACGTCGTCCCAGACCTTGGCGATGATGTCGTCCTTGCCGACCATGCGTCCGGCGCCTTCGGCGAGAAGGCGTAACACGGCCCAGGAGCGCGGCCGCAACTCAACATGATCGCCCGAGGCGGTGCGCAACTCGTCGCCGGCAAGATCGACAATGTGGCGCGGCAAGCTGATCTGCCGCGGGAGCCTTGGAGCAGCGTCGGTCATGGCCGCGCCTCGCCCTCTGACTGTGGCGGATTATTGTCTTCTTTTTTTGCAGCGATTTAAAGAACTTCCCGCGCCTGCGGTCTGGGCAACAGCTCGGGCTTTTTCGGCAGAATACGGACTAATTGGGGCGCCGGCCGCGACCGGCGCCCCTCGCAGGATACAAACGCCTACGAATTACTCTTTCTCGGAACACGTGCTGGCGTCAGCATCCCACGTGCCGCCGGCCTCCGTGCACTCGGCTTCGGTCGTTGCTTTCGACACGTCACCGGCAAAAGCGGGGGCGGCGACGGCAACTGCAAGCGCAAAGAGAAACAGGGAAAGAACGCTCTTCATGTGATTGCTCCATTCACAACTGAGCCGCTTGATGCGGCCCTGGGCAAGGAAACACGCGTCCGCCAACTTGGTTCCACGCCCATTTTTTCAGCCGTTAAACCAGCGCAATTGCCGTAAACTTTGCGATTAGCCGACATCGTTTTGCCTCCCTTGCAACCGCGCCGCGAGGGGTACGGGCAGAATTATCATTGGCTGTCCTGCAAACACGGTTTCACCGCTTTTTGCGATCAGATTGGTCGCCTGGGGTCGCAATGAGGACGCCGCTCAGCTCGATTTTCGCGTGCGGGTTTTTCCTGCTAGCCTAACCTAAAGCCGCGAAATCAGAGGAGGACCGACCGGTGCAAACCATTACTCTTGCTATGGCTGCGCTTCTCATGATTCCAACAGTTGTGTTGGCCCAAACAGACGACTCCACGGCCACACGCGACCAGTCTTTCGACCTCAACCTAGACAATAAAAGTCACGAGGCACTAACGTCCGATCAACACCAGATCGATCAGATCGACGAATCTCTGACGGATGATCGTGGTCTTGAGAACGTGGAGAAGCCGACGGATTCCGCCGACCCAGTCCTCATCGCACCAAAGTTCGATTTTGGCGACAAGCTGCCCCTTGAAACCGATGCGTCAGCGAAGCCGTATTTGCCTGAGGAGGAAACGACTCCGGGTCTCGTCATCAAGATTCCGACGAACTAAGGCATCGCTGCCAGGATCGGTGTCTCAGGGTTCGCGGCTACTGAGCCGACGCTTGTGATGCCGGCGTCGATCAGATCCCGGCACAGGACGTGAAGAGTCGATGGTGCGGATTATTCTATTCAGTCTCGCGGCTGTCGCCGCAGTCGCGATCGCTCTGCTGTTCATCGCGCCGCGCCTCATTGCCACCGACAATCTAAAGGCAAAGGCGCTTGCCCAGATTGAGGCGGCGACCGGTTACCGCGTCAGAATCGACGGTCCCGTCAAGCTTGCCGTTTTTCCGTCGGTCGATCTCGTGGCGCGCGATGTCGGCATCGCCCAGCCGCAAGGCGATCGCGCGGCCGAGTTCGTAACGGCGAATGCGCTTCGGCTCGATTTGCGTCTCGGTGCGCTGTTGGGCGGTAAGGTCCAGATGACCGAGATGACGCTGATCGAGCCGCGCATCACCTTGCCACTCCCCTCGCGGCGGCGTCTGCCGGGCGAACCCGGGACGGCCGAACGCGGGACGGGCGAGCCCGGGGCGGGGGAGGAGGCGCCTGACGATACGCTACGGCAACTCACGCTCGACAAGATTCATATCCGCAACGGCACGATCATCCTGCCGAGTGCCGATGGCGCGCCCGCCAAGTCGGTGACCGGACTCAACCTCGGGGCCACGCTGCCGCATGCATCGGGCCCGCTCGCCTTCACGGCCTCAGGCGTCTATGGCGGCGAAAAATTGAACGCGACCGGTTCGATCGGCAGCTTCACGCATTTCCTCGAGGGCAACCCGGCCCCGCTGCAAATGACGATCGAGGCGCCGGACGTTCTACCCGATGGCGCGGCGATCAATGGCACCGTCAGCTTCAAGGACGATATCCTGACAATTGCCGAACTTGCCGCGACGTCAGGCAAGCAGGCGCTGACCGGGAACGCCACCTATGCCGACGACACGCTGACGATCACCGACGGCACCTTCAATGGGACGCCGTTCGCCGGCAGGGCCATGCTCCGCCAAGACACGCTGAATGCAGCCATCGCGACCATCGTTGAAGGAAAGTCCGTGCGCGTGACGGGTACGATCAATAGTTTCGACCAGTTTCTTGAGGGTGCGCCGGCACCGGTCACCCTTGCGGTCGATGCGCCCGAAACGCTCCTGGCCGGCGCCAATTTGTCCGGTACCGCCAGTTACAAGGACGACGTTCTGACCGTCACCCAGTTCGCTGCGAACCTGGCCGAGTACACGCTCTCCGGCACGGCGACGTACCGCGACAAAACCCTGTCGCTGACCGATTTCACCGCGGCGTCTGAGACGCGGCGCTTCGCCGGCAGCGCACTCTATAAAGACGATGCCGTGTCGGTCGACATGATTGCCGAGCTCGATGGGAAACCGGCCAAGGTGACCGGATCGGTCGTACGCATCGACAATTTGCTCGATGGACAGTTCGCGCCCGCAAGTCTCGTGATCGAAGCGCCGGAGCTGCTCGCCGAGAAAGCGTCGGTCGAAGGGCAGGTCGCGTATCGCGGCAATGCGCTGACGTTCAATGAGGTTG
>Ga0307445_10000034_pt1 | contig 51406 bp, 50 predicted proteins | sample SalMarSW160330MG_FD_202147 | JGI IMG/M metagenome (GOLD analysis project Ga0307445, IMG submission 202147) | Salt marsh sediment microbial communities from the Plum Island Ecosystem LTER, Massachusetts, United States - SW1603-30 | ecosystem: Environmental > Aquatic > Marine > Intertidal zone >... | reverse complement strand
GGATCTTGATCAGCAGACCGAGCATGTCTTTGCAGGGGGACAAGGTGGGTATAACTTGAGCTGGTCGCCCGATGGTGAAACGATTGCATTTGTGGGTGAAAGAGCGGATGGCGTATATGTCATTGGATTGGACGATAGCCCACGGAGGCAGGTTAGCGACCAGGCTTATACTTCGATCGCCGGTTGGTCTCCTGACGGCTCCCACCTAGTTATTGCCATTCCCTTCACAGGGGGTAGCGCGTGGATAGTGCGTCAAATCGATATCGCGACTGGTAAGTGGATTGACCTCTTCACGATCGAGAACGGCACACCCAAGTTCCTTTCACCGGCCCTCTCGCCCGACGGCCAATGGCTCGCCTACCGAGGGAAAGACAACAGCAGTCTGTACCTGGTTCGGATGGATGGATCCGGCATGCATCTACTCATGGACGGTGTCGGTCAGGTTGTCTGGAGTCGCTCCGGTTGGATGGGCATTACAACTCTCGCATCTTCCCCGGACAAGCTCAAGTCAGTCCTCCTTCAGCCGGAGGCCTGTCAGCTCTACGCGCTACCTGATCTTGGCGGCTATCTGGAGGGGCTGTACATCCCCTAGCCCATGGGGCGACTTATGTGGTGACGACAGATGCGTCTACTCCTGGTGGATTATTCGTCCGTAGGTCGACTTGTTTTTAGTAGACAGGATTGCAGCCGTTTGTATAAAAGTACTTTAAGGGGAAGGGCCATGAATCCAATATTATTGATTGTCAACGTGAGATGGGAGAGGGAATTGGAGCCCAATCACCAGACAGGTGATATTCGGAGAGATGGCTGTAGACCGGAAGAAGGCGAAATCCCGCCTAAGCGAATGAACCTCAAGGTCTTCTGTGATCAGCTTTACCTTCCACAGACATGTGAATCTTACTCGTAGATGAGCGGAGGTTGAGCGAGTGTAAAGTCCAGGCCCAACCCTGCGGGCGGTGGCGAAGGTCCCATGCGATCGCCCCGATTCCTTCACGACATCTTCAGCCCAGAGTGATGTACTGGACCTGGTTCATCATATAAAGAGCGTGCAGGATAATCATCTATTGAATTAAGGAAGATGTAAGCGATGATAAGGGTCGGGTCATGTTCTTGAATGGTCTTACTGTCCGAAGCCACTACCGTTTATCTCCACTACCGGAAGAGTGCCCAGACCTATTTATACATCGATCCGAACTATTTCACGTTTACCTGACCTTCGCTTCATGCCTTGAGGTTGGGCAGTTTGATGGAAGTGCCGACCAGCCGAGACCTGGAGACAGTCAAGTCGGGGGAGCGGGTCAAAGTGGCGGGGATAGTGGTGGTGCGGCAGGCTTCGCCGCCAGCCAAGGGATTTGTGTTCTTGTCCCTGGAGGACGAGTAGGGTTTGGTAAATGTGATTGTCCGGCTCGACGAATTCCACGAACAGAAGGGTGGCTGGGTGGCGAGTGGGATTCTGGTGGCAGAGGGGAAGGTGAAGAAGGCGAGTGGAAGGGTGGATGTGCTGGCGGAGAGTGGGGCGTGGTGCGGTGAAGGGTGCTTCGTAGCGCGACACTGATTGGACACGGTAATACTTAGAAATGAGGCTTTGCGTATAATGCCACCCGTGCCCAGGCTATTCAGTTCTACTCTTCGCGTGACTCCGCAGGAATTTGCGATTCTAAACAGGGGCCAACAAGTACCAAGTCCGTCCCCACTCGCCCTTCCTCGCAAACCAGTGCAACCCCACCACTGATCAGCGGGTGATCAGCATCATGCACCCAGAAAAACAACTTCCGACCTACCCACGCTCTAACCTGGTCGCCTTCAACCTCCAACGTGAGTTCATAAGGCTGGCCGAGAGCCCACACGAAGTCTCGCTCGGCTAGTACGAATTCACCATCCAAGCGTTTGATAAGCCTTGCGGTGCCCATCTCAGTAAGCATCAACGCGTAGTACCTTTCCAAGCCCTGAACCCGAGCCGCCAGGCCGAATGCTTTCACTAGATGAGGAGTGAGGGTGGTTTGCACGCGATAGTCCCCCCACTCACGAGTACCAGTGATCGCCAATCCCCGACCCCGGTTCTGGATCATTCGGAAAGCCTCGTCGAAGCGGTCATCCAACCCATCTGCCGCAACGACCCATTGACGTTTCCACATGGTACCGCCTGTAGCTGGACGTACGAAAGTGACCTGGGGAATGCCCTCCCAAGTCAAACGGTCGAGATAGAGGACGCCCTCCGAAGGATCGGAGGAAGAGATGGAGATCCCAATCTGAGCAACGGGCGCACCTCCCAAGTCCGGTATCTGCCATGTCATATGGACTGACTCGCTAGGAGCGAGATGTACCTCAGTACCGCGAACGGTTTCGAGTTCATCTCGTTCACTATAGCTACGGAGGGCAAGAGTACACTGGACAGGGCCAGTGTTTGATCTATCGGCAACAAGAGCAGCATGAACCTTCTGACCAGGATACACTGTGGGTGAAGCAAGGAGTTCGTAGCTGGGCATTTCGATGGCATCCGGGGGAACAAAGGTAGGGGTCCATGCAGCAGCCGATACCGCCGGAGCAAGTCGATAGTTCAAGGCAAGCGCCCTGCTTCCGGGCTGGTTCGGGTTTACGGCGTTTTTCAACCTCACAGGCCCGTAAGGGCGAAATCCTTGCACTGAACCGGGCAGTGCAAAATGGAATCTGGCACCCTCCTTGGGACGGGAAAACGGTTGGTTTCGAAGCGCATGGGCAATTTCCAAAATGCGATAAGTCTCCTGAACAGCATCACTGATCGACCGGCCTCCGTCGGCTGTGGGCAGGTAAATTTGATCCGCCACGGGCTCTCGCCACGCTGGGAGTGCCTCAAATGCATTCAAGCCATTTCGCACTCCCATTATGCAACCAACGTTGCCTGCATTGCAGTCCGTATCCCAGCCACAGGTATTGACGATGGATAGCGAGCGACCTAGATCGCCTGCGCCGTAGAGTAGGCTGAGGATTACTAGCCCGTGGTTGGGTATGATGTGACAGTTGCCGCCGTATTTGTCGTAACCATAGTGGCTAGCGAGTTTGGCACGGGTTACGTGCCAATCGGGCTCGCCAGCGTGCCAGTCACGGACCGTGGCGATCAGTCGATAGGTGACCGAGTCATTCGGGATTAAGGCCACTGCAATATCTAGCAACTTGTCAATGTTTGGCTCAATGAAGGCTTGTGAGACTAAGGCAGCTACTACCTGAGCGCAATAGATTGCTTCACCATCGTGGCTCACGCTGGCGGCACGCCTGGCCAAATCAACTGCCAATACCGGATCACCGGGTGCAATCAATCCCCAGCCGTCGATGAAGATTTGGGCTCCGATCTGCTCGGCAACCACCTTGCCATTGAGGGCTATAGAACCCGATTGCGGCGCGGGGATGCCATTCTTTAGTCGCAAGTAGGCCGTATGCTCTGTAGAATTGCCTAGCCCTCCCCACCATAAGACCGTGCGGTTCTCGATGAGGTAGTTGAGCCAGGTCTGACCAATCTGGGTGGCGGTCAGACTAAGAGAGTATCCATAGTCGGGCAGAGCACGCAAGAAGGTGAAGGTTCCAGAAATATCATCGTCGGTGACTACAATCTGCCGGGTTCTAAGGGGTAGATCGTGACGATCATGCACATAACCAGTGATCTCGCCCAGATTATCCAGAATCTGCTCGTATGTCCACCCTTCAAAGGGGCGACCCATATATACTCCGATGATTTTGCCGAGAACCCCAGCGTAAACCCGTTCCGCATAGTCGAGTGGGAATTTCATCAACCTGACTCCAACTTGAGCTAGAAAGGTTAAGCCTGATATGAGGCGGGTGTGGAATAACTAAGGAATACGACGAAACGATCCCTTCCCCAAATAACAAACGCTTTTGAGTATACCTTTCTTTGAACAGGCGGGGTTTTTCAGAACCTTCAAATAACCCGTTCCCTCACAAAACCTAGTCATAGTGGAATGGACGGGGGTATGTTGATCGACAGCTAATCCCACAAAATACTAGACCGGCAGGTTCTCGTTGACGTAGACGCCCGTCTGTCAATCGCCTAGGTTATATAGGTAGGATATTAGCATCATGCGCAGGATCATGGAGGGGTCAAAGGGAGGGCATCCGAAGGTTCCTCATCCACGATAGCACTCCACCAGCTTGTGGGAAAGGGGGTCCCCATCGATGACCTCATTCAGTTTTCGGAAGAAGAGAACTTCAGGAATGATTTGATGATAAAGAAAGTTTCCGAAGAAAGAGTGGGATTTTTCCCGTTTGGCAAATCGTGGCTGTTCCATGGCGCCTTCCTCAGAGGGGATAATTTTCGTGGAATTGTATTTTTTTATGATTTTCGTGATTCTTGGTGACTTCTCTTTAAAATAATCTTCATAGGAAGTCTCTGTTATAGGTCAGTGAAAAGGTCAGTCTTTAAGTTCAATAAAAATGTCAGGGTGCCGGATTCACCTCAACCTCAGTTCTCTTGAAAGGCTTTCTCCAAGGATGATCAGCAGGCGGCTTCCAGGGCTGCCTGGTTTTGAATTTCTTCACCGAGGCCCTTCGGCCATTGGGTGCAGGATCCTGTCTTGTGGCCGTCACGGCAGGTGTGAACTTCCCCACCCGGGGTGGACCTTCCGTCCCGGGATCAAAGGCCACCAATTCACGGCCCTGATGCCAGATGCTTAAGTTGCCATCCATGTGCTGGCGGACCTCAACCCGGCAGCGAGCATAATTTCCCCGATTTCTGTCCGCCGGGATCTGCAGAATATGCCCAGCAAAGGAAACCGTGTTGTCATTGCGGACCTTGCGCGAGTGCTTGAAGCAGAACAGCTCATCGAGCTTCAGGTTCCCAGGCAGGGGAAGGTAGGCGCTCTCGGGTCCAGCCGGGAGCTGTGCAAAGCCCGTGTTGAAACGGGGTAGGAAGTCTTGCAGGAAACGGTTGGCTCCTTCCAGCGAGCACACCTTTTCCAATCCAAGCTCCTTCACCAGACGATCCTGCAGCGTCCCAAACAAACGCTCCACGCGGCCACGACCCCGGGGAGAATAGCTGGGGATGAGTTCCACCCCCAGTTCGTCCACCAGGCGCCCAAACTGGCTCCTGGGGGCTTCTCCGGCCAATTCCTGCTCAACGGTGGCCTTCTTCGGGCTGCGGAAGATCATGTGCCGGTCCGCATACAAAGCCAGAGGAAGGCCAAAATGCTCTGCAATCCCTCGCAGCAGCAGGAAGTATCCTGCCGCATCTTCTTCTTCCCGGAAGAGTGCAAAGGGGATCTCTCCCGTGGCATCATCGATCGCTGTAACCAGGGTCAGGTCCGGTCCGCGGCCCTCGAGCCAGTCATGATCGCTTCCATCGATCTGCAGCAGCATGCCGCGCCTCGGGTATCGCTCTCTGCGGCTGCGGTGCTTCGGCGCTCTGCGCTTCCGGGGACTGGTCAGCCCTGCCTCCTGCCGCAGACGCCGTACGGTATAGCGTGAAATCCGCAGGTCGTGCTTTTCGCTAAGCAGCTCCGTGAGATGATGGTCGTTGAACTCTCGGTACACCTCTCGAACCAGGTCCGCGACCTGCTTTCGAACCTCTTCGGGGATCCGTCGCGGGGAGGCCCTCCCGCGATTGCCATGCGCCAGGGCTCTTGCTCTTTCCGCCCGATAGTTGGCTTTGAGCCGGTAGACCTGACGCTCTGAGATGCCGAGCATCTTCGATGCCTGTACGTTCGTGATCCGCCCGGCTTCGATCTCGTTCAGCACGTACAGCCGTTTCTGTTCCTTGCCCGTCAATGTCACCTCTTTGTCCATAAGGTGACATTTTCACTGAACTATTGAAACATGACATTTTCATTGGACTATAGCAGCGGCTAAATTGGGTCTTGACAAACGCCCAAACTCAAGATAAAAGGTAGTTAATCGTTTGCGCAAAGGTTTGCGCACCTCAGTTAACAGAACAACTAAGCTTGTGAGGGATCCCCTTCCATGGCAACGATGAAAGAAGTAGCTCAGGCTGCAGGGGTGTCGATTACGACCGTATCTCACGTTCTCAATCAGACGCGCTTTGTGAGTGACGAGCTGAGTGCGAGGGTACTTGAGGCCATTAGGGAGCTCAACTACCAGCCTAATGTCCTGGCTCGCGGCCTACGTATCGGTCAGACGAATACCATTGGTCTGGTCGTCCCAGACAATTCCAACCCGTTCTTTGCAGAGGTAGCTCGCATTATCGTGAACGAAGGCTTCGAAAATGGATACAACGTTATCCTCTGCAACAGCGACAACGATCTCGAGAAGGAGGCTGCCTACATCGACGTCCTTGTCTCCAAGAAGGTGGACGGCATTATATTCATCACTACCGCCGAGGAGCAGGCTCACTTCCAGGAACTTGTAGCGAGAGAGGTCCCGGTGGTAGTTGCTGACCGTGAACTCCCTGAGGTTTCCGTAGATACGGTATTGGTGGACAACCTGGCTGGGGGCTATAGTGCTACGCGCTACCTGCTTGAGCTAGGGCATCGACGCATCGGCCTGATTACAGGACTATCAAGCTTGACACCAAGCGCCGACCGTGTCGCGGGATACGTGAACGCGTTGGCAGAGTCGGGCATCGACCCAGATGAAACACTCATCGTGCCCGGCAAATTCGGCTACCAAGACGGAGAGGAAGCGGCCGTGCAGCTAATGAGTCTGCCCAGACCGCCGACGGCCATCTTTGCGTGTAATGATCTGATGGCAATCGGGGCACTACGTGCTCTCCGCAACTTGCAGGTGCCTGTCCCTGACCTTGTCTCCGTAGTTGGCTTCGATGACATTGAGCTGGCATCAGCAGTCTATCCAGCACTCACTACAGTTGCCCAACCAACGAGCGAAATTGCCACCATGTCGTTAAAGCTACTTTTGAACCGCATTCAGCGGAATGACCATACGGTGGGAGGCCGGAAAGAGGTTCTACAACCTGAACTGATCGTTCGTGATTCGTGCGGGCTATGCCGCGACAAGGTGAAGGAACTTCCGTCATGACAGATATTGTCGTTCTGGGAAGCCTCAACATGGATCTGTTGATCAGGACCCCTCGAATGCCGTTGGAAGGTGAGACCATTCACGGCCAGGACTTGAAGATGATCCCTGGCGGTAAGGGGGCAAATCAGGCCGTAGCTGCTGCCAAGCTCGGTGCAAGCGTAGCCATGGTTGGCAAAGTTGGCCATGATACATTCGGAACCGACCTGGTAAATGGCCTGGTAGCCTATGGTGTAGACACTAGCCTAGTTGGCGTGGATTCAGGATCGCCAACCGGCACTGCGGTAATCATCATCGATCAAGAGGGAGAGAACCGCATTATTGTTTCTGCGGGGGCAAACGGCCATGTAATCAAGGAAGATGTCGATCAAGCCGAGTCGTTTCTGAGACAAGCGATCGTCGTCGCCCTTCAGTTTGAGATTCCTCTGGACGTGGTCGATTACGCCCTGACAAAGGCATCCGGGTTTGGCGCTACCACGATCTTGAATCCTGCTCCCTGTCGTCCGGTGTCACCCGAGTTCTTGGCAAGAGCTGACTACCTCGTTCTCAACGAGACCGAGACCCAGACCCTTACAGGTCACCGAGTGAACAACTTGGAAGAGGCGGAGGATGCTGCTCAGACCTTGTTGAGGTGGGGAGTTGCCGAGGTGATTCTTACCTTGGGTGAGAGTGGAGCACTCCTAGCCAACAAGGAAGGGGTAACACATGTGCCTGCGAGAAAAGTGCAAGTAGTTGATACAACCGGAGCAGGTGACGCCTTTATCGGCGCACTTGCAGTGGCACTAACTCGCGGGCTTCACTCCAGTGACGCCGTGCACTACGCTACGTGTGCGGGAACTCTGGCAGTTACCAAGCTTGGTGCCCAGACTTCTTTGCCATCGGCTGAAGAGCTGCGGCGTGTCTACGATTCTCTGAAAACAGAATCTCCGCATGGGTAGCATTGTGTGCCCGAGTGAAAATTGAATTGAAGTGCGACCATGATATCGCAAAGGAGAGAGGCAGTTGAAAAAGAACGGCGTTCTCAACAAAGATCTGTCAGAGATCATTGCGGGTATGGGACATACTGACACACTGGTAGTGGCTGATGCTGGCCTCCCCGTTCCCCCAGGTATACGGCGCGTCGATCTGGCTGTTACAGAGGGACTCCCCGGCCTTTTGGCCACGGTTGAGGTCATTGCCAAGGAGCTGCAAGTGGAACGCGTCATTGTGGCACAAGAGATGGAGACAAACAGCCCCCACATCTTGGAAGGTCTGATGCAGATTCTGGCAGGCGTTGAAGTAGTGAAGGTTCCTCACGGTGATCTTAAGGACCTTTGTAAAGACACTACGGCGATCGTGAGAACTGGCGAATTCACATGGTATGCAAACGTCGTACTCGTCTCAGGGGTTGTGTTCTGAGCGAGGCAGGTATCAGTGCCAACGGCGCATGATTGGGTAGTTGAAAAGTAGCGGATGCCGTAGTCCCTGAGTTTGAGTCTGGGATTGATTGCTGGGCATCTGAAGTGAGTGGCTTACTGGGGATTCAGGTGGCCGTGGCAGAAAGGAGGTGCTTTTGTTAAGTTCGGACAGAGGCTGGCATACGAAACTCCTACGGATGAGCGCCTATACACGCTTGGGCAAGTAAGCATGAGAAATGCAAGGAGATATGGAGACATGAAAAGGCTTCTTGTACTAACGACCTTGATCTTGATTGTTTCAGTAGTCCTTGGGGCATGCAGCGCCAAAGAGACGCCAGCATCTACCGCCCCACCTGTAGCACCCACTGAGGCATCGGCACCAGCCTCAGCGCCAACTGCCGCGCCTCCGGCTGCGGCCACTCCGAGGCGGGGCGGCCAACTCGTCGTCGGCTCGATGACTTTCCCAACCGGAGTGGATGCAATGGCGACCACCCAACGTGCTTCCTGGATGCCCATGACCTATGGGTGCGAGGGGCTCTTTTTTGCAACAATTGACCTTGCCGTGGAAGACGCCCTCGTCGACACATGGACGTACGATCCGGATGCACTTACGTACACGTTCAAATTGCGCAGCGGCGTCAATTTCCATGATGGGACAGTGCTAACCGCGAATGACGTGGTTGTGTCACTCACGCGTTTTGCGGCCAGTGTAAATGGCAGTGTGTTCAGTAAGCTCATGGAGAGCATCGAGGCCACCGACGACCTGACTGTGGTGCTTAAACTGACTCAGCCTAGCGCCGCTGTGCCAGCCATGCTGGCCGCGCCTAACGTTCCCGCGTTCATCGTGTCCGCCGCCTCGATAGGAGAAACACCTCCAACCGAGCCTCTTACCAGCTTCGCCTGTACTGGCCCCTATCAGCTAGCCGAGTATGAACCGGACCAGTATGTCTTGATGCAGCGCTTCGAGCAGTACACGCCTAGGCCTGATGGCCCAGAGTGGTATCCCGATGAGATCAAGATCGTGCCCACCAACGTTTCCAACGTTCTGAACGCGGTCGCCACCGGAGCCATCGATGTGGTGAACGAGTTCCCCATAGCGGAATACACACTTGCTGCCTCCAATCCCGATGTGCAATTGCTGATCGCTCCCTACGCAAAGCAGTACCTTTTCGTACTCAACACAAAGGGAGGGCTAACTGCGAATCCGTTGATTCGCCAAGCGGTGCTGGCTGCACTCTCGCCCGAACCAATCCTGCAATCGGACGTTCCCGAGCCCGAACTGTATGACCTTAACGTGAGCTGGTTCCCTCCGGGTTCGCCGTGGCATTCGGATGCTGGAATGGAGTACTACAACCATCAAGACATAGAGAAGGCGAAAGCACTGCTCGCAGAGGCTGGATACCAGGGTGAGCCTTTCCGAATCCTGGATTATCAGACTACGAATACTCCTATTGTGATTGAGCAGCAGTTAACGGAAGCCGGCTTCAATGTAGAGCGAATTCTGCTTGACAACGCGACCTTCGTGCAGCGCCGGACACAGCCAGAAGAATGGGAAGGGTTCTCATCTGGCGGCAGCAGCTACACAGATCCAACAGTTTTCACTTTCATTAATCCGGCGTTCCCTGGCTGGTGGGACACGCCGGAGAAGCAGGAAGCTATAGAGCGGCTCACAGTAGAGCCAGAGTACGCCGATCGCAAGGCTGCTTGGGATGATCTGCAAACTCTCATGTGGACACAGGTTCCTTGGGTTCGGCATGGTTCTCTGGCGCAGCTGATGCTTGCCTCGAAACGAGTGCAAGACCTGCAGCCGACTCGGATCACAATGCTGTATCTGCAGAACGTATGGCTTTCGGAGTGACTATGCTGGGTTCAAGCCTGCTTTGCTAGGTTTTCCAAGAGATGTTGCGACGTAGCCTTGTTCGCTTAGCTGCAGACCCTACTGCCATCGTGAGTATGCTTCTCCTGCTCATTGTCAGTGGAGCTGCCTTGCTGGCTCCCTGGATTGCAGGATCGCCAACGCACGTCGATCCTGCAATCCAGTTCCAGCCGCCCAGTCGTACCCATCCGTTTGGCACAGACCAGCTTGGTCGTGATATCTATGCTGTAGTCGTGTATGGTGGGCGACCAGCACTAGGGATAAGTGCCCTGGTTACTCTCCTTTCCGTTGCTATCGGAGCGATCTTAGGGATACTAGCGGGCTACTATAGCCGCGCGGACATGATTCTCATGCGGATTGTGGACGGGCTCATGGCTTTTCCAATGTTGGTACTCCTGATCGGACTCCTCGGCGTACTGGGTCCTGGGGTTTCCACATTGGTGCTGGGACTCACGATCGTTTTGATTCCACCTGCGGCGCGCGTTGTACGCAGTGCCACTCTCGTGGTCAAGGAATCTGCCATGGTTGAGGCTGCCCGCAGTCTGGGAGCGGGCGACTTTTGGATACTTATCAGGTACATTGCACCAGCTGCCCTATCGGCGATGACCGTTCAATCAACATTGAGCTTTGCCAGCTCGGTCCTAGCCATCGCTGCTTTAAGCTTTCTCGGAATTGGGCTGGACCCCAACACGCCGAGTTGGGGGCGAACGCTGGCTGATTCCCAGCGGTATTTCGCCTACGCTTGGTGGACTGCCGCATTTGCTGGTATTGCCATTGTCATCGCGGTGGGCAGCGTCATGGCGCTGGGCGATGCGTTACGCGATGCGCTGGACGTTAAGGTAGGCTGAAAAGTCCTTTCGAAGCTGATCTACAGATATTCGAATCGCAGAAAGAGGCATGACTTCCGGGGTTGTCAACCGACGACAGGGAAGTGGTCTCTGAACTGGCTGAGTGGCAAACCTACGATAACAATCAGCTTCACCTAAGCCAGGTTCCGACCGATATCTTGGGCACCGGCCTGATGGGAGGATTCGGATGCTTTACTATCTTGGCAGACGTTTGGTTGCGCTACTGCCAACGATCATCGTGCCAATGATACTACTGTTTGTTCTCCTACGGATGGCTCCTGGCAACCCGGCATACCTGATGCTGGGCGATGAAGCTCCAATAGAAGCGGTGGAGGCTCTGACACGCCAGCTTGGCTTGGACCAGCCGCTACCGTTGCAGTTCGTAGCTTGGCTCCGGCAGTTGGCGACCTTCAGCCTTGGCGATTCGCTGTTTCTTCACGCTCCAGTCACCGAGGTTCTTGCCAAGAGAATCCCGGTCACACTCGAGCTGTCAGTGATGTCCTTGATTATCTCCGGTGTAGTCGGAGCGCTAGCCGGCGCAATCGCGGCTGTAAAGCACCAGAGTATAGCTGATCGGGGCCTTGTACTTGTGTTTGCTATCGGGCGGGCGGTGCCGAACTTCTGGCTGGCGCTTCTTCTGGTGACTATTTTGGCTGTGCAGGTGCGCTGGTTCCCGGTGTTGGGGTACACTCCACACGACGAGGGCTTTCTACCCTGGCTGCGCTCGATGGCACTGCCGGCTCTATCACTTGGGCTGGTACAGGCAGCAACTATCTTCCGATTCACGCGTGCTAGCTTGCTCGATGTGATGAACGAATCCTACGTACAGACTGCTCGAGCTCTGGGCCTGCCAGAGAGAATCGTCATCTTTCGGTATGTTTTCCGCATGGCTGCGCTGCCTGTGCTCACAGTGATGGGGCTGACCTTTGCCTACGCACTTGGCGGTACAGCGGTGCTTGAGACGATGTTCTCTCTGCCCGGCCTTGGTCAGCTACTGCTTGCCGCAGCGATAAGGCGTGACTACCCTCTGATTCAGGGCGCCATACTTTATGTGGCACTGACCTTTGTGTTTGTTAACCTTGGCATAGACCTTCTTTATGCGGCACTCGATCCGCGTATCAGGCAAGGGAGAGCCGACCAATGACCGACTTTCCTGAGAGCAGCATCGCACTCCTGACAGTATCGGGCCTATCTATCGACCTGCGGCTGGCTGGCCGCTGGGTACCCGTCGTGACCGACGTTAGCTTCAGTGTTCACAGACGTGAGGCTTTCGCCCTCGTGGGCGAATCGGGGTGCGGCAAGACGCTCACCGCGCTGGCAGTGATCGGCCTGCTCCCGTCAGTTGCGCGAATGCGCGGTTCGGTTAAGCTGGACGGGCGAGAGCTGACGACGCTGCAAGCAAGAGCCCGTCGCAAAGTGGCTGGTCGTGAAATTGGATTCATTTTTCAGGAACCTCAGAGTGCTTTGCACCCTGTTCTTACCATTGGAGAGCAACTGACTCGGCCAATGCGCGTGCATCTGGGGCTGAGTCGCCAAGCGGCAATCAAGCGCGCCAAAGATTTGCTGGAGCAAGTTCAGATACCGAAAGGCCGCCGTATCTTTCAGGAATACCCACATCACCTCTCAGGTGGCATGTCACAACGTGTGGTTATCGCAATGGCTATCTCATGTAACCCGAGATTCCTGATTGCTGATGAACCAACCACTGCCTTGGATGCGACCGTCCAAGAGCAGATTCTGGACCTGCTGCTCGGCCTGCGCCGGGATCTAGGTATCGGACTGTTGTTGATCAGTCACAACCTTGGACTTGTTGCCCAGTATAGCGATCGCGCGGCGGTTATGTATGCTGGCGAGATCGTGGAGGCAGACCAGACCCGCCGGTTGGTGAGCCAACCACTACATCCTTACACCATTGGCTTGCTACGCGCCGTTCCACACTTGGGACAGAAAGTTGAACGATTGCAGGCAATTCCAGGCTATGTTCCGGCTGTCGAAGAAATGCCGGTAGGTTGCCGTTTCGCAGAGCGTTGCACAGTGATGTGCGAGAAAGCCTCTAACCATCCCGATCTGCGGCCGCATGCGGATGGGGCACGCGCGAGGTGCTGGGTTCCTCAGGGAGATCGAGCCACATCATGAAGCAACTGCTCGAAGTTGAGGATATTCGTAAAGCGTTCGTCATGAGAAGCTTCTCAGGTAAAAAGCGCGTCCAAGCTGTACGCGGCGTAAGTTTCACGCTCCGCCAAGCAGAGACGCTGGGACTGGTTGGCGAAAGCGGATGCGGAAAATCAACAACGGGGCGGTTAGTGCTTGGCCTGCTGCGGCCAGATGCAGGCACAGTCATATTCAATGGACACAACATCCATAGGCTTCAACCCAGGCAATTACGATTGCTAAGGCGCGAAATCGCGATGGTGTCTCAGGACACTACTGGGTCGCTTAATCCTCGTATGACGCTACAAGAGCTTCTTGAGGAGCCCTATCGAGTCCAGCATCTGCTGGAAAAAGATGAACGCCGACAGAAGGCTGCGGATTTGGCAGAGGAAGTAGGTTTGGGACAAAGTGCATTGGGCAAGTATCCTCACGAGTTCTCGGGTGGGCAAAGGCAAAGAATAGCAATTGCCCGCGCACTAGCCTTGAAGCCAAAGCTCATTGTTGCGGATGAACCCGCTTCGGCTCTCGATGTGTCCGTGCAGGCGCAGATTCTCAACCTTATGCGGGATTTACAGCAGCACAATTCTATGGCATACTTGTTCATTTCGCACGACCTGCCAGTTGTGGAGTTCATGAGCCATCGCATTGCAGTCATGTACTTGGGCGAAATCGTTGAGATTGCTTCGCGCGACCAGATCTACAGTGCGCCAAGGCACCCATATACGCGAGCCCTGCTGGACGCCATACCACAAGTCTCCAGCGGGCGAAAAGGGACCCCGCTCCGCGGAGAGATTCCAAGCCCGACCTCGCCTCCACAAGGATGTGCCTTCCATACCCGATGCCCTCAAGTTATGAACATATGCCGTCGCGAGAGTCCGCCTCTCACCGTGTTTGGCGATCACGTAGTGACGTGTCACCTAGCATCGGACTCTGATTCTGAATATGCTGATCCGACCGAAACATCGGATGATATCTCGGGATGCGGGGAGGCTTGACGCGCGAGATGCCCCCTCTGTAGATGGAGTCGAGTCATTGAAAGTGACCTGCCGGGTAACCATGCGCGACGGGGTGCGTCTTGCCACCGACGTCTACTTCCAAGCCGATGTAGAAAAGCCAAGCCCCGTGATCTTGGTGAGGACACCATACGGCCGCCATACATCAAGGCCCCTGTCCACTGAACATGCCGCCAGCTACTTCTTGACAGCGGGTTTCGCTTACGTTGCACAGGATTGTAGGGGGTGCGGAGATTCCGAGGGTACCTTCCGTAAATTCGCGGACGATGGAGTGGACGGCTACGACACAGTAGTCTGGCTCGGAGAGCAATCCTGGTGCAATGGCCAGATCCTGACAACTGGCGTGTCCTATTGCGCTCATGTGCAGGCGGCGATGGCCTCGCTTACACCTCCGCATCTCGCCGGAATGTTGCTTGATTCAGGGGGGAATGCCAGCGCTTATCATGAAGGCGTGCACCCGGGGGGTGCATTTGAGCTCAAACAGGCTTTCTGGGCAGTGTCACAGGCAAAAGTGAGCCCCGCGGCGGTCCAGAACCCGTTGCTCGCAGGGGCAATCGCCGATGAAGATTGGGAGGGCTGGGTCCACGCGCTGCCGTGGAGGAGCGGAGCCTCGCCTCTCCGATTCATCCCAGAATACGAAGAAATGCTTTTCGAGATGTGGGATCACGACCGATTCGATTCGTATTGGACTCGAGTAGGGTATGAGGCGCGCCATTACTATGGGCGGTTCCCAGATGTCCCAACCCTTCACATGTCGAGCTGGTATGACCCATTTCGGCAAACTGCGATCTGGAACTACCGGGGCTTGTCGCAGGTGAAAAAGTCAGCTGCGTACTTGATTCTCGGACCATGGACGCACGCGGATAGTGATTTGTCCTACGCTGGCGATGTGGATTTTGGATCGAGCGCGAGGCTTTCCGGCAATTTGGCCGATGACTATATGGCATATCAGCGCCAGTGGTTCGACTACTGCCTTGGGAAGACGGAGGAGTATGGCCCTCGTGTGAGATACTTCGTGATGGGAGGGGGGACCGGCGCAATGCTAGGTGGAAAGCTTGATCACGGCGGACGATGGCAGACCAGTTCTGAATGGCCACCAGATGGGATCTCGTGGAAGACGCTCTACCTCCGTCAGGACGGTTCAATAACAAGTACGCCACCAATTGAGAAGGGCGAGATGTATGTGGAGTTCGACTTCGATCCCCATAAACCGGTCCCAACCATCGGCGGGGCGTTCGCGAGCTACCCACCTGTCTTGCTGTGCGGCGCGTTTGATCAGGTAGAAGACCCTCGTTTCTTCGGCTGTGAACCCCCATACCTTCCGCTGCTGGCACGCCCCGACGTGTTGGTCTTCCAGACAGAACCACTGCCTAAAGCTGTCTTGGTCGCGGGGCCCATCTCTGCGCACCTATGGATCTCATCAAATTGCCTAGACACGGACTTCACCATTAAGCTGATAGACGTCTATCCACCATGCCCCGACTATCCGGGCGGCTTCGCCATGAACATCACCGACGGCATCCTTCGCTGTCGTTTCCGGGACTCGTGGCAGGAGCCATCACTACTAGTACCAGATCACATCTATGAGATCACAGTGGAGGCGCCAGACACGGCCAATGTGTTCAAGGCTGGGCACCGTATTCGCCTGGATATATCATCAAGCAACTTTCCCAGATTCGATGTCAACAATAACACGGGAGAGCCCACAATGAGGGGCAGGCGAAAGCTGATCGCCACAAATCGGGTCTATATCAACACTGCACACCCATCATCGATAACCCTTCCCATACTATCCTGTGGAGAGTGAACGGCTTGTTCAAAGTCCTTGCTCAATGGGCAAGCCGTGAGGACGTATAACAACGAGACGCGCCGTTCACCGTTGCAGTTCATAACGAGACCAATGAAGAATCCTGCACAGTCGGGATTGAAGCGAGTGTGCTACTATACTCGTTTGTTGCAGGATCCTCGCGTCGGTCCCTCAATGAGCATTAATGGTGGAACAGTGGCTTCTCGTATTTCGACTGCATATACAATCCATGAGTTGCTGGAATATCGAACCCCCACAAATAACTGGAACAATTGGATCAATAATAATCTTCGTGGGGTTGTTCTTTCCTGTATTTCAAAATTCTTTTTTTTAGGTGGGGCAAGTTATTTTGGTAAATTCAACCCGCAAGTGCTACTGACATGCACCCCTGTAACATTTGTTGCCTTAATTCTTCTCTAAAAGCTTGTGTAAGAAATCCCCGGGTGTATATACAACAAAGGGCTGGACCCAATGAAGGTCTTCCTCTGGCAGCAGGTGCTTCCGATCCAAGGCCATAAAAAGGGCATTGCCCGCTTGAGAACATGCAAGGAAATGAGCATCCTTCCCGTAGAACAGTTCGCTCGCGCTTGTTGAAGATTCCTCTGATTGAAAGGGGATCCGATCGGGATCTAGATCTGAGAAGAGCCTGGAGAAATGAATTAATACTTACTAATTAGGTCTGGCTCGAATATTCCACTCTACCTCCAGCTAGACCGCTCTTGTCATAAATGCCCTCGCTTTATTGGCGGCGCAAGGTTCCAGAACGAGGGCCGATTCGCCATCAAGCATGCGGCGTTTACGATGAGCATACTTGCAACACGGATTAATCGCGGAAGTTCTATCGAAGGGACTCAGCTCTGCAAGAGGTCACGAATCCTTTTTAGCTGTCTCTTCACTTATCTTGTCTTCCTCCAGGAAAGTCTCGATTTCGTGCAAGCTTTACTTGAGCTTGAGCACCTGATCGTCGTCAACGATCCATATAGGTATATTCTCTATCCAATATTCTTTTAATTCCATGCAGAGGATGGTGTTCTTGTCGATACCTGGCTTCTGTCGAAATTCGACTGGAATCGTCACCTAGCTCTTGGCGTGAGGCATAAAAAGCGAATTGGACCTTCCAAGGCTATTGGACAGCTCCAAGGGTCTAGGTTTCCTAGTTTCCAATATTCTAAACGATAGATCCTGGGTTTTCAGGGCTGAAGAAAGATAAGTAAGGGGCTCAGCATGACCGTCGTTGCGATGAAGACGCCAAGCGCCGCCGTTTTCTAGAAGTACTCGGGACTCCTTATAAAAAGAAGGCGAAAGCCCGAGAGTGGGGTGGGGGTTAATCGGTTTCGGGCAACTTGTGTTGGTTTCCGCTAATTCCTGTTAGCGGAAGCTCCAACGTTCTCGATTGTGCATAATGGTGATGTGAAGTTGCCATTCAATTATTCGTGGAGTTTGTCGGTAGTACGTATTGAGTATTTCATTTACAGTACATTAGTCATACGATGAGTGAGTGGTTGGGGGTTACATACCTTCATCGAAACAATCTCAACCTCATCTAATGCTGCTCGATACCTATAGGGGAAGGTATTTCTGCAGTTCAACCAAAAGATGCGACAGGAGTAAAGTGCTCCATTGATCCGATTGGGGGCTGCTGCCTCTGTTTAGAGAGAATCATTCGGATGTGTTGAAATGAACATGGATGTCGATGCAGGTCAGGTTGTCTCCTACATCTTGAATCTCGTTTTCTTAGCGTGGCCCCTTTTATTACTTTCTCCCTTGCGATTGGAAAGACACAAACTCAGGGCAGTAGCTCTATTATGGGTTTTCCTTGCTGTGATCAGGCCTGTTTATGCTGTAAGTAATGTTCCCAAGTTTGATTTCATCATTGGAGAACCACTTTATACCGCTCTATTCTCGTTAACTGGCTTTGTGATTCTTGTGCTCTGGGCAGTTAACAAATGGCCAAGGCGTAAAGGTGAAGGAAGACCGACAAACGACGAAGAGGTCTAACGTTTCACGTTAGGTGACTGGGTATAAGGCTCGATTGCCGATCGGCGGACAAGTAGTGGTCCCGTAAAGTAGATGACGATTGGCATCCTCTGGTCCTCCGTTCTTTGGTGTTGGTTTGCCCGCTTTATCCGGTGTCGAGAGACGTTCTTATACAATAAAGGGGGTATTCGATGGCTAAAAGAAGCTTCGACCTGAACATCGAAGAGGTGCTCGAGAATTGGGAAGTTGAGCATGCCGTTAGGGAAGTTATCGCGAATGCACTCGATGAGCAGCTCCTCACATCAACCAGACCCATAGATATCACCAAGGACGCACAAGGTAATTACCACATTCGTGACTTTGGCCGGGGTCTTCGAATCGAGCATTTCACTCTCAAGGAGGATCAGGAGAAGCTCGATTCCGATAGACCGGTGATTGGAAAATTCGGCGTTGGCTTGAAGGACGCCCTGGCCACATTCCACAGACGGGGGATTGGCGTCCTGATCCGATCGCAGTTTGGAGTTTTCCGCCTGATAGAAGTCTCCAAGCACGGATTTAACGACATCATTACACTTCATGTCGAGTACGATGATACCCCCCAGTCAATCGTAGGCACTGATTTTGTTTTACAGGGAGCTACTGACAGCCAGATTTCTATGGCGAAATCGCTGTTCCTGATTTTCTCTATTGACCAGATCATTGAGACGACAACGTTCGGAGCAATCATACGTAACGGATCCACCTCCCCTAGGGTATACATTCTTGGTGTCCTCGCGAACGAAGAACCGAACTTTCTCTTTTCCTACAACATCACCAACCTTACTGAGGCGATGAGGAAGCGGCTCAATCGAGAAAGGCTCAACGTTGGCCGGACAACTTACACCGATAGGATTAAGGCGATTCTCAAAGCTGCCACCTCAGATGAGGTTCATGAGGCACTTATTCGTCAGCTGGGACGGAGGGCATTTGGAGATCAGGCTGATGAAATGCAGTGGATTGATGTCAGCCAGCACGCCCTCAATCTGATGCATCAAAGGACAAAGGTCGCCTATGTTACAGAGGTAGAGCTTCAATCGCGTCCTGACTTGATTGGAGCTGCTAAATCTGACGGCCTTGAGGTAATTGTTATCACGGAGCAGCAAAAGCAGAAGGCCGAAGCTCAGGTTGCTGCTGGCGGTGCCGAGCTAAGAACGCTTGATGTGTATGCCCGAGAATTCAACCAGAGCTTTCAATACGAGTTCATTGAGGTAAAGCAACTCAATCCACATGAACGTGCTGTGTTCGAACTCACTCCCCGGATACTACAGCTCGTTGGGGAAACCCGATCGCGCATGCCAAAGGTTCTGATCTCTGAAACGATGAGGATTACCGCATCGGATACCGAGGGTGTGTGGGATCCATCAATTCCTGCAATTGTCGTGAAACGTCCCTGTCTTTCTGCCGTCAGCCGGTACGCTGGCACCCTGCTTCATGAATTCGCGCACGCCAATACGGGAGCGCCGGACGTAAGTCGAATGTTAGAAGGGGTGCTTACTAAGTATTTAGGGCTTGTAGCGGAAAAAGCTATTAAATAGCGTTTGACATCAAATCCCTGTAGCGGCAACGGCTACTTAACAATTCTAATAAGGTTGCCCGGTAAAGAGAAGCCAGGATGAAAATTTTCATAGCAATTTCTCTTCGAAAGGGGGTATTTTGTGACTCAGCGCCGATTTGAGGGCATGTTTACGTCGAACCGCAAGTTGACTGAGTATATAACTTTTATCCTCTTAGGGTCTTTGGTAATTGTTCTGGTAGCTGCCCTCATCGGGAGAGGTGCTGTTAAATGGATAGAGCTCCTGTTCGCCTTACTTGCGCTCATCCTTGTCCTATTCCTCCTAGCCCGCCTTTACCTGAACTATAGCAGCCTGGAAGTCGTGAGAGAGAAGCGCGTCATACTCGTCGATCTACGATCTTTTCGTTCGAAGATTCGCCAGGTCGAAAGTGATCTGTCGAAGATCAGCCATCATCGCGATCAGATCTACAAAGAGACCGAATCTCAAACCAAAGCTCGGCAATCGATTCACGATGCTTTAATCACACAACTGGACACGCGGCGAGATGGGATCCGGGCAAGCGAGAGGTCTGAGCTCGATTCTGCATTGGCAGCGCTGCAAGCCGAGTACTACCAAACAGGGATGATCAGCGCGTCAGTAAAGGACGCCCAAATACCAGGCGTTGGGCCTAAGCTTAAGGAACGCCTTAATCTGTTTGGTATTTCGAATGCGATAGATGTCTCAGCAGCAAAGGTCGAAACAATCAGTGGATTTGGTGAGGCCAAGGTAGCATCGGTCCTCGATTGGAAACGATCTGTTGAGTATAAACTGGAACAGTCCAAGCCCTTGAAAATCAGCGACGCACAGGAAGACCAGATCCGATCCAAGTACCGTGCGTTGATCGAAGCGACGGACAGAGAGGAGGGCGAGGCCTTTGACCAACTCAGCCAGGACCTTGAGAACATACGGACAGAGTCAAAGCGAAGACACGAGGTCAACGACAGGAAAGAAACCGAAGCTCAGGCACTTCTTCAAGAGCTAACCAATAACAAAGACAAGCTCGAAGAAGCTCTGTCGGAGTTTCGTGATATTACTTTCCGTAGCTATCTCCGCCAGTCGTATCCAAGTTTTGGCAACCGTCTATCTCCGAATGTAATAGGCCTGGTGATTCCTATCGTGTTTGTGGGTGGGTTCTGCCTCCAGTCGGCCGCGGCTGCCAGCGCGCTGAACGACATCATTATTGGCTCGATCCCAACGGCAACTCCAACCCCTACGATTACCCCAACCATTACTCTCACGCCAACCCATACACCTACGCTCACCCCAACGGCAACGAATACGGCCACGATAACCGATACCCCAACGATTACCCTCACTCCAACCATCACATTGACCCCAACCATCACGGCAACGCCGACCATCACGAGTACCACTACTCCGGGGATTCCAGCCGGGGTAATGATGTCCTGCATTCCTACGGGCACTTTGAGACAGAATGCAGAGATTGTTGGGATCGTCGATGGAGATACGATATCTGTCGATGTCGATGGAGCGATCTATCGGTTGCGATTGATAGGTATCGATACCCCCGAATATGGACAACCCTTTGGGTATGAAGCCAGTATCCATATGGCGGAGTTGGCGAAGGGGAAACAGGCCATCCTGGTCAAGGATGTTTCGGAGACTGACCAATATAATCGCCTGCTCCGATATGTGATTATCGATAGTGTTTTTCTGAATTACCAGATGGTTCGGGACGGTTTCGCCTACGCCGATACCTATCCACCAGATGTGGCGTGTTCCGAGGTCTTTGTAAACGCACAACGAGCTGCTCGTAGCGGTAAGGTTGGATTGTGGGTGCCTACCCCAACGCCCTGGCCAACTTCAGCTTATGTGCCCCCGGCACAGAGCGGGAACTGTGATCCGTCCTATCCAACGGTATGTATCGCTCCACCTCCGCCAGATCTGGATTGTAAGGACATACCCTTTAGGAGGTTCAAAGTTATCGGCTCTGATCCACACAACTTTGATGGCGATCACGATGGCATTGGATGTGAAAGTTAGGTTTGTAGTTAGGAGAATACTTGAGTCAGTCGAAATGGGTGTTTCTATTAGGTTGCTCACAAGGAATATTGCGGGAGAGATCATTGGCTTAAGCACCAATCTACTGAGCTATCGAGGTCAATTCACAGATTATCTCGGGGGCCATCTAGGAAGCGATTTAAGGAAGATATTCGAGTGCATCTAATGATACGGATGGTTGACCGATAAAATAACATATCACGGAGAAAATTCCGGTCTTTGACTAAGTGGATAGGCCTTGGCTTTTGATTGAATCTCATTCCGTAGCTGACCATCTAAATGGAGTCTATGTAACTTAGCCGTCAATTCTCCTGACGGCCCCTCTCGTTCATCGTAGAAAAGGTGAAGCATAGAAGCAATGACACGTCGAGTGTAATCACGCAAGATTTCAAAAGTATATTCACGACCTCCATTGTCTAGGGATACGATTGGTAGACCTGCGTTGTTTGCGATTAAAAGAAGCTTAGCATTCCAAGATTGTTGGGTCATTGGCTCACCGTGTACAGCGTAGTTCCTAAGCTTGTACATCTCAGTTACATTATCAAATACCTCGCGTACCTCATCTGGATTTGTACCAAGAAGATTAGAAGCTGCCAATGCCAGTTGCATTCGTCCACCCTGTCTTTCTGGTGTAAGCAAAGACTCCATCGTGATGACGAGGTCAACCAAAACTGACTCCCAATAACCTTGATCGAAGGTGTTAGTAAATCTTGAGATCGCAGAATTAAATCGCCTTCTGATTGCTCTGTCCTGTTCGATGTCCTCTCTTTCGTCCTCATATATCTTCATAAGAAAGGGATAAAGCTCTTTAAATCGAGACCATTCAAGGTCGCCGAGTATGAAAACTGGTTCGTCGAATCTAGCTCCTTCCTCTGGCGAGCTAATAGGATGAATACCATCAACGGGAAAAGGGGGATTACAAATAGGTATCCAGGGTCCGATAGCAAGCCGGCCAAATCCCGACAAACGCAATGCATCCTCAATTGGGATCTTTCGATATATAGATTCATGCGAGAAATGATGATAATTAAGAGTACTTCGATCAGCGGGCATCGAGAATTCGACATGGATCGCACCATGAATGCGGTGCAATGGAACTCCTCCAGGACGGATTCGCTCTGGAAGAGATGCACCTGATATTTGGTTAAGTGTGCCCTCTAAGGAGCGATCCCCATAAAATTTAATGGATGTCTCATCATCAAATCGAAACTCGGGTTGCGTTGCTTCAAAATTTGTCAGCCCAACAAAGAGCTCAATCGGAATTTCCTCAGCCTGTAGGAAATCTACAAACGGATCCCACCAATATTCAAAGGCTCTTTCAAGAAGTGCTGGATCAGGATGTATGCCAACCGTTAGGTCGAGAAACGCACCTATCGGTTGTTCAAATGATCGTTCCTCGTACTTCTTTTCGATTGAAGGAACAGAAGATAGCAGTTGGAGTGCCAGTTCGTAAGAGGGAAGAGACTTGATATCCCAATAACTGTAATGGGTACCCGCTTGGGGAGGCTGCACCGACCAATCACCTCTCCACGTTTCTTGGATATGCTCTACGAGCTCTTTGGCAAGCTTTAAGAAGGTATCACGAAGAACATCCTCATCAAACATCGGCTGATATCCTAGCTAGCTACAAACTTGGAGAGCAAGTGCCCTCATCAAGCTTCTTTCGAAATGTTTTACACACGTCACGATGCGAGAAAGCTCGGAGTAAAGCGCTTGTGTGAGATGTTACCTGGATTCCGAAGGTAAGATCGTGTCTTCTTCATAGTCGCATCCCGCTGGACGTTAAAATGCAATCATTGATCACTGGAAAACAATTCGGTGTGACCTGATTCCCTCCACCTTCTTTTTATCTCTGATCTATAATGATCAAATCCACCTTCGATGGTTGCCTTGCGATATTCAGTAGGCTCACCGACACGCAAGGTACGATATTCAATGACAAACTTAAACAGCATTGCCTTTTCCAAGCCTTCTGCAAATCTATATGAATTCTTCTCGTGCATCCAACAAGGAAGTCTCCACCCAAGGACTAACCTTGTACGGCCAGGTAATCGCTCGGGTAGGTCAATTATTTCACCAGATGATTCGGATTTGACTTCGAAGATCTCAGGGAGTTCACATTCATCGAGTTTGAGGGACCAATCAAGCTCACCCTCTTCTTCACCAAGATTATGAATTTCGAGTTCTGCAGATGCAATTGCTTCAACCGGAAGCCCATCTGGCATTAGGCCATCCTCAAACCGACCGCTAAAGAAAAGGATTGGTGCGGAATGAATAAATACCGAATGATTAACACGGATTACTAATACAGCTTCTGAACCCTCGATCTCAGCTAAGAGATTTTGAAGACGCTCATTCTCATGATGAGCATCGCGGAAGATTTCGAAATTGGCTATTAAGAAGGATGCTGTACCAATCAGCCAGTACACCCAAGAAGGGATTGAGATTGAAGAACTAATCGACGCAACAATGAATGTCAATGCTTCCGAAATAGCAAATGCTATTGCGCCCCAAGTCTTTATTAGGCGGTAAATGTATGCCCCAACCATTCCAATCCCAATACGTTATGATTCCATCCTGACGCCCTCGAGCTGATCGACCGGGGCCACTTACCGCCATGCTCCCGGTCCATCCTGAGCATACAACAATCAAGCCAAATTCGCTCCGCAGCCCCGATCCGATCCATCGAGGATTTTTGCGGTAGCTACTACTGAGGAGTCGCTAGCTGCCGGATCCTCTCTCTGTGCAGTTGTGGCTGAGTCTGATTGAGCCTTCGTTCAATCTCTTGACGCGGATACTTGTACCATTCGGAAAGCGAGCTCAGTTTGAGCTTTTCTAGGTACTTTTCAAAGAAGGAATAGGCTAGGCGCTCTGTTTCACCAGAGAAAGCTACGAAGTCCTCTCTTATCAAGTTTCCAATTGATGGGAGAGCTTTATCTTGTGCGTTACGAAGGAGCAGGTCGAGATTGACGAAGTAGTCCTGGACAAGGTTTAGCTCTCTGGTTAGCTCCATCGAGAGCCAAGTTGAATTCTGGCCCAGGAGGGAAGAGAACCACGCTTGATATTCTCGGAATTCTTGCTTGGTGACAAGAAAGCGTGGAATGCGAACAAGATCTCCTTCGGCATCGACTATTCCTAGGTTTACCATCGTGCGGAGAGACTTGGATAGCTCATTAACTCTCTCGTGTGCGTTGATTCGTTTGTCGAGTATTTTCTCGCGCAATCTGAGCTTGAGATCCCGCTTACTCAGGGAGAGCCCCGCTAGATATGAGACAAGACCTCCGAGTAGAACGCCTATCAATGCGAACAGAGCGGCCAAATTGGCCTGAAGTAACTCTACGAGGGTTGCTGTAGGACTATCCATAATCACCTCTCGAGATCGACTATCTCAAAATACCCTCGAGTCGATCGGCAGAGACTAATTACCGCCCTCCCATGGATCATCTTAGGCATACAACAGTCACATCATACTCGCTCAGCTTCACCGTCCGATTTGTCGAGATGTTTGGGAACCACAGTTCATTCTTGGCCTGCACCAAGACCATACCTTGCCCTGCATTGCGTGACTCTGGATCGCGCTACTAGGCCAGTCTTATAGAGCATTTCGAGGGCACCGAGTTCATTGTCCTTGACTGGGTACAGGTCGATACCGTTCCTGAGGAAAACTTGGTAGGGTGCTCCGTACCTACACATGCCTTCCTGGGGTTGCCAATCCTCTGACCAATCCCAATCTACTTTCTCGAGACTCATTCTTTCTTCTATCAAACCGGCAAGAGGGAGAAAACCGAAGCGTATGTTGTCTCGGATAATTCGTACTTCGAATTGGAAGTTGAATAATCCGGCGATTAAAAACTGGGGATGGACGGTTCCAACTTGTGTGATGTCTGTAAGCACATTTGGAACGCTTAGTACTGATCTAATCGTGCGTTCTGCAAACGCCAGTGGTTCAGCAAGCTTTGCGCTAAGAGGCAGCTTCTCACTTACCTCCTCAAAGAGCTCGATATGTGACTTCGCTTTCTCAAGGATCGCTTGGCCTGGTTCATCGAAGCTGGATTCGCGTCTCTTGATTTCGATGGTCCGCGTGTCGGGCTCATCTGTTCCACTGCCGACCACAACATCGAGAGATGGAGGCGATGTTGATAGAGTGCAGGTTAGCTGCGTAGCACCATCAATAAGAATTCCTAGGGCGATTTGCCTAAGGATTTCCTCGCTGATCCCCCAAGCAATCTCATTCGGAATTGAGGCGGGCCCGTAAGTAGAAAACGCACCTCCGCCCCATGCTGTACCATCTGCCAGGAGGTCAATCGCTTGCTTGATGAACCCATGCTTCATATACGCATCTCTTGTGACTGACATGATTCTCCTCCGAATGATCGTGGCTCCCTAACTGCCTCGAGTGGAGGCGCAGGGGGAGGTCCATCCATCTGAAATTCCCAATATCACCACTCGCTCGATCGACTGAAAGTCGCGCCGCATCCCCGGTCGTTTCTAACGAGAAGTTGGGCGGATCAGTCTACAAAATTCTTTGGATCAGTATCAATTTGAATGGTTTCAGCCATTAAATTAAGGAGCGCGGTGATCCGCATTGCTAAGCCTCTTGCCTGATCGAAAGGAAGTCGAATGTTCTTTGCACTTGATAACTTGCTCCATAGATCTTGGAACTGATCGTTAGCCAAGATGAGATTGAGTTTAGATTCCGCATCTTTAGCTAGATGTTCTGCAATAATCGGCAACCTTGCCGGTTGCTTGAGTTTCATCTCGGATTTTGCTAAACCTGTCCGTTCGAGGAGAGATTTCATAGCCAGATCAAGCGCCGAACGCAAGGCCATAAGTGGGCCTTGGGGATCCTCTCCCTCCGGAAGAGAAGCCAATTGATTGACACCAGTATCGAATTTCTGGGCTGCTATTGTGTTGAGAGGAGAGAGAAACGTATAGATTTTTTTTCGTCGATCTTCCGAAGTAACAATCCCTAGATACTGAGCGGCGAGATCATTATATTCGTCGCGTGCATCCCTCCCCTCCACAAAATTAAGATTGTTCGTGATGAACGAGAATACGTTTGAGGATGCTGATCCTGATGTTGTGTTTACTGCGAGAAGAGCAACATGAGGATCACTTGACTGAAAAGTAAATATCGGATGAGCTCTCTCGGCCAGCAAGGGAATTGTTTTATTATCAGATGCCCATGTTTGAAACATGTCTTCTGGTAGGTATTTGTTAGCGAACTCAATACATTTCACAATAAACTCGAGGATCTCCCTGAGCTTCCCAGCTGCCCTAGATTGAACAGTCAGCTGTCTCTGGAATTCAAGGGTATCCAAAAGTAACTGTTTTGTTTGATTTTCGGTATCCATGGTTTCCCCCGATCTATCTGAAAATCGATTCTAAGGAAATAATTCCCTATATCAATACGAACGGGATAAATTGCGTAAATTCATCCCGGCATATGGGTAGAGCGGTGATAGATGAGGTTGAACTTTTGTCGATGAATTTGCGTAACCCCCATCCACTTAGTACCAAGGTAAATCCAGTGTATATTTTATGAAATCCTCAATATGTACTATCAGGAGATTCACAAGGACCATCTCGGATGAAACCTGCGAGTGGCCTATAGGTGCAAGTACAGGTTATCCAACGTTACGAAACATGCTATGATGAAACAACAAACCACCGCCAGGGGCTACCCCCCTTAGCTCCTGCGGTGGTCTTTATTTCGGAACCTTTTATTGTTCAGACGAATGCGAAGATCGCTAGTAGCGATCGATCATCAGATAGGTCAACAAGTCTTCCCCAACTTCATTTCAGATCGCAGGCGCTAGCTCGGACAGCAAGTACCTACACCCAACACTTGGGCAGAGTTGTAATGCAGGTTGGATAGCATTAGGTCGCCGAATAAAGTGCCCACAGGGTATCAGCGATTGTAGTTACTGATCGTCAATGCACTTCCGCTAATTGCCGATATCGGTCGTACCTCAAGCTTTATATACCTTTATTGGAAATAAGTCAGTTCAGAAATCGATAGCAGTACTTCCAATTATGTAGGGGATACCACAACATACACCTATTCGCGATTATGGCTTGATTATCTTCATTATTGGCCAGGATGAGTGGTCTTGTCATGAACAGGTCATTTCCTGGTCGTATGTTGAGAAATCGAACTTTGAGTAACTAACCAATTATATTGTCGCATTCAGACGAATATGCCCCAATTCTCCGTCCGTTATTGACCATAACTTATTCATATCCCAATAAGCATTATCATTGAATGAATGCAATTCCAGCACTTGGTTGGTGCAACAAGTCGAGAAAGGTACGATGATTGTTTTCCGTGAGGTCAGGGAAATCAACAATTTTTTTAGGGGAAACCCCAGAACTTACAGAAGCTGGTTATTCCTTCTCCACCTCCTGTTCCAAGCTGGCGATGACAACATTGGCTGGCTGGCTATTTAGTATCGTCAATGCTTTTTTCGACAGCTGTTCGTCGATGACGATCGTATCGATTCGATCGAGTGGCGCGATCTCATAACTGGAGACAACCCCCCACTTGCTGTGATCGGCAACAACGATCACTTGCCCGTGGGTGTGCTCAATCATCAGTCGTGAGAGTTCGGCTTCCGCGCTCACCGGCGTTGTACACCCATAACGGGGACTAATTCCATCGACGCCGATGATGGCTTTATTCGCATAGACTTGACGGATCACATCCGCTGCAAACCTGCCGGTGACGGAAAAGGAATGTTCTCGGAATGTTCCTCCGACGAGAATAATTTCCAACGAGTCTATATTCGTCGTATGGAGAGCGCTGAGGTTGTTGGTAACGATGGTCACGTTGTGAAGGTCTACCCTTCGAAATAGTTGCCGGAGCACATGGGAGGTCGTCGTACCAAAATTGACGAAGACGGTATCCCCTGATCCGACAAGCATGGCCGCACTGCGGCCTATCCACTGTTTTTCTGCGGTGTGAGCCTTTTCGCTGCTTGAAAAGGCCGGCTCCGTTCGCATTCGCTGGGTGAGGATAGCACCCCCATGAGTCCGTTCGATGTCCCCTCTTCGTTCGAGATTCGCCAAATCTCTGCGGATTGTTGCTTCGGAGACTCCCAAGAGGTCACTCAATGTGGAGGATCTGGCAAACTGGTTGCCTGTAAGGTATTCCAGGATTGCCTTCTGCCTCTGGGGCGGCATCGCGCGCTGGGTTAATTCCGCCATAGCCATTCTCCATTCCCAGACGATCGAAACTGACCGCTTCCGGTAGTAATATAGCTAGAAATGATCGAATATGCGCATAATTGCTTGACTTCGCGCTAATTTGATTGTATCTTGAATTCAACTCTAACACTATAGCCCATGATGTGGAAGGGTCAAGTGATGCGCAAAGGCCCTCTGCAGATACTGTTCCCAATTCATCTTCAGCTGAGTTATCTTTCCGGCATCCTCGATTTACGGAGAGGATTCTGATTTCATGGTGAGTGTATGGCTCGGGAACCTTCGATACACGTTCTGGACTGCCGGTAAGTAAAATGTGACAACATAGGCCGTAAATCTTTCGGTGATATCTCTCGGGACGATCTCACTACCCGTAATAGAAAGGAAGTAACTATGGCGTGACCCTTCCTGATATAAACCGCCCAATTTGGATGCAGGAGAGCATGAGGATGAAGAAGAAATGCCTACTCGCGTTCGTAATACTGGTTGTTCTGTTGACGGCTTGTGGCAATGCGACCACCCCCGAACCGACTTCGGCACCCGAAGCGACTCCACGGGTCGAGGAGATACAACCCACTGAACCAATGGAAGAGGTCGCGCCTGAACCGGTTGAGATTCAGTTTTGGTACCCTTATGGTGAAGGATCGTGGACGGGTGATTTCATCGCGCAGAAGATCGATGAGTTCAATGCAGCGAATTCTGATATCACGGTAACCGGACAATCTTACGATGACTATGCGTCCATCATCGAAAGCCTGCAAAGAGCTGCGGCTGGCGGCAACTTGCCCGGCGTAGCTACAATCGCGTATGGCTACGACCAGTATATCGTCGATAGCGGATTGGCAGCCCCCATCGCGGATTACTTGGGTGAAACGAGTTCAGGTTTTCTCGACGATTTCTTCCCCTCCCTGATCGAGGTCACGACTTTCGACGGCAAGGTGTATGGTATTCCCCTGGCGCTCTCTGTGGCGGAGGTTTTCTACCATCCTGAGCTTTTCGAGCAGGCCGGCTTGGATCCCGAGAATCCTCCGGCGACATGGGAGGAGTTCCTTCAGGCTGCACGAAGCATTAAAGACGAGACTGGGATGTATGGCGCTACCTTCGCTCTGGACGATCCCTGGATCTTCGAGGTGGCCGTTCGATCAAATGGCGGCAGTCTGGTAAGCGCCGATGGTCAAAGTGTCACGCTGGATTCAGATGTTGCGGTTGAAACGTTGTCGGAATGGGCTGCCGGTGTGCAGGAGGGATATATACTCTATAATGCCGATTTCTACGAGACTCTACAGACCTTTGGCGCCCAGCAGGTGGCGATGTTCGCCGTTTCCAGTTATGGCACACTCTATTATCAAGGGACGTTGCCGACCGTGAAGGCCATGCCGTGGCCGGCTGGTCAGGGAGATGAAATTAAGAGCCCGGCCGGCGGAAATTCGCTCTATGTGTTCGGTAACAATGACCGCGAACGCGAAGCCGCTGCTGCCTGGGTTGAGTTTCTTACAAATCCAGAGGCCAATGCAGAGTGGGCGATGAACTCGGGCTACTTACCCACACGCCAGTCTTCGCTGGAGATGATATCGGATTTCACGGAGGGATTCGATAACTATCAAGTGGCCATCTCCGAACTCGGTAATGTCGTTCCGCCTCTCCAATTCCCCGGAGAGAACGACCTGCAGATACGGCAGTACATTATGGATGCCATTGAAGCAGCGCTACTGGGGGCGAGCGACGCACAAACCGCGCTGGCGGATGCCAATGCCAAGATCAATGATTTGATCAACCAGTAGATCTATGGTCTGCAGAGGGGATACTCTCCCCTCTGCAGACGTCTGTCCAGGCACTTATTTAGCTTTCCCATGTTCATCTCGTTTGGAACCATATGAAGATTGACGCGCATTGTCATACCGATTGTTCCGACGGAAATCTCACCATCGAAGAACGCATCGCGATGGTCCGTGCCGTTGGGCTCGATGCTGCAACGATTACCGACCATGATTTCATCTCGTCCGAACAGGTCCGCCGAGCGCAGGCAGCTGCCGGGAGCATGCCTTTCATTCCTGGAATCGAGCTGTCGCTCGCGCATCATGAAGCGGTGGTTCACCTGCTGGGCTATTACATCGAGCCGGAATACCCACCACTGCAGGGTCACATTCTCAAGGTGCAGGAGATCGACAAGAAATGCACCCAGCAGGTTCTGAACGCCATGGAGGATGATGGAATTTCGTACGAGCTTGAAGATTTCCGATCGGGATCCTTACACACGTTTTACTCCTTGCAGATGGTCAAGCGGATAGCACGCGATCGATTCAACAACGATCGCAAACGCATGCTACCCTTCTTTATGCAGAAGATGGAACAAGCTGGCCTAGCGTATGTCGATTTTTCCCCCTGGAGCGTATTCGATGCAATCCAGCTAATTCATGATGCGGGGGGTTTCTGCGTCTTGGCTCATCCGGGTGGTTCCGAAGACACGGCGATGGAGCAGTTGGGATTCCTACTGCATGACAGGGCAACTATCCGGCAGTACGTAGAATGGGGATTGGATGGGATCGAAGTCTCGAGTCCCGTTCATACACGCGACGAGAAGCAGTTCTTCTCTGATCTGGCCAGAGAGTACAGCCTGCTTCAAACAGCCGGCAGTGACTGCCATGGAAATGATCCATTCCTCGGGCCGGCCCTGATGGGTTTGTTCACGGACATCCCCGCCGACCTGTATGATCGAATGCTGAAACTGCACGAGGAAATGCAATAATGAACAGAAGGGGGTGGCGGCAGCGTATTTCAGCTGCAAGGGGTGCCAAGCTCGAGGGACCAGCACGCCAAAAGATCCTCAACACTCTCATGGCCTATTTCCTGCTTTCGCCGGCGTTGCTGATTACCCTGGTATTCGTATATCTCCCTTCGGTTTACGTCTTGCGTTTGAGTTTCTATGATTGGGACTTGCTCAGCCCCACACAGGTGTACGTGGGCATTAACAATTTCCTTCGGTTGTTTTCACTGGAGAGCGAGTTCTGGCCGTCTCTCTTCCGCACCTTGGAATATGGCGCGGTCTATTTGCCCCTCAGCGTGATCCTGGGATTATGCCTGGCGCTTGCACTGACAAAGATACGGATATTGCAGGGTTTTTTCCAATCACTCTATTTTCTACCCTCCGTAACCTCCATCGCCGTTCTTTCGGTTGTTTGGTCATTGATCTATAACCCCCAGGTTGGCCCATTGAATAGAATCCTGCAACTTCTTGGCGTGCAAGCTTCAAACCTGCCACAGTGGCTCAATGATCCCGATCTGGCGATCCCTGCTTTAGCGGTTATGGGAATCTGGCAGACTCTTGGCTTTGTTACCTTGTTGTTCATCGCCGGTCTGGCCAACATTCCAAAAGTCTATTATGACGCGGCGTACGTCGATGGCGCTGGGCGGTGGTCCGCCTTCTGGAAGATTACATTCCCTCTGCTTTCCCCCGTGCTGTACTTCGTCATCTTCATGTTGTTGATCAACTCATTTCGGGTGTTCGGTGCCGTTGCGATCATGACGCGCGGCCGCCCGCTTGGAAGCACGAATGTCCTGCTCTACTTTGTTTACCAGCAAGCCTTCCGATTCTTCGATGCCGGCCTCGCCAGCGCGGCTTCCTGGACGGTGTTCATAATCATCTTGCTCTTCGTTTTCCTCCAAACGAAATTGGGAGAACGAAGGGTTTTCTATCAATAGAAAGATCAGTATGTACAAACCGCGCCACAGCCGATCCAGACTAATATTTGACGTAGAGCAAATTCTGCTGTTTGTATTTCTCGGGCTTTTCGCCGCCGTTGTGATCTTTCCCTATCTCTGGATGGTTCTCACCTCTTTCAAACCTTCGAGCGAGATCTTTACACCGGGTATGCAGTTCCTGCCCCAACATTGGCAGCCGGCGAACTATCTTGAAGTCGTACGCACAGGTTCTTTCCCTCGATATGTTCTTAATTCTGTTATCGTGACCTCTCTGGGAGTAGCTCTTGAGCTAAGTGCTGCATTTGTGGGAGCCTATGCGTTCGCAAAATTACGCTTTTATGGGAAAAACCTGGCTTTTTACCTGATCCTTGGGACATTGATGATCCCCCCTCAGGTACTCATGCTGCCGAGCTACCTGGTCGTAAGTCGCCTCGGGTGGACAGATTCCTATCTGGGTCTAATCATCCCGCGTGTGGGAGCTGCATTCGGCATCTTTCTACTGCGGCAGTTCATGCTGACAATTCCCCATGAGATCGATGATGCGGCGCGTGTGGATGGAGCGAATATTTTCCAGCGCATGATCCATATCTACCTTCCCCTATGCCTCCCGTCCATTGTGACTGCTGGCGTGTTCTCAACGATAGCTTTTTGGAACGACTATTATTGGCCGCTGGTCATCACTACGAGTGACGACATGAGAACATTGGCTTTAGGTATCGGCCATTTTAAGAGCCTCGAAGGAATGGGACAGTGGGAACTGCTGATGGCTGCAGCCACACTGGCCACGATTCCCATGGTCCTTGTGTTCCTCCTGGCTCGTAAGACACTCATTCGGAATCTCACCGCTGGTGCTGTCAAGGGATGATTTAATGTCAGATTCGCTGAAGGGAGTTGAGGTCATTAGGATCCTTGGAACAGAGGACCGGGACGTGGTCTTTGATCTCGATGGCACATTGCTGCAAGGCGATTTGGGGGAGACGGTCTTCTTTCATTTCATGCTGCAGCAGGATTGGAACGGGGGTGCAGCTACCCCGCAATTCAAAGCCTTGGACCTTTCGACAAGTTACGCTGTTCAGGGCGAACGGGCGCTCGAGCTGAGTATCTACCAGGATCTCCTGTTGCAAGGTGAACGCGAAAGGGCCTATATCTTCACCGCACGCGTGCTTAGCCGCTTCCCCAAGGACCGCGTCCGGACAATAGCCGTTCAACTTCTCTCAATGAAGCGTGAGACGACATCGATTCATTGCGAACTGGAATTGCCTGGCGATGTTCAACGGGAATGTAACATCCCTTACGGTGCGGTTATTCGCCCGCAGATGGAACACATCGTACGTCATCTGGCGGATTGCGGGGCCCGTCTGTGGATTGTCTCTGCAAGTCCCCAGGAGGTAGCTGAAGGCTGCGGTGATCTACTTCATTTCCCAAGGACAAATGTTCTCGCCACCTATATTGAAGGGCAAGAAGCCGCTGTCGCGCGTTTTCCGTGGGATGCAGACAAACTTCGGGTTCTACGAGAATCAGGGGTCAATGAACCCTTGATCGTATTTGGGAATGGGGTAGAAGATACAGAAATGCTTGCTTCGGCGAAGTTTTCCGTCGTCATGCAGGACGGCAATTCGGACTTGCTCACGGTCGCTAAAGAACGTGGATGGTACATTCATAACCCAAGCACGAGGTTTGAATTTACAGCATAAGTTGCCGTGTGGATTTCTGGAATTTGCCGCGCAGTAATCCTGAATGACCATCCAGGGGAGGATCTCGATGCAAATGGGCGAGCTTAGTAATCGAATCTTGGGTGGATTGTATGGCCAGGCTCTGGGCGATGCCTTCGCGATGCCTGCCTACCTCCGTCCCGAGGTGACCTGGGAGCGGTATGGGGGTTGGATTGAGGGCTTTCTTCCCGGGCCTCCCGATCATCCTGTTCACCATGGCCTTCCCGCTGGACGTGTGACCGACGATACGGAGCAGGCTTTTTCGTTAGCCGCTGAAATCATCCGTGAGGGGGAGGTGACGGTTGAGGGCGCAGCCCGGGCGCTTATAACCTGGTACGATGCGATCGATGGTGATTCGACGCCGTATGTGGGGCCAAGCACCCGGCGTGCGGTTCAGGCTCTCAAGTCAGGCGTCGATCCCCGGACGACAGGCCTGCAAGGGGATACGGATGGCGGCGCGATGCGTATTTGCCCGGTTGGCTTGATTCATCCGGGCGATCCTGAGGGAGCGGTCCTCGACACCGTCTCAGCTTGCATGCCAAGCCATTTTACGGATGTAGCGATTTCAGGGGCAGCTGCAATCGCCGGCGCGATCGCCACGGCCCTCATCCCAGGAACAACCCTGGAAGACATCATAGAATCAGGTCGCATATGCGCCGTCGAAGGGGTGAAGCATGGTTCTCCATGGCTTGGTGCGAGTATCCCGAGACGGATCGATGCTGCCTCGCAAATTGCTTCAAAATCATCTCCAGTACTCGAACGAATCATCGACCTGTACGACCTCATCGGCAGTACGCTGGCTACATCAGAGGCTGTGCCTTGCGCTTTTGGGATTCTCCTGCTTGCCAAGGGAGATGTAATGCTATGTGCGAAGTATTCCGCTGCTCTCTCGGGAGACGCGGATACGGTTGGGGCAATGGCTTGCGCCATGGCCGGTGCATGGAAGGGGGCAATGGTCTTCCCCGGAGCAATCATAGAAAAAATCACGTCTGCGAATCCTGAGCTTGACTTTCAGGGGGTTGCCGCCGGATTGATAGAGATTGCAGCGAGGAGATTGAAGTGACCACGCTCGATAGTGATACCAACCCTAATTTAATCGTCTCCGTGGGCGATCTCGTGGCTGACATGATCATCGAGGTCCCAGTTCTTCCCATCGCCTCGGGGGATTTCCAGGTGGCGCGAAAGTTAGCGCTTGAGCCGGGAGGAAGTGCAAATTTCCTGATTACTGCGAGCCGTCTTGGCATGAACGTGTGCGCCCTGGGAACAATTGGCGAAGATGTCTGGGGTAATGAGGTTGCTAGCATCCTTCGAGAGGAGCAAATCGATCTTACGTCAGTTCAATTTGAGGGTACGACGACAGTCGCACTCGTCTTGGTGGGACCCAATGGAAGCCATGCTTTCATTGGCATGTACGGCGAGGGCAGTAAAAAGAGTATCGATGCAGATTCACGCAATACCATCGCGTCTGCGGGCGCCGTCTTCAGCTCAGGCTACAACTTACAGGATCATCGCATTACTCAGTTCACGGTCGAAGCTATGATGTATGCGAGGAAATGTGAAGTGCTAACTTTCTTCGACCCTGGCCCCGCCTTTTCGAGCATCGAACCTGAAGTGAGAGAAGAAGTCCTTAAAAGTGTGGATGTGTTGCTGCTCACACAAGAAGAACTGAAAGATTTGAACGTAACAATAAACGCCTTGTTTCAAAAAAGGCTTGATACTGTCGTCGTGAAATGTGGATCAGGGGGATGCATTGCATATGCATCCGATGGCGAAACCTGCAAGATCAGTGGATTATCCGTGGAGGTCACCGATACCACAGCTGCCGGGGATAGTTTCGATGCCGGCTTTGTCGTTGGTCAACTACGTGGTTGGCCGCTCGAGGACGTGGCAAATTTCGCCAACTGTGTAGGAGCGGCCAAAGTCAGAAAATTGGGAGGCGGGAGGAATGTCCCTACGAAACGAGAGGTGCTTGAGATCATCCGTGAATTCGAGATAGATATTGAGTTCTGAGTTCAATCAAGGGTTAGCCAAAGATCTACTTGACTTCTTTGGGTTTATGCCCTTATTACTTAATAAACTGAATATCAATATTCATGTATTGAGTTCATCGCAGTTCGTTGTTAACGAAACCATCAGGACAAATCCATTTATTTTTTTCCAATTTGCTTCCGTCAATTAGCGAAAACGGAATGAAGCCTATCTATGGTGCTAGCGACTCGGCTACAAGTTGAAAATCCTCTAGGTTAAGCTCGTCGCTGCCGCTGATTATGTATAAAGTTCCGTCTTCTTCCCACACCAGGTAATTCTCATTCGTAACCTGCCAGATGATATCGTCCTCCGTTAAACTCCAGATCGAACCGCCCCCACCAACGATTCCCGTTGGCGCGTCTTCAATCCAATAGCCACGCGAGCCTCGGACTTCGATCTCGTTCACGTGGGCATTATCGATCGCGAATTCATCGAGTTTCCCGCCCATGACCTTTTGTTGGCTGATGTTCACGGAGTGGAATCGGAAGCATTCACAATAAACGTGGACCACTCCCTCTGGTGACATGGAAATCCCCCAAGATATTTCCTTGGGATTACCCCACTCAGGGCGGTACTTTCGTTCCCATTCTTGTTCCGGCACATCATGTGGCACAAGAACCTGAAAACCTGCCTCACGGGATGCATCTTCCTGTGAGAGATGGACCCATACCATTGGCTCACTCGTCTCCTCGATAGGGGGCGTAGGCCAGGAGGTGTTCAGGTAGGGTTCTGCCTTTTGGGCATCGGTCACCTCATTCGTGAACACAAGATGACCTATCTGAAAAAGGACTCTTTTCGTTTGCGTCCGAATCGTGGGGGACACGGCGCAAGCAACAAGGTAGATCGCAACCGGGAACAACAAACCAAGTGTCACAAGCCTTCGTTTCGTAATATGCCTATGTATCGAAGGGGTCACGCGGTTGGTCGCCGGTGTCCGAATCTCATCCCATAGGCCGCGTGCAGATGGGAAAGGCTTGGATGTGAGGGTTAGTGCAATCTCCAGCATGTCTCGCTGGGTTGAGTCCATCTTTCCTGTCGGAAGCTGATGGGTCTGAACGAGCTGATCAAGCCGGCGACTGAAAAGCTCAAGTTCCTCTGGAGAAGGTGTGTACTCATTCATCCTCAACCTCCTGCTGCAGTTGGTCCCTCAGGCGGTGGAGTGTGCGGTAGAGAATGACTCCAACGTTACTTTGCGTGAGTCCTAGGACCTCAGCGATATCCCTGTTGGACATTTCACCACCGAATTTCAGGTACAGGATTTCTCGCTCTCGCTCCGGCAAGACGCCGATACATGGAATCAGTTTTGCCAGAAGGTGATTTTCTGCAGCGAAGTCCTCCACCCAGCGTTGAGAAGAAGGGGGATGGGAACTGAGCGAATCGAGGGAGAGTAGTTTGCGAATCCTGCGCGCGCGAAGCTGTTTCCTGATGACATTTCGTGCGATACCAAATAGCCATGAATCTACAGTGCCTTTGGTCGGGTCAAAGTGGTCGGATCGGGATAGAGCGATGGTGAAGCTCGTGGACACAATGTCATGGGCCAGGTTGAGATCTTGAAGCCGGTAGATGGCGTAGGCATAGAGCCGCGAGTAGTACTGCTCGAATCCCTCCTCAAGGAATGAAGCGACGGAGGGAGTATTCGACGTTCGCGGTGTGGATAATTGTGAAATCTCAAGCACCTTTGACACTGCGGATCCACTCACAGGGTGTTCGCTCTTCATTAATACATTACCTTGGCCAGGGAAAGTATTACAACCTGAATTCGAATAAGCTGTTTAAGAGTCTCCTTAGCTGGGAGAATTGTTCATTGCGAAAGGCTAACTCTTCAGGAAGTAACGCGTTCGATTTCGGGTTCGGAAGGTCATCAAAGCTTACATACCCGGCGGTCTTCGAGTTCCGGCGGCAAAAATCGACCACACGGTGATGGGTGATGCGAGAATGCCACGTGTTGAAAGAGCCGTTGCCACATCATTCAAATTCATCGAGCCTCCGAGTGGCCCTCAAGAAGGAATCGGTTTCCACGCCCTCGATGTCATGTCGCCTGTTCACGCGATAGGCGACAAAGGTAAAAACGCCTGACAAGTAGAGCTCATAGAGATCTTGGAATGCCGCCAGATCCCGTCTGGCGCGCTCGAGCAATACACGCTCACCTTCGGACTGCAATCGCCTCCTCACTCCGTCAATACATCCGACGCAGTACTACAAGTAACCTCGATTCATTAACAGTACGCGATCCAAGAGTACTGCAGCAGAGGAAATGCCCTGTATTGGATGAAACGGAAAGCCACTCTTGTCAGCTTGTTCTAAATCCATAAGATTTGCCCTCATCAGTAAAGGAATTTCTGACTCAACGATGTCCCTTACTTGCGAACCTTTTCCGATTTTGTGGATAGTATGAGTGAGAGCGCTCTACGCATCGATGGGTATGAGGTCGTTTGGAACCTGAGGCGAAGGCTATCCAGAACCTGAAGGCGGGGGATATCTCTGGCTTGAAGCTGTTGGTTGAGAAATACCAGCAATCCGCCGTTCGCGCGGCGGCTGCGATCACACGTGATCAGCAGGAGGCCGAGGATGTCGTCAGCAAGTGCTTCCTGGTGGTTTACGAACGCATCAACCAGTTCGATCCAGCGCGGCCATTCCGGCCCTGGTTCCTTAAGATCGTCGTCAACGCAGCACTGAAGAGGGTGGGTGCAGATTCCCGGTTGACGTCTCTCGACAATCTCGCCGCTCGAGAGGCTGCGATCGCAAGCATCAATCTTGAAATGGGCGAACACCAATCTCCCTCAACCGCGATTGAGCACGAGGAGGCGCTCGCTGTGCTGCGAGATGCCATTTCCCAACTAACGCCCAAGCAACGCGCCGTTCTGACTCTGCGCTACGACCTCGGGCTGAGCGAAAAGGAAGTTTCAGAACGGCTCACCATACCCCGGGGTACAGTCAAGTCGAGAACGGCCTCAGCAGTCAATCGCTTGCGCAAGCTGATGGCGGATTGGCTCTCGGGTTGAAATGAGGGCCACTGATGTGGCAGGTAGGGTACTGGGATGAAGACAAAAAACGATCTTGATGAAAAGCTGCGTGCCGCAGTTCGACATTACATCGACGCGCTTGTAACGGAGCCGATCGATTTGTGGCCAAGCGTCAAGGCTCAGCTCGCTCCCGACCCTACGAGGGCTCGAGGAAGATTGCGGATCCGCTGGATCGTTTCGATTGCCACGTTGGCGCTTCTTGCCCTTCTTGCTTTCTTCCTCTGGCCGCCAGCCAAGCCTGCTACCGCAGAGGAGGTGATCCACTGGGTGCTGACCGAATCAACGCGCGGCGTCGGAGCGGGAGAAGTGCTCTACGAGCGCTTCTTAATCACCACTCCTCCGGGCGCCTTGTCCCGCGCTTCAGGCGCAACCGCGCAGCTGTGGCAATCCGACGCACCGCATGCGATCCGCTTCGAGGTGGTCAACCAGGACGATAAATTGGTGATGTTTACCTTGCGTAACGCCGATCATCTCTGGCAATCGCTCCATTTTCGAAACCCTATCGCCACAGAGGTACAGGCTATCTTGGAAGTTCCGAATGCGGACCCCGAAGTCGCGTACCCGCGCACTCCTCTTGGGCTTCCTCGCCCTGTTGAGGAAGCCTCTCCGTTTCGAAAGGGGATCCTGTATGCGCTCCCTGACCTGGACCAGTTGATCCTGCATAGCAGTTCGGAATGCGCTGGGATCGCCTGCCTTACCCAGGGATTGGAGGAAATTGACAGCGGCATCGAACTGCGGCTGCAGGACAGCACCCGGCAGCAGAATTACTACCAGGTTGATATTCTGGACGCGGCAAGTGGCGTCATGCTAGGCAGCATGACAATTGATGCAGGTAATTTCACCCTGCTGAAATTCGTCGATCAGCAGGGAGTGGTCGTACGACTTCTCGAGCGGCAGATTCTCGATCAGAGCATGGTTTCAGCTGATCTATTCTCATCCCCGCCGTCTGGGGTGCGAGTGCTGTTCATCCCTGAAGGGTGGGAACAAGCCAAAGGTCAATCAGAAGATTTGACCGATCGCATCTGGGTGATTTCAACCGAGCCTGAGCCTGGTTTGCTTTCAACGGATGAGGTTACCGTGACCCTGGGTTACAGGTTGGTCAGCCGACCACTCAGCAGCTTGCGCGTCTACCTCCAACCTTATTTCCCGTTTTGTAGTGAACATGAAGATGGCTGTGCATCGGGCGTGGTCGCGGCTGCGGAGGCGATGGTCGCAGTCGGTGAGGAGTCTATCGAACTTCACATGCCAATTGATCCGTGGGATGCCAAAGGCCAGGTAGTTTTAATGGCCGAATTCACAAGCCTGGGCACGATGAAGACCTTTGAGGAGTACCTTTGGGAGTTTCCCAGCAATGACTCCCGGTAATTCAGCGTAGGCTGAAAACACTCCCCGGGGTGTTCAAGTTGGAACTGCATGGGGGAAGATTATGGGAAAATATGGTTCTGTTTCTGCAGGGAGGCCAGGCGAATGTCTGCTATTTCTGTTAATCAGCGATAACAGGAGCAAGCTCAATAGAACTGTACCGGCCGATACCGATCAAGGACTCATGAGAGAACAAGGTTTTCAGGTACTTGATTGCAGCCTACGAAATGCATGGATTCCAAGCCGAAAGCTAGTTACTAGACAGGCAAGGGAACTCCCAATACCAACACATAGTGAAAACGCCAAACCGGAATCACTGCTCAGAATCATCAGGCCAATGGGGATTGCCACGAAAACAGAGGACAGTACGAGGAAGATAGGACCGGGCCCTGGAATTTGTCCGGACAGTATGGCATCGGTTTTCGCTTTTCTCAGAACTTCGAAGAAAGCGCAGAAAACAATAGTGGCGGAGAGGAATGGCAGTAAATACAGCCAGAAGAACGGGAAGTCACTACGGCCCATCTGACCTGCAATGAAGGCGATCGTCAGAATCAGCGTCGTACTCACAATAGGGAAAAGAGCCTCTCCGGCCAGCAGTTTCGATGTGCCCAGCGGCAGCTGCATCTCAAGCCACCAGTACTCCAGGTTGCTTTGTAAGTGGGAATTGGCTATTTCGCCGATAAGCAGTATTGTAAAAAAAGCTGCCCAGATGTGAAAGCTCTCTACTGGGATAGCGATAATCGCGAATATGATGATAAAGAGCTGGGCTGGTGCATATAGATTGCCCAGAGCCACCCTCCTTACGTGCCGCACAAGATCTCTCCAATAAATGACCAACCAATCTACCAGAATAAACCTTGTCGTAAGCGCCTTCGTTCTGATTGGCTTGAGACTTCTCATGCGCAAGTCTTGAGCATAGCTTGGAATCCCCATCCTTGTTGCGCATGAAAACTCCATCCGGTCTGCTGTTTCTTGTGCTGCTCTACTCAAGTTGATTTTGGAACTTAACCAAATGAAAATCATTAAACTAAGGAACGCAACAATGCCTGGAGCTAAAAGGTAATAGATGAAGTCCCCTCCTAACAGTACGGTCTGGATGGGCACGCTTATCAGATCAATTGCCAGGAAGAATGGATCGAGGAGTTTGTTTTGGTAGGAAAAGTATAGGTTGCGTAGTAAAGGGAAGAACAATGCAAGCGGCACAAATGCAAGGGAAAAAGCCCAGTATCTCTTCCACCTCGAAAGCCGCAATGCCCCAACATTCCATGTAAGGAGGAGCAAGCCAAAGTGGATCACTGCTACAGAGACAAGCAAACGGATCGAAACCGAAATCGCCTCGGTGATTAATGACAGGTTTGGAGACGCGCTGATCGGCTCGTCAAATAGGGCCAAGCCCAATACAGAGACGATAACCGCCAGTGGAGCAAACGATATTGGCCAATCCGCAATGAGCCAAATTAATCCAAGCGCTCTCCTGCTCACCGGTGTTTGGCAAATTAGCTGGGCGTCTTCGCTTGTGAAGGAAAGAGGACTTCTTCGAAGAGCTCCAATCAATTGATAAGTCATCCAAGCAAGCAGAATAAAGGAGATCAGATAGATAATGGACAATGTTCTTTCATCTGCGGGAATCACCTGAATTATGGATGCGGTCCCATTTCCTAAAAAGGCGAGAACAGCGAATGTCCAAAGTGTGAAGAACACAAGCACATACAGTAAATACATGAAATCGAGGATATTGAGATTGGAGAACTCGATTCCGATGAGGGTTTCCACCCATCGCCGGAAACGGATGAAGCGAATTCTCCTTGCAGTCCAAATCGGATTATCCATGATCTGTTATGCTTCCGCGTTCCATCTTCCAAATGTCGTCGGATATTTCATTGGCGAAGATTGGATCATGAGTCGCAATCAGTATTGATGCGCCGCGCTCTCTATGACGGAGAAGTAAGAGCTTTAATGCTGCTGCACTTTCAAGGTCCAGTGAGGTGGTTGGTTCATCCAGCAGGAGCACACTGAATTCCCGAATAAAAGCTAACGATAGAGCTGCTTTTTGTCGCATACCTCGAGAAAGTGCATGAGGGAGGTGATATGACGCGTCTGTAAGATTGAAGGCTTCAAGGACAGAACGTGATCTGTTCTCGAAATCCGTGACTGAATATGCTCTTGCTATGAAGCGATGATGCTCTATCACTGTCAGTTCAGGATATAACAACGGGGCGTCTGGTATGAAAGCTAGTCTCTTCTTTGCCTCGACCTCATCTAGGTATAGATCGAAGCCCTCGATGTAGATGTTACCAGTGGTTGGGGCCAACAGGCCGCCAAGACACTTCAGGAGGGTCGATTTTCCAGCACCATTGGGCCCTAAGAGCGCTACGATCCTTCCTGCAGAAATCGATAGATTTGTCTCGTTCAAAGCGATGAACCCGCCGTAGGAACGGCTGAGGTTGATTGCTTCCAGGAGCGTTTTCGTCCCCATATATCCCACGATGGATGTTCTCTCTACAGATAATGCCGGCCTTTCTTGATGAAGTGTTCAGAGCAACTGATGTAATCCAGCCCCCATTGGTTTCATATGTACTATGAATAAATTGATAGCAGTAGCTATGAGAATGCGCGGCCTTTACCTATCTCCTGTCTGATCCAAATCTATGGGTAATTATTGTACTAATGATGAGACAGAGAATCTAATTACGTGGTAATTTCTGACCAGCTCCTCTCGTCAGAATGAAGCTACCGATAATTAGCCAAAACAGAAGTATTTCTACGTGTATAAAGGAAAGGGGCAACGATGGCCTGCTGTAGCGAGGCCATTCATACACAAATTATCTCCGCCAAATTGCTACATCGAGCAGCCTGGTATTCCCGTAAATGGACACGACGATTGTCCGCTTCCAGTGAAGTGTTAGTGCTCGAAGAGTCGACCACTCAGGAAAGAATGATAGAGGACAAAGTGAGATCGGGAGCCAGACCGCTACGGGTTAGTCGTGCAATCTATTTGGCAGGAGTCAGCGATTCTGGTGAAATTTCGTAGTCTCAACGATGAGACTGCAAATTGCCTGATCTCCTGTCCCCATTAACTATCCAGGCCGAGTTTAATCCGTTCCCCTTGGGTTGAGATTAGATCCAGTATGATTTTCACATTTTGGATGGTCGTAACGCTTTCGTTGTCGATCATCGTCGAGAGATACACACCTCCGTCAGGGTATAGAAACCTTTCCGGTTGAAGCACGCGCAAATCCGATCCCTGCCATGGGTACATGGACCAGAAACCATTTTTGGGGTTGAGGAGGTAGAAGGTAACATCTGCGCCTTCAGTCACATCTCGTGGATCAAGCGCGATCGTCATAGAGAGTATCTGTCGGACTTCAATATCCTGGATCGGTACGATATGCAGGGTTATGAAGCCAGCTCCACCGAATTCCATCCTACCCGTACCTTGGGAATAAACCCGCTCATGCGCCGCAGGCCGAGGGAACTTCGTGGTCTCGATTTGGTCTGAGGTCGGGGATGCTGGTGGCGCAGGGGTGATACTCAACGTTGACGCCACCGTGATCGGTGACACCCCGAGTGCGCGCAGTTCATCGAGTGCCCGGTCCCATATCGGACGCGAGATGTAACTGCACGTTGCTTCGGATAAACGAAATAAATCCTCAGCCTCCTCTGGCTCCTCTACCTCGAGAGCCATCAAACCTTGGAGCAAGGCTGGTATGCAGCCATACCCCCAGGTGTTCATATAGCCCATCTGAAGGTCATCAATAGCGAGCTCGTAATCCCCAAGTTCGTAGTGAATGAGGGCTCGCAGGTGGTATCGGTAGCCATAATACTCGGGGGCTTCCTCAATGAGTTGATCTATTATTACTAGAGCATCATTCAGCCTTCCCAAGCCATATAAGATCCTGGCGCGACTGAAAAGGCGATCCTCATTTTCCTTGATAGCTATGGCTGCATCGAGGTAGGTCAGGGCAGCGCTGTATTGGCCTTCGCATAAATACGCGTGTGCAAGCGCGTTCAGAATCCCGGCACTTGGAGATTCGCCGGGCACGATCAACGCTTGAAGTCGCTTCGCCTCGGCAATGGCTTCCTGGCATCGGCCAAGGTCGATTAATTTAAATGCGGTGTTTCGTGATGATAGAGGATTTGTGGAACCGAGCTCAATCGAACGCTTGATATCGTCTAACGAAAGCTCGTATAAATATTCGCGATCTGTCCGCAGCTCGAAAGCCCCGGCTAGCCTGTCATAGATACCGCTACGAAGGGCATAGTAGTCCCCCGTTGCGTTAGGGTCGAGTGCGATCGCTTTGTCGATATCATCCAGGATCGTATACAAGGTCTCGATGTATACATTGATATCACCCACACCGCGAGTTGAACAATTCTTTTCCTTGGCCCGCCAGTAGTACGCGGGTCCATACTCTGGGATGATATCGATAATTTCTGACCACGCGTTGATCGCAGTTTCACAATCCCAATCAGACATACTCTTTAGAGCAAGGGTAATCTTGGGCATAGTCGCCGCCAGCCTTTCCTCATAGGGCATGGTCGGTGACGGAAGTGGAGTTAAGCTAGGGGGGATCGGTGTTTTGGATGGCCGAGGGGCAGGTGAAGGTGTCGTCGTCCACACTGGTGGCAACGTGGCTGCGGCTCCTTCCGGAAGCGGCGAAAGCGGAACGCCAAGGATACCGAGAAGCTGAACACCAACAGTTTTAAATACACCATGCACAAGCATGAATCCGAAAATTAGCGTGGTTATGAGGATGCCAGCTGCGATGCCGAGGGAGATTGATCTCAGAGGTCGGTTGCTGTCTCCAGCAAGGGATTTCAGTGATGAAGCGGGCTGATTTCCAATTATCGGGGCACGACTGTCATTTGGTTCTTCTCCCTGACCATTGATGAGCAGCTTCGCGACAGTTGATGCTGCTGCTTCGAGCGCCTCAAGATCTTGGCGTGCAGCTGTGTTATCTGGGTTTAGTTGAAGTGCTTTGATCAAGCATGCCCGCTTCTTCCGGTTGTCGGGCAACACCTTGGCGAGCCAATGCCAGGCTTGATCCGATCGGGGGTTTTCTTGAACAGCTCGAGCCAGGTGAGTACGTGCCCGTTTCATGTCTCCAGAAAGAGCAGCTTGGATCCCTTTTTGGAGTGACTTTTGGGTGTCCATTTTCCCCCCGATCCCTACCAAGTAAGTAAATCCATCATATAGCAAGATTGTTGCTGGCACTCTAACCTATCCTTCCCATAGAGCCGATAGAACTTCGCAGCTGTCTCCGAACTTACATCCCATTGATATGGGATGCGGGCGCCAGGAATGGACGGGAATGAAACGGGTGCGGGGGATCATGCGGATCGGTGCGGAGCTTAGCGTGCGGGGATAGCGAACCTCGACTCCGAAGGTAACAGCAAGCTACTGCTTCTGTGTATGTAGAGATGCAAAAACAGGCGCGAGGAATGTATCAATATCCGCTATTACTTGTGCAAATGAAATGCTTTTTTGATCCTCACCTATGCGCTTAAGGAAAATCTGCCATGATGATTCGGCCCCCTCAATATAATCCTCGTCTATCGCAGCAATGACAGAACGAGGAATTTCAGTACCTCTTGCGGCGAAGATTGCATTGATGGACTGAATTAGCGCATTCGAATCCAGGGATTGTGTACTCTGGATAACCCAGATATCGTAGAAGTCCTTGATCCTTGAATTAATGGTGCCAAGCTGAGCGATGGCTTCCAACTTCTCGGCTATCACTTGTTCTGGTCGATATGTCCGAATGTGAGGAGGTGGTAGATCGAGGATTGTTGGAAATGTACTTACCTCTGGCTGAGGTATCAATGGGCCAGTAAATGCAATATCAAGCTGAATGTATAACCTGGTTCGGGCAATGTATCCAACAAGCCTCACCCGGATCCCGGAGTATTCAGCGCCTTCGACGATATGCTCTGCCTCGATGCTATCAGGGTCGAATCGAACTCCATCGGGTTCGACATCCAGCTGGCAGACTTGTTTTATTACCTCAATGATCTCCCCAATATCGGCTGGCAAGAAACCTCGAAGATCGATATCCAATGTGCTTCGTCTTGTGGGTGGGTTCCACGCCAACATTGCCAATGCGCCCTTCAAGACAAAGTCGGAGTTCCACTTTGATTGGCTGAGCCGGTACAGGAATCGTTCTAATCCATAGTACGTTAAGACATCTTGATGAACCAATAGGTTTTCACGGGTATAGTTTCGAAGCCTTGCGAGAATGGATGCCTCGAGATCCTTCGGTCGCTCTCTCATTGAAGAACCTTTAAATATGGCTGGATGACCCCTTTCACGCCATCGATCACAGCATAATGCATCAGATCAGCGATGCTTCCTTTCCTTCGCCGGATGTATTCTTTTAGTCCCTCGAGCGCTATGTCCTCTCCGATCTTGCTGCGGAACTTGAAGCAATCCGCTATCGTCTTGGCCGCGTTATATATCCTTACGTCGAAGTCACCTATTTTGTATATTTCGCGCCCTGCTTCGTAATGCTTCTCCGACATCCATACAACCTCAAGTGGCGGATACTCTACGTTTGGAGCCTTGATACTCTGGGGCAACGCAATATATATTTCCCTCGGAATTTGTGTTGTCAACTCATGAAAACTCAGCGCGGAAGTCAGGCAAATAACACTTTTCGGGACCAGCATCGACACATAGATAAAATCGACATTTCCTTCTGGAAGCGTGTCGGAAAGGCGGTACAGCCCTCGCTCCTCTTTTTTGAGGATCTTTCTCTCGGTCATTCGCTTTAGAATGGCAGGGTTTATCCCCTGTCTTTGTGCTTCTGCGCTTCTTAGCAGACCGCCATGCTCCTGGAATATCCTTATTGCATAAATAAATGACCTGGGGATCCCCTTTTGTTGAGGCATTTACAACTCTCCGACGGAACGTAATAATTTTACTGTACTTGCCCCGCCACTACAGTAATTTTATTACAGATTGACAATCATTGTTATTCGCAGTGCCAGCCGGCAGACCACGATCGACATGACGCAAGCTCACAATAGATGAGGCTTCTATAATTAAAAAGAGTGGTCGTCCGAAACCCCGCGCATAAATATCCTGCGTGAATTTGTTGCAGTAATTTGCCATTAATGGCAATTTGCTGAAATAGAAACAGAGGGCGTTGTTCAAATTGGAGGGGATGAACCGGTCTTTGACACCGACTTGATGCTCGCAGCGGTGATCAAAATCCTTCATCTATCCATGACGGCAGGATGTGATCACTGGATCTCCTCCCACACCTCTTCGAGGATAGAAGTGGGAACGATGAGATTCCAGTCGGGTTGCAATTGCCCTTCCTGCCGAGAATCGCGTTCCATGTAGTGTGGACTTTTCGGGCGGAGCTTCCTGATCCGATCCAGGTATCCCTCGCTGACCATAAGCGCATCCCGGTGGCGATCTAGAAAGAAACCGACCTTAGCAGCCGTCGTTGCATTTTCCAGCACACTTACATATTCAACGACCTTCTCCAAGTCGAGAAACTCGATGCTTTTGAGCGACCGCCAGATCTCCTCCCAACTGCCGGCGAGATTCGGTCGATCGAGCGCATCGACAAAACTTCGTTCGAGACTCGTTACTTTGATTTCCATGCCCGAACGGTCCTGGACTTCCGCAAAAAGCTCTTCTTGACCTGCGCGCCTGAGTGCTTTCGGGTGGGAGACTCCCTGATACGTTGACCCTCGGAATTCAAAGGATCGGCCCAGGTTCCGCTTTGTCAGATAGGTGAAACGTGTGAAGATCGAGTAGGACCTTCCCTGTGCCTCCAATGCAGTGTGGTAGGCGAGGATTGCATCATCCGTGATCCTCCCCGCCAACAGGTACGGATCGATTGAGAACTCATCCGGTGGCACTCCAGCCGGGATCGTCGCGTACAGCCCGCGGCGGATGCGCAGGATATGACCCGACTTGAGGTGATGCGCCAACAGCGCTTTTCTTGTGGAAGGATTCTTTGAGCCTTTCGACTCCAAATAGGTCGTAAATTCATCCACGCGGAAGATTGGATTTCGAGCAAAGAACTCATCCAGCTTCATAATACGCACATCGCACTTGATAATAGTTGTTAGTGGTTTATGCGAAGAAGGTCAAGTAACATTGCTCGGTCTTGCTTCGCTTGCGTCATTTCGCATCTTACGCGATGACACGAAAATCTCCACTACGATTTTAGAGAGGGTTAAATTGCGTAGAGAACCGGTGAGATTGAAGTTGTTAAGGGTAAGTTCGCAGTCATTCCATGCAGATCAGCTGGCAGGAAATCGACACTGGAGGGGATGGATTACCATAGCTTCACGTAGCATCGTGCGGCTCTTTGAAATGTACTATTAAGGAGAACACTTGCCCTCAACATGAAGAGGCTTATCCATCTTATCTTGGATTTATGAACTCTGGTCAGGATTGGAAACTGGAGGTCGAGATGCAGACTCCCGATGAGATCGACCAGCTCCTTGCTGCTGCCCGACAGGAACTCTCTGGGCTGGATACCCGACGTGAAGCGATCCTTGACCAGATCGATAACTTAGAACGCCAGCGAGCGCTCCTGATTGAGGGATCCGCGAATACCCTGGAGGACCTTGGGGAACCTGCGGTCACCAACTGTACGTCCTCAGAACATTTGAGACAAAACATCAACTCCACTAAGAGAGTCTTTTCGGTCCCCATCTACCCTGGAGTATAGACCCTTTCCTGCCGGACATGATGCCTCCGGCGCGTCTCCAGAGTCCTTCGCTTGATCTCTTTTCGTCGATCGATCACCTCCTTTGCTCGCCCGAAATAGACATCGGCTGGCGTCAGGTTGTCCAGCGCCTCATGGTAGCGGGCGTGGTTGTAGTACTCCACGAAGTCTGCGATAGCAGCCTCCAGGTCGGATGGGGAGTAGTAGTTCTCCAGCCGGACGACGTTCTTCATCGAACGGTGCCAGCGCTCGATCTTGCCCTGAGTCATCGGGTGATAAGGCGCACCGCGCACATGATCCATCTGCTTGCGCTGGAGAAACCGTGCCAGGTCCCTGGAGAGATAGGCGGGGCCGTTGTCCGAGAGCAGCCGCGGCCGGTGGCGTACCCGGGCAGTATCAAGACCGGCCTCTTCAAGCGCCAGCTTCAAGGTCTCTTCAACGTCCTCCGCGCCCATGGTGCTGGACAGCCGCCAGGCTATGATGTAGCGGGAGTAATCGTCGAGGATCGAAGACAGGTAGTACCAGCCCCAGTGGTTGAAGACCTTGAACTGGGTGAAGTCGGTCTGCCAGAGCTCGTGTACCCGCCGGGTGGGCTTTTCGAACTTGTCCCGAGCAGGCACCATCTGGAAGACCGGGCTCTGGATCAGGTCGAAGCCCTTCAGGATGCGATACACGCTCGATTCTGAGACGAAATAGCCCTGATGATCGGTGAAAAGCCAGGCGATCTGCCGGGGAGATTTCTCCGGATGAGCCAGAGCCAGCTCGACAATTTGGTCCTTGACCGGGGCAGGGATCCGGTTCCCCTGGCCTAGCCCGCCAGGGCAGGCAAAACTGGCGTGGACCGGGCTTCCTGTCCATCAAGCCTTCGAACCCTTCCTCCTGGTAGCTGCAATACCACCTGTAGAAAGTGCTGCGGGCCACATCCAACTCGGCGCAGGTCTTCGTGATCGAGAGCTCGGAGTGCTCCACCAGGTGGATGATCTCCATCTTCTCCTCGGGGGTTCTGCGGATCATTCGTTCCACGTCTCGTCCCCCAATCCCAGCAAGCTTTTTTTCAGCACGCGGTTCTTCAAGGACAGTTCCGCCACCAGCAGCTTCAGCTGATCGAGTTCTTTCCTCAGTTCTTTGACCTCTTCGCTGGTGGCCTGGCGCTGGGTGTTTCCAGCCAGGCGCTGCTTTCCGGCTTCCAGGAATTCCTTCGACCACTTGTAATACGAGTTCTGGTTGATGCCCTCCCGGCGGCATAGCTCCGCGATCGGAAGGTCGCCCCGCAAACCTTCGATCACGATGCGGATTTTCTCTTCGGCGCTATACTTCTTGCGTGTGTTGCGGCGGATGTTCTTGACCGTGGCTTCTGCGGTGGATTTCTTCTCGGCCATGCGTGTCTCCTTTGTGGTGTTAACCGTCTTTTGGCCGAAAAGTCTCTATTAGTTTCAGGCTTGTTTTTGTCTCACGTTTTCTGACACGCTACACATGGACATCCAGCTTTATCATGCGCCCTTCTATGAGTGTGCCATCTTGCATCTCCCATGTCTGTCCGAGCGTTGAAGGGGCTATTGTCGTGTAGGAGGAGAGACCCGGAAGTTCTGCTGGTTTGTCCGGTTGATATGGTTCAAATCGTAGATATGGGCTTTCCATGCTGTAATCTTCCGCTATATTGTTCAGGAGACTTTGGAACTCGCGCCTGGGCATCGTTGTCAGGATGTCAACATCAATGCTGGCGCGCTGCCTCTCCTTGGGAACGAATAGCTGGACCGCCGCGCCGCCCTTAAGGCGGCAAGATTCCGAAGCTCGATGTTGCACCTGAGCGTATAGCTCATAGTCCCAGATAAGAGCTTCCAGGCTGTTGGCCTGAGCATATCCGAATATATCTGCCTGCTGCTGTAATCTACTCTCTGAGAAGGCGGCTGATGGAACGATGAGGTTGGAGGGGCGCTCAATTGCTGTATTCATTGGGTCACGATCTCATCGAGCGCAGGCAGGCGTCGGGTAAATTTATTTCGGGATTTCGGTTTCTTGATGTAGGTTTTAGGA
>Ga0307445_10000033_pt1 | contig 52979 bp, 75 predicted proteins | sample SalMarSW160330MG_FD_202147 | JGI IMG/M metagenome (GOLD analysis project Ga0307445, IMG submission 202147) | Salt marsh sediment microbial communities from the Plum Island Ecosystem LTER, Massachusetts, United States - SW1603-30 | ecosystem: Environmental > Aquatic > Marine > Intertidal zone >... | reverse complement strand
ATTCGAGGGTTTTATAACTATCGAATTATATTCCCTAGCCTTTAGTACATAGCCCTCCACAATAATTACCATATATTTACATTTCGTGACATAATATAGGATAAATATAAGATATTTACATTTATTTCCCAGGGTACATTTATTTCCCATGCTATATATTCCCATATATTTACATATCTATAGAGTCTATATAACCTTGTAAGCTTGTGATATCAAGACATTAGAGCTTGTTAACTTTTTTGTAACTATTCTTAACTTTTTTGTAACCACATAAGGTACAATTTGTTATATGATGAATATGCAACATGATACAACTTAGTTTTCACCCCGGCGACTTCTTGCCCGCTCCTTGCCCGCTCCCTGTCTATGGCATAACTATGTTCTTTGTCAACTTAATATCGGTAGATATAACTATTTCTAGGTATTTAGACAGCTACGCTTTTGCGGCCTCTTATATCCTGGTTAATGTCGGTACATGGCAATGTATCTCTAGACTGTAGTTATATAGCACGCTCCCTCCCTCCAAAACTGGGAGGACGGCGGTAACTGGAGTCTATAGACGTTCGAGTCGTCTAGATATCTAATATCGACATAGTTCTTTGACGTGTAAGTCGTCAAGCCGCCTGGCAACCAGATATAGGATATCTATCCTAAAGGCGACGGCCTCTAAACGTATGGAGGGAGATAATTATGAATAATAAAGTTAAATTTGACAAGAAAACAGGTACTAGAATATATAAAAGCAATGGGTTTGTAAAGATAAGTTATACACCCCATTTTTTAGAATTTAAGTTTACACAGATAAATACCCCTTTTGATACTGTACATTTAGAAAGCTTTCTTATAGATAAAGAAAGCATATCAATTCTAGTAAATAAAGGTTACTTTATAGAACGTGATAATAATATAATTACAGAATTTAGTTTAACAGAAAATAACCAAATAGAAATAAACATATTACACATAAACTATGAAAACATATATACTGGAGAAATAAAAGGACAAAGACATAAATTCTATATAAGTTATTATAATTTCTATGAAAATTATAAACTTAAAAAACCAATTAATATATTATGTTGCATGAAAGCTAATAAACCAGTTATAAAATGGCATGGTATTAATATGGTGAAACTTAAACAAGAAAATAAAACACAATATAACCAGCTAATAAAAAAATTAAAAGACTTTACAACCTGGGAAGCAATATCTATTGACTTGTATAATGATTGGAATCATGGAGATGTATACTTTGTAATATGGCATCATAGCAGATTAACAGGTCTAGAAGGTGGTATTATATGGCATAGAGATTTCAGCAAAAAAGCAGGCGGATATTATTCTACGCATACTTAAGTCTATAAGGCCTTAATTGGCCTCTAGACTCTATAAAGGCGGCGGCCGTTAAACGTGTGGAGGGAGAAGAATGGATAAAACTAGAAAAGATATAACAGAATTAGACAAAATAAGAAATGAATTTAGAAACATTATGGGAATAGACAGACTGAAAAAAGTATATAGACAATATGTTTTTATCTGGCATCCCGATAAGAATAACTGGGATACAACACAAATTATGCAAGAAATCAATACTCTATTTGATCAAAATATCTTAAGATTAACTGAAAACTTTAGTGATCTAAAAATGAAAAGCCACATCAAAGAAGCTGGGATATTTAAAGATTTAATAGAAAAATTGATAAAGCTAGACGGCCTTAAAATAGAAATATGTGGCTGGTATATTTGGGTAACTGGAGATACAAAACAACATAAAGACAAATTAAAAGAAGCTGGTTTATATTTTGCTAGAAAAAAAGTAGCCTGGTATTATAGACCTGAATGGTGCAAATCTAATAGTCGTGGGCAATACAGTCTTGATGATATTAGAGCAATGCACGGCTCTAATGTCATAAAAGATAATGAAAAGCAAAAAAAGAAATATACACCTATTCCATTAAGGCCTTAAAAGCCTTTTGGAATCTATCAAGGCGACGGCCGTTAAACGTGGAGGGAGATAATGGATGAATTAAAAGAAACTAGAGACAATTGGGAAATATTAATGCTTTTTGCTAGAGAATCTTTAGTAAAAAAATATCTTAGTAAAAAGTTATCCGAATTTGTAGAGGATATCTACATACAGCTTATAGTAACATTTGTTTTTGTATGCAAAGAACCAGAGACAAAAACTCTAGTAATTACAAAGTCTAACAAAACTACAAAACATTTCCTATTTGATACAACAAAAGAAATACAAGTTACAATTCCATCAGATGATAGAAAAGAAATACACATTAATCTATCTGCCTTTTGGGATGTAGCAGAAAAATACGCTAGACAATTACAATCAGAAGCTAAAAAGTCACATAGGGGTTCATAGCCCCTTTTGGCTCTAGGTGCTAGGCATCCACATTAAAAGGCCTATTATGGAGGGAGATAATATGAGTAATTTAGAAAATATGATAAACAACAGATTAGTAGAGTTAGCAAGATTTGAAAAAATAGAAAAAATAGAAAAAGAACTAATTGAATTTGGATTCATAAAAAAAGAAAAACATTTAGAATGTCCAGAAAATATCCTATATTTCTATTTCAACATAAAACTATTACCTAATGTTATAGAAATAGGGAGAGATTACAAAGACAAAGGAGAATGGTTCTTTGATGAGGAGTTCATAAAATTAGATTATGAAGAGGATGTAGAAAACATTGTAAAACGAATAATATCAATGCTCGAAGAAATAATAGAAGCAACTTCAATGTTATATGTATAGCCACATAGGGGTTCATAGCCCCTTTTGGCTCTAGGTGCTAGGCATCCACACAAAAAGGCCTATTATGGAGGGAGAAAATGTATAATAATTTATATTATTCAATTGTAGACGGAAGAAAATGGTTCTTTAAAGTGGTAGATCAGGTGGCTATTAGAGTTGATGAAAGCAAAATAGCCAGGAAACTAATGGACACATTTGAAAAAACAACAAAGATGGGCAAAAGAGTAGACGTCCATAGATACCAACATGTGCTATGGACGTATAATGGAAAAGAAGCAACATTTAACGAATATACAAAAAAACTATTGCATAAAGATGACTGTACACCTGTAGGAGGTCCATTACCTTTAAATATCGATGAAAAAGAATATTTAGAAGCTAGAAAGTCAATCCAGGGTTAATAGCCCCTAATGGCTCTATGTGCTAGGCATCCACACAAAAAGGCCTATTATGGAGGGAGAAAATATGAGTAAATTAGAAAATATGATAAATACTAGATTAATAGAGTTAGCAAGATTCGAAAAAATAGAACAAATAGAAAAAGAACTAATTAAATTTGGATTCATCTACAACAAAGATGACAAAGAATTAAAATGCCCAGAAAATGTACTACATTTTTATTTTGACATAAAATTAAAAACTAATTTTATAGAAATAAGAAGAAATTACAAAGAGAATCCAGATAATTTCTTCTACAACGACACATTAGTAACATTAGATTATGAAGAAAGTGTAGTGGAAATTGTAAAACAAATAATATTTCTCCTCGAACAAATAATAAACTCTACTACAATGTTATGTGCATAGCCACATAGGGGTTCATAGCCCCTTTTGGCTCTAGGTGCTAGGCATCCACACAAAAAGGCCTATTATGGAGGGAGAAATATGAAAAAATTTAATTATAATTTACCTGGGAAAGTATACTATGTTATTTTTTCAGATGATAAATTAAGTTTAAGTATTTGGAAGTGTAATGCTCGTGCAAGGTGGGACCTTCCGAATTTCTATTGTGCAGATTATAGACACTGCTTTGAATTATTCAAAGCTCTATTAAAATTAAAAAGAAAAGGATATAAAATTGAATACTATGAATATTCTGAAAAAAATATTAAGAAAATATTAAGAAAATTACAAAATATCTTAATAAAAAAATCAATAGCAGAATACCCAGAATATAAAAAATATGTAACAAAAAATGAGTATTATAAGAATGTTAAAAAATTATATAGTTCTTCTTAATTTATTTTATAAAATAAATTTTCACTAGCCACATAGGGGTTTATAGCCCCTAATGGCTCTATCACGTGGCGACGTATCACGCAAAGGAGGGATGCACATGTCCAGATTATACACAATAACAGCAAATCTAAAGAAAACAGGTTCTACATTATGCAGAAAACCTATCAATAAAGAATTAATAGAATACTTAGAGAAAAAAGGATTCTATTGCGAAAAATTCGGCAGATTCATAAAACTAAAGTATATCCTAAAATACCAGATAAACCTGGTAAACTTAGGCTATGATACAAAACTTAGTGAACTAGACAGATATAATTCGGTATATTACTCTTCCTGTATAAAAAAGATAAAGAGACAAATACCAGAAAAACACAAGACAACAGAAGGCTTTAGAATAAAATATAAAGACTATAGGCTAGAACCCATAGACTTCATAGACGATACAAAAATAGTACTAGAAACAGCAGATCCACAGATATATATTTCTATATCAAAAATATATATCTATCCTACAAAGATAGGAGATGAAGATATATGAATAAATTTTATAAAGACCTGGTGGATAAAGGGGAAAACGTAGGGCCTAAAAAGCCTTATAAGGCTAAAGAACTCCTAAAGGCTATAGGAGACTTTAATTCTATGAACTATTTAGACAAAATATTTATAAAGATAGAAAGGTTTAAAGAGCTATACAGCTACAACAAGAGCTGCATAGGTACATACATCTCAGCATACAAAGTTCTAGAAGACATGAAGGCTAAAAATTATGATGTCCACAGCAGTATGAAGATGCTAAAGAATATGATAGAATCTCTCAAGATACAAAATATGGAGATAAATAGGATAATAAGGCTAAAGGGAGGGAAAATATGTATACACTCACAGAAGCCCAATTAAAACAGTTCATAAAGAAAAATAATAACGAAAGCCCTGTAGTAAAAAGGGGGAAATGGGTTAATACATATTTCTTTAGAAATATTAAAACTATATTAGTGCAGACTAAAGAGAGAGGGAAAAGAGGGTGCCTATTTAATCTGATAAAGGTTGAATAGGCCTTTTTTTTTACAGCGGTTACAGCCAATATTTAGCTGTAACTGATACATCTGTATGCCTAATTCTACTGTAACCATAGCAGACACAGCATCATAGCCTCTATAGCATCATAGTATAACAGGTTACAGTGGTTACAGCCAATATTTAGCTGTAACCGATACATCTGTATGCCTAATTCTACTGTAACCATAGCAGACACAGCATTATAGGATATATAGCATCATAGTATAACAGGTTACAAGGGTTACAGCCAATATTTAGCTGTAACCGATACATCTGTATGCCTAATTCTACTGTAACCATAGCAGACACAGCATCGTAGGGTATATAGGTTACACTTACATATCTACTGTAACCACATAGAATCTAACCAGGTTACAGCTAAATATTGGCTGTAACCATATGTATCTGTATACTTTTTTAGTCTATGGTTACACTAAAACATTTTACTGTAACCGCTATAAATCTTAGTGTAACCCAGTCATATAGTGGTTTTGAATACACTTTTCTAAGGTTACAGTAAAACATTTTGCTGTAACCGCTGTAGATATTGGTATTAGTACATTCCAATTTTCCAGTTACAGGTAATTGTCTTACTGTAACCGTGCTCTAGCCCTGTTATATAGTGGTTTTAGCCCTTGTCCGGTTACGTTACACTTAATATATAATAAAAAAAAATAAAAAAATATATATACATAGGGAGGGTATAGGGGGTGTATTTATATACTATACTATATAGCTTTTTTACTGTAACCGTAACCTAGAGTCCCTACAACTCGGACTGCTACAGGGTTACACTGCGGTTACAGTAAAATATCTCCCTGTAACTTACTGTAACCCCAAAATATGTAAACGCTACAAACCAGTAAAATAGGCACATTTAAAAATAGCTTCCAAATTTTAGGGTTACACTTCCGGTTACACTAAAAAATTTACTGTAACCTTAACATCATATTGTTAAAAATTTAACAAACTAAGCCCAAAATAAATAAGCTCCATAGTATCTTTATATTCAGTTAGACATATTCTAAATTACTCGGCGATTGATATACAGCTTATACACTCTGCACGGTTTGCCATATATCTTCTTAACTTTACTCCGCAAGCCTCTCTTATTCAACGCTTTACCAACCTTAGATGTTGTGACGTCATGAATGTTAGCGTCCATGAGCACAATTTCTGTAACTTTCTGGACTGTATATTCTTCTGGTGGTCTAGATGGATCTATTATAGAATCCAGGTAATCATCTAGATTGCTCTTGATGCTGTAATTCCTATTTTGTTCCATAATAGCCTCAGTTTGCTCTCGATCAGGCCAATATGTTTCCCCTGATCTATATAAACTAAGCACCTCAGCCCATAGCTTTTCAGTATCTATTTCTGTCTTCATATCTATGTCGTCTACCTCAAGCACCCAGAACCTTCTATCACCTGTATCATCTTTTATAAACTCTACTGAGTTCACAGTGCTACAGAATACTGTTCTTCGTGGATGCTTTTCAAACCTGCGTTCATAAGCGGCTCTATATTCATCGTATTCTGACGTAATAAAGCCCTTTAGAGCTACAAAGTCTTTCTTAAGTGTACTCTCTAGCTCTGCAAGTTCGCATATCCAGTACTTTATGGCCTTTTGTACTGAATCTCTGTTCCCTACATCTAGCCCTACGAACTCGCCACGAAACCAGTGTTTCTTTGGTATTATTTTCCTAAACCAGCTACTTTTCATAATTCCACCCTTGCCCTGGAGAGTCAAAGCTCCTTGGCTTCTGAAATCATCTTCATATATAGCGGCTACACAGGATACAAGCCACTTAACAATAAGCATTTCAGCATATTCAGAATCATCCTCATTAGAAAGCTTTAGAGTTTTTATAAGCTTCCTAATTTCCTGCATCCCGGTTACAGGTTTTAGATGATCTAAATAATTTTTAACTGGATGGTACTTATTTTCATATGCTACAGCATTCATATACTGAGAAATTGTATTTATTGTAGCACCTATAAAGTCATGCTTTGTGGCTAAATCCTTTACTATTACATCGTGCCTATTTTCTATAGGCTTGCCATCTATCTCTATCTCATGAGTCATTTCATTATAGGTAAGCTCTATTTCATAATAGTCTAAGAGCACCTTTAAATTTGAGATAGATAGTTTAGGTATACATCCGGACTTGGTAAACTTAACAAAGTCCGTATCCCAATTTAGTTCTGGTTTTACTTGTTCTCTAACTAGCTTAAGCATATGAGTTCCTCCTAACTTCATATGTTCCACTTCTATTGTCTATAGCCTTTTGTGCTAGCCTATAGATATAGTTATCTCTATCAAGCTTTTTCCTTTGTCCGCATGGAGCAGATCTAAGAATCCGGACTAACTGTTCTATATCCTGAGTATAGAATGCCAACATCCCTGCAAGCCCCATGTCTCCGTCGCTGTTTCCATCTACAGCATCCCTATTCCAAAGTTCCAGAAATTTATCTTTTTGCTTTGATCTAGAGATAATCCGTATTATTGCTTCATCATCCATACTAAGACTTACACCTGAAGCTTTAGGCTGTTGTCTTTTTGGAATCATGAAATCTAAAAATTCTGTAAGCTCATGAAATTTTATATATCTTATATCTTTACCATTACTATTTCCCGTAATGATAAATTGCCTTCCAGCTATATAAAATTCCCACCCTACAGTACCAATTTTTTTTCGTACGCCTTGTCTTTCATCTCCCATCACTTTAGCTATTTTGGCCTTATCAGCCTCAAATAAAATATGTATCCCAGTTCCAGAGCGTGAAATCTCTGTATAGCTGTCGAATTTCTGTATAAAATAGAGGGCTTGCTTATTTATCATTTTCCCTTGACAACTCTGGGAAATAGTGATACAATCATCTATATCAACGCCGGATATATTATGCTGGAGGTTGAATACGAAGCCGGGAGTTATGGTTTCTTGAAAATTGAATAAATTCTTGCTTATTGATGTATTGGGTTTCCCGCTTTTGAGATCAGTGGAGACCCAGTTTCTCATTTCTAATATTTTTTTTGGAATTCCTTTATTTCCCAATTTTTACATCTCCTCGCTTTTTTAAAATGTATACTATATATTATATCAGAAATATTATTGTAATTCTATCCACCTTATAATAAAATTAAAAATAAAGGTGAATTTTATGGACGAATTAAACGAAGAATTTAGTACATATTGTATTTTCCACGGAAATTATAGCAAAAAATACGGTATGTGCCCTGAGTGCAAAGCTTTAGCTCTAGACTCAGAGAGGGAAAGATTCATGGATAAACAGAGGGGGAAAGGCATATGTTGGAGCGGGAAATCGAACGATATCTATATAAAAAGATTACCGAGATAGGCGGCTTATGCCTAAAGATACAGTCCCCAACGACTAGAGGGATGCCTGACCGGATAATAATAAGATATGGCTGCCAAATATTCGTAGAAACAAAATCTAGCGTTGGCAAAACTAGGCTATATCAGCGGTACATGCACAATAAACTTAAGAAACACGGAGTACTTGTATACATAGTAAACTCTAGGAAGGATGTGGATGTTATATGCTCAATTTTACTCTCTCAGAATATCAGGTACAAGCTCTCAGATTCGCACTCGACAACAGATACGTAGGCCTTTTCCTCCCTATGGGAAGCGGGAAAACTCTAATCAGCCTATGTGTTATAAAGGAGCTAGGTGTTTATCCCTGGTTAGTTGTAGCTCCTCCATCTGTAGCTAAATTTACCTGGAAGGATGAAGTTGCCAAATTTAATCTAGGGCTACGTGTTATTTCCCTGGACGGAACCCCAGCCCAGAGGCGAAAGAAACTAAGATTCGACGCAGATATATACACTCTCTCTGTAGACTTATTCAAAGATATGTACAAAGGAGGCTATCTAAAGAGCTTTAGATATGTTATCCTGGATGAAGCATCTATGTTCCGCAGCCCTTCGTCCAAGAGACATAAAGCCATGAGACAGATGCGTAAGAACTTAGAACGTTTAATAGAGCTTACAGGTACACCATGCCCCAATGGAATCTATAGCATATGGGGACTAGTAAGGCTTTTAGATTCTGTAGTTCTTGGGAAATACATAAAGGACTTCCAGCAGGAATACTTTAGGCCAGGTAAAATAATAAACAATGTAGTTGTAGAGTGGAAGCCTAAAGAAGGAGCAGAGGATAAAATCTACGAAGCCATAAAGCCTGTATGCTTAAGTATACCTGTCCCAAATCTAGATATTACATGCCAGCTTATAGATATATATGTCGATATGTCTCAAGCGGAGAGAAAGCTATACAACCAGCTCAAGAAAGACTATATACTCAGCGTAGGCACTCTAGACATCACAGCCCCTACAGCGGCAGTTTTAGCCATGAAACTTCAACAGATGGCTAATGGTATTGTATATGCAGAGGATGGGGGGAGTGTATTCATCCATTCTTTAAAGCTTGAAGCATTAAAGGACTTATTACTCCAAGCGGATGATAATGCTATAGTTCTGTATAGTTTTATTCATGATAAAGGCTCTATTCTAAAACTCAAGGATACAAAGGAATTTGAATATAGCAAATGGAACTCTAGAGAGCAAAAAGTATCTGTAGCCCATCCACAGTCTATGGGATACGGACTTAACCTACAGAGTGGAGGTTCTATTATGATATGGTATGGGATTACCTGGAACCTAGAACTATATGATCAAGCTATAAAAAGACTCTTTAGACGTGGGCAGACTAAAGATGTCAGAATCTACAGGATATTGACCAGGAACACTATAGATTCTAGAATGGCTAAAGCTCTCAAGGGAAAAGAGAGCAGTCAACAAGCCTTAATATCTGCGGTAATGGAGGAAATATATGAAGACTAGAGAATTTATAGTACTTATTGTATCAGCTACAGCAGCTTTAATAACCTTTATTATGACACGGAACTTTCTATTTCCAATATTATGCGGCTTTATAGCTGGTGAAGCTATGCTAAATTTCAAGATAGAAAGTTGGAAACGGAAATGAAGATGATACAGCTTTCCGTGATAATAGCTTATGGGTTTATTGCTGCTATAATACGGAATACTTATATTACAGTTTTATTATGTGTGTGGACAATGGCGGTTTGTATTTACGTAGACAAGCTAGAGGAAGAAAGACTAAAGAAAATAAGAAGACTACGGAGAATAAAAAAGATAGGAATGGATAAAAGAAAGGAATCAAAAAATGGGGAAGATAATTAAACTAATAATTGCGTTGATTCTTATTTCTATTCTTGGATTCTGCATGGGCTTTATGCTTATAATTCTTTCAGAATTGAAAGATCTAGTTGACACTTTTTTATTAATATGATATCATATATAGGGTACATATTAAATTTTTTTTAACATCGGAGTAAAAAGATAGAGATTCCTCACCTCTATCTTTTTTATGTTTGACATAGCATATATATTATGATAATATAAAGATATTATAAGTATGTTTAGAATATGTTTATGTTGGCGAGAAATAATATAGAGTCTCTTATGAAGACTCTATATTATTTTGTTCTTTAGCATCTTTATCGACTTTGGTATTTTTAGTATCTGGAGGCCCCACATAATCTCTAGACATGTAACCTTCCTTTATCCATTCATTTTTTAGCGATTTTAGAGCTAGCTTTCTCAAAATTGCTGTGTTTGTGTGATACATTTTCTTCCTCCTTCCAGTTTATAATATTTACATTAGACAGCTCTTTTATTATCTTTATATTTTCAGGTTTCCCAGGTAATTGAGTTGTAGCTTCTAGTGATTTTAGATACATAATTCTAAGGAGGGACATATACCCCTCACCTCCAATATAAAATTAATATAAAGAAAAAAAATAATACAGCGAATAAAAAACCAACAGAGAAGATAATAGCTAGGGCCCCTAATAGAGCCCTAAGAATAAATTTTAGCAATTAGTTACTTCTTTTTTTTTAAGAAATATTATTACACCTGCGCAAATCATAAATACGCCTATTCCTATTACAAATACAGGATTAGTTTCTCCTGTTTTAGGGAGCTGATCTTCATCTGTTCCTGCTGTGCTAGGTGTATCTGTAGGAATATCTGTAGTTACTGTAGTACTATCACTAGGACTGATACTAGGTTCTGGTTGAGTTAGCCCTACAATGAACTCACCTTTCCACCATAGTCTAGGATACTTTTCTATCTGAAATGGTTTAGTATTTAGGCCATTATCTCCTAAACACAATTCTAAATTCCCTGTATACCATTTAGATTTGTTCAGCTCTACATATCCTCTTGAATAAACTTTCTCTAGGTCTGTCTCCTTGGTTTCACCTAAGTTTATAAATTCTTTTTTGAACTTTTTGCCATAGGTAAGAATAAGTTTCCACTTTAGGCTAGAATTTTCTACTTTAACCCAGTTGAATTTGTCTTTATCTATACGCTTTGAATCTACTTTGGTTACTTTAATTTTGAACCTGTAGGTGATGGTTTTATTCATAACCTTTATGCTTAGGTCTATTTTATTTAGACCTTCTTTTAACTTTCCCTCTTTTGTTCCAAGGACTATAGCTCCATTTAAAACTTTGCATGTATATTCCCCAAGATCTTTAAATTTCATTTTGTCGCCAGGATTCATCTCTTTATTTCCTACTTTGCAATAGTATTTCATCTCTGTATTTCCAGAGAGAACATCTACTTCTTGGAACTCAGTGATATAGTCTGGTTCCATGTATACTCTAGACCTGTATAGATTGGCCTCTTTGTACTGTACTAATTTGTCACCCTCGGCTGCGAAGCTAAAACTGCATAGTCCTAATAAAAGGACTATAACCATTATACTACTAATTAACTTTTTCACGTTCATTTTCTTCATCCTTTCTCTTTCTTAAAATATCTAATTTATTTATCAAATCATCAGCTCCTACGTTAAACCCGTAGAAATCTGTAATTGCTTTTATTATATCTATATTCTCTTTTATAAAGGTTTCAGTATCAGCTTTAGACTCAAACCTTTTATCAGTTAGCTTCATAAACAAGGGATTTTTAATCCCTAGCTGTATAAGTTTTTCAGCATATTCTTTACATTCTTTATTGCAATTTTCGTAGCCTTTTTTTTCTATAGTTTTTTTTATGGCATGTAGTTCTCTTAGAGTATCTAATATGTCGTCTTTATCATCTAATTTCTTAACAGCTGCATCTTTCATTTTTTGTGAGGCAGCTTTAATCGCCATAGCTAACTGATAGTTATGTTTTATATTCTGGTATCCCCCCATTCTTACAATGGAAGCCCCAATATCTGGGTCTGCATCCTTTAGGTAGCCAGGTGGGAAACTTACGAACACTGCATATGCAGTATACTCATCCATTTCCAGCTCATGTCCATTATCAAATACTATCTTTTTGATAACATTTAACTTGCTTTCGTCTATTTTTTTATCCATTTTTCTATTCTCCTTTTTTTGATAATACGCGAATCATATTAATTTTATAACAACTTTACCTATTTGTCAATATTTCCTGGGCTATTCAGGAAACCATATATCCATAGGATCTGGTTCATTAGATATAGGCTCACCTGGAGATATATAAAATATAGAATTGAGATAACATGTTATCCCTTTTCTACCCTTTGTATTATAAGGATAGAATGTTCCATGGATAGCTAGTATGTCCCCAGCCTTTATCTCTGTTGGGGCCATGTATTCTTTATTAGCCCCAATAATAGGTATAGAATCCCTGTTATTCTTAAGCTTAAGGAGAAGACCTCCTTCAGCCCATGGAGCTTCGGACTCCTTTAGAATATCGTCTAAATCTATTTTAATCGATTTGCCTTCCCACATATCCTTACCTTTCTTAATAGCTCCAACTAATGCATTCTGTAGGCACGCTGATGCTTCAGCATCATCATTAGGTATAACTATGGTAACTTGGTATTCCAAAGTACCAGATAACGACTCAACTTTTTTATCTAGATGTGGATATGCACATACATATCCTTTCCGCAGTATAAAATCCATAGGATTCATATTCATTCCTCCTCCAAAATATTTCCTTGCTTTAAATGTCAATACTGCTGGACATGACTTCTTCCCAGCACAAAACCAGCACCAATGTCCTCTTTTGAAACTTATCCTATTGCAATAAATATCATTGACAACAGGAATAATAACCCCATTTATCCACTCGTTTAGACCATCCAGAGAGAGAGTGTATTTATCAAACACACCCCTCTTATTCTTTCTTGGCTGTACAATATGTAGAGCTATATCCTCTATTCCCCTCCCCTCAGCGTCTAAAACACGCCACATACCATATGCATATAGCATAAGCTGAGGGTTCTGATGTGCAAATACTCTCTTTCCTGTCCCATATTTAAAGTCTACTATATGAAGCATCTTGCCCTCCACAGCCCAAAAGTCACATGTCCCAAATCCTATAGCTTTTTCTATAAATATTTTTTCTTCCGTTCCCCAATCATCAGATGCTATAGCCATAGGCCATATATATTGTATATAGGCTGCTATAGCTAGCTTCATTTCCTCAGATGGGAAAGCTATAGAATCAAACCCCCCAGTTAGGATAGTTTCTATTAGCCGATGGGCCTCTATTCCATCGTTTGTATGTTCTGTAGGTGGTATAGACCCATATTCTACAGAGCCTGTACAATTTAGCCATCTTTCGGCTGCGCTAGGTCTGAGTTTTTTTTCTTCCATGTTTCCTCCATGAGCTGTTTATTTTCTTCTTCCCAGTTTTCTTTTTTTGGCTCTAAACTTTGGTTATTCAGATGATAGCTCAAAAGCTCTATAGCTTTTATTATATCATCTGTGTTATCTGCATCTATTACAAAATTTATGAACATATTCTTCACTCCTTTATTTTTATATATCTATCTATCATTTCTCTAAACTCTTCCATACCATATATTAGAATTTTAGAGTTTACGAGTGTATGTCCATATTTAGCTATCTCCAAGTTTAAACTTGGTCTAGAAGGTGGACCTTTGATGAACCATATATATCCTTCTAAGAAATTCTCTTCTACCCAGGTTTTTATCTGCGAGTCTGTAACTATAGATCTAAATGTTATTAGGCCTTGGTGTTTCCATATCTTTAGGTTATCCCTCATATGACTATGCCACTTTATAGCTGCATTACATATTTTAAGCTGTATTTCTATACTTGTATATGTATAGTCATACAGAATTGCCCATCTATTCATTTCTACATCTCCTTCTATATATTCTACTTTTAATGTGTTCAAGAATGTTTCTGGGCATATGAATTTTATATACCCAGGGATCCACGGATATCCTTTGCCAAGGCTATGCATTACATTATCAAAAGTATAGCATAGATGATAATGAGTATCCTGAAATGCAGTTATGACATTTATTATGCTCATATATTCCGGTATATTTTTGACATCTGGAGCTTTAGACATATAAATATCTAAATCTTTGGTAGATACTGGATATTTATTATTTATCCAGAAGATAATTAAGTCTCTGTTTTTTATGGGTGTTTTAAACCCACCTAGAATACTATCTATCCAGGTGGAGTTTACAAATAACTTGTAATATTTTGATATATTAAATTGTTTCTCAGGACTGTATTCTCTAAACTTATCCTGATATTTAAGCCTAATTAGTACGTTCACAATAAGCCTCCATAGCTTTGTATAACCCTGTAGATTCAGTGAACTCTATATATTCTTTAGAATTAACGAACTCTATATATTCTTTAGAATTAATGGGCTCTGTAGATTCTGTAGGTTCTGTAGTTTCTGTAGATTCTGTATGCTCTATAGGTTCTATAGGCCCTGTAGAACCTGTAGGCCCTATAGGTTCTGTAGCTACTCTCTTCTCTAGATTCTCTATTCTATTTAGTAGTATTTTATTTTGGACTGTTCTTACATCTATTTCGTCGAGCAAGAGGCGATGTCTTAAATTTTCTAATTTGCTATGGTTTATAAATATTAAAGTCACTATAATCATAGAAATTGAGTTGACTAGGCAAGCTACCCAAACCGATTCTAATTTAAATATTTCTAACATATATACCAAGTCCTTTCTTTTTTTATATTATATCACTTGATATTTTATAATAAAAGGTATAATATATATTTATCTAGTTTTTAGCTTTGAGTGCCAAATTTTTTGCACGTAGAACAGGAAAAGAGCCATTGGCTCTTTTTTCTTATGCAAAAAAAATGCCCTATTAATAGGGCTAAAGTGTTTCATAGGGTTTACTAGTGAATAGCACTAGTATGTATACGTAATAACATTTTTTGCATGCAGGAAGCATGCAGGAAGCATGCAGAAACGCATACAAAGAAGACTATTGTTTCATTTTAATATAATAACCTAATGCTGTCAATAATATTCCAATTACCCAGCATAACAATTTCAAAATAAATTTCTGTATTTCTTTAAAACCTGATTTAACCTCGACTCTAAGGATGCCCAAGTCTTCTTTTATTTCACCAAGAACTGAATCAGTGATAGCTTGTTTCACTTCAAGCTTTTGTACCTTTTCTTTTAATTGTTCTTGAGGCACGCTTACCACTCCTTTGTTTGCTGTATGCTATTGCTACAGCTTGATCTTTAGAGTACCCCTCGTTAATAAGTTTACTAATATTATGTGATCTAACTTTTTTACCTTTCCCAGATAATAAAGGCAAATTACTCACTCCTTTCTTTCCAATCTTGTTTAAGTTTTTTCCTCTCTTCCTTCAAATCTTCTAGTGTATAATATACTCCGGACATATGGTTCTTAACTCTTTCCCCTATTTCTTTATTGCTATAGTCCATATCCTTAAGCTGCTGTTTATATTCATATAGTCCAGAATTCTGTTCTAAATCATTTATCTGTTTATCTAAAGACTCTAGCTTTTCATAATATTCACTAGTAGCTTTCTGCCCGTATTCCTGGTATGTTCTATGTGTTATCTTTATAAATCTATCTTTAGCTCCTAGGCCTTCATTTCGTGGGTTAAACGATAAATACACATCCCCTATCCATCCAAGATATGAATCTATCAGATAGTCAGCTTGTGCAGGAGAGAGATTCAGTTTCTCAAGCAATGGCCCTACTTTCTTAGATATATAGGATGTATTCTCTTTGGTTATATATCTCTTACTCCGTGTACCCTGCATCCACTCTGGCTCTATAGAATTCCCAAAGAAGTCTTTATTTCCTCCACCTTTGATATTCCATAAAGGCCATGCTGTACCACCTTCTGTCCAGCTTGTCATAGAGCCAACTAGTGTCTGTTTGGCTGCTTCATCTAAGTTTTTGAAAGCATCTTCATCTCCATCAAGATACCTTAGCATTCTTTCAAACACAGTGCTAAATATGAATGCAGCTTCACGGTTCTTAGGTATCTTAAGCCATGTTTCGTCACCTACAGGGACTACATAGTTATTATCCTTCACATAGTCCGGTATAGCTCTGTATTCATCCTGGTCAAATATATTCGAAGACATCCAATGCAGAGCAAGGCTAGGTACTGTCATAACTCCAAATGACTTAATAACTGTAGAGAAATTACCTTTAGCTACACCCTCAGTTATCATAGCTCTGGTGAACTTATTAGCTCCCTGTATACCTGCGTTAGTATATATAGCCAACTTATCAACCTCTTTGGCTATGGTTCCACCACGGCTAAAGTTAACTGTAATATCCCCGGATTTATATAGAGCTTCTTCTATAAGTCTTTCACTATAGTTACCTTTCTTTATTCCCTTTTCCATGACATATTTAAACTCTGCAAGCCTTGGTACTGTCTCGGACACATACCCAAACCAGTTAAGTGTAGAGAATATAGTATCTACAGTCTTTTGCCATCCACCCTTAGAAAGCCCTTCCTCTATTTTGGTTATGTTAGAACCTGGGCCACCAAGGCCTTTATATTGCTGGAATAATTCATTCTGGCTTCCTTTACCTATATTAAAGTTCTTAAGTGTATCCTTCATTACGTTTCCAAATGCTCTGAATAAGTTAGTTGTATAGGTTATAGGATTATTATTGCTTCCATATATATAGCCAGATGGCACATCTCTGCATACATTAGCTATAGCGAACAGAGGATTATAATGTGTTATAAGCCCTTTAACTTTATTAGAGGCGTGTTTATTTATAGCATTTAGCAGCACTTCTATTCCTGATGCTTCTGTCTTATGCATAGTTTTCAAAGCTTTCCAGAGAGATTCATCATTTATCTTCATAAGTATTGGGTTACCTTTATCAAATGCTACAGCCCATCTGCCCTTTATTGCTGAATCCTCTATTAATGTTTCTGATAGAGACATGACTTTATTATCTAGGTCACCTTTTGACAGCAGCCCTGATATTTTAGTTTTCAATGTCTTATTAGTTATCTTATTCACATTTACAAATTGAGCATATTTTTGCATCTCTATAGGGTTTATAGCTATTGCATTTGCTAATTCTTGATGTACCTGGTTTTTACGTACTACCTTAACTATACCTTCTACATATTGTGGTATTGACTCAGTTAGAGGCTTAAGCTGGTCTACTCCACCTACAGATTTCTTTATTCCTTTAGAAGCACCAACTATATGTAGCCCTTTTGCTAGAGACATTACTTTCTCAAGCTCTCTATACTTAGGTACATAGTTCTTGTTTAGGAATCTCATGGAATTAAATTCTTTCTGTGTTATAATCCCACTATCTACAAGCCATTCCTGACCAAAGTCCTGGAAGAACTGTTGTACTTCTTTCATCTGAGTCTTAAACTCTGGATATCTAGTTTCGTATTCTGCTATAATTTTTTTAGTTTCTGACCCAGACAGTGCACCTCCACCAGGAGCACCAAGAACAGGTTTACCTTGAGCTAATCCAGCCATATGGTTAAGATGGAGGATATAGCTTTCCCATTCTGCCTGTAGGCCTTTTGGAGCTACGATAATATCTTTGACAGATTTACCTATAACTTTCCCATCTCTACCGACCATATTTTCTGTAACTATATGTTCTGCTGTAGCATGATGTCTTGTATAATTCTGGGAAGTGTATTTAACATATTTACCTGTTTCATCAAGACCTTGTCTGCTATTAATCCAATATGTATATTGCCTTTTGAAATAGTCTTTAACTTTTTGCCCTGTAGTTTTCGCAGGTTCTATGTATTCAGGAAGATTTGTTGCAGTCGTGATCTGTTGGTTATTAGTTTTCTTGATCTTCTGTTTAGAGAATTTAGTCCCAGTTCCATAAGCTGACATTTCCTCTTTTTGAGCTAACACATTTTCTATAGGCTTTATTCCGGATTCTTTGTTATATATGTTCTGCAAATACTCAATTTCAAAGTTTTTATATTTCTGATGATGCCCAGGCTTTGACATATAGTCAGCTATAGTTTTAGCACCTGTTACCTTCTTAGTTACCTTCGTATATCCAGCTCTCTTGTCAAGCATGTGCTCTATCTCATGTCTTAACCCAGCTACCTGTTCATATATGGATTTCTCAGGATTAAGTAGGATATTAGTTGTCTTGCCTCTAGTTTCAAGGCGTGCATACCGGCTATCCCCAGAAAGAGTGTATTTAATATTTACTTTCTGCCCTTCACCTGTGAGCTTGTATTTCTTATCATAGCTTTCAAATATTTGTTTGATATCTTTTGTACCCTCTCTCTTAACTATTTTCCCACCTATATCATTTACTAATTTTTTATATCTTTTATTTGCTTCGGCTGCTCTTTCTTTAACTGGTATTTTTTTAATTGGAGTATCAAGTTTATATTTCTTTTCAAACTCTGTCCGTGACAGAGCTTTAGATTCTTTAGATTCTATAACCTTTGATATTCTTTTCTTCTGTGATTCTGTCCGTATCGACTTTTCAGCCTTAGCTTTTGGCTCTAGCTTCTTAGGATATAGGTCAGCTCTTTTAACCCCTGTCTTGGACACAAGCCCAGCTTTCTTTACTTCACCTGGTGTCATTACTCTACTGCTCTTTGTTGCTGCTGCTTTAGATTCTAGTTTTTTAGCTAAAGTTTCTGTAGCCTTAGTTTCTATTTTCTCCTCAGCTTTTTTAGCAATTCTTTTAGTAGCTGTTTCTTCGACTCCTGTTTTAGCAAAAATTTTAGATGCTTTAGCTTCCTCAGCTGTCATTACTCTACTGCTCTTTGTTGCTGCTGCTTTAGATTCTAGTTTTTGGGCCAAAGTTTCTGTAGCCTTAGTTTCTATTTTCTCCTCAGCTTCTTTAGTAAGTTTTTCTACTAAAGCTTTACTTATAGCTCCAGGCCCACGAGTTAGAATCTTAAGTCCTACATCAACTCCTATCATAAATGCCATTTCTTTAACCGAGTTCCCCAGTTTTCTTTCATCCTCGTCTTTAAAAGGCCAGCTTCCTAATGTTCCACCTGCACCAAATCCAACAGATTCCAAGCCACCTTTTAAAAGTTTTTTACCTAGCGACTTCCCTTTTACTAAGCCGCCTAATTTTTCAGACGCTTCACCACCAGCAAAGAAAAATGCTGATTCTTTAGCCATATTTCTTATTGTATCTACTACCTCGGCATCACGTTCTCTAAGCTTATCCATGAACCCTATTATACTTCCAGATGTACCAGCATCTAAAAGTCTTTTCATGATACCTTTTGCACTTGAGCCACTTGTTATCTTATGCGCTATCATTATTTCAGCAACTAAAGCTCCCATTTCACCAGCAACTCTACCAACGGTTTCAGATTTATCAAGTTTAGTATCTAAAGGTCTGTCTAGGACAGCGTTTATAAATCTTTTACTATCTTCTTCTCTTGCTGCTGCAACTTCTTCTTTACTTTTGCCTTGCATTAGAGCATCTGTTTCCTTGCTAAATCCAGGTGGATAATTATATTCTCTTTTGTATGGTTCATCTTTTAGTGGCTTTCCTTCTTTCTTTCTTCCGAACTTTTCCATTTTCCCGGCCGTAGTAAATGATCCATAACCTTCTGTTGATTTTTCTATAAGTTCTACAATACTGCCAAATAGCATCTTAGTTCTTTTCCAAGGTGTAATTTTTTCAACCATTTTAGTTTTTTTATCTATTTTTTTAAGAGCTTCTTTATCAGGAACCCCATTTTTAAGCTGTATCTCTACAGGTTCATAATATTCTTTGTCTGTAGCGTAAGTAGTCTTACCACCTGATTCTATAAGCCTGTCACTAACCCAGGTGAAAGGGGCCATAAGTTTTTCGCCTGCTGCTGCTAATGCTGTCATTCCTGCTTCTGATGCCTGTTTACCTGCCCAGTTTATAGCTTCTTTTGTTTTTTGCATATTAGTCTTCTCTGGGGCTGGTTTAAATACAGCCTTACCTATATCTGACTGTACAATTTTCTTAGCTAACTTATTCATCTGTGTTTGGTACATTTCTTTTAGCTGATCTGGGTCTATCTTCTGTAATGAACACTCATTTTTAGCAACACTTTTTACTCCATCCTTTGTAAGATAATAGAAATTATGTTCATTTTCGCCACAAACTTCTATTTCTTTTTGAGGAGTAATAACTTCGGCTCCATCTTCAATATTTATTGTCTTATACTTGTATACCTTCATTGGCTTAGGGAGTGGAGTAGCCTGCATAATCATTAGATGTGTACCAAAAGAGGCTTTAGGCTTTTCTGTTTTTATTTTCTCTGTCTTGCTAAAGTCTGGTTCTTTAAGATTCTTGAAAAATGTTTCTTTATTATAAGTGTATTCATCTCTAGTCTTCATAGAATCTACACCATACGTAGGCTGTTCCTGCGAGCCATAGCTTCCACCCCGTATATATTCATCAAGGCCATATTGGTTTCTATAGTCTTTAATTCTCTGCTGTTTTTCTGCATCTTTTCTTCTCTGTTCCTCAAACCTAATATATGTATCTGCTGAATTTTCATATTCGAATAAGTCATACCATGCCATAAATACACCCCCTTATTTCTGATAATTTGTCCCAGTATATAGTAATTTGTCCCAAGTTTTAATAATTTGTCCCAAATAACTTGAGCGATTCCATCTTAGCCTGTGTTTTAGGCCCTACATTACCGTCTACTGTAAGCCCATATTTTTTCTGGAATGCTTTAACTGCTGCTGTTGTTGCTGGGCCATAGCTTCCATCAATATCAAGGCTGTATCCAGCTTTAGTTAATGCATACTGTATAGCCCTAGTACTATATTCTGAACTATTATGTCCGCTAGAACTACCTGTTCCAGAACTTGTTGCTCCCGATGTCTTAGTATATCTCTTAGCTGTAGTAAATATACCTTTCCAGTAGCTTGTGTTCATATTTACTTCTACAGTTTTCCCATTGCTTGAAGATGAATGAATCATTTTACCATTGCCTATATAAATCCCAACATGGTCTACGCTCTTGCCGTTTCCTGATATAGTGTTGAAGAATACTAAATCACCAGGTTGCAAGTTGTTCCATGAAACTTTTGTTCCTCCTTTAGCTTGATCGGCTGATGTCCTTGCAATAGATATGCCGTTTTGCTTCATTACATATTGTGTGAATGCTGAACAATCCATCCCTTTAGTTACTGAGGTTCCACCATAAACATATTTAATGCCAAGGTTTGACTTAGCAACTGAAACAACACCTGCACCTGAACCTGTAGCTCCACCCATTTCTAGTCTATGTTGTTCTTCAAGAAGCTTTTTGTCCAGTTTATATTGTTCCTGCATTAACTTTTTGTTAGTTGCTTCTTCCAGACTGTTTTTATAAGCTATTAAAGCTTTGTCTATTTTAGCCTGTTCTGTTTGAAGCTTTTTAGAATTTTCATATTCTTTCTTTATTCTTTCAAACTCTTGCTGTTGCTGTAATTCAAGTTCTTTAACCCATTGAGCTTTAGTTCCTACATCTATTCCAAGTATTACAGAAGCTTTATTATCTACATATCCTAATGCATCAACTCTTTTGTATTGTTCTTCTATGTCTTGAATTTGCTGTTGTAACTGTAGTTGCTGTAGTTCTAATTCATACTCTTTCTGGAATTGTCTTTGTTCTAACATTACCTGGAACTTTTCAAAGCCTAACTGGTCTAGGTTCATGATATAGTCAAACTTAGTCTGTATAAGTTGAACCTGGTCATAATATCTATTAGCCTGTAGCTCATCCCACTGCATTAGAGTTGTCATCATCTGTATCTGCCTATTCTTCTCGTCTGCAAACCTTTGATATGATTTAAGCTCATATTCTGGGACTAGAGCACCTTCGGCTTTAGCTATATTAGATATAGTAGCTGAACTATATAAAACTCCTTTAGTTCCTTGTCCCTCTCTCACTTGTCTTTGCGCTTCTTGCTGTGCAATCTTTAGAGCTGCATCCTGAGTAGGGTCATATGTAAAAGGCTGGTTAGCCGAGTTCAATAGGTTAAGAAGATATTGTTCTAGTTCTTCCGGTGTCTGGTATGGCGTTATATTCTGTAACTGGTCTAGCAAAGACTGTATCTGCTCTTGATATGGAGATACATATTCCCCCTCTTCTGGGGTAGTCTGTGTCTCTGTAGTAGCGGTTGGTTGAGTAGCTGTAGGTTGTGCAGCTTCCTGTAAAACTTTCTGTTGGTCTGCTGCCATCTGATTATATTTTTCTATAATATTTTTATATGTTTGTTCTGTCCCATAGCCCTCTTTTAAACTTGAGCTAACATCAGAACCAAGCTCTATATTATTTATCTTATGTATATCATTAGCAGAACTATATTCGTATGTATATCCTTGCTGCTGTGCCCAATCACCGAATTTATAAGGGCTATTCTGAGTTGCATCCAATGCAGCTAATAAAGACTCTGTAGGTTGTGTATTCATCCCCTCAGTTTCGGTAAGCTGTGTTATTAGTTCCTGCAAGCTTGATGCCATAAATACACCCCCCTTAGTATCCTAAAGCTTTCATTTGGCTTGCGTAGTCTGTAGCACTAACTGTTTCAGCACCATTATAATACATCTGTTCACCTGTACCCCAGTCATATCCTATAGGAGAAGGCGTATAATCTGGGAGTCTATATTCATATATAAGCCTGTTGTACACAGGATTGCTTATCTCACCATTTTTATACAGATTATATAGAAGCTGAGTTGCTCCAGCTTTGTTAGCTGCCGATGGATAAGTCCCATATACCCCTTTCATAGCATTTTTTGCCATATTATACATTCTATCTTCTGAATCTAGCCTAGCTGCCTCAGCAGCTTTAGATTCTGCCTCTGCTTTAGCTTCTAATTCTGCCTGTTTAGCTTTAGCCTCTGCCTCTGCCTTTAGTTTAGCTTCATATTCTCTTTTATTTTTCTCTTTTAAATTTTCTAATGATACATTATAACCGTATTCAATCTCCATTAATCTCAGTTGTGAAGCTGTATTTACTCTATCCTGTTCTTTTAATAAGTCCATTTCTATTTTCTTATTAACCTGGAGCATCTTAAGATCATATTTATGCTGCTCTGCCATAGTTGACATTTCCATTTGATGTTGAGCTATCATTTTCTTTACCCAGCCCGCTTCTGTACCTGGTTTAATGCCAAGTATCTGAGCTGTTTCATTATTCGCATAGCCCAATTCATTTACTGATCTCCAAGCTTTTTCTATATCTGCTTCTTTTTTCTCCATATCAAATTTCTGTTGATCTAGAGCTAATTCCATCTCAAACCGTCTATTAGATAGAAGAACTTTAAATATCTCTAAATCTCTAGCACTGAGCTGCATCATGAAATCAGCTTTCATCTGGATGAGTTCAGCTTCTTTCATTTTTCTTTGTGCCTGCATATCATCCCATTGCATGACAACTCCCGCAAGCTCCATTTGTCTACTTAAGAAGTCTTTATTCTTCTGGTATGCAACTTCCTCAAAATATGGGGCTATTTTGGAAAACTCCTGTTGTACTATATCCTGTTGAGCTGTACCATATAAAAACCCACGTTTCCCAGCTAATTCAGACATAGATTGCTCAAGCTGTGCTCTAGCTGCCTGAACACTAGGGTCTTCATCAATATTATAGTTCCATGGGGCTAATTGCTGTTGTGCCATATCTTTTATGAATTGCTTTATATATTCAGGAGTTTCATATGCCTTGGTTTGCAGCACCTCTCCTGTTTGTTTCTCTAGAAACGGAGCTAATAGCTGCTGATATGCTGTTTCAGAACCGATAAGCTGCCCATTTTGAACCTGTAGCCCAGAGTTTTCAATGTCTACAGGGTTACCGCCAACTAAAAGTCTATTGACATCCTGATTATATGTAACTGGAACTCCATATCCACTTGCATATTGGCTAAAGTTCTGAGATGCTAGTCCTTGGTTTAAATTACTAAGTATTTCTTGATATGTTGGCACGCTATCACCTCCTAGACTGTATAGGATTTAAGTTTCATCCCTGTTATTCTTGAACCTATATCCCAATCCTCATGGCCTATATATATCCATGCATATTGACTCCAATTTGAACCTGGGCCATTATACATAGCAATTTCTCTATATGTCATTGGATCTGTAGTTACTTCAAAACTTGCTGTCCATGTAGCTAATTGCCTTTTTAACTTAATTTTTGAATTCTTAAAACTTGAAAATGCATCACAATTAATAGTCCTTCCAAATGTAGACCCTATAACTTTCCCAGATAATCTAAGAGTTCCTGAGCTTACCCTAGCAAATACATAATTATCTGCATCAATATATGCTGATACTGTAGGCATATAATTGCTTGCTATGGTAAATGAATCTAATTCAAACTCGAAATCCTGGACAGGCCCATCTATATATGTGTCATACTCCCAATAAGTATCTATATTAATAGGTACTATTGCAGGCTTCCCAGCATTTTCAAGCATTACAGCGCCAGCATATGACTCCCATTGGTTATATTCTGTAGAATTATAATTTCTAACAAATGGGTTAGAAACTGTAGCATCTGTGCTATTAGCTCTAATGACACCTACATAATCTATAATTACATAGGCAGTTGTAGTATTGCCACCATGAAACCCATATCTTGCCCAGGTAACTGCTGACATTACAGGGACTCCTTCTATACTATCTGGTGAATAAGGCTGTATTATAAAATTCCACCCTGAGACAAAGTTTATATTAGAGGTTACGAAACTCCATCCTACGTCTGATGAATTGCCACATCTGAAATAAACTTTGTCTTCATTTTCCCCAATTATAGAAGTTGAGGATACATAAACTATCATTACTAATTTGTCATCACTGGTCATTGCTGTACCATCATTAAAATTTTCAAAATCTAGTGGTGTAGCTAAATTATAGTCAGCCTGGCAATAAGATATCGTTGTAGTTAATGGATATAACCTAACTCCTATAGTACTTGCTATATATTGTGTGCTTGATACTAAATGACAATTTGTAATCAAATCGGCTGATGTTGTTAATAATGGGGCTGCTCTGACATTATGCATATAGAAATACTTAAGTCTATCGGCATAATCTTTTTCTAGGTTAGCCACCTTAACTACTTTACAGTCCCAATCATCTAACATGCCTATAAATACTTGTGCTCCATCCCATCCAAGCATTAAGCCTTTAGCTGTGGTAGGATATGATTGTATAAACATTCTATTATTCCAAGCAGCCATATCTATATAATCAGTACTATTAATACTAGCTGTACTTACACCATCATACCCAGCATACATATATATTCTCATTCGTTCTAATGCAGTTATATTCATAGGAGCTGACGATTCCATTTCAAATTCATAGAATTGATCTGTAGTAGCTGAAACATTAGTACTATATATAGCAGCCATATATTTCGTAGTGTCTGGTTCCATAATATACATAGCTCTTGTTGACAATGTTGCTGTAGGTATTAGCGTAGACCCAGACCAGCCTAGAAATATTCTATTACCTACATATATATCCTGATCTGTATTCATATTTCCTCTAAATTCAGCTTTTCCAGCAGAATTAAGCTTTATAGCTTCTACATTATCAGAACTATAAAGTGTAAATAGAAACTCAGAGCCAGCTTCATCCCAACCCATTTTAAGTCTTATAGTTGTTGAATCCTCAGCACGCATAGTTAATAAAGGCCCAGTTATTATAGTTTCACCATCTTCACTCTGGATATTACAATATTCAGTATAAAGCCTCTTTACATTCCTCTCATCAAGATGGGTAAACATGTAATTTAGGTCTTTCATTAGCCTTTGCATTGTATCATCGCTAAATTCATATAGGTTATTTACTAAATCAGCCATTTTGCACCTCCGGCCTTCTATGTGGCTGGGTTGGTAATTCTTCTCTTTTAGGCTTAGTTTTTATTTTTATAGGTTTCCTAATAAGCTTAGGTCTTAAGTTTACCTTTTCTGATTTTTCTAATGGCATTCATACCACCGCCTTTAGCAGCCCTTTTAGTATGTGGAGGACTGTAGCTTCCATTCACATCACCAGTTGTAGAGCCTGGGATATCTTTCTTCTGTATAGCTTTACGCTTTAGCTCACTCTTTGACCTAAAGTTCTTACCGCCTGTAAACCCACCTAAATTCTTAATCATTTTATACCTCCATATGAAATTAAATTTATCTGGAATCCAGATATTTTCTTGTGTCCTGTACCTTTAAACTGGAACTTCATAAATGGCATACCTTGAAGCTGTGTAGATGTAGGAAATAACTGTTTCCTTATGGCGAAATCAACATGTGTAAAATCTGTAGTAGCTGCCATCTGAGTATATGTAGTACTATTGCTATTAGTAGTAAATCCAAGTTCCATAGTAGCATCTGTAGTTCCTGAATGCTGTACCCATATATCCCTTACAGCGGACTCTACTATAAGTTCATCAGTTATAGGCTTAGTTTCCATAGACCACGAAATAGCTGTAGAACCAACAGTTGTAGAACCGTCTACTCCCTCTTTCCTGGTACTGTGCATGTTATATATAAATCCATTGTTTTCTATTCCAAATAGGGCTTCATTATTATTAACATAGCCTACCCAATTTCCATCTTCCAGATTTATAGTATGTGTAGGCTGGCCCTTTCCCTCTATTACATCTATAACTATAATCCTGTTGTTTGCTGTAGACTTGTATGGTATAGCAAAATAGGCCTTATCTCCTACAGACCCGGCTCTAATAAGATGCTTATAAACCCAGTTTATGCCTTCTATTAATCCTGATGCCTTATATGCTATTTGTGATGGGAGTCCGCCAGTATAGACATATATACCATTGTAGTCTAACCAAAATAGCTTATTATCACATTCGCAGAAAGCAAATTGAGTAACACAGCCTATCCTATGGCTTATATTAACTAACTCGTAGTTATCTGGCCCTGTTCCATATAACTCATGCATGGAATTATCAGTCCATATAATAGGATGATCTGCATAAGTAGTGATAGCTGTAACTGGCCCGTTAGCATTTGTTATATCTATATATCCAGCATCCCCAGCAGTTGTCCAGTCAGTTATAGCACCTTGAGCTGAATATTTTAATGTTCTCTTGTCATTCTCTATCCCATATACCCTATACCTGTGTGCCGTATATAAATTAGACCTTGGAGCGTTGGCATCGGCAAATGTAGAAACAGCAGTCCCATCCCAGTAGGAATTATAAACAACTCCTGTAGAATATGCTAAAATAGTAAACTTAGTAGATTGTGTATTAAACTCTACAAAAGAAGCATAAGCCCCAGCAGTTATTTCTGTAGTAAGCTCAGTCCACGCTGTTCCTGTAGATACTCCATATTGCCACGTATTCCCATTTAATACATGTATCTGGCTATTACCTCTAGCTCCTATTCCCCAGATAGCTTGTGTTGTCTCTGGTAATGTTATCCTTGTTCTATCGTTCCTGGTTCTAATTATTGGGAAGTCATCAGCACACATATTTAAAGAATCTGTAAGCTCGTCATTTGCTAAATCTAAAGGGTCATTATAGGTATTAATACCTTTTCCAAAGGCTACAGATAACATAGTTTTTTTATACTGAATTTCATCCCATATAGGCATTAATCCCACCACCTTTTATAACTAAGATGTTTCTTACCTGTGATTCTCTTATATTTATAGTATTGAGTTCTTGCTTTCATAAGTTCATACTCAGCAGAAAGCTCAAAGTTATTTGCTAAATCAATCCTTGGGAACGCCATAGCCTGGCATATCATAGCTGAAAGCTTATATTGTAGATAGTTTATTAAGTTGTTATTAGCTACAATTATTGTCGTAGTATCCGAAGATGCTGTATAAGGCCCATAATATGGCCTATACTTAAGCGTTGCATGATACTTACCAGAAGGCTTTGGAACAAAAGCCAACTTTGATGTATAAGCTGTGTATCCTATACCCTCATCATCTATACCTACATACCTGTATTCTGTAAATGGAGTAGTAGAGCGTATTTGGTTTGTAGTATTATATGTAGTTGCAGATATACCTACATATGTAAGATCAGCAATCTTTATCCCCCTTGGCATATCATACTCAGCTGTATGTGTAGACACATAGAAATCGTACTGGAGTTCTTCATCATTGTATTTCCTAAAATTACCATCTCCAAGCAAATCAGACAAAAATGCTATTTTGGATGTTGAAGATAGCTTATTCGGAATTACTTCATCAGCCCATGAGATAATAGTTGCTATAGTTTTCCCCATAATTTAGCCTCCTTAAGTAAGAAGTCAAGTATTGTCTGGGTAGAAAACCATGCTATGCTCCAACTTGTAGCCGCAGCATATGTAGAATTAGAAGTATTAGTTAACAAATAAGTTGGCGGAGATGGCATTCCATAATACATAACAGTTGTCCCTATCGTTCTTGAAGCTGTAGCTGTAGTATCAAGAGATATAGGTTCTATCATCCAATCAGCATCAGAGTTATATTTTCTAAAGTTGCTATTTACTATTCCGAGAAAACTAGATGCTGTAGCTAATGCATCGCTTGATGCCGCACCAGTAAATAAATACCATTCACTCATAAATACACCCCCTATTCCCAGACTATTGCTTGTAGTTGGGCAGTTGTTGAGTCACCTTTTACTGATAAGAAATCAGTTACTCTTAAATCAATACTGTTTCCTTCATGAAGCTTGAATGCATTAGTACTTGTAGGCTCAGCGTCCTCACTCGGTAATATATATATAGCTCCTGTAGTAGCTTCAATAGTTACAGAAAAATTAGCCCCCCAATATCTAGAACTTGAGCCATTTAGCGTCCTGAGCCTTGTAGACGATATAAGCCCAGCCTTGTAATCTGTAGATGTTGCCGTAGAAGCAATAGTTTCAGGGACTATAGCAATTATCTTCTTAAAGACATCTCTAGAATACATTCTCTCACCTCCTAATATCTTCATTTTGAATGTTTACAGTTCTTCTGGTATAAACCAATTAGGGTCATATGATGCTTCTAAGTCAGCACTATAACCATCTTCTATATTTGGTGCAGGTTTTTCAAACATCCAATAATATGTAACCTCTTCAATCTCTGGGTTAGCTGTTAACCTTCTTAACGTATCCCAGTTAATATCAGGGTTGTATTGATGTAAATTTTCATTTACTATATCTAATTGTTCCTGGGCCCTTGTTTGGGCATTATTCTCATCTGTACCTGTGTATAAAGCTTTCATAAAAATTCCTCCTTTTTTATATTAATGCTGCTAATTCAGTATAGTTGTTATATTGGTCTGAGTTGAATATTGCTAGTGTCTTAATGTTTCCACCAAAATATAATCCACCGCCAGCACCTAATGTAAATACAGACACATTTGTTAAGGTATCTGAAATTGTTGTTATATTAGTAATTAATCCTGAATTCTTTTGTATAAATCCATTAGCTGTTTTATTTTGCCAACAAGACATAAATTTTTCTGGATTTGAATTTCTAGCTAATATTCTATTTGTTGAATCATACCAATATGAATAATTTTCTAATCCAAATGAAGCTTCTCCATATTGTCTAATTGCTCCATCTCTTTTAGCAAATACATATCCATTATCACCATGATAAAAATTCATATATATAGTTATTGGTGGTTCTATTAATTGTATCCCTGCATAATCAACAACACTCATGTATCTATTATCAGCAGCTACAAACTTAAATCCATCACTCAAAAATGCTCCACTTTCATAAATTATAGGCATATTATTATATGTAGTTTGTATAGCATTTTGAGCACCTGAAACTTTACTCTGATTATAAATAATGATAACTTTCCCAGTTGTGCCAGAACAAAAAGATTCAACAGCTTTATAATCAATGTACCCAGCTACAAAATATATATCTTTTGCAGTATAATCAGAGCCCCTTATAATTCGGCAGCATTTGCCTCTATATTTCCCGCTAATCTGAAAATAACTAAAAAATAGAACACAAGATTTATATGCATCTTTTATATAGTCAAGGGCATATTTCTTAAACTTTTGTATTTTTATAGTATTTGATACATTACGCCTTAATATTTTACTTTTCATTTCAGCCTCCTAATAGTAATAAAGGCCCCGTAGGGCCTCCCTTATGAACTAGGTGTTGTAGATGATCTGATGCCAGCAGCATTCTGCCAGAACAATGTAGAACCAGCAATTGCCAATAGTCCCCAATAAGCTGTAGTTAAACCTATAAGCGTTACACTCTGGACATCTGATGCAAGAGAACTAAAGTTGATAAAGTTATATCCAGACGAACCAGCACTTAATAAGCCACAAGCTGTAGTTAAATCAATGTATGGTAAATCTGTAGAAGTCTTAGTTGTATCTAAAACAACTGTCTTTATACATCCTGGTTTTGGAGCAGCTACTGTCAAAGGGCATGCCCCACCATCTGTACCATATGTACCAGTTATATAACTAACTCCATAACATGATGCTGTAGATGGGTCAAGCCCATCAGAAGTCCATGCATGAGCCTCTACCTGTTGCCTTAAGTAACACCATCCAGCAGGCGCAAAGATTGGATAATCTGTACTGCCGTGGAAACTTGTTGATAAAGTAGTTCCGATAACATTTTTAGGCATTCAATTCCACTCCTTTCTTATGCACCAGCATTGTATACGATGCCTATATTTGGAAGACAACCAATGCCATACATTGCTATAGCATTGAAGTACATGTTCTTTGTGTAAATTTTGTCAGTATCAGCGTCGAAGCTTGTACCTTCAAACCATTGCATTATAATGTGCTCAAAGCTTGTATCCCACATCATCCAAGCAGTTTGAGACGACATATAAGTAGAATATGTCCATTGTAATTTTGGAAGTACATTTTTTGTGTTTGACATTTCCTGTGGCTTATTCATAGACCCATATACTTCCTCAACAGTTAACTGATTAACGAAATGAGTCAAAGCCTTCCTAGGTGTAGCTTTCATTGGGCCTCCGGCATGGTTCTTGAATGCATAGAACATGTTAATCATAGTTTTGTGGTTATCAGGGTCTTCAATTGTAGAGCTTGTAGCAAGCGTATCATTAAGAGCATCTGAATCTACAAGTGGATGAGAATTTGAACCCAAAGGAACCCCATCAGCTAAGTTTACTGATGTAGCATTATCTACATAGTATATAGCATTAGTTTCCTCAAGCTCTCTCATTGTCCTTGCAAGCTCTTTGGCTTTCACGGAGTTGACAGCACCGTAGAGGTCATATTTTGAAGCCTCCATTGTTACCTCAAAACCGTTTGCCCAGGTGTAGTTAGTAATTGTAGTCTGGTAAGCCTGTGTAACCTTACCATATGTAATCTTATCTGCCTCAACTTTTAGAGCGGCAGCTTTCAAGTTTCCCATAGAATCATAAGTCTCAGCCTGCTTGTTACTGTCTTTTCTGGTTGTGAAACCGGGATACTCAATAGGATAAGATTCCATATTTCTCATGAATATTTCCTTCTGTCCAGCAAGCAACATCCTGGAAATATCCGCAGTCATCATATAAGCCATAATTATCCCCCTTTCTTATAACCAGAGACATGAACTAGCAGCAACAGGATATCCATAAACTATTCTCCTATTGGTACTGTAACCTGAAATCTGGAACCATAAAGCATTTGATGTACCAGGATTTTGAGAACAATAAGTCATATCAAGCTGTAGCCCTGTAACTGTAGTAGTTGAGATATAGAAACCTATATACTTTCCTAAGTCAGACGAAGCAGGATGTCCACCACCATTAGCTGTAGTATATTTAGCCTCTAACTCTAACTGTGGGTCTAATTTATATATATAAATAGGCACAGCAGGAGTTGTTGTTCCTCTGGTTGTAGCTGTAGGAACAGCAGCAATAAACCCAGCAATAGGAGTTGTTGACAATCCATCTGAATCAGTACAGCATAAGCTAACTTGATTAACTGTAGTTGCTCTGAAAACTATTCTTCCTATATCGCTAGAATAAACTTCGTCAGTTGTACCGACATACATAGGAATCATAGTTCCTTTTTTATTTCTGAAATTAAAATTATTGGCAGGCATGTTTTTCCTCCCCTCTGTCTAAGGGGAGTTTTGTCCCCTTAGTTACGATCTTTTACCATTGACTCGTAATATTTCTTTTCATCCCAATTAAAGCTTGGTTGCATTTTCTTAAGTTCGGCTAAAGCCTTTTTGTCGTTAGCATCTAACTTGTATGAATTTTGCATTTTTGAGCCTGATGCAGTAGCAACATTAGTGTTACCAGTACCTTGAGATGATGTGGACTTAATAGCCTCATTCCTTATCCTGTCTTCACGCATCTTTGTTTTAGGCCCAGCAATCAAAACATAGGCATCCTCTACAGAGATTTGTTCGCCAGCTTTTTTGAATTGCTTAATTTTGGACTTGATCTGACCTTCATATTTCTTGATATCAGAGTAGAAATCATCCGTCGATAATTCATCTATCTGTTCAGAAATAAATAGATCACCTTGAGTTTTCTTGGCTTTTCCAAGCTCTTCATAGACTCCTGCTATCTCTTCGGATATGGCTTTGGCAGTGTCCTCATCAAACCCATTATCAATCCATTTGTTATAGACTCTCTCTTTCTGACTTCTAAGTTCATCAGAATATTTAGAATCTTCAATATCTGCCATCTTAGCTTTTAAACTTCTTAAGTTGTTTTTAACTTCTAAAAAAGTAGCTAATGGCACAGTTCCAGGAGTTTCAGTTTGCTGAGTTTCCTGAGTTTCAGTTTGCTGAGTTTCCTGAGTTTCTGTTTCTTGAGTTTCTAGGTTCTCTGTATTTTCAGTTGTTGTTGTCTGAGCTTCTTGAGTTTCGGGTGTAGGATTTGTGTTAGTTTGTTCACCCATGTTATTAACCTCCCCTGGAATAGGAGTAGAAATGGACATTACCATCATGCTCCTATTTTAACATATTTTTACTAATTTGTCAATAGTTCGGCAATGATATCTTCCTTTTTAGCATTCTTGCCACATTTAAGTTTGTACTTAGCAGCTAGTTTCTGTAGCTCATTATAGCTAAGCTTTGGTAAATCATCATTCTTAATAAGCAGGCCTATAGTTATCCCTTGGTTATTGGCTAGAATATAGAAAGGCTTATCTTTTACTTTAGCAGCTTTATTTGCCTGGCCTCCAAAATACCTATCTGTTATACCTAAAGATAAAGGTGTTACAAGGCCATCTAGCTTGGTTGTCTTATATGGATAGCTATCTAGCCATTCAAGCTCTGTTATTATGATCTTCTTAGTTGTGTTATTCATATACAGATTATTTAGCTGCTCAGTTTTCCCGTTTATTTCCTCGAAATCTTCTCTGGTCATTTACACATCTCCTCCAATCTATTAAAGTCTGGTAAATACACTCTCCTTTTGTATTCTTCACACTCCTTATCTACAATAGCCATACGCCTGAATGAATCTCCAGTCCTGTCTATATCATATCCAGAAGCTAGATAAGAGCTATATGTCATAGGTTTTTTAGTATATGTTCCGCACTTTTTACAGTATCCCACAGGCTTTAGAGTTATAGCATCTTTAGTCCACAGCCCTAAAGCCTCGCAGTGTCCGCAGACAGGCAGCTTAGTCAACGGGAATCTAGCTTCTATCATTGTCATATTCCGTATCTCTTCATCACTTAAGACATGCTTAAGATGCTTAGACCCGTCAAATAGAATCTTTATTAAATTGTTATGCTGTCTGTCATTAGCCATTTGGCATTCCTCCGCTCTGGCCCATAGTTTCCTGCTGCATAGATTGCTGCATACCTCCACCAGCAGTTAGATTCTGAGTCCCTGGCTGCTCTTCTGGCTGATTTCCACCCATACCTCCAGGCCCAGGGGCTATATTCTGGTTAGGCGTAATAGACCCAGCACCTTTAACCTTTTGCATCTGTTGAACCTTAAGCTTGTTCATAGTCTCTACAAACTTTTTCATCTGGTCATCATCTTTAATAGGTATACCAAGAATATTTTTCATAAAGTCTCTAATCTCTGCCCAGTTTATAGCAGGCTTAGGAACAGGCTGTTGTTCATCAGTATCTATAACCATAAGCTGTGCTAGCTTTTCTATCATAGTCCATAGAAACGCTGGATTCTTAGGAAGTCCAGAACCTACAGATATATCGAGATCAAGCTCTATACACTTGGTTATTGTTTTACCATTTTCTTCAACTGTTTGATATTTAGGTGGCTCAACTCCTGGGTTAGCTGTAGTATATTGCTTAGTATACTCAGCAGTCGCAGGAATCTGAACAGGAACCTTAGCAAATTGTCTAAAGTCTACCCACTCATATTCATCTTTATCATTATTTATCCTTAGAGATTTTCCAGATTTAGATAATTCCATCATCATTCCTATACAATACTTAATTACATCAGCCATAGTATGCTCAAGCTTAGTCTTCTCATGATCTATATGCGAGTTACCTTGTTGCTGCTGAATTGCTGCTTCTGTAGCAGTCTCAGCCTGGCCCTGCCCTATCATAGTGTTCGAGAACCTTATAACCCTCTGGGCCTCTAGATGTATCATATCTATAAGCTGAAACATATCATTAGTTATAGTCCCCCAAGGTATATATTTAACAGGGTCACGGCCACTTACCTGAGCACCATCGAAATATACAGGTTCAAATGAGTTTTCATCAAAGCTCTCAATGTCTATATCACTCATGTTATCCACAGCTATTAAATGTGGACGCATCTGTATCCTTATTTTGTCATACAGCTCATTTATAGCTTTCTGTAATGGTATAAGTAACCATCCATCGCCAAAGCCAAGCAGCATACCTTCTACAGAATACTTAACATCTAAGAAATATGGATACTTATCTCCTACATATTTATAGAAAGACTTTCTCTTTATACCCGAATCTTTCTGGTTAGTTTTCCTATCCCCAGGTTTATGAGAATCAAAAAGCAGGACACCACAACTAGAGAATTCCTGTAGCCTAAGTTTCCCCTCTGCTTTAGACCACCATTGAATTATAACTATAGAATCATCCTGGGCCTGTGGTGTAAATTTAGACTTGAATACTCCATTATCTCTAAACTCATTCTGTCCATAATCCAGAGCTGATGCCTTATCAAGACCATAGTTCTCTATAACATAGCGTCTATCAACCAGGATGGTCTCAGCTATAAACGAAGCCTCCTCTAGCCTTGTGACATCTGTGACATTAGTATCTACAAACACACTATTTATAGGAGGAATCATTATCTTAGAAATACCAAAGTCACCAGCATATGAAGGGTCAAAGACAGGCTTTATCCATGCATAGCCAAATTTTACGTATCTTCTAGCATATAGGCTAAGTTTCTTGAACATATCATTATTTCTAATTATCCAATTAGCCCCAGTCCTTACGACAGCAGCAAACTGTTCATCTTCTGGGCCTACACCTTTTACACTAGTCTGTAAATTTTTATCTACTAGTTGGCTAACCATACCCTCAATAGCTGAGTTAAGTAGGTTCATTTTAGAATTTGGCATATCTTTTTCATCATCATATGAGTTGCCATAAAATTCCTCTATTGTCTCAAGCTTATCAAATTCCTCAGCATATATGCTAACTGTATGCATTAATAGGGTTATACAGTTATTTATATACATCTTCTCTTCATCTGTCATGAAATTGTCTCTAGTATATTCCTTTTGGTCTCTCCATCTCTTGATCTCTTCGCTCGTAGCCATGCTCATAGTAACTAACACCTCCTAACTGGAAAAGCACATAGTACTTCTTACACCGTGGGCACCTAATTTCTAGAACTATATCATCATCTTTAGGAACAAGACTTAGCATATTAGTGCTATTGTCGAAACCAAGGCCCCCAGATAATTCGTTCAAGAGCAACCTATTACAATGCTTACATCTTAATTGCCTAAGCCTATCCATCTAAATCACCTCTTCTTATTAGTAAATAAGCCCCTCTCATTTCTATAGTCCTTTAGCTTATCTTCCCTTTCAGGAACATCTATCTTATTCTCCAAATCCCTAATCCTACAGCTAAGCTCATAGAATACAATAAATATAGCCTCAGCAAGTAGTATAAAGCCAACTATAAATGTGGCGACCATCCAGACAACCCCCCTTCGATAATAAGTTTAGCTAAGTCAAACTCACCTTTAGTATCAATATCTATACTCCTGTGAAGTGGCATTTCATATAACAAAGTTTCCTCAGCAAATATAGTATTCCTGGTAAGTAGCAGCCTAACCTTAAATATATATATGCTTGAGTTCCTTATGTACAAAGGTTTCTCATGCTGAAATGTTGCCGTAAGACCTGTGTATGAAGAGCCTTTCTTCCCATCTCTAGACTTATATAGTTTGCCAGCAGAACCTATCTTATACACAGATATAAGACAGCTTCCTCTCAATGTAGAATACATAGTAATTGCATTCCTTATATCCATAGGCTCTCTGCATGGGCATGTAGGCTGTAATAAACATATGGAGTCGTCCTCCTTTATGTCATATGCAGCTATTAATTGGGTTATATATTCATTTACTGTTTGGTTATCTGGAACAGGGTTTCTCTTGTGGCACATTATATTTGGGTTATCTAGTTCAGGTATTTTTTTAGAAAGCTCTGGGATAGGGTAATCTGTAGTTACTATGATATTGTCTGTAGCTAAAAGGGCCTGTTGTATCGTGTGCCTAACCAAAGGGATTCCAGATATATTTAGCATACTCTTGTTCTTTAGCCGCTTAGACCCTTGTCGAAACGGTATAACTGCGTAAATCATGCTATCATCTCCTTTATACTAAAATTCCAAGTTCCAGTACAATATTTTGAGATATCATCTTTTTTAATCAAGAAACCCAAGCTAGTTTTTGTTTTAGATTCGATAATTCTTGAACTTTTAGCTAATTGTCTTAATGTAGTAGTTGCAAAAACATAGGCTATATCGTAATTGCCAATAAGTAATGATGTTGAATTATCACCTCTAAAAATACCTGATTTCATATATCTCTTGTTTTGAGGATTGGTCTTCTCAGCAGTCTCAATAAATAAATTACCTGTTTTAGAATAAAGCCCATCAAATTTAATCTCTATACCTTCTGGATTTTCACCTATTTCATATTGATTAATCCTTGATGTATAATTATGCAAATACATTCCTCTTTCTTCTGATTTTTTTTCTATAAATTCTTGGTAAGCTAAACCTTCTTTTAATTTTTCTTTATAATATGGAGTCATACTTCATCACCCCAGCTTTCCCAATTTTTTACTTTTTTTCTAGAAAATAATTCAATTCTGTTCCCAGATGGGTACAATGTATCAATTATTTCTCTGAATTGTTCAGGTTTTTCACTATGTTTAGAACTTTTCTCTATGACCTGGACACTATCAAACAATTTTATATTCTCAGGTGTGCAGTTCCCTTTAGTTGCAACAAACAATAATTCATGTCTTACACTTGAATAATGCCCCATATTATGCTTAACTTTATCCCACACAAAATGAGTCTTATATTTAAATCCCCAAGCTTTTATCACTTGTAAAGCTTCCTCTAACTGGGGTACAACACCCCATAGAAATAAAACTGCATTATCTTCTGTCTTATCTTTAATTGGCATATTGCATATATCATCTAATTGCATTGTATTGTAATGTGTTTCTGCTCCTGTAGTTCCGTTATATTCATGCTTATCGTTATAACTCCATGGAGGGTCAGCATATATTACTTTGTACTTTCCTTCGATGGGGTTTACATTCTTGATTGTTTCCTGTCTTTCTTTGTTCCTTTGTTCTTTTTTCTTTTCTTGTATTTTCTTAAGGCATTCTGTCTGAGTTGGTATGTCTTCGCTGTTTTCAATTACTTCCTCGACTATATCTTTATTGGCTGCTAGCTGCTGAAATCTCTCTGATTCCTTTTGGCTAAATCCTAGGTCTTTAACTTTTTCTTGCTTTGTTTGCTTATTATCAAAATCGACAGCGCTGTCGATTTTGATAATATCATTTTTTCTGTCGCCACCACTTCCTTTAGGAATATCATCAAACAACTCACCAATGCGAACTTTAGCCAATAGCAACGCACCTCCGAGACCCTTCGCTTCAATTTCTTTTTGCTTGTAAACTTCTTTGGCTGTTTTTAAGTGTTTCATTGCTCTTATTTCAGCCTTAACACTAACTAATTTTTCTTTACCTACCAATATAAATTTTGACAAATCTTCTAATTTAGCAGGTAAATTATTATTTATTTTTACTATTTCATTTTTAGTTTTAATATTTTTTTCATAACATTTAAGACAATATTGAGTACCATTTCCATAGACAAAGCATTTTTCACATATTATTTTTCCACATAAATCACACTCTTCATAATAATCAAATTCCATTGAAATAATTGCTTTACATATTTTACATTTATAAAATTCTTTCATCCCCCAAACACCTCGCTGTCTATATACTTAAGAATCTTTTCACATGAGTGCCCATCGCCAAACATCCCATTGTACTCATATCTACAGCCATTCTGTATATCTTCTACAGCATTAAATATATCTCTATGCTTACATGGAACCTTGGTAACATTAGGCCCAACTTCACGCCCTATCTGTCTATCGCCTACTAAGACATATGGAATACCAAGATAACAGCCTTCCTTAATGCCTGAGCTTGTATTGCCCACAAGAACTCTAGCTCTGGATAACAGATCGTAATATTCATAAGGAGTTAGCTTATCCATAAGAAATATATTATTAAGTCTATATAAATCTTTAGCAATCTCTCTCCAACCTGGGTCATTAGCAGGAGGTATCCAGAATACAGGTGAAACCTCAGATATATTTGATATAGCAGCTATGAATTCTGTATAATCATCTGTATCAGATGGATTAAATACAGCAAGTACATAGTCTCTTTTACATGTTCTATAGCCTATTTCCCTTATATAGTCTATAGCTGGGCTACCTGCAAATATAGCATTACAGCCTCTGCATATCAGTTTCTTGTATGCCAACTCTGTAGCTGCACAGTGATAATCAGCTAGAGAAGTTATAGCATTTCTAACCTTGTTATCTATCTGCCCAGATTCTTCACCACCTTCTGTATGAAGAAGCGGTATACCACAGTAACTACAAGCTATTGCAAAACCAAGGTTCTCGAATCTATCAGCATGTACAATAGCTAAGTCATAAGAGCCTCTAGATTCTAAGATTGTGGTTACACCTTGTATAACAAGCGATACAGACCTTGCAGAATTAGAGAAGCTATCAGAATACATCAAATTAGGTACTCTGCCAGCTATGACATAGTAATTCGGAACCTCATAATCACCTATAATAAGCTCTACAGTATGTACCTGAGAAAGCGTATCTATTAGCATCTTTAGCCTGCCATAGTTTGCCCTTCCTCCGACCCATATAAGTATTCTTTTTTTTTGGAATTCTTCATCATCAAATTCTTCCAGGATATCGATTGTAGGAGCTTTCTCGTCCATTTAGAACCCCTCCTTCATATAATCTTTAACTGACTTTCTAGCTATCTCTTTTAGTTCATATATAATGACTGTAGCATCTTCAAGTTCTGGATTACCTGAATATTTCCGGCGATAGTTTATAGCAGTTTTTAGCCAATTTAGCTTTGTCCATATTTTCCTTTTGCTGAAAGTTTTTATAAAATTACCATTCTTATCAGCTATCTTGTAAACAATCATAAATACACCCCCTACACCAGATTGTTATTTAGACTATGTTCATGAGCCTTGATGTGGCCTTTTAGTTCATGTGCCCCACCTTTGTTTATGTCATACTCGTCGTCCAGGAGTGTCTTATTTATAGCTGTATCCTTAAGGACATTATCTTTTTTCTTCTTAAGCTCTATGACTCTAGATTTTATAGCCTTAATATTATTGACATTAGTGTCAAATAATGTTTGAGTCTGCTTAACTATAGAATCCCTTTTCCCATATGCTTCTTGTGGATTTGTAGGCATGGATTTTAAGAAGTCCAGGACACTATTGTTAGCAAGATTCCCAGCTTCTATTCTTCTTATTTCATTTTCAGCTTCATCAATCTGAGCATCCAGAACTGCTAATTTTTTGATAAGCTCTTCATCTAATCTATGCTGATAATATTTTATTTCAGCCTGCTTTATCCTAAGTTGCTGTAGTGCCTGGTTATGGCCTTCTATACGCTTCTTAGCATCAAATCTACCTGAATTATCCGACTGGAATCCATAGTCACATCCAGCCTTTAAAAGCTCACATGATTTAGGTATCTTAAGCTTTATACCTTTACCAGCAGCAAGACCTATGAAAAATTGACATGAAGCTCTCTGGAAAGCATATTCAGAAGTCTGGGCCATATCTACACCATATACCATTATTTCTTTATATTTTAGATATATTGCCAGAGCAATCATCCACGAAATTTGATTTGAATAGTCAGAAAAGCCAGAATGGTTTTCATCAAGAATAAAATTTCTATTTGTCATCTTTTTTATTTCTTTCCTTGGATATTCTATAGAAGTAGGATATTCAGGCCAATACTGCTGTGTTATTAATGGAATTTCTAAAGTTTTTAGAAAATTTTGGTGTCTAGGGGCTTGCTTACTTGGCGAATTTTTGATATCATGGATTTCGAACCAGGCAGAAAATTTATTAATTGGAACCTGGATTTGGTTTAGATAAATGTATAATTCATTTATCCCCCAGAAATCGACTCCCTCTATGTCTTTAAATGGGGCCAGGTTCCAACTGGGAGCAAAACCAATTATGCAAACTTTATTATTTTTCTTTATATTTTTCAGCGACTGTGTCTTGGGGAAGCCAGTCGCTCTCCCTTCGTTACTCATTTTTATCATCCTTTCATAAGAATCTGTGTTTATAATTATCTATAGAAGCTAGATAGTCTCTATAATGTACAATTTTTTCTATCTCACTAGGCACTTTAGATACTATAGAGTCCTTACATGGCAGCGATCTACCAAGTGTAAAATGCATCTCAAGAAATTGGATACCAAGCGATAAAGCTTTTAGAGCCATATCTGTAGTATTCGTATGATCTGAGAACCCATCAAACAGAACCATCTCATTTAAGTCTATATACTCTTTAGGTGTTGGATACATAGATACACAGTATAACCAGTTTATGCCAAGGTTGCTATAGTGCTTTCTCACAGCAGCTATTTCCTGTTTAGTATGCATCCCGCAAGAGATAAAGCGTTCAGTATCAAAAGTATCAAGCACCTCTTGAACAAGTACATAGTTACTCATATCGCTAGAAGCTATCTTTACTGCATACTGCTTTATCCCATTATCCTTAGCATATTTCTCCAAAAAAGTTACCCTATCACTACTGAATATAGTAAACATAGGCGTTATACCTACACTCTGGCATGTATTAAATATACAGCCTAGTTTTGATCTATCTATCTGGCATTTCTCAAGTTCTTTCTTATACTCAGAATAGTTAGGGTATAGACTACTTAGTCTCTCATGGTTAAATAACTGGAACTTAATATAGTCGGCCTTAAGCCTTTTAGCCTCTTTAATCATAGCAACTAGTATGTCATGGTTACCTAGATGGTTGTTGCAGGCATCTAGAATTATCTTTGTCAATTTGAATCACCGCCTGAACATTCATAGAGTACATAGATTACAGTCTCTAGAGTAGTCATTTGGTTGGGAATACCCCGTTTCTGTAGGTCTATAATAAACTCATTTACAGCATTATCAGGCTGTGGATATTCATCAAGTCTAAAAATCTTAAGTTTCATATATTTAGAATTTTGAGGAGGTACATCTTCTACAGGTTTAGCCCATCTATCTAGCATCATATCCACATCCAATCTCTAGGTAATTGATATTTGTCCAAGCTATCTTTAAAACTCTCTTTATCAAACCAATCCTTAAATTTATTCAGGACATAAGTGTCTGTAGCCAACCTAGATGGCTTAGCAGATCCAGCAGCATGAGGTGTAATTAGAACTCTAGTTCCTTGTGTTATCTCCTGTATTAGCTTAAGACTATCTACAATATCTTCTGGATAATCTTCCGTAACATCAAGAAACACATGGTTAAAGTCTGCTATAGAATCTAAAAGAGCTTTAGGTTCTATAACTGAGCTTCTTGATGTGTTGATTAGATATTTAACCCCATGTTTTTTCATAAGGTTAAAGTCAAATAGATTTATGAAGTTTTTTGTTAGTTCTGATTCAGATAAATGAATGCTTATAAGGTCACATTCTTCGTAAAGTTCAGACCGCCAATTAGTTTGAACACACTTTCCCTTTAGCGATTCTGGTACTGTGTTGAGATCATAGATCATAGGTACAACTTTAGTCAGCCCATAAAGCTTTTCACATACTTGTTGCCCTACTCTTCCAGCACCACCAATAAGCCCTACACGTGTGTGATAGAGTTCGTCTTCATTTACTCTTAAGATACTTAGCATTGCACAAATAGTAAATTCAGCAGTAGAATGTACATGCTCTTTTAGATAGGCTTTGTCATTTAGATAGATTACAGGACCATTGTAGCTTAGATGTTTAGTAGATGTACATGGACATATAACCAGCTTAGGCTCACAGCCTTCTGGAATTTGTGTTCTGTGTGTATATATAACTGATGCATTCTTAGGTGTTGGAACTTCTGTACATAGTTTTAGAAATTCGGATTTTACAGAACCGACAGGTTCATCAAGAAAATAGATACTTGGTTTCATAAGAACTCTCCTTTATTCTTATTAACCAATTATACTAATTTTACCGCTTAAAGCCATACGCTTTATAACAGTTTTAGAATAACCTTTCATCAGCAATTCACCTATGTAATAGGTTCCTGATAATGTTAGGTCAACATCATGCTCCGGCTTCTTTATCCAGGTACTAGCAAAGTACCTCAGAGAATCCGGGCCATGTGTCAAATCATGTGGCTCTTTAGAGATATCATTTGGATTCTTCATATCCCTTTGAACCATAGGCAAGCATTTTATTATATTTCTACATGTGTTAAAGAACCGTAATCTCGGAACCAATTGACTTCCCCAAGGCTTAAGGAGCTCCTTGAGGCATAACCAACCAGATTCCCTGTCATTCGTTGTTATTATACCTATTATACCATTTTCTGCAAATAATTGCAATCCTGATTTACCAGTATCCTGTTTCCTTGTCCTTATATCAGGAGGCATATAGTAATACTTTATATTTTCACCTTTAGAAATCTCAGATAATTTGGCCGCAGCATCCGAGACTATAAGGTCTTTTTCATATAGCTCTTTATAACAATAGCAATATCCTTCATAATCGACAGCAATCCAATAAGCCGCAGTCATATCAAGGCCATAGTCTAAAGTAACATAGCGTGTCCAGCCTTTAGGAATATCAAAAGGCTCGATAACATGTGAACTTCTTCTGAATTCTCGGAAATATTGCCCAGATAAAGCATCCCAGTCACCGTCTCTATGTGCTTTTCTAAGTTCATCCGGAAGATTATCCAGAACTGTAATATACGTAGGGTCATTATCAAGTAAAGCCCTATTGTCATATATGGATGCAGGAATAAAAGTGTATTCATCAGGATTCTCAGTACCTTCGTACGCTTTATCAATGAACAGCCGCTTGATGTAATGATGTGATGGGCCACCAGGATTACATGTATAATATATCCTTGGAACAAAATCAGGCCTCGTAGTTCTCAGACATGTAGATATAAAGATAAGCTGAGACTCTAAGAATAATGTGGCCTCTTCAAATATGATGACATCATACTCATGGCCCTGGTACTGGATAGAATCATATTCATTTTTGCAATAGCCTAGCTGGATAAATGAACCATTTGGAAATATGAACTTCTTTTTAGAAACTACATAATGAGCTGCATCTTTTAATATGATCTGTAGAGGCATTATATGGTTAGCCTCTAATTCTGGGAATGTACGTCTTAGTAATAAGACTCGTAGATTATTATATCTAAAGCATAATAAAACAGCCTTCATCCTTGCAGCCCATGACTTACCACCGCCCCTAGCGCCTCCATAGGCAATGTATTTGCTATGTGCTTTAAAGAACAAAACCTGTTTATTACTAGTTTGGCTAAAGTCCATTGCAACCTTCATGGCAATATCCCCCTATATTACCATTATATAACATATTGCAAAAAATGTCGAGAAGGTGTATAATATAAATAACCATTATACTATTAATTAGCCTCATAATCTAGAGGCACTTTTTTTCCAGAAAATTAAAAAGGCCCGAAGGCCGAAGATAGAAAAAAGGATAAATAAAAATATACTTTGATTTATTAGACAATTTAATATTATCATTCTAATAGTTATTTGTCAAATATCTATTCAGCATATTCTATTAGTTCTTTAGGTAATATAATTTCTATCTCATTATTAGCTCTTCCAGCATTAGCCCATCTTTGGGCATGTATAGTTTCTAGAGCCTTTATTGCAGCAGGAACAGACTGTACAAATTTAGTCTTTGTCTTAGTTGTCCTAGTAACTTTACCTTCATCATCTGTAGTTTCTATAGTCTCCCTCTCCTGGACTTCATGACCTATAGCAGCACGATATAAAGCTTTCTCTATCTCTTCTATTAAATATGCCTCACCTTTATACCATGCATTATAAAGATCAGTTTGATCTCGTATCTCTAGCTGTAATTCATATTCCTCAACATCTAAATATTTAGCTATATGTGCTGTAGACTTACATTGAGCTCTAAGTTTTACAATCTCATTAAGTTTTGGTTTTATTTTATAGTCATATATAAGAGACATATCTATCCACCCCTATATAATTTAGTTATTAGCCCTTTAAGATTCACCTCCGGGTGTTCTTCAACAAAAGGTATCCATACAGAATCAGCCCATGCAGAAACTTTCCTTAGAATAAGTTTCCATGAATCTTCTGTTCCCTCTGGAATATATTTAACACCTAGATACTTTAGGATACCTTGCGATATCTCTATAGCACATTCCGTTCTATATGAATCAGACTCCATAAGTGCTCTATCAACTTTATTGTCCATAAATCCACATTCACACAGAGCCGCTGGCATATTTGTTTTAACCAGTACTGTAAATGAAGCCTGTTTGACACCTCTATTTGGCATAGGCTGGCCCTTAAGCAAAAACTGTTGAATACACTCTGCTAAATCTTTCCCAGTTCTATAGTAATATGTTTCAAGACCCCTAACTTTAGACCATGTATTCCCCATAGCATTAAAATGTACAGATACAAATATATCGGCTTTAGCCTCATTAGCTATAGATGCTATTTTTGTAAATGAATATTCCTTATTTGGGTCATCTGGGTTGCATATCACAACTTTGATACCATGCCTACTTAGAATTTTAGCTATCTTTTTTACCACAGCAATATTAAAATTATATTCTTTATATCCATCAGGAGCCTGTTTACCTGCTGTTTTCATACAATGTCCAGCATTTAGAGCTACTATCATGCAAAAAACTCCTTTTATTTAATTATATCACATATATAGAAATAAATGGAAGATATGTATAAAAAAAAAGTATCCGGAAGATACTATCAACATAATAAAACTACTAATCAACCTACTATATTCATTACCATATTTAGATTACCACATTCTACAGCATATGTCAACTATATTTTGATAAGTCCAGTTTTATCCTAGCTTTATTGTTATAGTCTTTAAGCATTCCCAGGGCAAAATGTTTTTCTTTAGTTCCTGGAGCATATAAAGCATTTTGTTTAGACACAAGCGTGTATTCCTCAGCTTTAGGTATCCCTCCACATTTCTTTATCAGTCTATCTCTATCATATAGAGATGACTTCATTCCGTAGAACACAAAAAATGCTAGGCCTCTTATAGGAAGCTGTTTTAACGCCGCTTCCTGCCATCCATATAAATCTGAATACCATAGATCATGTAAAGTAGAGATTACCTCGCTAAAGAATTTATGCCCTTTAGAATCATATATCCCAATTAAAGCGCTAAAACAGCTAAGTTTACCTCTTTTTCTATAGTTACTTCCTCTGTTTGTTTTAAAGGCGAAATGTATACCATTATTCTCAAGAATATTATTTATAGCTACAATTTTTTCATCACCAGCCATTAAGGCTGATTTCATGCTTTCTGCTATACTATATGTCCTTCTGTTAGCTAACATATAGTTACATAGTGTCGCTTCCTCCTGGTATGTTAGATTTTCTGCAACTTTAGCAGGCACTTCTTTAAAGCTAAGTTGCTTGGCTGCTTCGTACCTGTGTCTTCCGTCAATTATATATATAGAGCCATCTTTTCTTATATTGACCATGATAGCTCCAAATGCGAACCAACTAAAGTCTCTAACTATCTTTTGGACAACTTTAGCATTTAGTTCACCCTGATAGGTCATATCTACATTTAGATCAGATACAAGGACTATAGTGTCTTTAAAATTGAACTTTTCTTGCATGGTATCTCCTCCTAGCTTCTTTTCTGTAGCATTCTTTACATATATGTCTTCTGTACTTAGCTTTACCCGTATAACTCCTGGTTATCGGGAATTCAAACAAACTTTTCTCATCACCACATTTTTTACAAACTTTAGTTTCTTTATCCATATCTATCTCCATTTTTCCTATTATTATATCGCTTCTTTATATGTTCTGTCAACAAAAAAAAACCCACAAACGTATGGGCATATAAAGAAGATAAAGTCTTTATTAAGTTACTAAGTATTAGTATATATTTAATATGTACTCGTGTCAAGCATCAAAAACTTAAAAAGATGAAGCCCCCTAGCCTTGGGACTTCACCACTGATTTTATAGATTGCCAGGATTTAAACCTGGGACACTAACCTTAATAGGGTTACGCTCTATCAACTGAGCTACAATCTTATTAGAATTTAAACTTAGCCTTTTAGTATAGTTAGGGTATCAGTCTGACGATTAGCGTTCTTTCAGCTGAACTATCCGGAGATGGCCCCCGGAACCGGATTTGAACCGGTGTTTCTAATTATGTACCCATCTTATACGTAACTGAGTTCTTTTTTTCAGCCTAGTGAGTAAAATCTAAATCTAAATCTAAATTTGAATCTTAACCTAAGCCTACTCAAAAAAAATATATCATAAATACACTCTTATGTCAAGTCTCTGCCGTGGACATAATCAAATATAAGCTTAGCTATATTAGTTTCATTAACCTGTATATCATTAGCTTTACATCTAGCTTCTATAACGCCATCTCTAACTTTATTCAATCTAGACAACATTCTGGCTTTAGAGCTAGATGTTATAGCCCCAGACCTGAACACTGTTTCATATGTACCAACCTGCTCAGATACCTTTATACGTTCTGCTTGAGCTTGGAATTTATTAGATTCTGGGACTGATACAAATGCCTTATCAACTTTAACACTTCTGTATTGAGTAAGTGGGTCAGTTTTATGGTATCCCTCCCCTGTAGCCTCATCAGGATACCATTTTTTACTGTTGTCTAGAGTAGGGATATCCTCATAAAGCGCTATAAGCTTATTTATATATTTCTCTAGCTGCAACAAACTCGTAGGACTATATAGTCCAAAACTTATACCGTCTACATACAAAACAGCAGTTGCACCTGCATTCCCCTCTTCTATAGTAATAGCTAAATCTATAGCATCTATAGCAAATTGTTCGAAGTACTCTAGCTTATTTTTCACCGTGGTTACAACTCTAACCACTTCGTTTTCAGCTATGTCCAAGCTCTCTGGATCATAAGGTGTATATATTTTATCTTTCCCCTCAAATTTATGTTTCTTAGATATGAAAAGATTTTGTATCTCTGCTAACATACTAGCAAAGTCCTTTTTTTTCTCTGTCGCTATAGCCAATAGACTATATAGTTTCATATTCATTCCTCCTTGTATCTAAATTCTGTATGCTGTATAAAATATAGCATCTCCTGTTCTATCATTTCCTTATCTTCATCAGAAAACATATCTTCATTACCATCTAAACATATACGGATAAAATATTCATCTTCTCCACTTATTGAAAAGATAGTCTCTCCATTAATTTTTAGCTTATCTATTGTCCAATAGACAGCCACATCTCCAGATACCATACCTTTATCTTCTTTAATATCTCTAAAATCTATAACTTTAAAGTCTATATCTCCTTTATTTATCATCCTACAACCTCAGCTTTCTGTATGAATCTCGTCATAAGTTTTTCTATAAATTCCTTGTCATCTTTAGAACATAAAGTTTCTGTATCTGCTGCTAGCTTCCCATCCCTGAAAAAAAACTCAGTCATCCCAAAACCAAAACCTTTAATATTCCAGTGTATTGCCAAGTAGCCATGTTCCATATTTATACTTGTGATTTCTATATCCTCAGTCTTTATATCTTCAAATTTCTTCATAGCTCTATCCCCTTTATATACCCAAGTTCACCACTTAAAATAGTTATACCCTTAGTGAGTTTATTTATACATGGCTGACATAGCGTAAATGTATAATTACCTATATTAAATATCATATGGTAATCACAGTTACTTTTACCACAGTTGATACAGTCACATTTGCCTATCTCTATTCTTATGTCCATATCTAGCCCCGTATTAAATTATATAACATAGATAGTCTATAAGCAAGAATAAAAAAAAATAGACCGAGAGAGGTCTATAAGTAGGACGAAGGGGCTTTGGCCCTCATCTCCTGTCTTTAGGGACAAGTGTTCTACGTTGAACTACGTCCTAATGAATATGGCGGCCCTCAGAAGGACTCCCACCCTCACCTCTGGTTTGACAGACCAGCATGCTGTAATTACACTATGGGGCCATTGAAAAGCAACATTTAAATATAGAAACTAAAAGCATCTATATTATACTATAGACTATATAACATGTCAACATAGAAAAAGGCCATATAGGCCCATTCCCTAATGTCATTTACTAAAAATCATATTGAATAAAATAATCCAGTTACATGTTATATTATACTATAGACTATATAACATGTCAACATAGAAAAAGGCCATATAGGCCTCAAGGAGAAAAGAAAGTTTTTACTATATATCTATATTTTACCATATGATACAGCATATGTCAAATGATTAAATAAAATAAGAGATAGCTGCAACCATCCCTTATTTGGGAAAACTCTACATTTCCCAGCCGTAGCAATTCAAAACTATATTTAATTATATCATAATTATTATGATTTATCAATTCCTGTAGCATACTGTGCCATATGTCAACTATGCCTTTTTATATAGTCCTCAAGCAGCTTTATAAGCTCAAGAATTTCTTCTTTGGATAATAAATCATTAGCCAATTCAATCTTAAGACTACAGATATCACACAGTTCAAAATTACAAGTTTCCCTACCACATCTAACACATTTACATTTAGCCATAAATACCACCCCCTATTCCCATTCTATAGGTTCCTTTATATATAAATCTAAATGTCCATTATCACATCTGTACATTATAATATTATCCAGTTTTATTTGAGACCCTATGTCTTTACACTTTGTAATTTTTATAAGTCCATCTTGTTCTGTAACTCTCCATAAAGGGTCATAGATTAATGATTCTCCTTTGCTGCATACTTTATCTTCACTAACAGTATAAATATCTATAGTTTTATATAACCCAACGATATCCATAAATACACTCCCCTAGATTGCAGATGCCGGATTCGAACCGGCGACTTTAGGGTTATGAACCCTACACCCTAACCACTGGGTTAATCTGCTATGTTACTCTCATTTTAACACCACAACCTCCGCTTGATACATATAACTCCTAGCTAATGCAGATAAACTTTAACCTTCATTCCTCACCTAGATAACTTATATTCAGGATAACTACATCTTTTACGCCCTTTGTTTCTTCTATAAATTTTTCTGTTTTTTTTATATCTTCTGTGGCAAATATTCTCTTATTTGTATTATAAATAAAATTTCCATAGCCATTTGACTCTTCACACGTAAGCTCACAAACACATATAGCAATAAAGCTAATAAAGTACTTATATATCTTCATATCTAAATCTCCCTCTTTACATCAATATTATACTTGTCCCTTAATAACATAGCTACATCTTTCAAAAATTCCATATCAATAAAATTACCAATAAAATCTAAATCCCAATAGCTATAGAACCTTTCATAGTTAGATTCTGATAGCTCAAGCTTTAAGATAGTATGATATAAATTCTGCATTTCACCTAGACTCTTTGTTACAGGGGCTGATGGCTTAAAGTCACAGAAAGCTACAGTACATTTGTCTATATTTACTGCGTACTGACATACCCTACAGTCTTTGCTCTCTATAAGAGTCTTGTACTCTCTAGGACCTATAACCCCATTGCCATTCTCTAGATATATAGTCATTTATCCTCCTTATTGTCATAGAAATGAAATTTATATAGAAATTCTTTTTTCGTTAGCTGTTCATAATCTGGCTTGTTCAGATTATACCTGTTTATAGCCTCTCCTAATGTCATAATATTACTCTTTCCAGCTTTAAATTTTTCCCAAGCTTCCTCAGAATATGTTCGTATATATAGCTCTTTATAATCTTCATCAACCATAAAATTGGTTAACGGAGATTCAGTGATACTAGAAAAATGCATATATTTCTCTATATCTCCATCTTTATATATAATATTATACCTTGGCATTATTTCCCTCCTGAAATATGTTTCTTTACCATGTCCTGGCACATATCGCTTGAATCAGTTAAATTAGGAGCTATGCCTACAGCTATCTCTAAAGATTCTATAGTTCTTGTGAATACTTCTTTTATAGCTTCTATGTTATCTTTAGTTGCATTGGTTAGACATAGAACATTATCATCTCCACTTTTCCCAGAATGAGCAAACATAAAAAATAAAGGTAAATCAGACACCTTAGTTATTTTGTCGCCAAATACAGAATAGACTCCGTCTCCCATAGCTCCTATAGCTATCTTCATATCTTTATCCATAAATACACTCCTTTATTACTTGTTCTTCAAGATATTTTATACCCTTTTTTCTAAAAAAATCTGATTTATCGCTGACTCTGATATTTTGATATTCCTTTAGAAATTTATACAATTCAAGCTCAGCTTCTTCATCTGAGTATTTATATACATATCTATATAACCTTTTTCGCTTATTGTTAACATAGCCTAAGCTTATTGAAATTTCGTAAACTCCACTTTTAAGTTTTCTATATGTCCCAGTATTGCGTCGTCTAGCCATGAATACACTCCCTCTCATTTATGTGCCCTGGGAGAATTGAACTCCCATCAATAGATTAAAAGTCCACTATTCTACCATTGAACTAAGGACACTTAGTTCTTATTTTTATGATCTCTTATTATATTCCAACAAGAACCTACATCTGAACTTATAATTTCATATTCTCCAAATTTTTGTTCCCATTTATCTAACATAAATAATATCATGGCCTTTAGCTTATAGTATTCTTCTTGGCTATCAGCATTAGATAACATAAGAAGTTTGTCCTTATTATCCTCGTTAAATGAGAATACGAAGAATAAATCACTATCACTGATTTCTACTTTTTGACCTTTTAATTCTACATATACTCGGCCTATGTCATCAGGGTTAGAACCTTCTATTTTAGAGATTTTTATTTTCCCCATATCCATTCTCCTTTAGTTTAATACAGCATTTAGGAGAACAGCAAATATATTTATTTAGTTCTTCACAAAATGTAGTATACCTACCACAGATCTCACAATATCCGTTCCAACATCTATTATCCCTTAATGATAATTCATCTGGTATCGTATATTTACATTTCATAGATTCTATTCTCCTTTATGTTTATAGTCACTAGTATATCATTGGATTTGGACTATAGCAACCCAAAAAATTTTCGGAGAACGAGGATATTTGGGGCTGCATATAAGGGGGGTCGGCATGTGTTGAAACCGGGCGAATCAAGGGGGTGGCCGGCTGTTCTGGGTTGGGTTTCTTCCATTTAATACCAGTTTTTTAAATTTCCCGCAAATCTTCAAATATATGGGAAAAACAGTTATAAGGAAAATAACAGCGTTTTTCAACAATTGCACGCTGTACACATTGGTATAACTGGGATTGAGTGCAATTGGCAATAAATTCCTTCTATATAGAGATAGAGATAACTACTTTCCATATATTGGTAACAAGCTAATCCAGGTAATAAGGATAAATACACTCCCTATCCATTGGTATAACTGGGATTGAGTGCAATTGGTATATTATTCCTTCTATATAGAGATAGAGATAGCTGCCTTCCATATATTGGCAATATGCTCAATTATACAAAATAAAAGTTTTGTATAATTAGGATAAAGCCTTGTGAGCTTGTGATATCAAGCCATTGGGATATATCTCCCTTATATTACCAGCCATTTGTAGGCCAGAAATAGGCTATATTCCCATATTTTAGGAGATATGGCATTATATCCCATGTATATTTATGCATAATAATGAATATTTATACATTTATGTCGGTTTTGTAAAAAAAAGGAAATTCTAGCCAATCCCTAGTATTTCGGTAGGAATTCGAGGGTTTTATAACTATCGAATTATATTCCCTAGCCTTTAGTACATAGCCCTCCACAATAATTACCATATATTTACATTTCGTGACATAATATAGGATAAATATAAGATATTTACATTTATTT
>Ga0307445_10000031_pt1 | contig 55691 bp, 47 predicted proteins | sample SalMarSW160330MG_FD_202147 | JGI IMG/M metagenome (GOLD analysis project Ga0307445, IMG submission 202147) | Salt marsh sediment microbial communities from the Plum Island Ecosystem LTER, Massachusetts, United States - SW1603-30 | ecosystem: Environmental > Aquatic > Marine > Intertidal zone >... | reverse complement strand
TTTTCGGAGATATTCGTATGCTTCCTTACCCAAACATTCAAAACAAAAATCTTCCAGGATTCCTCCCCCGCCGGGATTCCGGGTAAAATCCAGAAACACCCTCCTCCCATAGATGACCGTCTCCTGGTAAACAAGAATGTCGATCAAGGAAGAACCATATTCCTGTACTTTCCGCGGATCAAAGGGCCACTGATAACCTTTGAGGAATATGGCAGTAGCCAGTTTTCCCATGTCGGGGAAATAATCGTTCAAGAATTCCCGATCATCCATGCCCTCTAAGTCGGTAGATACATAACGGGGGATAACCTGCTGATAGGTTCCGGACAGATTCCATCGAAACTTGATCGATGCCAATCCGAACTGGGATTCGGTCAGGTTATTCCCTATGGCCCCGATCGCAAAAGCCAGTCCATGGGATCCAACTTGGCTCTCAGGATAAACGGACGTTTTGTAGATTCCGGCCGGCCCTCCCGTGGCCAACACCACATTGACCGCATTGAAGACCACAAAGCCATAATTTTTTTTATCGACCTGGCCCCTGTCGATAGCCATAGCACCGACCACCCTTTTTTCTGGCCCCTCCTTTGAGGACAAAAGCGCGACGATCTCGTGCCGGTCGAAAACAGCGATCCCCTTTTCTTGGACTTCTTTTGAAAGGGATTCGACCATCAGGCGCGAAGTCAGGGGTCCGGCTGAGGTGGCTCTTCCCCGGGGATCGTGGTCAGTTTTATATCCCACATACCCCCCATATTTATCGTGTGGAAAAGGAACACCCAAGCCGACAAGATTAAAAAAGGCTTGGGTCGAGTTCATGGCTTCACAAAGAGCGATGTCCCCATTCATGCATCCGCCATTGTATAGATCCTGTGCCATTTCCATAGGAGAATCGGGAGAATCACTGGAAACCGAGAGTTTGTAATAGGTTTGTTTATCCGATCCGGCGTTGTACGAGGTCCCGCCTCTCCAGAGATCCGTGGCGATAGCGATGTTTTTCTGGCCAAATTTGTACAGGCTTAAAGCTGCATTCAACGCGGCCGCTCCGCTCCCGATGATAAGAGTGTTGAGCGAGTATAGGGGAATTTTTTTGCCCTGGACCTCGATCGTACTTCTTTTCATTTTTTTATCCTCTCCCGCAGAAGGCTTTTGTATCCCTTGCCGTATATTTCCTTATCCTTCATAACACATCCGGTAATTCCCCCCATCCGCATCATTTCGCTGCAGCGGGAACAAGAGATGCAGACTTTTTTGGGATTCAATTTCCCCTTTTCCATCAGATCCAGAGGTGCCTCGGGATAAGCGAAGGCCCCTCTTCCTATCCCGATGAAGCTGGCCATCTCATTTTTTAGAACCGCTGCTCCCACATTCGGGAAAAATTGTCTCAACCAGGAATAGCCAGTACCTATAACCGGGATCTCTGGGAATTCTTTTTGTATCTCGTTCGTGATGGATAAGAGCCTAGAAACTCCTTCCAACGGATGTTCTGGAGGAATCTGAGCTCCAGGAAGAGGGAGGTCGAAGGGCCTGGTCATGTGGGGGGAAAAATAAGGAATTCCTGCCGTCATATTGAAAAGTGAGCATCCCTCATCTATCAAAGAAGAGATAACTTGTTTCGGCTCTGTTAGATCGATACTCGCCGCTTCATTCCTCGCGCTGCCAAAACCATAAGGGAAGGGAATCCCGTCATAGGCACTCAAACGCACGGCAATGCCGATTTGGGGAACCTCTTGGCGTATTTTTTTTACGACCTCTGTGATAAAACGAATTCTGTTGCTAAAAGATCCTCCATACTTGCTGTTTTGCCGTTCGTGTGCAGATAAAAGCTCATTAATGACATAGCCGTGGCAGGCTTTTATGTCCACAGCGTCAAAACCGGCTCGATATGCAAGAGAAGCGGCTTGGATAAAATTTTCCTGCAAACTATCCAGTTCTTCGTCGCTGAGAATGCGGAGGTTTTCTCTTTTTTCATCGAGGAAGGGATTGGTTATGGCAACTTGGGGCTGTGGCTTTCCTCGAGGCTTGCTGTACCGGCCCGAATGGGTCAATTGAAGCACACAATAGACGTCCCGATCGGCACCGAAGGACCGGATGGCCTCTTTGCGCGTTTCTGTAACCAGCTTTGTGAATCCATCCACATTGGCTTTATGAAGCCACAATTGGCGGGGATTGGATCGGCCATCCGGAACCACGCTTGTCGCCTCGAACCAGATCAAAGCGCTTCCACCGCGGGCAAAACGCCCATAACGTCGAAAGGTCAATTCGCTGGGAGATCCATCCGCGTCAGCATCATATCCTTCCATAGGTTGCACAGCCAAACGGTTGGCTATCTTTTTCGGACCCAAAAAAATCTCTTCGAACAAAGGGCTCAAATCTGTTTGAAAAGGGAGTTCGATCCCCAAATCAGAGGCCTTTTTGAGCAATTTTTCACTCGATCGAAAGGCAAACATCTCATGTTGGGACATGGTTACTATAGTGTATCTAAATTAAGTTGGCTTGACCAGAGTTGTTTGCTGTGGTAATAGCTAGACAAGTATCCCATTTCATCTAAAGTATCGGCCGATGAAACGCATTTTTAGACGCTTCAAACAAAAAAACATCTCAGATAAAAAAGAAATCCTCGGACAGGACGATAAATACATCCCCGATGAGCTGACCCTCAAAAAAATGGGGGAAAAACAGGTCTCCCCTCTGAACGATCCCGTATGGAAAGCTTCTTTGCTGGTGGTATCAGGCAGTTTTTTGCTCGGTCTTTTGCGGATCGTGTTCGGCCTTTCCTATCCGATCGCCACCTGGTTTCTAGCCCTCATCGCCCTGGTAATTTGGGGATATGCGGTCAAACTGCTCCTCATGGATGCCAAACTGAAAAAGTTATGGATAGGCTGGCTTATTGTTAGCGTTGTTTTGCTCCTCTTCATTCCCAGGGAAGAAAACCTCTGGATGGCAGCCGTGGGAGGCTCCTTCATCTTCCTGTTGTTCCGAAAGTATAAACCCTTCAGGCATCTTACTTCCCGCCGACGGGCAGCTTTGTTTCTTCTGGGTTTTTTGGTCTTGATTCTTCTCGGTATCGGAGGAGGCACTTTACCATCTCGAGAAATCGAAGAACCCTTGCCTAGTGGGGTTCAAACCGCTGAGACCCCCGTTCCTGAAGCGACAGGTCTTGGTGCTTTCCTCGGACGCTACGCAGTCAGCTCGCTCGAGCTTTTCTGGCTCTTCAGCTTATTGCATATATTTTTCCGCGCCCGCCTGCATTTCATGAAACTCAAACCAAAGCTGGCCATCAGCGCCATTTTGATTGCCGTTGTCCCGCTGATGCTCATCATAGTCATGGGATTGCTGATCCTTTACGGAACGTTGGGAGCGTCAAGGGCCATTCAGGCAAGAGCTATTCTGTATGAGTGGAAAAGTTTATCTGCAGCCGATGAGAATTTCATTCCCAGCATCTTTGCCCACTCTTTTACCTATGAACAAACAGCTGAGGGTGTCCTCAGTCAAGGAGAAACTCCCCCATGGCTACAGGGGTTTCTTTCATCGCTCGGCACAGAGGAATCTCTATTCGGTGATAGCAAAGGCCGGGAAATGTCAAACTATTTTTGGCTAGATTCCGGATTATGGCTCATTCGGATCGATAATAAAGCAGGGAATACAATATCTATCCATGGTGGAAAAATCGACCAGTCTATATTGAGCCGATTGGCTAGAATTGTCCGGACCGATGTAAGTTTTGTGTTCTCCAGTTCTGTCAGGATGACGATCGCCGGGACACCTGTACGTTTGGTGGAAGCAGAAGAAGGCAAACCCATCGAGAAGATCCAGGGAAAATACATCACAGAGGATACCGCACCAAAAGATGTCCAGCCCTCTTCCCAATCCCTCTGGCATCGCCCACTATACTTCGGGATGACAGATATCGATGCCGTTTCACTCGTCTCTCAAAAGTTAGAAAAAAGGAAAATACTTCTTCTGATCGAGGTCACCATCGGTGATATTCTGAATGAATTGACTTCGCAAAAGAATCCCTTTAGCTTGGCCGTTATGATAGCGCTTTTAGCGCTGGCTATAACGATGCTCATCTTCGAAGCTTTCATGTTTTTTTTCGGAGTCCGGATCACCACCAGCTTCACATCTGCCGTTCGCGCTCTATACCGCGGGACCAAACGTATCGCTCTGGGAGAGATGGAGACAAAAATCGAGGTTTCCAACGAGGATGAGCTGGGAGATTTAGCTTCCTCATTCAATAGCATGGTTGTAGCCGTCAAAAAGGGGCGGGAGGAAGCTACACTCAGGGCACATCTAGAGAGCGAACTGGATACAGCTCGAAAAATCCAGGAAAAACTGCTGCCTCACGATATGCCTCGATTTCGCGGTTTCGAAATCGCCGGCACCAGCATCCCAAGCAAACAAGTCGGTGGAGACTATTTCGATTTTCTGGATCTTGGAGAGGGGAAACTGGGAATCGCCATCGCCGATGTATCCGGTAAAGGTATTCCAGCAGCTCTGCTGATGGCCAATCTTCAGGCAAGCCTTCATGCCCAAACCTTTGAGACAGAAAAGGTGGCCGATGTGACGGCCCGCATCAACAACCTGCTCGTCAAATCCACAGATCCCAACATGTTCGTGACCTTTTTTTATGGACTTTTGAACCGGAATCAATCCACCTTCATTTCCACAAATGCCGGCCATAATCCTCCCCTGCTCCTAAGATCCGACCAAACCATGGAACAGCTGACAGAAGGAGGCCTCATTCTGGGATTCCTCCCCGATCAAAAATATGTGCAACAAACCTCAACTCTGCAACCAGGCGATGTCCTTGTTTTATACACCGATGGTATCACAGAGGCAAGAACTCCAGATAAGGAGGATGTGGGGGAAAAACTGTTCGGTGAAGACCGGTTGATTCAGGTTGTCAAAGAGAACGCCTCTTTTTCGGCCAGGGAGATCCAGTCTGCCATCCTCAGGGCAGTTGCCAAACACACGAAAAATACTCCTCAAGGTGACGATATAACTCTGGTTGTCATCAAACGTCGAAAAGTCTAAAAAAGGAGAAAACCGTGATCACAATCGACGGAAACTCTCTCACGATCGAACAGGTCATCCAGGTCGCAAGAAACAAAGAAAAGGTCAAAATCCACCAAAAGAATAAAGATTTAGTGAACAAAAACGCCGCTGTGGTGGAAAACTTCGTGAGAGAAGGCCAGGTTGTCTACGGGATTACCACTGGAATCGGGAGTTTTGCCGATGTGCTGATTCCCAGAGAACATGTGAGAGAACTTCAGAAAAATCTGTTGATGTCTCACTCCTCAGGCACTGGCCCCTTTATACAAGATGACCAGGTCAGGGCCATGATGCTCCTTCGCATCAACGCTTTGATCAAAGGCTATTCCGGAATAAGATGGGAAACACTCCAAAGGCTCCTATACTTCCTGAATAACGACATCCTCCCCCAAGTTCCACAAAAAGGGAGCGTTGGGGCAAGCGGCGATTTGGTTCCGCTGGCCCACATGTCGGCCCCTCTTATCGGACTCGGGAATGTAAAATACAAAGGGAAAGTGAGGGATGCAGCCGAACTTCACCCGGAATTAGGGTTGAAGCCCATTACACTGGAAGCAAAAGAAGGGCTTGCCCTGATCAATGGAACCCAGTTGATGTCGGCCGTGGGTGTTTTGAATGCCTATGACAGCATGATTCTGTGCAAGACAGCAGATATCGCATCGGCCTGCTCCATCGAAGCTCTGCGCGGCACGGATGTTCCATTCGACTCGAGAGTGCACATGCTGAGACCTCATCCAGGCCAGAGCATCGTGGCCGACAACATCATAAGGCTCTTAGAGGCTAGCAAGATTCTCGCAAGCCACAGAGCTTGCGATAAGATCCAGGATGCCTATTCTCTGCGCTGCATACCCCAGGTGCACGGAGCGACACGTGACACGGTCGACTATGCCTCAGTCGTGCTCGAAACCGAGATCAATTCTGTCACGGATAATCCAATCGTCTTTACCGAGACAAAAAACAGCATAAGCTGTGGAAATTTTCATGGACAACCCATAGCATTTGCCCTCGATTTTCTGGGGATTGGCATTTCCGAACTGGCCAATATTTCAGAACGTCGAATCGAACGGCTGGTGGACCCAGCCCTATCCAATCTTCCGCCATTTCTGACGCCTGAAGGAGGCCTGAACACAGGATACATGATCACACAATATACGGCTGCAGCATTGGTCTCGGAGAATAAGGTCCTGTCCCACCCCGCTTCGGTGGATTCCATCCCCACCTCTGCCAATCAAGAAGACCATGTGAGCATGGGAGCCATCGCGGCGTTTAAAGGAGCAAGCATAGTCCTAAATGTTCGAAACGTCCTGGCGATCGAACTGTTGTGCGCGGCACAGGGATTGGATTTTATCGCAGAAAAACCAGGCAAAGGAGTGGCATCCGCTCATAAGATCATCCGGAAACACATCCCAACCCTAACCAAGGACAGGGTGATGTCCTATGATATGGAAAAGATGGCCGCTCTGGTTTTCGACCAAACCATTATCAACGCAGTCGAAAAAGAAATCGGCCCTCTCCTTTAAGAATCTTTTTCCTTATCTAGCAGTGCCTATCAGGCATATCCTTCGCTCTAGTGTGGATCTTTAACGCCATTCCCTCATCGTCCTTCTCGGCGCTTCCGGAACTCCGCTCGTCAACTCCTAATCTTTCTCACCTGACTTCTGTTCCAGCGCTTGTCTTCATTTCACATCTTTAAGCAAAGTCGTGCTCAATACATCCTCACCGTCCGACTTTGTCGGATTCCCTCGAAGGACAATTCAGAATGGCTAGATCCTCAATTTCGCTCAGGAAATACCTGATGGGCCTTTCTTACTGTTTTTTGATCAATTGCTTGAGGGATCGGATGTCGCGTTTGATCCTAGCTTCACAGATCTCCGGCCACTCCTCTCTTGGTGTGATAGCCACTTCCCCATTTTTTAACTTTTCCCTTGTTCGAAGGGCCAATCGAAGGATCCGGGCAAATTCCTCTGCCGTCAGATCGGGAAATTTCGATAAAAATAATGGATCGAACACAGGAAGAGTAAACTCTCCGCCATGGTCCTCGATCGTGAGGTTGATATTTCGTTGAGCCTGTTCGAGCCATGCACAAATCTTCCGTAGATCGATCACACCCTTCCCAATCTCGACAGGATAGGTGGTCAATCCTGCATCATCTAGGATAACGGCTCCATCCTTGATGTGCGTACAAACTACCCAGGGAAGGATCCTACGCGTGGCGCTTGTCGGATCTTCGAGCATGGTCAAAAGGTTCATCGTATCCAAGCAGATCCCCAAAAATTTGCCGGGGGCGGCATCGCATCGGTCGAACAATCGGAGCAACTCATGGGTGGTGAACTCGAAATGAGTCTCGATGGCCAGGACAACATTGTGGTCCATCAGCATCTGTCGCTGTGCCCGCAGACTTGTGGCCATTTCATCGAGCAAAGTCTCTGTCATCGGGCTTTGGGGATCCCACCGCATCAGGCCGCCTGAACAGGACCTCACTATCGATGTTCCTAGCTGGGCGGCTTGTTCGGCCACCTTTTTGTTGATCGCAGCAACATCTTTTTTTTGCCAAGTCTTCATGTCAAACCGGACAAGTCTTTCAAATAAGCCTTATCGATTTTTTCAGCAGCGTCAGGATCGATACCTGAAAACTGGACGCCTTCGGCTCCATTCCTCTCCGCCCACTCCAGAACTTCCAATGGCGCTAGCTGGAGGGGATACAGGCAATAATTATCGATGCCAATAGCCAGCTTTTTCATCTTTCGATCTAGTTGAGTCTTTTTATGATGTGCCAACCATACTTACTTCTCTCTGGAGAAAACTCGGCCATCCCTATTTCATTCACAGAAAGCTTGAAACTCACATCGCCAAATTCTTTCACCATCTTCGCACGTGGAGATTCACCTTGGTCCATATCGGTTTCAGCATCAAAATTCGACATTTTGTAAACGCCGGGGTAAACATCATCGGTGTATTCTTTGACCAGAGCGTCAAAATCATCCCCTTTTTTCGCTCGATCCCAAATCTCATTGGCTAGTTTCTCAGCATCCTCCTTAGTCCGCATTATAGTCTTCTCGGGGATCGATCCCGCAAATGCGATCAGGATGTGCTGCACCGTGATATGATCCGGCTCTTTTTTGCATGACACCCAGAGAAGTGAAATAGCTAAAGGAATCATCAAAACCAGACATAAACGTTTCATTCGATCTCTCCTGGACTTTTTCTCTATTTAACACCAAGATAGGGATTGAAAGCAATGATATTGGCACATTGTTGTAAATAAGTTTTACAAATAAGCAACCCTCTCAAGGGGTCAGGCATGGTATAATTCTTGCAAACCTGGAAGTGCTATGTATTCCTTCAAGAAGGGGGAGAGTTTGAGAAAAAAACTTGTCTTCTTAACGGCCTTGCTGTGTCTTTTAGGATTGTGCAGCACCGACCTATCGGCGGACTTCCAATTCCAAGCCGATCTGGCATCTCGGTATATTTGGAGAGGTTTCGATCTGAATCCTTACAAGAAGCCCGTCTTTCAGCCATCTATCGAGTATGAATTCGGAAACAGCGGTTTGTCTCTGAACCTGTGGATGAGCTTTTCCTTCGCCAACAAAGAACTGAATGAAACCGATTTGACTTTGACTTACACAAAGGAGCTGTCTGATCAATTTTTGCTGGAGGCAGGAATTATCCACTACGGATGGTATTTTGCACCGAATTTCCGGTTCGCAGATGACACCAGCCATGAAATTTATGCCCGTGTGTGGATGCCAGAGATAATGCTCCAACCTGGAATCACGATTTTTTACGATTTCACCAACGGCGACGGGTTTTATGTCTCTCTCGAGACGGGATATTCTTTCGAACCGATAAAATCTTTGGAAACCTCCCTGTCCGCCTCCCTCGGCTATAACGGCGGACAGTGGTTGGCTGAGGGGATCGATCCTGGATTCAGCGATCTCAACTTTAGCCTATCTCTGGCCTACAGATGGAATGACTTTCAGATCATTCCCTTCGCCAACTATACCTTTGTCCTTTTGGACTCAATCGGGAAAGAAAACCATTTCTGGTTCGGGATTTCTTTGATCTATGAACTGGAAATCAAGAAAAAAAATGAGGTTGATCAGATTTTTGCTCTTCTCGGTTTTGATCCTTTTTCTTGCCCCTTTTGATACAGATGCCTCTTTTGGACTGAAAGTGGAGGGAGTATCCTATTTATCCGACCATATCGCTAGTTCGTTTCCACTTGGATCTGCAAAGTGAAACCGTTTTCCTCCAGGAAACTCAAATATATCCTTTACAATTGTTCCACCTGCTGATTTCACAATATCTTTGATGAGCTCCAAATTGATAGAATAGAAGATAACAAGAGGGCCACCACTTTGAACAAAGGCTTCTTTTCTTAATCCGCCATCCAGTCTTCCATCATTAAAGCTTGCATAATCTGGGCCATAATCGACAAACTTCCATCCGAAGACTTCTCCATAAAAACGCTTAGCCTCAACCATATCAACAGTCGGAAGTTCTATATAATCAATACACCTATCTTTCTCTGTCATATTGGCTCCTTTCCATCCATATGTTATTTCAAATAATAAATCTCTTCAATCATAATTTGCCATAAAAAAGTCATCGCAAAGATTGTTCCAGGGCTTCGGAAGCATTTCCAAATCCGTGATAATTTTAATATGGTCAGGGAAGCTGAAGAGGAAGTCATCCGGAGGCGAGCGGGCATGGTTCCTCGTAGAGGAGAGCGAGCCGAGGAACTAAGCGGAATTTCCTCGCTGGGGAAATTCAGCGGGCTGACGTTTCAGCTTGCCTGACTGTTTCTTTATCACGGATTTGGAAATGCTTACCAGGGCTTCAAGCGAATTTGAAATTCCTGGTATTTGTGATAATATCTTTTTAATTTCCATGGCTGCCTGGATCTATGTGTCCGCCATCATCGCCCCTGCCTTGGTCTGGATTTTCTATTTTTATTACAAGGACCGGTTCCAGCCAGAGCCTTGGCGCAACTTGGGACTGACCTATCTCCTTGGGTTGATATCCGCATTCGCTTGTATCCATTTTTTCAAGCTCCTCCCCTACTTGGGAATCCCAGAAGATCCCAGCGCTTTGATGGAAACCCATGGTTGGCCTTTTCTTTTTTACAGCATCGGGATCACAGGGATAATCGAAGAAACCTTCAAGTATCTTCCTTTCCTGCTGGTTGTGCTCAGGCTCAAAGAATTCGATGAAAAAATCGACGGGATCGTCTATGCCTCGGTCATCGCCCTGGGATTCGCCAGCTACGAAAACGCCGGATATCTGGCCTACACGGAAGGATTCGATATGTTCGGCCGGGCCATCGCTTCTCCCCTTACCCACACTATATTTTCTTCCATTTGGGGTTACACTGTGGGAGTCGCACACATGAAACGCAAATCAGTGACCGCTGCCTCATTAAAAGGCCTGGCACTGGCTGCTGTTGCCCATGGATTGTTCAATTTTTTTACCACATCCTCAGCACTCAGGATCATTTCTTCGCTCTTGATCCTGGTTATCTGGATCTGGAGGATCAATATCATGGAGAAACTCAGATCTGCACCTCATACACCGCCGGTATCTTCGTGAGAGATATATCTCGATTAAAGGTCCAGGCAACGATGTTCACATACCGAAAATAAGGGAAAAACCTGTTGCGGTACAGGGGTTCCATCGGATAATAGTTGCGGCTCCATTCAACAGCACCCAAACAACCGGCATCCTGGATATAACAAAGGAAAGCTTCCACGAACCGTTTTCGTTCACCGAAGGAAAGCGCGGGATAAGCCACATGATTGATCCAAGCCCATCGCTCTTTTGTTTTTCCCAGGTGGTCGTGATAGATAAAGTTGATCAGGCCTTCCACTTTTCCGTCCCTCTCATACACCACCGTTTGGGAAACATCTGGATAAAAAAGTTCTATCCCCAGGTCCTTGCGGTCCCAAACCAAGGCAACCCTTATTTTATCTGCGTATTGGTTGAGCAGAGTCAAACAGCGATCCAAATCATCTAGCTGGTATTCCCTGAGGGGGACAGAATCCCGTTTTTTGGGCGCCCTGTTGGCACCGATGATCCGGATCGCTACTTTCTCCCATGTCTTCAGCCCCTCGGATGCAGCTGCCCGCTTGAGATCCAACACTCGAGCTATCACGCCATTGCGCTTGAGCCACTGGACAGGATTGCCGGTCGCTTCCAGCTTTTTGACCAATTGGGTAGATCGATGTCCTTTCTCCAAAGCATAAATCGAGAGATCATACTGTGCTTTTTCGTTAAGCTGAAGGGCTTCATCGATAAGAGCACTGGCAATACCCTGCCGGAGGAGTTCCTTTCGGGTGACCAGAAGACATGAGTAAACTCCTTTGTATATTTTTCCATCGATGCTGTAACGGCGGGGCAAATTGGCCAAAAAGGAGACGATCTCATCTCCCCTGTAGGCGGCAATCAGGTGGTTCTTATCCTCGATCCGGTCAAACACAAAACTTAAAAACTCGGGACGGTAGAGGTTGGGAAAAGACTCGATCCCGTACTCATCCCTCCAAGCAGAATGGGCCATCTTCTCCAGCCCTTCCAGGTCTCCCCTAAAAGCTCCGATTTTGACTCCGGGAATCATATCCCCTCCTTCAGTCATTTAAACGGCAGAAAACGTATGGAATTTCCAGACCATTTCAAAAATTTTTCAAAATCTGGAAAAGATAGGCCCACGGTTGCCGTGTTGACATTGGGATGGAAATTGACCGCTTCCTCTTTTTTCAAATCATCGTCGATCACGACTTTGACATGATTTTCCTTGTCATTGATCAATCCAAATGCCGAGACAGCACCTGTTTCCAAACCCAAGTATCGCATCAGCCTTTGTTCGGAAGCAAAACTCAAACGGTCCTCCCCTAAAAGATTGTTGAGGGATTTTAGGTCTGCCGCTTTGGAGGCTACCAGGATAACCAGGTAATGGCGATTCCCCTTTTTGTTTCGCAAAAAGAGGTTCTTGCAGTGGGCCCCGACGATGTCAGTCCACTGTTTTTCGGCTTCCTCCACCGTGTACACAGGCGGATGTTCGTGCCGGTTATAGGATATCCCCAGTTGATCAAGGACTTCGTATACCCTTTCTTCTTTTTCGGATAGAGCCATCTTTCTTTTCCCTATTTCACAACCAACGCGGCATCCAGCTCCCGCGCTTTTTCGACAATTCGGTCGGACAGAGCACTCACAGATTTCATGTGTTTATCCATATCGTCCAGCGGATCCATGGCAAGATCATGCAACTGCACATAAATCTCATAAAGCTCTCCCAGTCTTTTATATGTTTCTTCAAATTTCGATGAGGGCTCTTTCAATCCTTCCAAGAGATCCTCGATCATGGCCTTGTGTTCGACCATCGTGGCTTTGTTCGGCCTCGTTTCTGGACCAAACATCTGGGCTGCCGCTGTCTTAAAATCCATATCCGATACTTTGGCATATTCCCAAACAGCCTGGTAGGCTTTGGACTGGCTGACACAGGCATAGGCTTGATTGACTATCAGCTCTCCCGTACTCTGCGCTTTGATCGCATACTCTCTTTCTTTTTGAGCACGATTGGTGCATCCAACGAATAAACAAATCACGAACAAAAAAATTGAGGCAATTGCGAGGTATCTTTTCATAGGTTCCTCCTTGTTTTTTGCAATTGAATTTTGATCGCAACTTCCCCCAAGACCTCAAAGGAAAAATCCACATACGGACTATTCTGGATCATTACATTCTGAAAGTCTGCGGTCTTTCCTCCCACCCGAACAGAAGTGGCCCCAAAATCCTCAGGGAGCAAAACATGAAACAGGATTTCTGATCGATCCGATTGTACATCGAGGCAGATCTGATCCGCTTTTTGCCGGAAAAAATACCCCAACCGAGCGCATGAACATCCATATTCCACCTGGACCTCGGCTTCTTTCACTCCTGCAGATAGCCAGCGGGGTGATAATTGGACATTTTGAAACAGGCTCAATCTATCTTCGACACCTGCCAATCCTTCCAAAAATGCATAGAGCATGGCGCTGGAGCCCCAAGCATCCGAGGCAGACGCTTCCGGGCTGGTGCTCGTCTCTACGCAAGAGGGAGTCCCATCGGGGAAATACCATAGGTATGTTTTCCCCGAATCGGCTATCATCTTGAAATAACGGTTTAGAATATCCACACCATATGTTTCAAAACCATTTTCGAAGGCAGCCTTGGCCAATTCCCCGCCCACAAGAGGCATGATACCGCCATTGATGTAGGCCCCGCCGGCCAGTTTTTCATCGCCAAAAATGCCATCTGGAAAAGGAGGATCGATGGAGAACCACTCGGCAAAAGCTGCGGAACTTTCCTTTCGTTTCCGGTATTCCTGGATGATCAAGACGGCTTGTTCATGCAAGGCAATCCCCCGGTTGATGGCCATTGGATTGCTCAAACTCAATTGCTCGGCTTCATCGACACCGGAAATTTCAACAGGGGTGATCTTCACAAAATGGGTGTAAAATCTTCCGTTCCAGCAGGTTTTATTCATACGAGCCTTTAATTCTTGTGCGCGTTTCTCCCAGAACTCGGCACGGCTCCAGTTGTTGAAATGGGCATACATCAAAGCCATGTTACGGAAAGCCTCATAATACCCGCTGTTGTCCCCATGCATGATTCCCCAGTAGGTATCATCGTTTATCTGAAACTGGAGCCAATCATGGGAGCCCCCTGTGTAGGCAAAATCCCACGTGTCTATGGTGTAAGCTCTCTTCACGAGTTGCCGATCCTCATCCCAACGCCAAGGATGGGAGAGCGTGTATTGTAAAGCTTTTTCCAGGTATGGCAAAAGTTTCAGCAACCACCGGCCATCCCCTGTGGCTTGCCAAACGAGAAAACAGGCTTTCACGAACCTAAATTCCACATCCGCCTCCACCGGCACCCGAACATACTTAGTCCAATTTTCCCTTTCACGGGGAAGTTTTTCGGGAAAGGTGGTGACATAATCGAAAATACGCCCGTTTTGCGCTTGGGTTTCGGCAAAGTGTTCGATCATACTCTTGAGGTCCGATTCGAAATATTTCACTCCGCGGAGCATATCGCTGTAGTCCCTGATCCAGAAAGAGTTGGTATCAGGAGTGCGATATCCTCTGATTTTTTTCCCATCGATCACAATATCCAAAGCGTTATTTTGGAGGAAGGATCGGATTTTCGGGATAAGCTGGTCGAATTCAGGCCTGCCGGTTTTGACAAAGGTCTTCTCACCCATTGTTTTTTACTTTTTTGTTCGAAGAGATCGAAGGGTATCCTGGACAGATTTCGATAAGTAAGATGTGTCTGTTCCGACGGCTATGAGCGAATACCCCAAGTCGATGTAGGGTTTGACAGCTTCTGCATCCACACCGAATATCCCGGTCGCTATACCCGCCTTGGAACATATGGCTTGAACTTCTTGAATCATCCCCTGAACTTCTGGATCTGTCACATTGCCCAGTTTGCCTATACTGCCTGAGAGGTCATACGGACCGACAAACAGGGCAGAGATTCCAGGGATTTTAACGAATGATCCCAAGTTTTTTACGGCTTCGATGTGTTCCACCTGCGGGACTACGGCGACGGTTTCGTTGGCTTTGTGCATGTATTCCTGAAGGTTCAAGCCATAGCCTTGAGCCCGGGATATGCCGACACTGCGTGTTCCTTCTGGTGGATATTTACTCCAACGGAGGATTTTTCCCGCTTCCTCAGGTGTGTTCACATGCGGCACAATAATCCCTGCAGGTCCGGATTCGAGGATCTTTTTGATCCAGCCTTCATCCAAAACCGGGATCCGCACCAGACAGGGAAATTCCTTCCCGACAGCCTGGAGGATTCTCTGCACATCTTTCACTCCAATAGAAGTGTGTTCCATGTCGACAAAAAGCCAATCAAAACCAGATTGGGAAAGAAGCTCTGCTGTATCGGGAGATGGAAGCGTCACAATCGTGCCCAACAGAAGATCGCGGTTATTCAGACGATCGAGAAAAGATTCATTCAACTTTTCCTCCTCAAAAGGGGATCTTTCTATTTTTCTATTTTTTCCAGGATATTATATGTTTTTTAAAATTGCCAGACAAAAAAAAGAACCCACTCCCTTTGTTACATTAATGTAGGGGTGGGGTGGGTCGGCGGCAGGGTGGGGTGGCCTTGAGGTGGGCTGGCTGTTGACATTGGGGCAGATCCGAAGTAAAAAACTAGGGACTGGAGCGTAGAACGGATGTTTATTTGGGGCCTGCACATCATCGATTTCGGGATCGTTCTTTTTTATGTGGCCCTCATATTATGGATCGGGAAACGCGCAGGAGAAAAAACAAAGGACACCGGAGATTTTTTTCTTGCCGGCCGAAAGCTCGGAAAATTTTACCAGTTTTTTCTCAACTTCGGCTGTTCCACCAACGCGGATCAAGCCGTCGCGGTTTCCCGGGAGATCTACCGGACAGGAATCGGGGGCATGTGGATCCAGTACCTGGTCCTCTTCCTCACGCCCTTTTATTGGTTCTCTGTCTTTTTTTTCAGGCGGATCCGCCTGACTACCATCGGGGATTATTTCACAGAACGGTTCAACAGTAAATCACTCGGCGCAAGCTACGCCATTTTTATCCTTCTGATGTCCATTTTGGGAGGAGGAATCGGATATATGGTGGCGGCCAAGACCATGATGGCCATGACACCTAAATCACCCGAGCAATTGTCCATCGAAGAACGATTGAGCGTGGAACATTACCGAGAATATCAGGCTCTTCGGGATCGATTGGCCAATGGGCTCACTCAACAGGAGCAAACCCGGTACGATGAACTGAATGAAATAAATAAGCGAGGCGAACTCCACTCCTTTATATCCCACACCAATCCCATCCTCTTTTATTTTATCTATGCTTTCATCGTGGGTATCTACACCATGATGGGAGGATTCCGTGCTGCTGCCATCACCGATGCTATCCAAGGATTGCTGATCATCACGTTCTCGATGATCCTCATCCCGATAGGCCTGCACAAGATCGGGGGATTTTCAGGCCTTCATGCATCGGTGCCCGACTTTATGTTCGAGCTTTTCGGGTCTGTGACCATGAGCGAATATGCCTGGTACACCATCCTCGGGATGGTGCTGGCCAACCTCGTCTCGATCATTGCTGTGGCTCCAGGCATGCAGACTGCTGGATCAGCCAAAAACGAGATGACCGCCCGCTTCGGCATGATCGGGGGCATGTTTTTCAAGCGGTTTATCATGATCTTTTGGGCTTTGGCAGGGCTTCTCGCCATAGGGCTATACGCTGGTATCCTCCACGATCCTGATTTGATCTGGGGATACATGTCCAAAGACCTTCTCTTCCCGGGAGCTATCGGTCTGATGTTGGTGGGCATCCTGGCCGCCAACATGTCAACACTGGATGCCAGCGCCGTCTCCTACTCCGCTCTTTTCATCAAAAACATCTACCAACCTTTCAAGCCGGGAAAATCCGAAAAACACTATCTGTTTGTCGGCCGCATCGCTATCGGTGTGACACTCTTGGGGGGGATAGCTGTCGCCCTTTATGTGAACAATCTCCTGGAGCTTTTTAAATACATCATTTCCATTCCTGCCATCTACGGTGCTTCCATATGGCTGGGATTCATATGGCGGAGGTTGACAAAAACCGCCGTGGTCACTCAAGTGATATTCTGTCTCGTTATTTACGCTATCATCCCGAACCTTTTCCCTGCATTGAACTGGGCCAAACACAATCCCTCCTTTTTGCAGGTAACACAACCCAAAGTGGTTGAATATACGACAAGCGCATTAAAAGAAGATGTCGCAACGGGAAATGCCGAATTTGTGGGGCAATCCATCTCCAAACAACATGTCATCGAGCCGGTGGGGGTTTACTTCGAAAGCGTCGCTCGGATCGATCCATCGGACCCTGATTCAGCCAAAAAGGGATTGGGACGATTCCATGCTGAACTCTGGGTTTTGAGCTGGTTCGGGATCGATTTTTCAGGATACAAAAAATCCCAGTTGGTCGCTATCCGGTTCTTTTTCGACGCCCTGTTTCCCTTCGTATTTTTGTTCTTGATCTCGTTTTTCACAAAACCAGCACCCAGAACGAACCTGGATAGATTCTTTGCCAAACTTCACACGCCGGTTCAAAAAACCGAGGAGGAGGATAGGCAGGCTCTGCAGAAGTCTTATGAAAATCCCGGGAGATTCGAAAAGGATAAGATCAAGCCCGGCTCGAGCTGGGAAATCATGAAGCCCACCAAGATCGATGCTTTAGGTTTTGGTGGAAGTTGGATTCTTGTGGGCGTGATTATCCTCTTGCTCTGGCTTATGACCTCGATAAAATAGCCGGAAGAATCCAGGATCCGTTCGTTTCTATTAGCCTTTGAGGTCGGAAAGTTCTTTTTCCAGCTGTTTGACTTTCTCCTTGAGAGCTTCCTTTTCCCCCTTTTTAGACATTTTCATCATGCGAATTAAAAGCCCGATCAAGCAGAGCAAAACCAGAACGCTCATCAACGAGGCATTCAAAAAAGGCACCCTCAGATCCTGCATGAAGGTGAGGACGCCGACATCGGATAAATAAGACAGAATCGTCACGATAACCAATAAAAATACCCATGAAATCATGAGATTACCTCCCTTGGGACAGGAATTGGATCAGACCATAATAATCATTCTGTGTCAAATCTTTCTGAGTCCCCACAAAACATATATCACAGAAAAAAATGCATTGTCAAACAACTCACTTCAAAACTCTGATTTTGAGGTGGGAAGGAAATGTCGATGAACGATAGACTGAATGGGTAGCCTTTTGAAAATCGGATTCTTGTGCATGGTAAATATCAACGAACTTTTGTGGGTTGCGGTCGATAAGGGGAAACCAGGTGCTTTGAATCTGGACCATAATCCTGTGTCCTTTGCGGAAACAATGACATTTGTCTCTCAGGTCATACTCGATCTTGGCAACTTCGTCAGGAACGAACGGCTCGGGATGTTCAAAACTGTTCCGGTATTTGCCCCTGAAGACATCCGCGCCGACCAGCATCTGAAAATCTCCCCTTCTCACATTAAGCGGATTGGGTTCGGGGTCGGGAGCATTGCCGGGATAGACATCGATCAATTTGACCACCCAGTCGGCATCCGTTCCCGTGGTTGTGACGTAAAGATTGGCAATTATAGGCCCGGCAATTGTAACGTCTTCTGTCAGGATATCTGTCTGGTAAACCAGGACATCGGGCCTTCGGGCTGCGAACCTCTGGTCTTCGACCATCCACAAGTGCCCCTGCGATGTTCGAATCTCTGCTGTATAAGGAACAGGCTTATTGGGGTCGCTGACGAATGAATCCTTCATATCTTCTTCAGAGGGCGGATCAAAGGAGAGTTTCCCATCGGCATGCAGGTACAGATGCTTCGCTTGGGTTTCTGCTGGCGGCCAATGGTCATACGCCTTCCACTCATTCAGGCCTGTCACAAAAACCAAAGCTTCAGGCAGATCCAACCGCCCCAAATCTTTCAAATAATAGTTGAAAAACGGGTGCTCAACCTTTTCCCTGAAGTATTCCCCGGTTTTTGAGTCAAAGCGGATATTCCCCAAGGTGTCTCCATCCATCCTCGCCCACCCGCCATGAAGCCAGGGGCCGACCACAAGCGTGCTCTTGTTCTTCGGATTTTCCTTCTCGAGGGTATAGTAGATACTCATCGGACCGTAGAAGTCTTCGGCATCGAACCACCCGGCAACGTTTAAAACAGCATGTTCGATGTTTTCAAGATACGGAAGCACACTCTGCTTCTTCCAGTATTCGTCATAATCCTTGTGCTCCATGTACTCATTCCAAGTGGGGACACGGCCATGGAAATATTTCTTATCGACATCTGAGACTGACCCCAGCTCCAAGAAGAATCGATATCCGTCAGGTGTTCCGTAATCGAATCTCGCAACTTGCTGCTCTGTCGCACCTGCCCTTGCTTGGGCATTGTTGGCAAGCCATCCGAACGTGTACATAAGCCGGAAAGCACCGTTGTGATGGAAGTCATCACCTATCCACATATCAGAAGGAGAGGCCTGAGGAGAAGAAGCCACTAGTGCCGGATGAGCATCGATCATGCCCATAACAGTCTGGAATCCAGGATAGGAGATCCCCCACTGTCCTACCCGGCCGTTATGACCGGGGATATTTTCCAGCAGCCATTCAATAGTATCGTAAGTGTCGCTGCTTTCATCGGTATCCTGAACACCTCGCTTGATTTTTTTGTGAGGCCTCATCACCACGAACTCCCCTTCCGATTTAAACTTACCTCTCACATCCTGGTAAACGAAGATGAATCCCTCCTCCGCATATGCCTTGTTCGGGCCCAGGTAGGATCTGTATCTTCCTTGATCATAGTAGCCGATCGAATAGGGAGTACGAAAAAGAAGGATAGGATACTCTAGACTTTTATCTTTAGGTGCATAGATCTGAGTGTAGAGCTTGATCCCGTCCCGCATGGAGACCATGTGCTCTGTTTTTGTGTAGTGTGCTTTGATATCGAACGCTTGGCCGAAAATCAGTCTGACAGATAGAAAAAGCCCCATTCCCAATGCGGCAAAAAGGCGCCAGGGTATCTGTTTGTTTCTTTTCATTGTCATCCTCCCGAAAAGGATCAAGAATCTAAATGTTTATCGCTCGATATAATAGCCTATGGAAAAAAAGCTCACCCAGTGCCGGAGGGAAAAAGGGGCTGTCGTTCCCATTCCCGTTTTCTTGAGCGGAAGAACACCTTCGCTGTAAGTGTCGGAGAAGCGGAAGAGTGTGCCGTTGACCTTTTTATTCATGCTGAGCGCCATAATCTTTTCTGTGGTGAGAAGGCCAAACGGGACTGAATACTTCCCGCACCAATAGGAATTCCGGTAATCGAGGTAAGTTTCACCCCAAAGCTCTTTGGTCAACCCTTCGATCTTGCCGTTGTCCATTACGCCCGTAAGATAAGTACGGATGAGGCGCTGGTCGAACTCGAGGGCTGTGGTCCAGGCTTTCTCCCCTTCGCCATAAGGCGAATTATCGAAGTCTCTTCCGTAATGGTTGCCATCGGATGAAATAAGGAAGAATATGTCCTTACCGGCTGTAAGATATTTTTCACTCATGTAGCTCGCGATCGCATCTGCCAGCTTCGAAGACACCTCCTCCATTCGTGCAAAAGGCATGGGTGTGACCATGATGGGAGTGATCTTGACCTCAGGATTAAAGTACTGAAGGAAAGGCAGGAGGGCTTCGATGGAATGCTCGATTTCATGGGCCCTATTGTTGGTGATAAAAACGGTTTTATCAAGGCGCTCTTCAAGATATTCACGCAGCCCGGAAACGGGGATGGGTTCCTTCAAGCCGGGCCAAAAGGCAAAACCGTCCAAGATCAAGATGTTCTGAAGGTCGCTAATCTCATTTCTAACCGTGCCATGGGTGACGCCGAAAATGACCACTTCTTTGGCCCTCAGTATCTTGAAGAGCGGGTAATAGACTCTCCCGGCATACAGATAATCGTCATGAGGTGAAATGGCAGCCACAAGTCCGTCGGCTTTGAAACTCTCTTTTTCCTGACCCTCGAGATAATCCACGAGCTTCTGCATGCTCGTCGGGTTCCAACAGAAGCCGACATCATCCCGGACGGGCCGGGTTTCCTGTGCAGCCAAGGTTATGAAGCACAATCCTGCAATGACAAGCTTAGTAAAAATTCTCATGACTTTCCTCTCTTCCAAACATAAAACTAATTCATTTCTACTGTAAAATCAAATTTACAGACTTCGAAGTTCATAAGACCGGTTGAAGCGGGACTGCTTTGGAATTTGTCATTCAGCTTATCACAAAGAGGTCAGATTTCCTGTCCGATTGACTTCACTTTTCCCGTTATGATAATTTTACAAAAGCTAGAGACCAAAAGAACATCATTCAAGGAATTTTCTGTTCCCTTATTAGGAGGCAAGGATGCCGATTCAATGCCCCAAATGCCAGTCCGAGATTTCAGACGATTCCCAGTTCTGCAGCAAATGCGGGAAACCGATTCATCCCTCTGAGGAAATATCCCTATCACAGACCCGAACCATCTTGAAACCGATACAGGAATTGCGTCCCGGGACCGAACTGGCCAATAAGTACAAGATCGAAGAAGTGGCGGGAAGAGGAGGAATGGGCATCGTGTACAAGGCGGAGGACACAAAACTCAAACGCCATGTGGCTCTCAAGTTCCTGCCTCCGGAATTGATCCAGGACGAGGAAGCCAGAATCCGGTTCGTTCTCGAAGCCCAAGCGGCCGCAGGCCTGTCCCATCCCAATATCTGCACCATCCATGAAATAAATGATGAGGAAGGCCGGTCCTTTATTTCCATGGAATTTGTTCAAGGGCAGAGCTTGAAGGAGAGGATAAAACAAGGCCCCCTCGAAACGGATGAAGCTTTAAAAATCGCCATTCAAGTGGCCGAGGGTTTGGAGGAAGCCCATAAAAAAGGCATCGTTCACCGGGACATCAAAAGCGCCAACATCATGATCACGGAAAAGGGCCAGGCAAAGGTCATGGACTTCGGCTTGGCCAAAGTCAAAGGAGGAACACTTCTGACAAGAGAAGGAACGACCTTGGGGACTGTAGCCTACATGTCTCCTGAGCAGGCCCGAGGCGAAGAGGTTGACCAGCGGACCGACATATGGTCTTTAGGAGTGGTCATGTATGAAATGCTCTCCGGAGAGTTTCCGTTCAAAGGAGACCGGGAAGCATCCATTCTTTATTCTGTTGTGCATGAGGAGCCAATACTGCTCAAAGACATAAAGCGCGACCTTCCACCAGAAATGCAGCAGATCATAAACCGTGCATTGAAGAAAAAACCGGAATCCCGGTATGCATCCGCAGAAGAAATGTTGAAAGATCTGAGGAAATACCAGGATAGTCTGCGGGCAGAGGAATTGGGAGCTTTAAGTCTGAAGACTATCCTTCGCCGCATCCGCAGGCCGCGTGTCGCGATCCCCGTCATTTGCGCGGTCCTTATCATTGCCTTGGCTTCTGTTTGGTTTTCTAACCGTCAAGCCAAAATCCGCTGGGCCAAGGAAGAAATTCTGCCTGAAGTCGAGCGACTTATTGATGAAAATTGGCGGGATTTTATCGAGCCTTACAAACTGGCAGAAATGGCAGAAAAATACATTCCAAATGATCCTAAGCTTTCTGAGCTCTTTTCTAAAAGCTCCGTGAATATAAACATCAAAACAGAACCTCCGGGTGCAGATATATACATGAAAGAATACGCTAATCCAGACAGTGAATGGGAATATCTTGGTGTTTCACCTCTTGAAAACGTCAGAATGTCTATTGGGATCTTACGATGGAAAATAGAAAAGGCAGGCTATGAGACAGTTTTGGCTGCATCTACCACTTTTGACTCAGATATGGACGAAAAAAGCGTGTTTCTGATTCCCTATGACCTCCTAAGAGTGTTGGATAAAAAAGGAAGCATTCAATCAGGCATGGTTCGCATTCCAGGCGTGAAAACACCGATTGGGAAGTTTGACGATTTTTTTATAGACAGGTACGAAGTTACGAATAAACAATACAAGGAGTTCATGAACAGCGGCGGATACACAGCCAGGGAATACTGGGAACATGAATTCATCAAAGACGGCAAAGTCCTGAACTGGGAAGAAGCCATAGCCGAGTTCGTGGATCAGACAGGCAGACCTGGCCCTTCCTCATGGCAGGCAGGAGATTATCCCGAGGGACAGGAAAATTATCCGGTTTCAGGCATCAGCTGGTACGAGGCCGCAGCCTACGCAGAATTTTCTGGGAAAAGTCTGCCGACAGGGTTTCATTGGGGTGTTGCCAGAGGTGAATATACGCCTATGATCAGGATTTTTCAAATTGGGGGGAACGCTGTTTTTGTTCCCTTCAGTAATTTTATGGGCAAAGGACCTGCTCCAGTGGGGAGTCTTCTTGGCATTACACCCTTCGGAGTCTACGACATGGCAGGAAATGTGAGAGAATGGTGCTGGAACGAAACCCAGGATGGAAGATTAATCAGAGGCGGTGCCTGGAACGATGCCACCTATATGTTCGGGAATCTGAGTCAAGTACCTGCATTTGACCGTTCTGCAAAAAATGGATTTCGGTGCGCTCTGTATCCCGATCCGGAGAAGATCCCCGAAGGAGCGTTCAGTTTGGTAAAATTGGGGGAAACAAAGGATTTTTATAAAGAAAAACCAGTTCCGGATTCCATTTTTCAGGTGTACAAAGAGCAGTTTGCTTACGATAAGACCGATTTGAATGCAATCGTGGAATCGAGAGATGAGAGCTCTGAAGATCTGATCCTAGAGAGGATAACATTTGATGCGGCCTACGGTGGTGAGAGGATGATTGCTGTTCTTTTTCTTCCAAAAAATATATCACCCCCCTATCAAACAGTCATATATTTCCCTGGCAGCCAAGCGATAGGACGAAAATCGAGCCAAGACCTTGATAGATGTCATGAATTTGGGGTCTTCCTTTCTTTTATCGTGAAAAACGGCCGGGCGGCTCTGTATCCTGTCTATAAAGGGACTATGGCCCGAAATTTTTTACGTCCAACTCCCTGGGTGAATACTCACCGGCAAACTGAATATCGGATTCAGGTGGTGAAAGACTTTAAAAGATGCATTGATTATTTGGAGACTCGCCAGGATATTGACAGCCAAAAGCTTGCCTATTACGGGATGAGCTGGGGGAGCGGGTGGCCTGGGGTGATCATTCCAGCGATGGAGGAACGCCTAAAAGCAAGCGTGTTATTGGCAGGAGGTCTCACAGATATAGGTCGTCCTGAAGTCCATCCGATCAATTATGTCACCCGGGTGAAAACACCGACTCTAATGATAAACGGTAGATACGACTCAGCTTTTCTTTACGAGACATCCATAAAGCCTTTGTTTGATCTTTTAGGAACTCCGGCTGAACACAAGGAACTGAAGTTGTACGAAACCGACCATATCCCTCCCAGAATTGATTTCATCAAGGAAACCCTTGCCTGGCTCGACCGCTACTTAGGGCCTGTGAATCGATAGTCCTGTGCAGAGCACCCACGAAGTTGGATAATCTGCCCAATTTCCAAGAAAAAGTTTCAAGACATTAAAAAAGGAGGAACCATGAAAATGAGGATTCTTTATGTACTAGTGATTTGTTGGATCTTGACTTTTCCATCCCAAGCAATGGAAAACCAAGAAACCCTCAAAGTCTTCATCTCCGTCGACATGGAAGGCGTCAGTGGAGTGATACATTGGGAAGATGTCAGCAGAAACGGCAAAGACTATAATCTTTTCAGAAGGCTTATGACAGAGGAAGCCAATGCTGCTGTCGAAGGAGCCATCTCAGCAGGAGCCACCGAGATACTCGTTAGAGATTCCCACGGAAGCGCGCGTAACATCCTCCCCGACTTGCTCCATCCTGAAGCCATCTTGTTGCGGGATTGGTCCGGAGGCCCACTTGATATGATGGAAGGCATTGACGACACATTCGATGCCGTTATTTTTATAGGTTACCATGCCCGAGAAGGGACATCCGATGCAGTCCTCAAGCACACCATGACCGGCAAAATCAATGTCTTCATCAACGGAAAAGACATGCCTGAAGCGGGAATCAACGGTGCCATTGCCGGCTACTTTGGAGTTCCCGTCGTTATGGTAGCGGGAGATTCCGCTGTTGTGAAGCAGTGCAAAGATATTTTTGGAGAAATCGAAGGTGTTGCAGTCAAAGAAGGAATCGGCAAAGCCGCCAAGATGATGCATCCCACAAAAGCTCAGCAGATGATCAAACAAAAAACCACCGAAGCCCTAGAAAACTTGAAAAAATTTGCGCCATTAAAAATCCAATCTCCGGTCACGATGGAAATCCGCTACAAAGATGAGGAGGATGCCGAGAGGGCGTCGTGGTTTCCTGGAGCCAACAGGACTGGAGAAAGGTTTGTTTCCTATTCTCACAAGGACTTAATGGAAGTCTTGAAGTTTTTCATGTTCGTTCAATGATTGGGCTGGTACCTAATGGGACGTCCCCTAGTAGCCGAAGAGGCGGGGGAGGAAGAGGCTGATCTCGGGGATAAAGGTGACGAGGAGAAGCGAAACAAGCATGGCAATAAAAAGAGGAAGAAGCGGACGGATGACGCGGCCAATGCTGGTGCCGGCGATCCCGCAGCCGATGAACAAAACACTTCCCACAGGTGGCGTGCACAGCCCGATGCTCAGATTCAACACCATGATGATTCCGAAGTGAATCGGGTTGACACCCAACTGCATCACGACCGGTAAAAAGATGGGGGTGAATATCAGAACGGCCGGTGTCATATCCATGAAGGTTCCGACCAAAAGCAGAACGAGATTGATGATCAACAAAATGATGATCTGGCTATTGGATATCGCCATAAGCGCTGTGCTGACCGTTTGCGGGATGTTCTCGTAGGACATGATCCAGGACATGCCCATGGACGTTCCGATCAGCAGCATGACGATGGCGGTTGTGGCCGATGTGTCGACCAGGATCTTGGGGATCTCCTTAAATTTGACTTCCCTGTAGATCAAGGCTGATAGAATAAAAGTGTACAGAACGGCTATGGCCGAGGCCTCTGTCGCCGTGAAATAACCCGCCACGATCCCCCCGATCACCAGGATAATCAAAAAAAGGCTGGGAATGGCATCCAGGAACCGGAGAAAACCCTCCCTGAATTTTATCCTCTGGGCGACCGGATATTTTTTTCTGTGGGCGATCAGACCGGCTACGACCATCAGGGAAAGACCGATCAAAATCCCGGGAAAATATCCTGCTACGAACAATGCCCCGATAGACACCCCCCCGCTGGCAAGGGAATACACGATCAGGATGTTGCTGGGAGGGATGATCAGCCCGGTCGTAGCCGATGTGATGTTCACGGCTGCGCTGTAATCGAGATCGTATCCCTCTTTTTTCATCTGGGGGATCATAAAACCCCCGATGGCAGCAGAGGAGGCTACGGCAGAACCCGAGATCGACCCGAACAGCATGGCGGCCATGATGTGAACAAAAGCCAAGCCCCCGGGAAACATCCCGACCAGCACCTTGGCGAAATCGATCAGCCGCCGGGCAATACCTCCCCTGTTCATCAGCTGCCCGGAGAGGATGAAAAAGGGAATGGCCAGCAAGGCAAAACTGTCCAAACCGGTTGCCATGCGTTGGGCCACAGTGGTAAGCGCTGGAGTGGCATCGATGCTCATCAACATGGTCACGACTGTGGATATTCCAATACAAAATGAGATCGGGATTCCTAGAATCAGGAGGAAAACAAAACTGCCGATCAGGATGAGGATGTGGAAAAGCTCCATCTCCTAGATTCCCTCCTGGCTTTCGGCTGCGACAGTCTCGAATTCTACCGAAACTCCCGAACGGGCTTGATACCTTTCGATAATAAACAGAACAGCATAAAACATGATGAGCAATCCGCTGAGCGGAAGTGCCAAGTACACAAACCCTAGCTTAATCCGGAGAGCTGCAGAAATCTGGTTCAAGGTCAACGTGATGATTACCAGCCGCAGACCTCCGACAACCATCACAAAAAAGGAAAACAGAAACAGGGAGATTTGGATGATAATTTCGGCCCATATTTTCGTTTTTTTCTTTAGCGCTTGTAGGACCACATCGATGGCCAGATGCATTTTTTTACCGGCAGCATAGCTTGCCCCCAACAATCCCACCCAAATCAGGAGATACCGGGCCAGCTCTTCAGTGAAGGAGCTGGGATCCCGAAGGATAAATCGAGTGAAGACCTGCCATAGCACATTGAGCACATTGGCGCCCATCAGGATAATGAGGGCCAGCTCAAGGAGTTTATCGATCCGTTTTTTGGCTCTTACGAGCATCATTTCACATCCCTGATCCTCTGAATTAGGCTGTAAATACGGGGCTGCGATTTATACTTCTCATATATGCTCTCCACCCCTGCGATAAAAGCGGTCTTATCCGGATGAAAGATGGTGACCCCGGCCTTCTGCACCTCTTCGAGCGCCTTTTTTGTGGCCTGTTTCCACAGCTCTCTCTCGTGCATTTCGGATTCGTTGGCTGCCTCTTGCAGAATTTTCTGAAATTCGGGGCTAAGATCTTCCCAGATCTTGGTGCTGATGACCAGGACATCCGGAACGCCTGTGTGTTCGTCCAAGGAATAAAATTTACAGACTTCATAGTGCCGGGATAGGTGGAAACTGGGAGGATTGTTTTCCGCCCCATCCACCACTCCCTGCTGGAGTGCCGAATAGAGCTCACCCCAGGCTATCGGCGTGGCCGATCCCCCGAGGGCCTGGACCATCCGCATGGATGTGGGGCTTTCTTGGGTGCGGATCTTGAGCCCGGCAAGATCTTCGGGACTGAGAATGGGGCGGTCTACAGTGTAAAAACTCCGGGTTCCTGCATCATAGTAACAAAGCCCTCGGAGCCAGTATCTCTCACCGGCCAGGAGAAGCTCCTGGCCGATCTCTCCTTCCAGCACGCGGAAACGGTGGGCCTCGTCCCGGAAAAGATAGGGCAGGCTCAGAACGCTCATCTCGGGGACAAATCCCTCGATCACACTGCAGGAAACCTTGGTCATGGCCAGACTCCCGATCTGGAGAAGCTCCAGGCATTCCCTCTCCGATCCCAATTGCTCGCTGGGATAGATGTCGATCCGCATCCGGCCTTTGGATTTTTCGGCTACCCGCTCTGCCAAAAATTCCATCGCCAGATGAACCGGATGGGCAGGATCCAATCCATGGCCCAGTTTGATGACAGTGACTTTTAGATCAGACTTGCAGGCAAGACTTAAGAGGAAAAACGAAAAGATCGAAAGGAGGGCAAAAGATTTTAGACCAGTTCGACTATAACTCATTTATTCAATCATGGGCTTGATGACTTTGGCTCCGATCCTCCTCAACTCAGAGTCAAGCCGGTTAAACATCTCCTCTTCCTCGTACATGCCGATGATGGAACCGCCCGAACCTGCAAACTTGGCGGATGCGCCACAGGCACGGGCGGTCATGACCATTTCCCTGTTGCTCTCATTGATCTCCATGATCTGGCTTCTCAGGTCGAAATTTTCATCCATCAATCGTTTCATCGTGACAAAATCCTTTTTCAACAGGGCTTCTTTCCCAGCTTCCGCCTTCCCTGCTATTTGGCGAAGCGTCTCAAGGACAAAAGGATCTCTTCTATCAAACCCCTGGCGGATATCGTTCAAGACTTTGCCCGAAACTTTTCCCAGAGCGGGTTTGTATGCAAGGTAGAGTTTCGGGAGAAATTTGGGGCTCAGCCGTTCATAAATGCCGTGGCCTTTTTCCTGGAATATCTTTTCATCCAGATCCATGTAGACACAACCCTCATAAACCTGGATGACACGGTCCATAAAACCAGCATTGATACCTAACTCATCCCTTTCCGCTTCCAGGATCAAGGTGGGAAGAATTTCGAGAGGAATCTTGACGTTATAAAACTCCATCAAGGCGCGGATAGCTGCGGTTATGATCGCGCTCGATCCCCCCAGACCCAGTTGCCGGGGAATAGTGGAGGAATACCGGATGGTGAAATTTTTCTTCTCCAGTTGCACACCCTGAATTTGGCAGTATTCATTAAATATCTTGATCGTGGCTTTGACCAACCGGACTCCCCCGTAATAGCCATAAAGCCCGGCTCTCTCCACAAGATCTTGGATATTTTTGTACACCGGGATGTCATCTTTGTGGGATTGGATCATCAGCTCATGGGATTCATCGCAAAAAACTTTGGCTTCGAAATCTTTGACGGTAATGGCGATGATTTTCCCGAAATATCCGTCCGATGGGTTGCCGAGGATTCCAGCTCGCGCATAAGCTTTTTTTTGTATTGTCATGATAACCTGTATTTTAATTCAGATGGATGCCAGGACTCCCCGCACATAGCCGACCGATTCGGCCACCCCGGGGAGCGGATCTTGTCCGTCCTTTTCGAATTCAAAAGAGACCGATCCTTTGTACTGCATCTGGATCAAGGTCTTCAGAAATTTGGGGATATCGATTACTCCGTGGCCGATCTCGATGGTCTCTCCATCCTCAGACGCGGCTGTCACGTCTTTGATATGCACATCGTGCAGCCGGTCGGCAAACTTCATGGCTGACTCCGAAGGATCGACGCCTGCACGTTTTGTGTGTCCGATGTCGATACACAGTCCGATGCGCGGATCCAAATCTTTAATTTTCACATAGGCACTCTCAGGTGTGGGATACAGCTTATCACTTGGGCCATGATTATGGATGGCCACTTTTATGTTATGCTTTTCCACCATCTCGTTCACCACATTCAGCAATTCATGGTTGGGCACACCGATAATAATTCCCATGCCGGCTGTTTGGGCATAATGAAAGGCACGCTTCACCTCATCGGTAGTCTTCATGTAGACCACACCGCAACCGTATAGGTCGAGGCCGGCTGCCTGTGTTTTTTCCGCAACGGCTTTTATCTCTTCATCCGTGCTCTCAAGAGAGAGATGAAAGTCCTTGAAAGCGATCCTTTCCAGACCCAGCCTTTTGGTCATTTTCAACGTCTCGTATAAGGAAAATTCTCGGAAGGTATAGGAGGCCATCCCCAAGTTTAAACGACTGAGTTTATCTTCGAATTTGGCAACCGCAGGATCGGAATTTTCTGGGTATCTATTAGGGGCCGTCTTGACAGGTGACAAGGAAAGGCCTGCCACTCCGATTCCGACACTCTTTAGGAATTTTCTTCTTGTCGTTTTGCCCATCTTTGTCTCCTTTCGAGAGTCTGCTTATTTACATACTACAATCATCCCCCAGATACAATATTTTAATTGTTAATTGGGGACATGTTAATTGGGGACAGGATACCCTTTCACCTATTTCTCAACAAGATTTTAAAAAATCTATCTTACCGGGCTAAAACAGTTGTCTCTCGATTAGAATTGTGCCATTATACGGCAGAGGGAGATTAGGCTTGTACAAATTACTTTTGAAGGTCCTAACGATGGTTTTGCTTTTTGTTTTTTTGACGTCGTGTGGGATACAACAGGAAGCCGAATCCACAGACCAGAATCCGACTGGACCTAAAACTAAAGACGCAGTGGATATAAACATCCTGACAGACGAGGAGAAAGCTGAAGGATGGATTCTATTGTTCGATGGGAAAAGCTTCGATGGATGGCGAGGATTGGGCCGAGAAGGAATCCCCGAAAGGCACTGGATCATCGAAGATGGTTCGATAAAAAAAGTCCCGAGTAAAGATGTGCCTCTTCAAGAAGACGGCCAACCGCTGGCTGGAGGGGACCTGATAACCATCCAAACATTCGAAAATTTCGAACTCTGTTTTGAATGGAGAATCAGCCCGGCCGGAAACAGCGGCGCCAAATACAACGTATCCGAGGAGATGTCCACTGCCCATCCTCCTAAGTTTGCTGGCCTGGGATTCGAATACCAAATCCTCGATGACGATAGACATCTGGATGCCCTGGTTAGTGACACGCACACAGCGGCTGCGCTGTATGATTTAATTGCTCCGAAAAGCAAAAGTCTCCATCCTGTGGGGGAATTCAACACGGCCCGGATCGTCCTCCTTGGAAATCATGGCGAACACTGGCTCAATGGAGTTAAGGTTTTGGAATTCGATTTGGATACTTCAGAAATGGATGCCCTTATGGCCTCAAGCAAATACAAAGACATCGAAGATTTTGCCAAAAAACGGAAGGGGCATATCGTTCTCCAGGACCATACTGATGCCGTATGGTTTCGGAACATTAAGATTCGCATCATCGAACCATAAAGATTTTAATGAAGGGAAGGTAAAAATGGCGGAAAAAAACATCACACGGCGTAATTTTATCAAAACGGTTTCTGCGGGCACAGCCGGAATGGCCATCGGCCTTCCTGTAAGCCACTACAAACGTGTCCAGGGGTCCAACGATCGCGTTAGAGTCGGGATAGTGGGATTTTCGGATAGAGCCCGGTATTCCTTGATTCCGGCTTTTCAGAGACATGCCAAGGAGCTCAACTTCGAAATTGTGGCTGTCTCGGATATTTGGAACCGGCGCAGGCAAGAAGGCGTTGAATTTCTGGAGAAGCTTAGTGGAAATAAAATTGTCCCTATGTGTAATAACGAGGAGCTCTACGCGTCGGATAAAGTGGATGCGGTCATCATCAGCACGGCGGATTTTCAGCATGCCCTTCACTGCATTCAGGGAGTGGAAGCCGGCTGTGACGTGTATGTGGAAAAGCCTTTTGCCAACACCATGGAAGATGCTCAGGCTGCCCTCGAAACGGTCACAAATTCTAATAAAATTGTCCAGATAGGGACCCAGCGCCGGAGCGCATCGAACTACATCAAAGCCAATGAATTTATACGGTCTGGACGGTTCGGGGACATCGTTGCCGTGGAGATGACATGGAATGTGAACCAGCCGGGCCGGTGGCGCAGGCCTCAGTTGGTGGCTGATCTCAAGGAAGAGGATGTAGACTGGAAGAGATATCTGATGAACAGGCCATATGAACCCTGGAATCCACGAAAATACATCGAATACAGGTTGTTCTGGCCCTATTCCAGCGGCATTCCCGGCCAGTGGATGGTCCACCAGATCGACACGGTGCACTGGTTCACCGATCTTCCACGGCCTCGAAGCGTTGTGGTCAATGGGGGACTATACTTGTGGAAGGATGGACGGAAGAATTTCGACACCCTCACGGCCGTTTTCGATTACGGGCCGCTCAAGGATTTAACCAGAGGATTCATGGTGACATATTCATCGAGACAGACAAATTCCGCAGGTGGTGTGAAGGAACTCTATTTTTCTAATGGGGGATCTCTCAATCTCGACACCAATATGGTCACACCTATGGGTGGATTGACCCAAGGGATGGCTCAAGCCATGGGGATGGAGGAAAACAAGCTGGCGAAATTTTCATTGACAGAAGAAGGAGGTGTGGAGACAGCCGCAAACACTGGATCGGATCCGACAACGCTGGCTCACATGCGGAACTGGATGGAATGTGTCCGATCGAGAAAAAAACCAAACGCCGATATCCATGCCGGTTATAATCACTCGGTGTCACTATGTATGACCATCGCAGCCATGCACACCGGAAAACGCGTCACATTCAATGACGCCACTCAAGAAGTCATCATCAGCTGATTAGAGAATTCCCTCTTTGCCTTAGAGAACTATTTTTCACCCCAAAAAGCAACCTATATCTTCACGAGTTCTTCGACCTTGAAAGGGCGTTCTTGTTCGATGCTGCGGCGGGCCGCAATCCCGATCAGGATGGACATGGCTCCGTCCCTGCTTCCGGCTCCTTGACCCAAAAGATCTTCCCCTGGCCGCCGGAAAATCTGGTCCTGCATGATCTGGTCTGCACCCCAGTGACCGCTACCGCCGGATTCGAGGCCGAATGTTTTGGTCTTCCCGAAATTTTGTGTGATCCGGAAATCTGCCAGGCTTTCCGGCTTCCAAGGCTGGTTATGGTAAATCCGTGCATCCAACCTCCCTTTTGTCCCGTTGAATCCCACAGAATACCCCTCATACGGCATAAAAGCGTTCAACGAGTAACTCATGGTCACGCGATTGTGGTACTGGACCTGCACATTCATGGTGTCCCAAATGTTGATCTTTTTCCTGAACACACAAGCATCCCGGAAATAGCCATCCTCTGACTCAGCGTTGGCATAAAGATTCATCAGGTGTTTGTCGGTCGTGATATCCCAGAAAAAATCGCACTGGCTCTTGTGCGGACAACCCCTGCATTTTGTACTTCGGAAAACTCCGTTATGCCCGTATTTTCGCAATTGCCCGAAGGCATTCACTTCCACAGGTTCTGCAGCCAGCCACCAGTTCATCAAATCAAAATGGTGTGTAGCCTTATGAACCAACAGGGACCCCGAAAATTGTTTGAATCCATGCCACCGCCGGAAATAGGAGGCGCCATGGTAGATATCCAGGTAATAGTGGAAATCCACGGAAATGACATCCCCTATTTCATTGGCCATCAGGATTTCTTTGATCTTCACGGCGTCCGGACTGTAGCGGTAATTGAAGGTCACGGTCAGCTTTTTACCTGTTTTCTTTTCGGCATCCAAAATGTTCTGGCAGAGGACTTCATCTGTGGCCAGGGGCTTTTCGGTTATCACATCGCAACCCATCTCCATGGCCAGGCAGATGTATTTGGAATGAAAACAATCGGTCGTAGTCACGATGACAGTGGACGGCTTGGTCTGCTCGATCATCTGTTTAAAATCCACGAATGTCGGGCATTGAGCTCCCATGTATTGTTTAGCGTATTCCAATCGTTTGGGATTGATATCACACAATCCGACCATATCCAGGATATCGCTATAATTTTCGAGTAGGGCCTTTCCCCACGTTCCGCTTCCCCGGATTCCCGTTCCGACCAGGGCTACTTTTAGCTTCTTATCTGTGGCTGCCCCCCATAAGGAACCGGATTTCAACAGAGAATGCCCGGCTACCCCAAGCGCCGCATAAGTGGATGAGGACAAAAATTGGCGGCGGCTAATTCCCTTATTTTTCTTTTCCATGCTTTCTTCCCTCCGAGAGAACGATCATTGTTTCCAATAATCCCAACAAAATCCTATTCTTTATGTCATCCGATTGTCAATCATAAAGCATTTAACTAAATCTAATTGATGGCTGAAAAGCTTTCCAGCCTGAATTATTCATAAACATGAATTTTTTTACGGGATTTAATGTGACATGCATTGGAATCAAGGACATATTCCGATTTTCCCAAATCTGTAACGAGTCCCTTGGTTTTTATGACGGGATATATTACTGGAAATCCAGGATTTTTATCAAAAAAACAATTTCCACAGTGTGAACATGCCGAGCAACAAAGTGGCAATACCAACGATCAAGCGGAGAGATCCGCCCTTAAACTTTTTTACCGTGTAAGCAGCGATAGGTACAGACAATATGGCTCCGATGATTAAGGAAGGAGATAAGTTCCAATCCACCGTATGATTTGTGAAGCTAAGATATGTGATAACCCCCACTAAGCAGGTGAGTCCTTCTGCCAGGGATGTGATCCCGATCGCATTTTTTGACTCCACTCCGGACAAGATCTGCCCGCTTGTGACCAACGGTCCATAACCTCCGCCACTGATTCCTTTGTTAAAGGCGGCTAAAATTCCGATTGAGGAGATTTTTTTCCACGAAAATTTGAACGTACGTTTCAGAGTAGCGAGAATGAGTACTCCCATGGCAAAAACCAGCACGCCTATATAAAGCTTGATATAAAACTTCGACAGATTGAGAGCGACAAAAACGGCAACCAGGGTTCCCAAAATGCTGCACCCTGCCATGACCATAGCGATCTTGAAATCGATCGCGCCAAACTTTAAATTCGAATTTTTGAACTTATGATGAAAAAAAACAGCACTCAGCCCGGTAATGAGTTCAGATAGCAAAATACAGGGAACGATCTGAAGGGGGTTGTTCCCATAATAAGGAGAATCGGCGTCAGGGTCGTCCCGTAACCCATCCCCAGTTACGAATCGATGTACTCGCAAACAAATGCCATCACGATGATAAAAAAAGATAAATGATTGAAGTCCATAATGCCTCCTTATTTCAATCCAAATACCCCATTTTTTGCAATTGATTCCTTACTATGTTTAAATCTTCCGGATTCAACGCCTTGCGCACAGGGAGAACGCTCAAGGGATGATTGATCCTCCCCCAATGAATTTTCTCCCATGTCCTCTCATGGAAATAATAAAGAACGACCCGGACACTATGAAAAAGTATGGTAATCATTGACATCTCTTTCCAGCTATGTGTGATAATCCAGGAAATACCGCCTAAAATCACAATGCCCAACAATCTCCAGACAATAGACTTAGCCCAGGCCCGAGTATGTGTCTCGAAGCCCGTCTTTTCCTCTTTTACCGATTCCTTTTCGCAAAAATCTTTGTCATTTGTATCCGATGTTCCGATAAGTAGCCCCCAACTCAAACAATCGCCGACCAAAAAACGCTCACCAAAAGTCAAGATAAGCTGAGCTAGTTTGTGGATTTTCATATTCTTTTCCCCTCAATTCTTGATTCAAGAGATTCTACTCTTTTCATAACCCTATCGTATTCTAATCGTAGTACAATAGTAGTGTTATGTCAACCCTTTTTTTCATTTTTTTTGAAAAAATCTGGAACGAAAATCCCGTTCTAAAAGAAATAAATTCAAGCTGACATAAGGAAGAGGATTGAGGGAGGAAGTTTAAAAATAACCCAGGTTTTTGAGGCGTTGACGGATGGCTTCAACCTCTCCTGCAGATAGTTCTTTTTTTTCTTTACTTTGGGAGATGAGATCACGAAGTATATAAACGACAAATTCGTTGACGCTGCTGAATCCGCTTCCTTCGATTACAGACTTGATCTTGTCATATAGGGGACGGGGAATTTTAAGTGTGACACGGTCGCTAGCCATGTGCGTAATTCTAGAGAGGATATGAATAAAAGTCAACTCTGGTTCATTGTATTTGCGAATTTCAGATGATAATATGGGGTAGTCTATGCCTTAAGGATGTGATGACAACAAAATATATTCATCTTGTTATGACCTAGGCATTCAATTGACTTTATCATAAAATCGTATATATTTATCTTTCTGATGGTTTTCAGTCCTTAAAAGCGTTGTGTAACGAAAACAATCTAGGCTTTTGCAAGGCCCTGCCATGAACATTAAAAAATCAATGACAGCTCTTCTCAATCTGTCTTTGAGAATGAAGTTCATACTGAGCTTTCTTGCTGTCATTTGCTTCGGTGGGGTATTGACCCTTACTCTCGGCACAAGGCTCGAACACAAGACCATAATTTCCCTCGCCCAGGCCAAGGTCAAGCACGACCTGGCCTCTGCATGGATGGTTTACAATGATAAGCTGAATCACATCCAGGATATCGTCCGGTTGAGCTCTTCCCTCGAATATTTAAAAAACGCATTACAAAACGATGAAAAAGATTTGCTTCTCCGATATTTATCCCAGGCTAGGAATGACTTCAATCTGGATGTATTGAATTTAACCGATGCTCAGGGTAAAATTCTCGCAAGAAGCTCACGTCCAGAAATTTGGGGAGACGATCAATCTCAAGATCCGCTTGTGAGTCGTGCTCTTCTGGGAGAAACGGTGAAAGCCACACAGATTTTTCCAAAAAAAGAATTGATGAAAGAAGGAAACCTGGTCGATAAAGCCTACCTCAAGATAATCCCAACTCCAAAGGCTGAACCGACTCCTAAAGATTATGTGGAAGACGGCATGTTTCTCAAGGCGGCCTCCCCGCTTAAAGACCACAACGGGATTATCCTCGGTGTCATATATGGGGGGATTCTTCTCAATCACAATTATGAAATTGTCGATAGAGTCAAAGAGATCGTTTTCAAGGATGAAAAATACAAAGGAAAGGAAATAGGCACGGCGACAATTTTCCAATATGATTTAAGAATTTCAACCAATGTCAAAAAGGAAAATGGAGAGAGAGCGATCGGCACTCGAGTCTCCAGAGAGGTCAACGAAGCCGTCCTGCAGCAAGGGCAATCGTGGATTCACAGAGCATTTGTCGTCAATGATTGGTATATTTCAGCCTATGAACCCATAAAAAATGTCGAAGGCAATATCATCGGGATTCTTTATGTTGGTATGCTGGAAAAGCCTTATATCGATCTGAGGAACAAAGTCATGGCGACATTCGCAGGGATGGCCATCCTGAGTGTCATCCTTCTTCTCGTTATCATGTTTTTCATAATTTCTTCCATCATCCAGCCTCTCCAGCAAATGGTCAATGCACCACAAGGTCGATGTAAATTTTCAGGATGAAGTGGGACAATTGGGGCACTCGTTCAACCTCATGACCGAAAATTTGAGAAAAGCCAATGAAAAGCTCATCCTATGGGGAAAAACTCTCGAGAAGCGGGTCGAAGAGAGAACACAAGAACTGCAAGAAATGCAAGATTCTTTAGTCCGATCGGAAAAATTGGCCTCCTTGGGAAAAATGGCCGCCGGAGTGGCGCACGAAATCAACAATCCTCTCACATCTATTCTAATCAACACACACCTTGTTCTGGAAAAAATGGAGAAGAATTCCAGTGTTCGAGAAAATTTAGACCTCATCGCCGATGAAACATCGAGATGCAGCGAAATCGTCAAGGGCCTTCTCGAATTTTCTCACCAGAATCCACCGGAAAAAGACGATGCCGATGTCAACGACATCCTCAATCTCAGCATCGACATCTTAAAAAACCATGTGACTTTTCAAAACATAAAAATAAAAAAAAAGCTGGATGACAATCTGCCCCTAATTCCAATCGATTCGAATAAAATCAAGCAGGTTTTTTTGAACTTGATGCTCAATGCATCAGAAGCCATGCCTGATGGAGGTTCACTGGTAATCATAAGCAGGCTCTCAGAAAACAAGAGATACATCGAAATCGAATTCACGGATACAGGACTAGGGATTCCTGAAGAAAACATCAACAAACTGTTCGATCCATTCTTCACTACCAAAGCAGGCGGGACGGGTTTGGGCCTTGCGGTGAGCTATGGAATCATCGAACAACACAAAGGCAAAATTGAAGTGAAAAGCCGGCAAGGCCTAGGCTCAACGTTTATAATCCGATTGCCCATTTCATAAAAATACGACTCTTTAAATCAGGAGGCATCGATGGGAGCAAAAGAAAAAAGAAAGATCTTGGTCGTGGATGATGAAATAAATGTCTGCAAAAGCATCAAGCAGGCAATCGAATCCGAGGACTATGATGTGGATATGGCCCTGAGCGGTGAAGAGGCACTCAAAAAAGACAAGGAAAATCTTTATGATCTGATCATCACAGATCTTATGATGCCAGGAATAAGCGGCATGGATCTTTTGACCTCGCTAAAAACAACCAGACCCGAGTTAAAGGTTATTATGGTAACGGGTTATCCCACCATCAAAACAGCTGTCCAATCCGTCAAAATCGGGGCATTCGATTATCTCCCCAAACCCTTCACGCCCAAGGACTTGAGGGGAGTGGTCGCCCGCGCCTTTAAATTCACGGGAAGCGATAAGGAAGCACCCTTCTTTCCAGAAATGCCGGATGGTCTTTTTGCCATGAAGGGACACACATGGACACGGAAAGAGGGAAAAAATTTGGCAACTATCGGCGTCCTTCCTGAATTCCTCCAATCCATTGTATCGATCGTTCATCTCGACTTGCAGAAAAAAAACAACAGAATTTTTCAGGGTGAAGTCTGCGCAAGGATAACGGATGCCGAGGGAAACATCCATCGTATCTGGTCTCCGGTCACCGGAAAGATCACACAGTTAAACACAGCCATCCAAAAGAATTTGACTATGTTTAAAGCCGACCCCTATGGAAAAGGATGGCTTCTTCGGATCGAAACACGAGACATCGAGAAAGATCTCGAAAGTTTATCCTCCTCGACATGATCCCATAGAGATACAACTTCTATGAAAAAAAAACTCGATAGCTTCCCATCCATCGGAGATCTTATCCAATCAGGAAAAACGTTTATTGAAGAATTCGATCCGTCGGCACAAAGTTATCTCGATGGGACAGGAGAGTGGAAACAAAATCCAGCATCAATGAGAGACTGCATTTCGAATGAGATTCTTTTTTTTCTCTGGAAATTAAAAGAGGAGAAAAGGAATTTGTTCATCCAGCATGTTTTTTCGCCGTTCATCAGAAACAATAACTGGAAAATAACGAAAAAAAATTTTCTCAGTCTTCAAAAAGAATATGAGATCACTCCAAGTTTTCCCGCAGAAGACGAGATGGACAGAAAATTTGTTTTTTTGATCATTCTCGAAATCCTTGGGTGGATCGTCGCTTATGAAGCCTTCCGGCTGAACAGCTTGTTCCTTGTTCCCCGCTGGGACACCTGGGCTAACGAGCAGCAGCAGGAATCCAAAAAGCGTTGCCAAGCGATGACAGATATGATCGAGAAGCTCTCTAAAAAGGAAGAAAAAACTCCATCTCTCCCTCAGATTGTGAACCATCTGCACAAGACATCTCCTGAATTTCTCGATGCCTTGTCTGCGATAATCGCTGAAGAGCACAGATTAACTCAAAAAATCAACTCCCTGCTCAAGAAAGCCGAAAACAAGGAAAAAAGAGAAGAAATTCTTCCATTGGTCACAGAAACAATCTTGCCCCCAATGGGCATAGTCACCGAAACTTCCCCTGCCCTCCTTCGGCCCTGTCTCCGTCTTCTTCTGGATGAAAAAATCGAAATTGATAGTGGTATCCCATACCACGCATCTGTCATTTTGAGCATCCTTCAAGATCCCCGATCGATTGAGACATTGCTGAGGGCGATCGATCACTTTCCTCTAAACTATTCTAAGCTGAGAGAAAACATTATTTACACGCTCGGTAATCTAAAAGAAAAAAAAGCCGTGGAATCCCTGATCAAAGTTTTGGACATGCCCAAGGAAGGAGAGTTCTTGGAAACTCAAAAAGATATAAGTTTTTTTCTGGTCTCCGAGCAAAAAGAAGAAGCCATTGTGGCCCTCGGAAAAATCGGCTTAGAATCCCTCCCAGCTCTGCCCAAGTTGATAAAATATGAGGAACATCCCTCACCGGAATTACAAACGCATCTTGCCTGGACACTGGGAGAAATAGGAAAATCCCAAAAGGACAAATTCGGAGGTGTGAGTGCAGACATTATCATTACTTTGCTGAAACTTCTGCAGATTAAAAATAAAAAGGTTTTTGAAGAAAGCGTAAATGCGCTAAAAAAAATCGACATGCCCGAATTCATTCATTCTCTCTATCTGTATAACGTCGGAGCTGTGAATATCCTCGGATTAAAACCAGCACAGAAAGGCCTGTACGAGCTCTCTGAGACCGTTCATTTTTTGATCCGAACAAGAGGTCAAGCTATCATCGCAGTGAACGGGGATTCAGGCACCGGAAAAACATACTTCTGTCAATCCCTGATGAATGGATTCGGAGATATCCGTCGACATGAAATTTTGTATTTGATGAGAGACAGAAAAAAGGACCAGAAAATACTCAATCGAATGTTGGGAATAAAATGGCTGAAAAATCATATCGATCCTATCTATTATCATGATTATCCGCTCGCAGAGGAGGAAGACAATCCTGAAGAATTCTTTTTCCGGTTCCTTGAGGAAAACGAGGATAAAAAATTGATCATCCTAGATGGCTGCCGCGACAAATACTATTTTCAAAGGATCATTGATCTGTTTTACTTCCGCGACAAACTCGACGTGGAAGTGAACTTCCGCGCAACTATTTCTACGAGAAGATTCAATCTAGAAGAAAGAGAAATCGCTCTTGAAAGCGTGAAGACCCATCTTTCCTTCCTCGAAGAACCTGCGCTGGAGGATACCTATATTTACAGGGAAGGCAAAGCGATATTGTACGATTTGGATAACTCCATTGATTGTCGACTCGGAAGAGAAGAAATCCAGGAATTATTCTCCCAGGTAAGGATCGAATCCTGGGGAGAACTGATTTGGGTCGGAGATTTCAAAAAAGAGACACATCTCCTCAATGCCAGCACAGGAAAGCTCAATATCCAGGAAGAACCACTCACTCTGAAAACATACGGGATGGATGAGGTCCAGCATGAATCACTTTCCCATGAGGAAAGAAAATTCCGAATGGAATTGAACCAGGACATATCCATCGATCCCTATCTAATAGGAACCATCGATACCGACGACCTAAAACCCGAACAGCTCCGGTTTTATGCCCAGGATCAGATCGCCGGATGGGGAGAAGAGGGGACCATATTTATTCTCACCTTCCTCGACAACCGGATATTTTCCGCGGTCGTCGAAAAATGCCAGGGCTTGTCTCTTCTGGGCCGCACGATTTTCTCGATCACAAGCGAGGGAGAATGTGTGGTGGTCAATTTTGAAGAAAACAAAAAGATCCGACTTCCAAAAACAGATTCCCCCGCACTCGTCTCTGCAGCACTCTCGACAGACCGAGTGATAACAGGGCATCAGGATGGCTCCATCATCATCTGGGATTTTGCTGAGAATACGATCCATATCTTGAAAGGTCACGACCGACCGGTTCTCGCCCTAGCTGCCGATTATTACGGTCGGATATACTCGGCAAGCTCGGCCCCATCGCTCAAACGATGGGATTTTGAAAAGGGACAGGTCAGCCTTATCTCGGGATTCTCCGGAAATATTTCCCGGATCGAACTCTATCCTCATAAAAAAATTCTTGCAGTAGCAGAAGACAATGGGAACAGAAATAAAAAGGAAGAACATGAAAAAAACGTGATTCTCATGGATTTAGAAGGATATAAATTCCAAGTCCTGCCTTCCCCTCTGAAAAAAAAGCTGACCAGTGTCAACGTCCATTTTGATGGAAGAATTTTCGCTACCTATGCCCGCTCCGGCGATAAAGACGGAAAGACTCTTGTCCTCCTTTCTCCTGATAAAAAATTATGGGGATTCAAAATTTTGGATAGTCATGAACGGGACACCAAGAACTGCCTCATCATGGGACCGAGGCTGATCACCTGCGGCACTGAATCAAGCGGAAACCACTCTATCCGGCTCTGGGGCACCGATGTCTATGTGAGGACCGAGCTTAACAAACTGATCGCATTATCCGAAAGGCCTTAAGCCTCCCCTCTGCCAAATTTTTCTTTGAATCCAGACCAAGCCGATTGCACAAGCATTTTATTCATATCCTAAATTGAAACAATCCTCAGATGGCCATCCGATTGGGCGGATCTCAGAGTCGCCATCTCCCGGAATTCCTTTCCCTTTACAGTGCTCAGATACACCCACTGGGTTGCCCGCGAGATTCCCACAAAAAGCATCTGTTTTTGTTGGCTTGAAGGAATGGCAGAAAATGAATCTTCTGTCAACCTGGGCAGAAGAACACTGTCGAACATAAGACCTTTGGACATAGAATAGGTTGTAATCTTAGGAAGAGAATTGCAGAAATCATAGGGCATATGAATCACATTCTGGGCATCCATGGTGATGGCTTTTTCTGATTCGATCCCCTTATCCAGCAGGCTTTTGGCCAGACCATGCACCAAGCTGTTGGTGGGCACCAGGATTCCCACTCTGTTTTTCTGGGCCAGCTTCAATCTGACGATCTGAGACAGGTGAAGCATTTCTTTTTCCTCTGAGCGGGCCACATAGCATAAAGGGTCTTCTGACGGGCCTTGAGCCATTCGGGCCTGGGATAGATAGGCATACCGGAAATCATCATCGGTTATAAAGCGAGCCGCAAGATGAGCCACACTCGGCGAGCTTCGGAAATCACCTTCAAGACTCGAATTCCCTTTATTTATTTTTAATGTCTCCAAGATAAAAGATTCTGGAGTTCCCTCTTGATTCAATCTTTGTCGGGAATAGTAAAAGACCGTCAAATATCGAGCCGCCAGCGAGAGAATCTCGAAGGCTTCGGGCGTCAAATCCTGGCCATCGTCAACCAAAGCGTACTCCAGGCTCTTCTGCAAATTCTCATATTTTTTGAGCGTGTCCAAGACAGCAAAGCGTGTTTTCCTGTAGTCGATCCTCCCGTCGATATAAATTCTGGGCAAGTCCTGTGAAATATTTTTTACATAGAAGGAACGGCACCACTGATCGAAGGTTGTCACCATCTCCCGGGAATAGCCTAGGCTCTCGATCTCAGAGCCGATAAACTCCTCCATGACATCGGTCAAGACAAAAAGGCGAATGTTTTGAGGTGATACACCATCGGACTGGAGAAAAAAAGCAGCCCGGTGGACCAGCGCCTGAGTTTTCCCTGATCCCGGAGGCCCGGAAACAAGGCGGCTTTCGTGGGGAGGCATTTGGACTATTTTTTTTTGCTCAGGCGATAACTCTGAAAAGCTCCGCAACCAGTTTTTCATATCAGATGTTTTGAGATTCCTATCTCATCTTTGGGAGAAAAACCGTGAAGGTGCTTCCCTTTCCTACTTCACTCGTGACCTGGATCGTTCCATTGTGAGCTTCAACAATTTTTTTAGCAATGGATAGGCCCAATCCAGTGCCCTTGGATTTTTTCCCATCAACGCTCTTTACCCGGAAAAACTGGTCAAAAATGAGCGGCAAATGCTCTTCAAGGATACCTATTCCTGTGTCTTCGACATTAACCGCTATCGAAGTCTCTTTTTCCTCCAAGAACACCTTTATTCTACCACCCGGTTTGTTGTATTTGATTGCATTGGAAATGAGGTTGGAAAAAACTTGTGTGAGTGTCTCGTCATCCCCTTCCGCTGAATCATCCCCAGAGTAAGGGACTAGCTCTATACTGAGGTTCTCCGCTTGGGCACTGGGCAACATGAATTCCACAATATTCTCCAAGATCTTTTTCAGTGATAAAGGTTTGAACCGGTCGACGATTTGCCCCCGGTTCATCCGGGCTAAATCCAGCCAATCATTGATCAATTCCATAAGCTTTTCCAACCGATCCCTCGCCTTGGAAAGCATCTCTTTTTGTTTAGGCCCAACCTCTCCCGCCATCCCGCCCAGGATCACCTCAAAATACTGCGCGATGGTTCCCAGTGGACTTCTGAGTTGGTGGGAAACCATCGTAATGAAATTTTCTTCCATGAGTTTTTTTTCTCTGCGAAGGGAGTCTGTTTCTAAAATGAGCCGCCTTCTCTCCAGACCTCTCTTTATGATAATGCGCAGTTGATCCGGAGAAAAAGGCTTCGGAAGAAAATCATAGGCGCCCTTTTTCATCGCCTCAACAGCAGATTCGACTGTGGCATAACCCGTGATAACGATAGAAATGATATTCGGATCAAACTCCTTAATTCTATCTAGGACTTCAAAACCGCTTTGTCCCGGCATTTTCAGATCGATGAGGACAAGATCCGGCTGCAACTCCTGAATTTTTGCAAATCCGGCAAGGCCATCTCCAGCAGTTTCTGCCCGGTAGCCTTCTTTTACGATAATTTGGCTACAAGAATCCCGCAAAGACTCTTCATCATCGATGACAAGAATGGTGTTTTTTTTATCTAGCGCAGTCATGGAGGATACACCGATACAGCATCCACCCTTCCTCGCTTCATTTTTTCAGTAGTTTTTCAACACGGGCAATCAGATCTTCAGGTTTTACTGGCTTGTCGATATAATCGTCGGGTCCAATGAGACCTTGCTCCTCACCTTGGAATTGGAACCTGGCGCCGGTCATTTCTTTCACGGCTGAGATAAAAATAACCGGTGTGTCCTTAACATCTTTAAATTCTTTGGCTGTCTTGATATCGTTGCACAGGGAGAATCCGTCAAACAGACTGTCCATCATGATATCGAGCAGAATAAGATCTGGTTTCTCGGCGAGAATTTTCTCTTTTCCTTGGGCAGGATTGGCAGCACTGATTACTCCATATTGAGCAGATTGCAGAATTGGCGTAATTGCATCCACAAAATCAGGATCATCATCAATAACCAATATTTTTGCTTTTTCCATTTTGTTTCTCCTTTATTTGATTAAGGCATTGTTGATTGCCATTTTCAATTCATCTTTTCCAAAAGACTTGATGAAGTAATAAAATACCTCTTGCTCCCGTACTTTTGCCTCGAGTCTTCTGGTGTTTTTTTTTGTCGTCATAATGACTTTTATGCTTGGATCGATTCCTTTCAAAATGGATATGGCTTCATAGCCTTTCATTTCAGGAAGGTCCACATCCATCACCAGACAATGGAAATATCCTTTTGATAACATTTTTATGGCATCAGGAATTCCTCTCCCGTTTTCCACATGATAATTCTCGCCTCTGAGAAAAGAGGTCATATTTTGCCTCTCTTTTCTATCCCGATCGATGATCAGGATTCTTTTTTTCTCATCTGCCATTTGCTGCATCCTGACAAATAATTTGCAAGGAATGTGCCAATACATTCGAACTTCCACAGAAAATCACAAATAATATAAACGGTTGAATACAAATAGATTATAAGACATCTCGAAGCAGCAATCTCATATTCCTACCAGAGAGTTCGCCAAAATAGGGAAATATTCCCCATCACTGTTACAGTTATTCCTATTTTTAAAATTCCTCTTCATCGCGTTTTCGTGCATTTTTATCTCAAAACTTTTTTTTCGTGGTTTTGTCCAAGGTAACGGGAAATATATGAGGAAGACCTACTGCTTTCCAATCAGAAGCCGGCCAAGGATTTTGTTCAAAGCGTCTTGAACAGGTTCGGAAAATTCCCGGCCCTCCATCAGAGATTCCGGCTGAACGCCGAGAATATAGGTATTTTTTATCTGCTCATTGCTCTTGAATGCTGTGGCGAAAGGAGCCAATTTGTGGCTCAGAGAGACTTGCCTGAGCATGCACTCAAATGGGATCAACGTGATCTTCCCTGGCTCATCTTGAATATCGATGGCATCCAGGAAAACAAGGGGATGTTCGACGGGATCTCCGATTGGCAGGCCTTTTCCCCTGAGCTCCGTTTCCAACCATACGTTTTCAACTCCCTTTTCTCTCAGTTTCTTGGCAATATGGACCCCCATAGCATCATCCGAACGATTTGGATTCCCCACTCCCACAAAAAATGGCGACCCTTGGGATTTGATGTCTTCAAGTTTTCCTTCCCAACTATCATGCGGCGCATTTTCAACTCGCGCGAGGTGAGCAGAACAGCTGATACAGGGATCAAAAGCACGGACCACTATTTCCATCCTATCCCTGATTTTTTCCTCCTGCCCTTCATCCAGGAGTTTTTGGGCAGCGATATGACAGTACCTTTCGATATCTTCCGCATTTTGGGCTGTAGGTGTGACGATATCCACATGACCAACCAATCCATCCATGATTTCGTGGTGATGTATGAGAAGGCCGCGCGGGGCTTCCACCAATCCTGTGCCTTTACCCTCAGTTGCAGCGTACTTGACTATGGGAGGATCTTCGGGGATTTTCAGCATCGAATCGATCAGTTGAGGAATCCTTTCGAAACAATAAAGGATTTCCAGCGCTTGAGCCGCATTATGAAAAAGAGGATTCCTCTTCCAATGCTCATTGAAATATTTTTTATAGGATTTCCCCGCCTCCCCTTCCAGCCGTTCTCCAAGATTATTCACCCGGGCCAAAGCACCCACTGAATAGGGTTTTCCTTTATAACGGCTCCGCTTGGCATAAGAATGGGAGACAACAAATTCGTTTGTCAATTTTTTGTAGTCATCCCGGAAAATTTTTTCTCCCGATGAAAGAAGAATTTCATCCCCCCAAAAGCCGTATAAATCATTGCTCGGTTCACAGCAGGCATAAAGTGTCTCCTCCTCTGGACTATCAGGATAGCCGAGTTCACAAAAGAGACTCACTGTTTTCCAGACAAAAGGCATAAACTGGATAGCCCGATTTTTGATCCAGTCGAGCTCCTTTTTTGTGGGAAACTTACCAAAGCCACCAATGACCGGATTTTCGCCATGAATATATCGCCCGCTCAGAACCTGCATGATGTGATTTCCGAATTCCTTCATCTCCAGCGCTATTTTGACCTCGAACGCAAACTGGGAGGCCATGGCTATGGCATTGGGGAATCCTACATAATCCGGCAACGCCAGATAATAGACATGGAGCGAATGACTTTCTATCATCTCCCCCATATGCATAAGTTCTCTCGCAAGAACAACTTTTTCGGGAACTCTGATCGACAGGGCATTTTCCATAGCTCGGATGACGGCGTTCTTGTGGGATATGGAACAGATGGCACAGATCCTCGGGGACATACTCACATCTTCTTCCGGAGTTCTTCCCACCGTCAATCTTTCGATGAGTCGAGGCCCTTCGAAAATATTGAATTTCACGTCTGTCACGACTTTGCCATCTATGGTGGCAGTCACACCTCCGTTTCCTTCTACACGCGCAAGATGTTCTATGGTTATAGTTTTCATCTTTTCTCCTTTCCTAATTTCTTAAAGAACTCCGCGAGTTTTGTACCCGAGTAGTTGGCCATCTTCCTCTTGATTTCTTTAGCATCATAGCCCTTTTCTTCCAGGAGATAGAATTCTGCTGTGCGGTTGGCCACATCCAATGGTCCCCAGCATCCCACACAGGGAAGGTTATGGTTAATGCAGATAGAACCGCATCCATCTGCTGTAACGGGGCCTAAACATAAAATTCCCTTTTTCAGAAGACAGTCGTTCTCGTGGTGTTTGCAGGTGACACACACAGGATTTTGGGATTTTTCGGGAGGATTACCCTTTAACAGCCTTGTCAAAAAATTCAAAAACTGATCTTTTCCGATAGGACAGCCCGGAAGATAGAAGTCCACACCGATATACGCATCGATAGGCTTGGATTGAACAGGTATGGTATGGGTCATATCGATGTCGCCGTAGACTTTCTTGTAATTTTTTTCCCATTCTTTTGTATTAGCAAAGCAAGCCTGAATGCCTCCCACTGCAGCGCAGAGACCGATGGCCACGACCAGCTTTGCTCTTTTTCTGATGTCCTCAAGCTCTTCGATCTCTTTTTCGGTTGTGACCGACCCTTCGATTAGAGCGACATCCAGTTCTCCATCGATGTTGTCGCTTTTTGCCATAAGAAAGGATTGAATGTCCGCTGCATTAAAAATATCTATGAGTTCTTTTTCGCAATCCAGGATCATGAGAGCATCTCCGGCACAGCCGGTAAGTTCATACACTCCGATTTTCACTTTATCATTGCTCATCTCATCCCCCTCAAATCAATTCTCTCATATGAATAACATCCCAATAGGTGAAGACTGGACCGTCGAGGCATGTATAAATATAATCTATAGCACAATGTCCGCATTTTCCCACTCCGCACTTCATCCTTCTCTCAAGGGTCATCAATATCTGGTCCTTGGGAATATCCAGCTTGACCAGTTCTTTGAGCACGAACTTGTACATTATGGGAGGACCACAGACCATTGAGTAGGTGTTTTTAGGATCGATACCTTTGATCATTGGAAACAGCGTGGTGACCACTCCGACGTTATCGTTCCATTTTCCTGTGTCATCCTCATCGACAGCCAGGTAGCATTCCAAATCGTCTCGCTTTTTCAGATCGAAGAACTCTTCCCGAAAGATCATTTCCGCTGGCCTCTTAGCCCCATGGAGCAAAATGACTCTTCCAAATTGATCTCTGTTGTCGAGGCAGTAAAGAAGAACGGAACGAAGAGGAGCAGCCCCTAAGCCACCCATAACAATGAGAATATCCTTGCCTTTCATCTTTTCCACAGGAAATCCATTCCCGTACGGACCACGGAGGCCAACCAGATCGTTCTCTTTCAATCTGAATAAGGCATTGGTGACAGTCCCCACATGTCTGATGCAGAATTCGAGAAGACCTGGACGCGATGGTGTGGAGGAAATCGAAAAGGGGGCCTCTCCTGCCCCTAGAATAGAAACCATGGCAAACTGTCCTGCACGATACCTGAAGGAGAGAGCCTTATCCATGTCTGCTATGCGAACCTGAAAAAACCTGACATCATCTGTGAGGGGATACAACCGGACAATTCTTCCAGGTTCTGGAAGAAAGGGATTTGTTTGATTTAACTCTTTTTTATCCATATTCATTTTCTCACCTCTTGGTAGAATCGATTCCAGAAGGAATCCACCTTTTCTCCATCGAGAGCCTTGGCTACTGTTTTCACATTGATATCAACGGGGCAGGTGACGATACAGCGGCCACAACCTACACAGGCCGGCTTTCCATATTTGGAGATGAAGGCCTGGAGTTTATGGGTATACCAGAGCTTCAACCTGTTCGCTCTGTTCTCACGAAAGTTTTCACCTCCGGCCACTTCAGAATAATTCTCCAGGGTGCATGCATCCCAACATCGTCGAATCTCCGAAAAATCTTCTCCTAAGGCAGGCTTATCCAACACATTGTAACAGTTGCATGTAGGGCAGACATTGGAGCAGGAACCACAAGCCAAGCAAGCATTCCCTAGCTTTTCCCATAAGGAATCATTGTATTTCAGCTCCATGAGGTCGGGCATGGCACTGAAATCGATCTTAGTCTGGAAAGCCTGGTCCCTTTCTTCACGCCACTGGATAAAGCTCTGGATATCTTTGGGAGTGATGGTCTCATCGAATAACTGGGATCTAAGCCGGATGAGGTCATCGCCTCGACTGGAACCGATCCAGACGATATAGAAGTCCTCGAGAGCGGTGAAAAAAAGATCATACCCTTCTTCCACAACATGGGTATTCGTGGACATGCACAGACAGTTTTCATCAGGCCAGCAGGAATGACCGAGGATTAAAACATTTTCCCGCGCTTTCGAATAGTAAGGATCATCATAGACATAACTGTAAAATCGGTCCATTATCAATAATCCATGAATGTCACACGTGTGAACGCCGAAGAGAATTTTTTTGGACACATGGGAGAAATCTTCCTCATAACCTTCTTTTTTCGCCTTGAATATGTTGATTGACGGAGGCAGCAGGATTTTTCTTGGAGGGAGAATTGTGCGTGTGTAATTAAGGTCAATCTGAGAAAAATCTTCGACTTCCTCGAATATGTGTTTGTCGCCGTTTTTTTTAACGGGGGCCCATAAATCGGTGTTTTCAGAGATTGCATCCAAAAAAGGAAACAACTTTTCCTTCTGAAGCTTGACTATTCTCATTTTTTCATCCCCTTCGTTTTATTGGATTGTTCCGCCCTTCGGGCAAGACATATAATTTGCATAAGCAAAATCTTCACCTCGTGAAAAAAGTATGCAAATTACATGCCTCCTCAAATTTACGATAAAAATGAAAGACTTTGGGGAGGTTTAAGGGAAAAGGGGATGAAAACAGACAGAAGTTAAAAAGGTCCTCGGGAATTATTCCTCACTGGCTATCCTATTTTGACATAGCTTATTCGATCGAGAAAGCACTTGAGTAGCTTAAATCCTCAATGTATGTCGTATTTCTTGATCTTGGCGAGAAGTGTTTTGCGGTCAATTCCCAAGATGCCGGCTGTTTGGCTTTTATTCCAGTGGTGGGCTTGCAACACAGCCTTGATGTACTCCTTTTCGATATCTTCAAGGCTTTTGTCCTTTCCAATCATCAACGTTAAAATAGAGGATGCAGAACTGATCCCATGATACAAAAGATCCTCGGATTTGATTTCATCGGCTTTGGACAACACCACCGCCCTTTCGATCGTATTTTCCAATTCTCTAATATTCCCGGGCCAGTCATATTCCAACAAGGCCTTTAATATATCTCGATTTATGCTACTTATCTGCTTTTTCATTCTTTTATTATATTTAGCAAGAAAATGCTCGACGAGCATAGGTATATCTTCCTTTCTCTGCCTGAGGGGCGGGAGATGGATAGGAACAACGCTTAAACGGTAAAAGAGGTCTTCCCTGAATTTCCCCTCCTTTACAGCACAAGATAAGTTCTCGTTCGTCGCCGCGATGATTCTCACATCGACTTTGATCGGTTTTGAACTCCCGACCCGAGTCACTTCCCTTTCTTGAATAGCCCGCAGAAGCTTGGCTTGGATGTTGAGGCTGATGTTGCTGATTTCATCCAAGAATACCGTCCCGCCGTTTGCAACTTCGAACCGCCCGTGTTTGGTTTCATGGGCTCCTGTAAAAGATCCCTTTACATGTCCAAAAAGTTCGCTTTCAAAAAGTGTTTCCACAAGAGCACCACAGTCTACGACAACAAAAGGTCCGCTTTTTCTTGGGCTGTGATTATGAATTTCTCTGGCAAGCATCTCCTTGCCCGTACCACTCTCTCCTGTGAGGAGCACCGTGCTATCGGATGCGCTCACCTGTTTGACCAAGTCCAAGACTTTTTCCATTACCTTGCTATCGCCCACGACCATGTCAAATTCGATCTTGGATTCCAGCTCTCCCCGAAGGTAAATATTCTCGAGCAAAAGATTTCTATTTCCCAAGGCTTTTTTTGTAATGATCCGCAATTCCTGGGGACTGAACGGTTTGGACATGTAATGGAAAGCCCCCTCTCTCATGGCTTCGACTGCAGATTCGATGGAACCGAATCCTGTGATTACAACGATAGGCGTTTCCGGACTTTTCTCCTTTATTCTCCTCACAACTTCCATTCCATCCATGCCTGGCATTTTTAAATCACACAACACGATATGGAAAAATTCTTTATGGAAAAGCTGGAGTCCTTCTGTCCCATTCTTAGCCATTTTAACCGTGAACCCTTCTTTGTTAAGCACTTGACGGCAAGAGTCCAAGATCGCTTCGTCATCATCGATGATCAAAATGTTTGCTTGTTTATTCATTTGCATTGTCTTTTCTTACAGGAAGTTTAATCGTGAATGTTGATCCTTTTTCGACCTCACTTTCCACCTCGATGGTCCCGCCATGCTTTTGGATGATACTGTAACATATGGCAAGGCCCAATCCTGTTCCCATCCCGACCTCTTTTGTGGTGAAAAAAGGTTCAAAAAGTCTCGATTTATCCTCTTTCTTTATTCCATGTCCTGTGTCTTTGATTGAAATATTGATGAATTTTTTGCCATCACCCATACAAGTTTTCAGAAAAAGAATCCCTCTTTTGCTCATAGCATCTGCGGCATTCAGGATAATGTTGATGAAGACCTGCTGGAGTTGGGATCTATCTGCCACAACAGGGGGGAGATCGCTTGAATATTGTTTTTTCACGGTAATGTTTTGAAAAACAGCCTGAGACTCCAAAAGGGATATGACATCATTGAGGGTTGTGTTGATATCGATCCGAATCGCCTCGGGCTCTTTCGGATGAGCAAACTGGAGAAGGCCCTTCACAATATCTTTGCAGCGTGTAGTCTCCTTGACGATCTTCGCAAGATTATCGTAACGCGGGTCCTCTTTTTTCATATCTTCGAGAAGCAGATGGCTATAAATCAGAATTCCTCCCAAAGGATTGTTGATCTCATGAGCGACGCCGGCAGCCAATTTTCCCAGTGAAGCCAGCTTCTCCTGCTGGATAAGATGGGCCTGCATCTCTCTGATTTCATTCGTCCGCTCTTCTACTTTTTTTTCCAGCGTTTTTCCCCAATCGATGAGTGCTTTGTTCGCTTTACGAAGCTCATCAGTCATCAGATCAAAAGATTTGGCCAGGGCCCCGATCTCATCCTTCGATTTGACATGGAGCTTGTGCGAAAGATCTCCTTTTGAAATTTTTTGGGTGGCCAGAACCATTTTCTGCAGAGGTTTTATAATCCGAGTTGTAGAAAAAACGAGGATAATGAAGAGCAGAAAGACACATAGTATTGCGATGACAGCAAACGCAATTATGACCCTATTGGTGGTATCGATATAAGGCCTTTCCAACATCCCCACATAAAGGATCCCAATGATCCTTCCGTTTATGTTTTTTATTGGTTCATAGGCAGTGATATACCAATCATTGACCACAAAGGCCCTGTCGATCCATGCTTCTCCCCTTTCCAGAACAGCCTCATTCACTTCCTTGGACACCCGCGTTCCGATGGCTCTCTGTCCGTTCTCATATTTCACATTTGTGGATATCCGCAAATCATGCTGAAAAATCGTTGCTGTCCCTATCTCCCTCCCTTCATATTTCATATCCTTGTAGACAAGCTCTTTTACTTTATCGACAATTGTGTAGTCCCTGTTGATAAGAATTCCTCCATACAGCACCCCGAGTAGATTTCCGTTGTCGTCATCGATTGAAGAAGCCGCCTTCAACATCATGCCATTGACCTCTTTGGCTTCAGGTCTAGGCGATGTCTTCGGAGTGGGGACAAATTCCATATATGCTCGTTCTGCAAGTTCCTCCCCCTCCTTAAGAAGCTCCTGACGAGACACTATCTCTGGGAAAGCAAAATTGCCTCCCTCGAGAGTCTTTTTTATGATTTCATCATGAGATTGATCATCCCCTTTTATCTCAGGATTTCTTAATCTCATGATGACCTTTCCTGTGCTGTCTGTTAGGGTCAGAATATCCAATCCTCGTTGTGATCTCACTCGACTGAGATATTTGAGGAGAATATCATAATTTTCGTTTATGATAGCATCCTTGATACCCTCCCTTTCTGCTGTAAAACTGATGATATCACCGATGTGGTTGAGCCTATCATTAAAAACCATCCAGGCAGAAGAAAGATCGTACCTCACTTTTTCCTGTGCCTCATCGATGATGGTGTTTTTTACCAAACGGGATCCAAAGATCATTGTCAGAATCGCTCCCAAAACAATGACCCCAAGAAAACTAAGGATTAGTTTGGTTCTTAAAGATAGAGGAAGAATTTTCATGCTACTTATTTAGGAGGGTTTTCCTTTAGAAACAAATATACTAAAAATGGGTAATGAGATAAAGGAAAAATCTTGGATTAAAATGCTATTTTAAAGACGGTGCCGCCGTCGCTTTGTATTTCATAAGATCCGTCTATCTGATTCACCAAATCATTCACAAGCTGTAATCCCAGCGTTTTGGTATTTCCTATATCCACATCATCGGGAATTCCGATGCCGTTATCTTTAACCACGATGGTGTACCTATCCAGTTTATTATCCAACTTGACATGAATTTTCCCTGACTCGCCATCAGGGAAGGCATGTTTGAAAGCATTGGAGACAAGCTCGTTGATGATCAATCCACACGGAATGGCCTTATCGATATCCAGATAAAACTCACCCACGTCCAGCTCCAATTGGATCTTTTTTGCATTCCTGCTGAACATGGTAAAAAGATGATTGGTGATCCTTTTGATGTATTCTGAAAAATTGATCCTATCCAAACTTTCAGAAAGATAAAGCACCTCATGGATGAGAGCCATGGACTTGATCCTGTTCTGAGCGATCTCGAATGTATCTTTCAGCGTCTGGCTCTTGATAGACCTGGATTGCAATCTGAGCAAACTGGAAACGATCTGAAGATTGTTTTTCACCCGATGGTGGATCTCCCGCATCATCGATTCTTTTTCTCTCAGGGAAGCTTTGATTTTAGCTTCAGTACGTTTTTGATCTGTGATATCCGACATCACTCCCTGAACTCCTAAAAACTTATCATTCAAAAAGATAGGCCGACCGGACGATCGGATCCATTTGATGTCGCCGGATTTGGTTACAATTCGACATTCGCTCGGTTCAGGTACTTCCGTTATATTCTTTTTGAAATGATCTAGGATAAAATCCACATCATCTTTAAAGATGAACTCGGCGAAATGCCTGCCTATGACCTCCGAAGTATTGTAACCGCTGAGCGTTTTGGCAACCGGACTTATATAGGTGATGATGCCATTTTCATCCGTGGCGTACAAAACCTCGTTCGAGTTTTCCACCAGGTGGCGGTATTTTTCCTCTGACTTTTTCAAAGCCTCCTCTGCCTGCTTGCGCTCGGTAATGTCCGTGACGATTCCGAGGATGGCTTTTTCGCCCCCAAAACTGATAAGCTTTGTCGTGTCGATGACATCGATCCTTTTCCCTGTTTTTGTTAAAAGGGAATACTCATAGGGCGGCACATCCTCTCCCTTTGTATGCTTTTGAAAGCTTTCCTTGATGATACTGATAGAGTCAGGTTCGATCAGGGAAAAAAAATCGAAATCAGGAGAGTAAAATTCCTCCCTTCCGTAGCCCATGACCTCTTCACATTTCTGATTAGCATACACCAGACGGCCCTTTTTGTTGATGAAGATCATATTCGGTGATTTTTCAGCCAGCATCCGGAATTTCTCTTCGCTCTCTTTTAGGGCTTCCTCTGCACGTTTGCGTTCTGTGATATCTCTAGCAATTCCAAGGACCAGAGTTTGATCCTTGATTTTCACAGGGTGTGTGCTGATGCCCACCATGGCTGTGGTACCGTCTTTCCGGTAGATCCTAAACTCATCGGGTCCTGTTGAAATTCCCTTGCTATTTTTCATCAAGAGTTTAGCTGCTTTAGGAATCTGTGATGGGGGTAAAAGTCTCAATTTCAAGAAGCTTTTTCCTATAAGCTCATCCCTCTTAAATCCTGTCAACACTTCTGCCATCTTGTTCCCATCGACAAATTTCCCCTTTAAATCGCTCAAGTAATAAGCATCGGGAGCAGATTGGAACAGGATCTTGAACCGTTCTTCACTCTCTCGGAGGGCTTCCTCTGTTTGCTTGCGCTCGGTGACATCGCGGGCAAAAACGGAGACACCCGTTATCTGTTTGTCATGCCGAATCGGATTGAAAGATATCTCCGTGCTAATGATTCTGTCTCCAACTTCAAATTCATCTTCCACAGTGAAATTTTCACCCTTTAAGGCTCGTTCATAGCGGCTGATCCAGATTTTGCTCATCTCAGCGGGCACAAATTCGGTGATTTTCATTCCTTCTTCGAGATTTAAGCCGAAAGCTGTGGAGAATTCTCTCTTGAAGTGTGAATTGATGGTGAGGATCCGATAGCCCCTATCCACCGACCAGATGGAATTTTTTGCGTTTTCGATAAGGGCGTGGAGATTAGCTTGGCTATACTGATATGCCTCATTTTCTGCCTCACACTTCTTCTTGAAGTTCTCCAACTCCTCGATTTTCAGTGCCAGTTCTTTGATCTTTTTCGTGAGCTGCTCAGTATTTTTGTTCTCGTTTTTCATCTTGCTTTTTATCTCAGATTCTTTGGGTGCCGCATCTTTCATCATGAGGCAACTCCCAGACAGAGATAGAGCCTGTTCTTATACATCAGTAATGTAGAAGCACAGCATAATTTTGACAATCCCCCCTAGGGATGATTTTGAAGATGATTTTTATTCAGATTTTTCTCGTCTCTGAAGATGATTTGCCGACAGGTAGGCTA
>Ga0307445_10000030_pt1 | contig 56563 bp, 45 predicted proteins | sample SalMarSW160330MG_FD_202147 | JGI IMG/M metagenome (GOLD analysis project Ga0307445, IMG submission 202147) | Salt marsh sediment microbial communities from the Plum Island Ecosystem LTER, Massachusetts, United States - SW1603-30 | ecosystem: Environmental > Aquatic > Marine > Intertidal zone >... | reverse complement strand
AAGCTTCAGTTTCTGATGAAATATTAGTAGTTCCTACAAGAGCGCTCAGACCAGAAGATAAAGATTATGCTGTCGCATTTGCAGTGCCCGGTGATTATGAAGGTGTAAAACAAGTCGTTACTATTCATAATCTGAGAGAAAGAGAACATTTCAAGAGAGGATTCATGCCAGGAGCTACAGATTCTTATATAATATTTGACAATGTTTTTATTCCATGGGAAAGAGTATTTTTATGTGGGGAATATCAACATGCGGGTGCTCTTGCGTTATTATTTGCATTATTTCATCGACATAGTTATTCAGGATGTAAACCAGCAATAGGGGATTTAGTAGTAGGAACGGCAGCTTTAGCTGCTGAATACAATAACATTGCTAATGCTTCCCATGTAAGAGAGAAATTGGCAGAACTTATCATGGTTACGGAATTAGGTTACGCCGCAGGATATACTGCATCTGATCTCGGCAAACCAGAAGTATATATGCCTGGTTATGGATTGATTCCTTATGGCCCAGGAAGCTATATACCGAATTCTATTTACTGCAACGTTGGAAGATGCTTGACTGGAGAAAATGTTTATAGAGAAGCGGAAATAATATGTGATATCTCGGGTGGTATTCCAGCTACTTTCCCTCATGAAAAAGATTTTATTAATCCAGAACTTAAAGACTATCTGTATAAATACATCACTAGGAATCCAAAGATCGCACCTGAAAATGCTGCACAATTCTGGCGATATGTTGGAGACGTTCTATGTTCTGCAACGGGAGGTATCTCTCAGGTAGGAGGTTATCATGGTGGGGGTTCCCCCGTAATGGAACAAATTGCTATCACGACACAATATGACATTGAATCCAAAAAGAAATTAGTAAAGAATATTGCTGGAATTAATGACAAGCTAAATAATAAGTGAATAAAGGGACCAAAAATCAGAACAAAAAATCATAAATTAATTTTTAATCTCAAACTATTTATTAAAATAAAATGATTGAAATTGATTTGGAATCTTTCCTAAAATTTATCGAATCAACATCTACTAATAGATTTTAAGTACAATAACTAATTCAGAATTCTTAAATTAAAAAAGAAATAAAATTTTGGGATTATTTTTTGATTTGAGATTTGATATACGACACGATATCTGAAGTCATTGATCCAGGACCAAATACATTACCTACTCCCATCTCTTTCAACTTACCAAAGTCTTGGGCGGGAATCACTCCACCGACTACAATCAAGAAATTCTCAACAACTCCTTTCTCTTTTAATATATCAATCAGTTGTTGAGTGTAAGCAAAATGGGCACCTGAATGTATACTTAAGCCAATAACATCCACATCTTCTTGAATTGCGGCTTCTGCAATTTGGTGAACATTTTGAAACCCTCCAAATATGAGTTCCATTCCAGCATCTCTTAAAGCACGTGAAACAACAATACCTCCTCTCCAGTGACCATCAATTCCAGGCTTACTCATTAATACTCTAATCTTATTTTCTGACATTTAGTCTTCCTCCTATTCTCTCTTATTAAATTGCTAATGGAGGTTCCCAGATACCATAAATCTCACGATAAATATCACAGATCTCTTGAATAGTTGCACCCTCCCTAGTTGCTTCTATGATTATGGGCATTACATTTGCTTCTTTTTCACAAACTTTCCGTAATTCATCTAATATTCTCTCTAATTTTGCATTATCTCTACGCTCTTTTAGCTTTTTAATTCTGTCTAATTCAATTTGAATGCTTTCCGGATTGGTTCTAAAGACATCTGTTACTGTATCATACGATACCGGATATTTATTTACTCCAATCATTATTTCTTCTCCATTTTCAATTTTAGTCCTTCTCTTATGGAATGCGTCACGCATTTCTTTGTACAACCAACCCGATGAAAGTGCTTTATCAATGGACCCAATTTTTTCAATTTTAGACATGTAGTTCCATACTTTTTCTTCAATTTCGTCAGTTAACCATTCTACATAATAGGACCCCGCTAATGGATCAATCGTGTTTGCGATTCTTGTTTCATCTGCAATCACTTGTTGGGTTCTTAGTGCAACAAGAGCAGCAGCTTCACTAGGTAAACAAATGGCCTCATCATATGAATTAGTATGTAAAGATTGACATCCCCCTATATTTGCCTCCAGACCTTGAATTGCTGTACGTACGATATTTATCATTGGTAATTGCGCTGTCAAGGAACTTCCAGCAGTTTGCACGTGAAATCTGAATTGGAGAGATTTTGCATCTTGAGCGTTATATCGATCCTTCATTATAGTTGCCCAAATTCTCCTCGCGGCCCGATATTTAGCAATTTCTTCAAAGAAATCCTTATGAGCTGCAAGGTGAAATGCTAATCGATCAACAAAATCATCAATCTTCCATCCTCGAGCAATTATATTATCAATATGAGAAATAGCACTGGCAAACACAAAACCCAATTCTTGAACAGCATCTATTCCACCCTCCCGGTAATTATAACCTGTGAAGTTGATTGGATGCCATTGAGGCACATTTTTCATAGGAACAGTCCATTCAATTAAATCACATGCTAAACGCAATAAGTGGTTTGGTGGACAATTCTTATAAGGAATATACCCTACTGTCATCGTAAGAATATCGTTTTGTGTTGTTCCTATCAACTTCGATATGTCATAGCCTCGCATTTTGGCCATGTTAAAATACATTGCACAAACAGGCGCACTGGTAAAGGGTTCGACTACTAAAGCTACACTTACCTTATCAATTGGAATATCCTCCGTGAGCGCAAATAACGAATCAATGCAATATAGAGGTACTCCGCTAGTCCCTACTTCAGGAGCACCATCACGATTAGTTGGATCAATGCCATTAAATGTCAAAGCATCCACTGCTGCACTAAACCCAGTTTCACCATTTTCGTAAAGATATTTCCATCTTTTATTAGTTTCTTCAGGAGTTCCATGACCCGAAAATAAACGCATTGTCCATAATCTCCCTCTGTACATGTTTGGATAAACTCCTCGAGTATATGGAGGTTGTCCTGGAAAGTTCACCTTTTCAAAGTAATCTCCTTTCACATCAAGTGGAGTGTATAATTTCTTTACGGGTATACCAGAATCTGTCTCAAATTTTACTTCCCGTTCTTTAACATTTTTGTTTAGTTGTTCCCAGTCTTCTTTTTCCTTTTTTACTTTCTCTAAAAAGTTTTTGTCATACAATTGAGAATCACATTGGTTATATTATATTACTAAATAGTAGTAGTTCAAAATTAATTAGAATTATGAAAATAGATTTTTATTTATTTCAGATCAAAAAATATAAAAAATAGAAAATTAGGATTTATGGAATATTTTTTCTATTCTTTTGGGCAAGAGAAACCCAATGAAGAAAAGAATTGCACTCAAAATTGTAATTAATCGTGTAAATATTAGAGTTATGGCATTGAGAGGTATAACCGCATCGAAAAATCCTCCAATCGTAAAAAATACAAATGCTGTCAATAGAAACTTCCCTTTAAGTTGTATTTTTTTATCTTCTGATTTAATCGATCTCCTACTAAAGATGATTCCAGTTATTATTGTTAATAGAATCGCATAGAGTTGGAAGATCATTGGAATAAAGCCAGGTTGAGAATAGAATTTCTCCCGAATTGTACCTAGTTCTGAAGGTGCAATGAATAAAAAGATGACAAAGAAGATCTCAAAACTCACCGATATAATTACATTAATTAAAATAAAAAATTTCTTGTCTGAAATTGATGAAATAAGCACGGAATAGCCAAAAATCCAACATATAACTGCGAAGGGGATAAAAGCATTTCCCAAAAGCAAATATATTGATAATGGAAGAGGATTCTCTGTAATAAGTATTGTAAAAAATGAAAATCCAGATCCCCACCACGCTGAACTAATTAGAATCCATGCAAAACCCACCAATAAGAATATTTTATTTTTGGTTGATAAATATTTCAAAGCAATTCTTAAACCTACAATTAAAAAAGTAACTACAAGAATTAATGTAAAAATTCCGTGAATTAACTCCAATTCTGTCAGTTGTAATAACATATTTATAGCCTTTATTAGGAATTTTTAAAGTAGATCAAATATGATTTAGAGATGTAAATCTTTTTATTTAAATCCAATACAATGTCTGATATTTAGATCTAAGTCGATTAATTAAATTTCATTTTGTAATAATAATTTTTATGAAAACAATTTTTTTTTAAGTCAAAATACATCATAATAAGTAGTCTGTTTAAATGTAAAAATATACAATTTAAGGTAGAAAAAAACAATTTAAACATTTGAAGATATTATACTATAACTTTTTTAATTTTAGGACGTGAAAGTAAATGGAAAAAAAAAAAATATTAATTATTTCAGCAATAGTAAATATCATCATACTTGTAGCCGTTTTAATAAACATCATTATAGTTATCCCTTTAACAGCAGAAAATGCTTGGATATATGGATTATATATAGTGATAGCGGGACTTGTTGCTTATTTAACAGGATTGTTTCTTGTAGAGGGTTATCGTTTGGAAATAATTGGAACTGTTATTATATTAGTTGGTGAACTTTTCATAATAACATATTTTGCATTAATCTTTAAAACTTTCTGGGTAAGTGTATTTGTTATATTTCCTACAGTTACATTTTCAGTTTTATTAATCATAGCTTATTATTATAGCAAGGAAATTTTACCTAATCAAAATGGATATAACTTAGCATTGATGCTAACTTCGGGTTCTTTATTCTTTTTAATGATTGAAGCTGCTTTTAGAGTTCCCGATTTTTTTCAAGAAGCAAATGTCCCAATATGGGCATACATTTTGATAGCAGCTGGATTATTACTATATGCATTTACAACGTGGAAAATTTTAGAAAGACCAAGTTATATCATGGCTTTAACTGGAGCTTTTATTATCAATATTGGAATACTTATGATAGAATTATTTTACCGTCTTCATGATATTACAGGGCTTTTCATGTTAATATTTGTCCCACCTGCTGCTATTTTCTTATTACTTATCTATATAAATTATAAAATATCTCCATATGATTAATTTAACTCAATAAAACTATTTTCTCTCTCTTTTTTATTCTTTTGAGTATTAGTATTATCTAATCTTACTTAAACTTAAACTCTAATTGAATTAAATTTGATGTTTTTTCTTCCCTTAATGTTATAAATTCTAACTTAAAATATTCGGATAGCAGATTTTTATATAATGCTGAGAAATAATTTGAAAAGAGTTCATCTAAATCATGTAAACCCTTAAAGATAAAAATCTTGTCTCGAATCTGAATATCGATTGTATTAAACCATTTTAATCCATTTTTTCCATATAGATCAATTGAAAAGGCAGCATAAGTCTTCAATGAATCTTCATCTTTTGGTTTTGTTATCGAGAATTTCATTAAATCAGAATACAAGGAAGACACCTCATTAGCTAGAATATTTAAATCTTCATTATTCACTTTAGATAATATTTTGGAAAATGCGATTTTAGATATCATGATCAGGTTGTTATTTTGATTTAATAATTCTAGATTAAGCCATTGTTCAATGGCATTTTTCGCAACCAATCCACGAGTTTTATTGTTTTGCTTTGCAATAAGATCCAATTTATCGAGGACTCCATCTGAAAGTCTAAAACCAAGAAAATTTTCTTTTTTTTTTTTAGGTTTTGTCGCCATTTTAAGTTTTTCTCTCTTTTTTCTTATATAAATAAAAAATGTTTTTATATGCATATAAAGTTGTTGTTTGTGTTTTTTGTTTTCAGATGATAACATATAAATATGATGTCATCATTATTTTAAATTATCCATTGTAGAGGAAAAATAGTCAAAAATTATAGATCGTAATATCAAATTAACAAAGTAAAACAAATTACAAGAGTTGATTAATATGGAAGAAATTAAAAATATTGAAAAAATAGCTGAAGAAAATTCTAATATCGCAGCAAGTGAAAAAGAATCTGCTGATGAAATGAAAACTTTATCGAAACAGACTGTAAAAAGGGCCAAAGCTAGAGAAATGTTAGTTAAAGCTGAAATTGAGTTAGCGATTACTCGAGAGAGATTAGCTACCAAGGGTATGAAATTGGTTGAAAAAAAAGAAAAAACAAAAATACTTTTGAAATTTAGTGATGATATCATAAAATCGGAGAGACATCAAGCAATTTACAATAAAAATGTAGCTGAAATTCAAAAAGAAATAGCTGAAATTCAGAGAAAGATTGCACATACTGAAACTGAAATTGCTGAGATGTGGGTAAAAGTTGCAAATAGAAAACTCAATGATTCTAAAGAAAGAAGTATTCTAGCGAAAAAACAAATAACTTATGTAAAGTTATCAAGTACTAATGCACCTAGTGAGAAGGTTTCTAAGGCTGAGGAAGCATATCTTAGAATTCAGAAAGGATTACTTAAATTGGAAAAGAACGCGCTAGAACTTAACAAAAACATATCTACAAAACAGAATCAATTAGCTGATCTTAAGAAGGAACTCTCCGAAAAATTATCACAAAGAGAAAAAATCAGACCTCCATCAAATAGTTCGTAAAAATTAATTAAAAAATAAATCTAAAGAATAATTTCTTTTCACTTTATTTAATATCTTTTTTGTGAATTTGCCAATTTATATAGAATAATTTTCTTTTTGTAATAAAATTAAAATTATGTTAAGCACTCAAGATTATTAGTTATATTTTAAGAAAAAATAGGAGAAATGGATGGTTTCTATGGATTTTGGGTTAACAGAAAAGCAAAAAATGATAAGAAAGATCACCCGTGAATTCGCAGAGGAATATATTGTTCCCATTGCGGAAGAAAGTGATCGTATCTCCGAACTTGATCCAACTGTAATGAAAAAAATGAAAGAAATGAATTTTTTTGGTTCTTGTATACCTGAAGAATATGGAGGTGCTGGATTAGATGAAGATACAATTGCATTCGCGATTTGTACTGAAGAGATTGGGAGAATTGATGCATCATGGGCTATCACTACTGGCGTACATTGTAGTGTTTGCTTATATCCCATATTTCGCTTTGGAAATGAAGAACAAAAACAAAAGTTCTTAATACCACTAGCAAAAGGTGATAGGATTGGTGCATTTTGTTTAACAGAAGCAAATGCAGGTTCAGATGCAGGCGGCGTGCAATTAACAGCAGAAAAGGACGGAGATGAATATATTCTTAACGGAAGCAAAATTTTTGCCACTAATGGAGGGATAGCAAAAACTTTATTAGTTGTGGCTAAATCGGGAGAAACTAACGCACGAAAACAATTAACTGTATTTATTGTCGATACAGATACTCCAGGATATAGTGTTGGAGTAAAAGAAGATAAATTAGGTGTCCGAGCATCAAATACATCAGAACTAGTATTCCAAGATGTAAGAGTACCCGAAGAAAACATATTAGGAGGCTTAGGCAATGGATTCAGACTTGGACTTCAAATTTTGGATTATGGTAGGATTACTATCGCAGCTCAATGCTTAGGTTTGGCACAAGGTTGTTTAGAAGCTTCTGTTAAATATGCAAACGAAAGAGAACAATTTGGAACTAAAATTGGCAGTTTCCAAGGAATTCAATGGAAAATAGCGGATATGGCTACAGATGTGGAATCCGCTCGATTATTAACCTATAAGGCAGCATGGATGTGCGATCAAAAAATGGATTACGGATTAGCGGGATCAATGGCTAAATTAGTTGCTTCAGAAGCGGCAATGAAGGCAGCTCATCAAGCAGTTCAGATACATGGTGGTTATGGGTTGATGAAAGCTTATGCAGTCGAACGATTTTTTAGAGATGCCAAGATGGGTGAAATTTATGAAGGTACCTCTGAAATACAAAGAATGGTTATCGCAAACCACATGTTAAAAGGAAGGTAATATTTTTTTATTTCTATTTTTTCATTCTTTTCTAAATTTAAATATAAGTTGACATTATTTTCAATTTTTTTTATCATTTATTAAAATAAAAGGCAAAATTTGATAATATTTTATAGTAACCTTTGATATTTTGATCTAATTATCAAATTATTATTAAAGGGATACATGATTCATGAAAGTTTTTGTTTGCATAAAACAAGTACCGGGAGTATCCGAGGTAAAAATAGATCCTAAAACAAATACCTTGGTAAGGGAAGGAATTCCATCAATAATCAATCCTCATGATAAACATGCGGTTGAATTAGGTATTTCAATCAAAGAAAAATATGGTGGAGATGTTATTGCATTAAGCATGGGACCACCTCAAGCTGAAAAAGCACTTAGAGAAGTACTTTCTATGGGTGTAGATAAAGCTTATTTACTGACTGACAGAGCTTTTGCAGGAGCTGATACTCTTGCAACATCACATACATTAGCATTAGCAATTAAAAAATTACTTAAGGAAACAAACGTAGAAAATAAGTATATTGTTATTTGTGGAACACAAGCTGTAGATGGTGATACGGCTCAAGTAGGTCCTGAATTAGCTGAAGAATTAAAAATTCCTCAAATAACTTATGTTTTAAAATTCCAGCTGGAAAAGAATGATAAAGTGATAGTTGAACGGGCTTTTCAAGCTGAAGAAGTTGTAGAAATTGAAACAAAGCTTCCTGTATTAATATCTGTTGTAAAAGAAATTAATGATCCACGAATACCAGGAGTCCAAGGAATTGTAAATGCGTACCAAAAGAAAGAAGTTATATATTTAAATGCTGATGATATTGGCGCAGATAAATCTGATGTTGGATTGAACGGCTCAATGACAGAAGTATGGAAAATTTTCATTCCAAAAAAAAAAGTAGATCATATTGTATTAACGGGGACAATTGAAGAGATGGTAAGAGAATTATGTATCAATTTACATGATGATAAGGTGATATAAGAGGTGATCTCATGAGCATAATTATTGATAGTGAGCTGTGTACTGCTTGTGAATCTTGTGTTGCAGCTTGCCCTTACGGTGGAATCAAAATCATAGAAGGTTCTGCAGTAATTACACCTGATTGCAATTTATGCGGTGCATGTGTAGATGCTTGTCCTGTAGAGGCAATCACCTTAGAACGTGCGGTTTATGTTGATAAAGTGGATAAAAAACAGTTTAAAGGAGTCTGGGTAATAGCTGAACATTATGCGGGACAAATCCACAAGGTTGCTTATCAATTACTTGGAAAAGGGAGACAATTAGCGGATATTTTAAAAACTGATTTAACTTTGGTGATTCTCGGTACAAATTTTGATGATAGCTTATCAAGTTTTGGTGATTATGGAGCAGATCAAGTAATTTATGTAGCATCAAAAATATTGAAACATTACTATTCAGATATATATGTAAACATATTATCAGAATTAGTAACCGAAAGAAAACCAGAAGTAATTTTAATTGGAGCTACACCTACTGGACGAGACTTTGCTCCACGGTTAGCCAAGCGGTTGAATGTGGGGTTAACCGCAGATTGTACGGGATTAGAAATTGAAGAAGAAACTAGAAATTTGAGGCAAACAAGGCCAACATTTGGGGGAAATTTAATGGCAACTATTCGTACCCCCATAAGTAGACCACAAATGTCGACCGTTAGACCTGGAATTTTTAAAGCAAGTAAGGAAATTAAAAGAAAAATTAAGATTCTTAAAATCGAGAAAGATTTAAAGGAAACTGATTCAGTTACTAAACTATTAAAGGTAATTCAAAAGCAAAAGACTAAAATAGATCTTGAAGATGCGGAGATTATTGTATCAGGAGGAAGGGGAGTTGGATCTAAAGAAGGTTTTAAAATACTTAAAGAATTAGCTGATGCTTTAGGAGCAGAATTAGGGGGATCTCGAGTCACCGTTGAGCTCAATTGGATTGATCCAGACAGACAAGTCGGTCAAACTGGGAAGACTGTATCACCTAAATTGTATATTGCATGTGGGATTTCAGGAGCAGTTCAACATACGGTGGGTATGGAAAATTCTGAAATAATAGTAGCAATTAATAGGGATAAAGATGCCCCAATCTTTAGTATTGCGCATTATTGTATAGTTGGTGATTTACATCAAATTGTTCCTATTTTAACTAAAGAAATAAGAAAAATAAAATCAGAAGACTGAAAATTAATTAAGAAAAAAAATAAAAGATATAAGACAAGAGATAATTCTTTCTTTAGATTATACTTTATCTAATCGGCCACCATTAATTCCTATTATTTCTCCATTCATAAACCATGCATCATCACTGCATAGGAATAGGATTACCCGGGAAACATATTTAGCTTCACCAATCCCTAAGGGTATTCTTTCCGAGTAATACTTTCTCCATTTACCATCTTGTTTACTTAGTAATTCACCTAAAATTGGTGTTTCTATTAAAGTAGGCATAATTGCATGTGTTCTTATATTATATCGAATTAATTCTAAACCCGCTGTTTTTACCATGCCAATCATTCCTGCTTTTGCAGCTGAATAATTTAATTGACCAATATTTCCTTCAGCAGCTTGACTACTAATGGTTATTACTCGTCTATCTGGATTATCGGCGATCTTTTCTTTTGGATTTTCTTTACATATATCAATCCAACGTTTTGTGCACGCTTGGAGAGTTAGAAAAAATCCTTTAAGATGCGTATTAATTACATCATCCCATCTCTCTTCTTCTAATTTGTGGATCATTCCATCCTTAAGGATCCCTGCGGAATGTATTAAAAAATCTACAGCGCCTACTTTTTCAAAGGCAGTCTTCACAGCATCTTCTACATCAGAGGATTTTCGAACATCACAATCTATAAATAAAACGTCCCCTCCCGCATTCTTTATTTCTTTTTCTACTCTTTCTCCATTTTTCTTATCAAAATCAGCAATTACTACCTTTGCTCCTTCTTTAGCAAAATTTTTCGCAGTTTCTTCTCCCAACCCAGAAGCGCCTCCAGTAATAAAAGCCACTTTTCCGTTAAACCTTACCAAATTAATCGACCTCAATTCACAAATTTATTAATTATTAATATAATTAGATAATTTTTAAAATCCCTTCATTTGATAAAAATATTCTTACAAATCCTTACTTCATTATTTATTAGTAAAAAATTAGCAATAATTAACATAAATCACTTGATCTAGAATTATCTCATCTAATAAACCTTAATTCATTGACCATTCCCATAACAGAGAAAATGATTTAGAATTTTGGATAATTTTCTAATAATTCCTATGTGCTCCATTAAAAACATTCGTTAAAAATTATCAAATAATTATATGAATTAAAATTATCTAAATTATTATGAAATGAATAAAAAATAATTCAATAGTAATAAAAAGAAAAAAAAGTAATGGAATGTATTGCCAAAAAAATTGTGGAGGAATAATTATGGCTAAATACAAGCATTCCACTACAAGGCCGAAAAAACAAATTTTTCGTAACTAATTAATAGATTACCCAATATAAAAACGTTTGGGTCAATTTTATAAACGTTCTGTTTAATTATTCCATAAATTTTAGCGATAGAATATTGATTGAAATATGATCCCTATAGGATTTATTCTATAACTCTATTTGTACTTATAAAAGCTATGATAGCTCATAAATTTAATGAAAAGTAAATTTTTTTTCTCATATTTCATAAGACATATGTGAAATTCCATGATGAATAATATCCCATTTTTTTGCAGATCTTTTCATTTTTTAGTTAGACTGTATTTCCAAATCACAATTTATTAAGATTTTAATAAGCATCGATGATTATTTTAAAACCCATATAAGTCGGATATATAGAATATTTAGGCACTAAATAATAATTTCAAGAAATTTACAGTATTTTCTATCGAATCAGAGGAAGTGATACATTCTTTATATTATAATTCAACTAAGAATTACGAAAAATCAAAAAAATGAAAATTGGTTTATGGGATGTTGTTCCCATTATGATAACTAACGATTAAGTTAAATAAATTATGGAAATTAATAATAATAGAGATTCTTAGAAAAAGCTAAATTATTTTGAATGACGCATTATGGAGATTAAAAAATTTAATCTACTCAACGTAGGTGTAGGTGGACAAGGTGTTATAAGAGCAGTTCAGATTCTATCATACGCAGCGTTATTAAATGGATACAAAGTAAGAACAGCTGAAACTCATGGAATGGCTCAACGAGGAGGTTCTGTTGCATCTTACTTTCGATTTGGTTCTGAAGTAGAAGGACCATTAATTCCAAGAGGATTGACAGATGTAATAATGGCTTTTGAGGCGAGTGAAGCAGTAAGAAATTTTAATTATGCTGGACCAAATACATTCTTTTTTATTAATGAAGAACTTATCGTACCTCCAATGATTCACCAACTTGGAATGGATTATCCTACTATAGAAGAAATTCAAACATTTTTAAAAACAGTCTCACAAAATATTTATTTTGTTAATGCTAATGAACTAGCGAACCAAGCAGGTAATCTAAGAACAATGAATGTTGTAATGTTGGGGGTATTGAGTGGTTCAGGGCAAATACCTCTTAATAAAAATACATTATTGAGTGCGATGATGGAATTTGTCCCTAAGAAGGCTCAAGAAGATAATTTAGTAGCATTTAACCTTGGTATAGAAAAAGGAAAATCTTTAGGAGGTAAATAAATGAGTCGCCTTGATTTTACTGAAGATGAACCCGGAAAAAAGGTAATAATGTTGGGAAATGAAGCTCTTGCTAGAGGTATTTTAGAAGCAGGTGTAATAGTTGGAGCTGGTTATCCTGGAACACCTTCATCTGAAATTTTAAGCACCTTAGCTATCATGAAAAATTTTTATCCACATTTAAAATTAGAATGGAGTATCAATGAAAAAGTGGGTTTTGAAACCGCATATGGAGCCTCGATGTGCGATGTAAGAGCTGTTGCTTGTATGAAGCATGTTGGTGTTAATGTAGCATCTGATGCATTCATGACCGCTTGTTATGCTGGAGCAAGAGGAGGGATGGTTCTGATTTCAGCGGATGATCCAAACCTTTATAGCAGTCAAAATGAACAAGATAACCGATATTTTGGTTTACATGCCCTTGTTCCTGTTTTTGAACCATCTACACCCCAAGAAGCAAAAGACATGTTAAAATACGCTTTTGATTTTTCTGAACAATTTCAGTCATTAGTTTTATTTAGAACTACAACGCGTCTAAACCATGGGAGAGGAGATGTTACTTTAGGCAATATTGCGCAAATAGATAGAGATTATTCGTTTGATTGGGATAGATCTCGATGGGTTTGTCTACCTTCTCACTCTCGAGTCTTACGTATGAGACTTTTAGAACGATTAGAACTAATTTCTGAATCTGCTGATGAATTTCAGTTTAATTCATTAAAATTATCAGATGAGAAAATAAATGGGACTAAATATGGGTTTGTAACAGCAGGAATTCCTCATGGTCATCTCATAGATGCGTTAAACTATTTTGGTATATTCGAAAAAGTATCTATTCTCAAATTGGGATTAGTATATCCCCCACCTAAAAAATTAATTAAAAAACTATATGATAATGTCGATGAAATTCTCACAATTGAAGAATTAGAGCCTTTCATTGAAAATATCTTAAAACAAATAGCGTACGAAGAAGGATTATCAAAAGAAATTTCAATTCATGGAAAAGACTTTTTTCCACAAAATGGCGAATTTTCTGCTGAACTCTATTTAGAGATTATTTCTGATTTCATTGGTCTTGAGTATAAAAGGAATCCAGTACCAAAAAAGATGTTAATCATTCCTCCTCGGCTTCCGATATTGTGTCCAGGTTGCTCGCACAGAGCCACATTTTATGCCATTAAACAAGTAGAAAAAAAGAAAAAAACAAAATTCGTTAATTCTTCTGATATTGGGTGTTATACTCTTGCAGTATATAAACCTTTAGAGGGATTAGATACTGAAGTGTGCATGGGAGGCTCTATTGGATTAGCGAATGGCATTACTAAAGTTCAACCTAAAGAAAATCCTGTTTTAGCAATTTTAGGAGACTCAACATTCTTTCATTCAGGTATTCCCGCATTAATTAATGCTGTCTATAATCAAAATGATATGTTAGTTATAATCCTTGATAATCGATCGACCTCAATGACAGGATTCCAAGAAAATGCAGGGACAGGAATAAAGATAGACAGAACTCCAGGAACAAGAGTTATACTAGAGGATCTTGTTAAAGGTTGTGGTGTTAAGCAAGAGAATATCTGGATACAAGATTCAAATGAATTGAATGAACTTATTACAAAGTTAGAAGAAGCTGTAGATAGGAAAGGAGTTAGAGTATTAATATCTAGACATACATGCTCTTTAATTGAAGTAAATCAAATGCGAGCCCAAGAAATCACACCTCCAAAGATTATAGTCGATCAAGAAAAGTGCATAGGATGCCTTATATGTGTTAATCGGTTTGGTTGTCCCGCTATAAATTTTGATGAGGATTTGAAAAAAGCATCTATTGATCAAAATGTTTGCCGCGGCTGTAAAGTATGTATTGAAGTTTGTCCACAACAAGCTATTATAGAGGAGTTATAGTAAAACATGCCCCATTTCTTTTTTAATCCAAAAACGATTGCTGTAATTGGAGCAACTGCTAATCCTAAAAAATTTGGTAATGCAGTTACTATAAACATCCTCAAAAATAAAAATCTTAAATGTAAACTCTTCCTTGTGACCCAAAATAGCAAGGAAATAATGGGAATCCCGTGCTTTCAATCCATTCTTGATATTTCGGAAGAAATTGAGCTTGCAATTATTTTAGTTCCTGCAAAAACTGTTAATACCATAATAAATGAATGCATTACTAGAAAAGTTAAACGAATCATTATTGTCACAGCAGGATTTGGAGAAATCAATGATGAAGGTAAACAAGCTGAAAATCTCATTGCTGATAAATGCAGGGCGAACAATATCAGAATAATGGGTCCAAATTGCGTTGGAATTCAAAATACTGAGATTGGTCTGAATGCATCTTTCATTCAAGCAGCACCCCATGGAAATATAAGCATGATTAGTCAATCTGGATCTTTTGGATGTGCGAGTTTTTACGCCATGGAACGCGAAAATATAGGATGCTTAAAATTTGCTAATATTGGTAATAATGTAGATATTTCATTCGTAGATATTCTCGATTACTTCAATAACGATTCTAAAACTAAATTAATTAGCATATACATGGAAACCATTACCCAAGGAAGGAAATTTTTAGAGTTATTAAAAAAAGTAATCCTTAAAAAACCAGTTATAGTTCTTAAAGGAGGACGATCTCCTACTGGAATGAAAGCAGCAAGTTCACATACTGGTTCTCTCGCTAGTAATTATAAAATACTGAAAGCAGCAATTAGGCAGACGGGTGCAACTTTATGTGAGTCTGCTTCAGATTTTATCGTAGCTTTAAAAACATTTTCCTTTTTACCAATTCCTCAAGGAGAAAAAATTGGTGTTTTAACAAATAGTGGAGGTAGTTCAGTCCTGTTCAGTGATAAAGTTGAAGAATTCGGGTTCACCCTTGTTGAATTTTCAAAGACATTACGAGAAAAAATTAGAACCCATTTGATTTCGCTTGTAAAATTTGTAAATCCGCTTGACATGATTGGAGTCGCAGGTGAATTACAATACTATGAAGTTACTAAAGCGATGTTAGAAGACCCTGACATAGATATTGTCGTCCCATGTTTAGTGATACCCCCATTTCTTGAAATGAGGTCAGATGAACATTATCGAGGTATGATTCGCGCATGGAATGACACAAATAGAAAAAAACCAATAATTCCTCTCATATTTTTTGGTGAAAGTTTTGAAGAACTAAAAAAATATGCTCTAAAAGAAAATTCTCCAATATTTTACACTCCTCAAGAAGCCGCATTTGCAACGAAAATAATAGTTGAAAGGTTTAGAATTTTGAGTAAAAAGCTCTAATCTATCATTTTATAATTGTTTTTGTTTAGAATCTCAAGTCCTTTTTCGTTGTCATCCAATCTTAAAACTACTCCATTTCGATGGTCGTCTAAGACCAGAAAATATAAGTATTCAATATTAATATCATTAGCGCCCAAAGTTTTTGAGATTTTGTATAATTCGGAAATATTATTTGAAAGTTCTATTGCTATAACATTGGTGATTGAGTATAATATTTTATTTTCTTCTAAAATATTTATGCACTTATCGGTTTGATCAACTAATAACAGAAGTAGACCAAAATCTTCGGTCTCTGCAACGGTCATCGATCTTATATATATTTTTTTATCTAATAATAGCTCAAAAAAGCTCGCAAGTTGTCCAGGTTTATTGGGAATATAAACTGATAATTGTTTTACCGTCATTTTAATCTAACTCATAAATTTATAATGGAAATGATTTTTCTGACATAATTCTATTATTAATTAATTTAGAACATTAGATTCTTTAAAAATCATGCTAAATTTAAATGTAAACCATTTAATTAGTCGTGATTATATTTATATCAAGAAAAAAAGATGACATTGAAAGATTTTTATGAAACTCATGTTAATTTTTCATTAAGAAATGCTTCAGATTATTATATATCTCCGGGAATAAAATGTAAATTTGATTTAATAATTGAGAACCTGAAAAATTTTCACATTTTAAATGCCGCGGATCTCGGATGTTCAGGAAATTCTATTTTTGATTTCTTTGATGATAAGCGCTATAAATCTTACCTGGATATAGCTTCCTTGCCTTTAAAGAGATATATAAAAAGTAGGAATTGTTATCCTTTATGTGGAGATATAGCTCATCTACCTTATAGAAACCACTCCTTTGACTTTATTAGTGCTCTTGATGTATTAGAACATATTAAAGAGGATAAAATGGTAGTGAGTGAAATTAATCGAATTATAAAAAAAGATGGAATCGTAATAATTACAGTTCCTCATAGGAAGAAATATTACACTCAACAAGATAAAATGATTGGTCATTATAGAAGATATGAAATTGAGGATACTGTTAAGTTATTTCACGATTTTAATTTTACATTATTAAGGTATTTTGGAGTATATGGACAAATAATGAGGATCTCATTTATTCAGTCTAAAATACCCGAAAAAACGGAAGAAAGTCTTTCACTTCTCCGAAAAAAATATGAAACTAATAAGCTATTCCGTAAATTATGGAACCATTTTGTCTATGTTACTTCGAGGTTAATGAAATTAGATGCAAAATATCAACCCAAAAGTAAAATAATGAATATGGCGTTCTTGTTTATTAAAAAGAGTTCTTGAACTACAGATTTTTCAACTTCTCAAACAGTTTTTTATATTCTTCAATATATTTCTCATCATTAGTTTCTTCTATCTTTTTGAGAAGTTCAATAGATTTTGAAAGATAATCCGATTGTTCTTTTATCTTTTCAAAATATAGTTGTTTTATTTGTTGTGATTTTGCGTTGCGAAGTTGACTTTTAAATTCTTTTATATTGGTTTCAGTCTCTTTTTGAGATTCGATCACAGATTCCGATAAGATTTTTTTTCGCTGTTCCAATTTAATGCAATTATCACATACTAAATTTTTCGATTCTTTTCTAACATCATTAATCATAAATGCATTTCCACAACGAGAACATACGACGAGTTTTACGATTAATTTATTATCATTAGAATCAGGCATGGTTTAGATAGTGTTAATTCAAAATCATGTAATTACTATTTTAATATTAATTTAGTAATTTAATTTTTGATTTTTTGAGAATCTTTATCATTTTAAATTAATTTTACCGATTATGGAATTTTCACTAGTTATTATTTTTCTATTAATTTTACTTGGTTTTCTTTCAGGAGCTGTTTCAGTTATGGCTGGGGTAGGTGGAGGAGTATTTTTTGTGTCAATTATGACCTTATTATTCCTCATACCTATTAATGTTGCTGTTGGCACCTCAACATTTATCATCTTATTTTCTTCCTTAGCTGGATTTATCTCATATTTAAAACAAAAAAGGACAAATATTAAACTGTCATTATTATTTGCCTTATTTTCTATTCTTGGAAGTATAATTGCTAGCATAATCTTTTCATTTATTCAAATTGAAGCTACCTTATTAAAAATATTATTTGCATGCACTTTATTAATAGCTGGATTAAATATGATTTATAAAACTTCAAAAGCAAGCAAAAATATAAAAGAGACTGATTTACGCGAATTGAATTTTACCCTTATAGGTCATGTATATAAGCCGAACCTTAAAAAGTCTATTCCCTTATTTATGTTAGCGGGTTTTACAGCATATTTACTTGGGATTGGAGGAGGTATAATAAATACTCCGGTATTAAATATTGTATTAAAGTATCCAATTCATAATTCGACGGCTATTTCTACCTCAATTATTTTTTTCACCGCAATATATAATACTATTATAAAAATTATTTTAGGTCAAATAGATTATATCACTGGATTGTTAATTGCTATTGGTTCAATATCCGGTTCAATCTTTGGAGCAAATTTTTCCAAAAAAATATCAAAAATTCATCTCCAAATTATTGTAGCGATCGTATTGATGGTTTTAGCAGTTAACATGTTTTTTTAAATAAATTCTTGCTTAAAAGGCATATGACTCCATCATTTTGTCAATATTTCCGAATAACCTTTAAATGTTCTAAAGGATAATTAAAATTAATTTAATTTCATATCAAAATGCAACGATTAAATATGAGCAAGGGATTTAAACTTCTCAGGATTGAGTATCTTTTCTCCGTTTTAATACCATGTTTATTAGCGATTTATTTAAATAATTTTAATTTTGCAGATCATTTATGGATATTATCAGGCTTTGCATTTTATGCTATTACAGGAAACACGTTAAATGATTTCATAGATATGAGAGATCCTGATGAGAAAGAAACTTTAGAAAGAGTTAAGGGATATTCTCGAAAAGAAATTTTCGTATTGAGTATAGCAAGTTTTGCTTTGGGCTCTGCCTGCTTTATGAATACAATTATAATCCATCCTATCCTACTTATTTATTTAATTGTTATTGTAATAATGGTTATCTTTTATTGCGTTTTTAAATCGCTTGTGATTATTAATCATGTCATTCTTGGTATTTCACATATAATTTTACCTTATTTTATGATTAAAATAAATGCAGGAAGTATTTATATGAATTTCTTTCCAGTAATGAGCATTTCCGAAATTTTAATTTTAACATCTATCGCGGTTGTAGCATACACAGGTCAAATGCTTCACGAGTTGATAGATGGAGATTCTCTTTCAAAATTAAGTCCAAAAATGTCCCAAATCGTTATTTGGGGGGTCTCTTTTATATCATTAATTTTAAGCATTTTTATGATAATAATCACTCAGATTTATGTATTTTTCCCAATAATCATTTTTCCTATAGGAATTATGTATATTTTTCGCAAACCACGAACAGACTTACGCGGTCGATATACATTAAAAGATATTGGAATAATTCTAGGCAATTTAGTTTTAGTATACATTTTTATATTAATAATAGCATGACTTAGCAAAAAAAATAAGGAGATATAATATGGATAAAATTAAACCAATAAGTATAGAGTTCTTTTCTCCCTTCAATCAAGAAGCGTGCACTCGATGTGGAATTTGCTTTAATAAATGCCCTATAATGGAGCTTTCTATTGAAGATTCTATTGAAGAAATTAACCGATTAATTATTGGAGAAAAAACAAAAAGAGTTTTAAAGGATTGTCAGAGTTGTTTTACATGTAATTTCTATTGTCCAGAAAATGTTCATCCAGCCAGTTTAATATTGCAAAGATGGAATGAACAATACCTAAAGGAAGGACTTAAATTAAGAGGAAAACATTATATGACGTTATACCCTCATTATCCAAATTTCAGATCCTATGTTATGGATCATCTTCCGAATCAAACAAAAGAGTTGGTTAAAAGTTGGGCAAGTTTGGATCCATTAAAAGGGGATACTTTGACATATCCGGGCTGCAACATAATTACATTTGCTGAATTAACTCAAACTAGTTTATTCACCGATTTAGATGTTAGAGGACGCCTTGAATATTGTTGCGGAGAAACTTTATTCCGTACAGGCTACAAGGATGAACTTTTTCAGGTGACTAAAAGATTAGATGCTTGGTTCAATATTTTAAAACCAAAAAAACTGTTGGTCTTATGTACCGCTGGAACTAATGTATTTAAAAATGTTCTCCCGCATTATGGATTGACCTACAAATTTGAATCGATAAAATCATATATTGAATTCTTATGGGAAAAAATATTAAATGGAGAAATCATGGTAAAAGAAAAGTTGGATATGACAGTTGCAATTCAGGACTCTTGTTATTCTAAAATGTTTGGAGAAGAATACATGGATTTACCTCGAAAAATACTCGAGTTCATTGGAGTTAAAGTGGTTGAGATTAATGCTTGTAGGGAGGATATGCGTTGTTGCGGAATAGGTGGGGGTTTTTCTGTTGACTCTGCTTATCATCCAATGAATTTAATGAAATCAACATTCAAAAATTTAAAGGAGTTTAAAGAAAAGAAGGTTGAGGGACTATGTGTTTATTGTGCGGGATGTTTAGCAACATATTTGACATCAATGAACCTCTATTTTAGAAAAAATATGAAAGTATATCATATAATTGAACTTTTACAAATGGCAATTGGGGAGAAACCAATGCCATACAAGGCAAAAAAGAAAAGGGCAAAACATTTCTTTTGGGGGATCATGAAGAAACAGTTATTTAAAACATATTCAAAGAAAACCTTTAAGATAGCTGAAATTACCGAGACTCCTCCTGATTTAGATATTGCTTATTAATATAGGAATAATAATAAATAATGACAATAATGAAACGAACCTCTGGTTTTAAAGAAGATTTATGCAATCTTTGCGGAATATGTTTTAATGAATGTCCTGTTTTAGAACTACCTATAGATGAAGCTAAAGCAGAAATGAAACGTCTAATAGATGGAAAGAATACCTTATATGTTCTCCAAAGATGCAACACTTGTTTTTCCTGCAATTTATATTGTCCTCAAAAAGCTAATCCATATCAACTGATACTCGAAAGATGGAATGATTTATATAAAGAGAGAGGAGCACCTCCCCTTTATTATTTTGTTTGCCCCACAGAGGATCGGAACATTTGGCAACTTCTAAATTTGTTTTTATCTAATCGAGAAAGAAGGTGGATATATAAATGGATGCATTACGTTCCTAAGAGCGAGGATACCGTGTTATTAATTGGAAGCTATACCCATTTACTCCCATTTATCATTGGAGATAGCAAATTACTAGATCAATTTAAACCCATTGATAGGATCGACCAATGGGAAGGAGGTGCTTACTTATACCAAGGAGGGTACTTAGATATTGTACAAAGGATTGCTGAGAGAACAAAAAGAGATTTTGATAGCTGGGGTGTTAAAAATGTTGTTGCTACATTAGATGCTGTCGAATATATTTTTAAGGAAGTTCATCCAAAGGAAATGGGGGTAAATCATGATCAGGAATTTATAAATTTTAATCACTGGATGTTAGATAAAATTGATTCGGGACAAATAAATCTGCAAAACCAACTTAATTTAACAGTTACTGTTCATGATAACTGTTATTCTAAAGCAGCAGGAAGTTATTGGGAGGATCCAAGAAGCATCTTAGAAAAATGTGGGTGTAAAATACTTGAGATGGAACATATTAAAAAAGACTCTTTATGTTGCGGGTTTGGAGCAGGGGCATCCTGGGTTAAGAACATATCTCTACCTTTTGATATGATCTCTGAAGGAGTAAAAAAATTTAAGGAAGCAGAAGAGACCGGAGCAGAAGCTCTAATAACATATTGTGGAGGATGTCTTTATTTAATGTGGGCTACTAAAGAGTTATTGAGGAGTAAAATAGATTTATATCACATCATTGAAATTGTTAGGATGGCAATGGGTGAAGAATTAAATTATCCTAAAAACCATATAGAACGAGCATGGGATGTTATTGCAATTATAACATACTCTTTACTAGTTTCGACTTTTAAGAAGAACTTTTTCTTAGGAAATATTACATACGATGAGGTTTTAAGCACATTTATACCGAAAAAGTATTTGCTATTGAGGTTGATAAGATACATATTTGATTTTAAATTAATTAGGATCATTTATTCAAAATTATTTCGTTTAATAATGCCAATAATGAGAACAAGGTGATGAAAAGTCTATATTCATATTTCAATTCATTATCCTAAAGCAGGAAAAGAAAACCTATTAATAGAATCCATGCATAGATTTGCCAAGTCTATGGAGGGTCACAAGGGATTAATTATGGCGCATACAACTAAAGATGAAGACACAAATCGACTTATTGGAATAGCAATATGGGATTCCAAGGATAATTGGTTAGCCGCAAGACCTGCAATGATAGATGCTGTAAAAGATGACCTTTTTGAGGAATGGGAATTAAAAGAACCAGATGTATATCATTTAATTAAAGTATAATCAGTATTTCAATGGATTTAACAAGTCTGAACTTATTTTTGTAGAAAAAATTTCATATACTTTTATTATTATTAAAAAAAATTCAACCTTTTTTTTATTGAAATTCTTGATAGAGATCCGATTTATATATCAATTAAGAATATTTTTTTAATACCAAAGTCGGAAAATCAGCAAGTTTTAGATATCTATAGCTTGAAATTATTCTTTACAACAAAAATTCTAAAGAAATTTTATAACTAATAAAAAATCGCGTGATAATGAGAGGTGTAAATTATATCTGATACTATTTCTAAAAAAAAAATTGAATATATTCAACAAAAAGATGAATTTGATTATTTAAAAAGTTTAATCGACTCACTTGAAAAGGGAAATTGTGTTGGAATTTTACTACAAGGTCCACCAGGTACAGGAAAGACCTTATTAGCAATTTCACTTGCAAAGGCATATGAGGCTTCGTATTATATTATCGACGGGTCACCTGATCTTGATCGAAGAGATATCGAAGGTAATTGGGAACTTTTAAAAAATGAGACTAAATTTAATTATGGTCCTCTTACTTTAGCCATTAAGGATGCAAATAATGAAGGAATGGCTTTTATAATTATTAATGAAATTAATGCTATTCGCGAAAATGAACAAATATCACTAAATTCTCTTTTATCAGAAAATCACATCAATTTAATTTCAAAAGGTTTTGAAAAACATGAATTAAATTCTGAAAGTAAACTAATCATTATTGGTACCATGAACCTGGGAGTTATTGGCATCAATAAATTACAAGAAGCTTTTGAAGACCGCTTTATAATAACTCCAGAAATATCTTATCCATTAAAAACAAAAGAAATTGATATAGCGACCAAAGTCTCTGGATGCAAAGAAAAAATTGCAGAGATCGTAGTAGATGCGGCTCGTCAAATTAGGAAACAGGCGATTCAAGATTATTCCATAACAAAAATATTTTCAACTCGTTTAGTAGTAAATTTCTGCATGTTAATTTCTTTAATGCCTCCTAAATACTTGAAACATAATATCGAAAATATGATCATCAATAAGCTCGGAACTACTACTGAAGAAAAGAAAAGTATAGCAATGATCCTTGATGGAAAAATGTTTGAAACGAAGTTAAAACAAGAATTGATTAGCAATACAACTTCGATAATGACTGTAGAAGGGATGATAGATAAAGATTCACTTGACCAGATAATATCAGATACAAAAGCATGTATTGCGGATTATATTAGTAAATATGGTAAATCAAATGCAGTTAGATATAATGGGACTATTTTATGGAAGTTAATTACTTGGATGTGGCTAAATAAGAGAGAAACATTACAAAATTATTTTAAATTAACAGAATTTGTAAATCTACACACAGAATATAAACAACTTCAAGAAAAAAATTACATGTACAATGGAAATATAACCTTAAGCTATATAAAATGGATATATCGACAAAAATCAGAGGAGTTAAAGAGATTTATGGATGAATATCCTGTTTTATGACTTAAACTATAATTAATTGACCCGAAATCAAATATAAGAGCTAAATGATTGTGAGTACGGAATTAATGGATCTTTTTGAAAGGGACTTTATTTCTGATGTTTCAGCTTTGACTAATATAGGAAAGCGAATTAGTGGAAACAAAGATTTGATGATTGAGTTCAGGAAAAATATCCATGGGATATATACTGATAGTAAATTTATATATATCCCGGACAAATTTATAAAAAAAATAAAAGCATCTCAAGGACTTGTCGCTCATGAAAGCGGTCATATAGGATATGGTTCATTTGAACTTGCATTTATAAAATTGATTAATAACCTTTCAAAAAAATACAAATTACCAACGCTGTTTATAAAGTATCTAATTAATGTTGTTGAAGATGTAAGAATTAATGGAATTAATAATAAAAATTTCCCGGGTTTTTATAAAAACTTGAGAAACTTAACCTTTGAAATGTTACCACGAATCAGATCCTCGATTAAGTCAAATAATGATATATTGTTATATATTAATTTATTTATGGAAGATTTTGATGAGTTCCAAAAAAAACCATCTTTAGGAATGTTTAGTTTAATTGAAAAAGATTGGAAAGGGATAGCGAAGGTTAAAAAATTTCTTTTAAAATCATTAAATCCAAGTGCATCGATACTTTCATGTGATGTGTTATGTAATATTCTCAAAAAATATTTTCCCCAAGAAGATTCGAGTATGGAAAAAAAAGGAGCTAATGTTAATCCAGATATGATTTTTAATCCTCATATGAACCCTAATCCCAGCATGAATCCAAATACTCAAATGAATACTATCAACTTTATGGAAAGAAATGCTCAAAATAAGAATAATAAAGAAAAAACGGACTTAGACAAAATAAGCGAAAAACTCGTAGATAAATTAAGAGAAATAAACTTAGATCCCGAAGATTTAGAAAATTTACAAAATCCGCATGAATTATTAAATCCTAATGGAAAATTTTGTAATAAAGAAAAAGAAAAAACCAAGGATAAGAAAAAAACCGGAAAAGTTGATGAAGAAATTAATAAATTTGATAATACCGAGTCTCAGGATGAGGAATTTGATGCTCTTTTCAAAAAAAAATTTAATTTGAAGGATTTAAAACAAGATAAAAGTCAAGAGAAACAAAATTATGGCGCCTCAGCCAATCCTATAAAAGAAAAGAAGGATGACAATATTTCATTAAAAATTGATATATCCAAAGACGAACACATAAAAGAAATTAACGCCCTTGTTAAAGAGGCAGATAAAGCTATGAAAGAACGCCTAATTATTTTGGTGGGAGAAAAATATCCTATTTGTCATAAAAAGGGTGAACGTGAAAGACAAATTAAGGATGTGAAAATTGAAAGTCAGAAAATGTGTCCTGATACCATGAGTTATGTCCAAATTAAAACAAAATATCATGGTGTTATCAAAAAAATGAGAATGATTTTCGCTGACTTAAAAAATAAAGCTGCGGTTGATTCATTTCAAAAGAAAGGGAGATTAAATAACAAATTTATAAAAGCTATTACCAGCGATTATCAGTTTAACCAATGCTTTACAAGAAAAATTAATAATAAAGAATTGAGATTACTACTAATAGTAGATATTAGTGGGAGCATGAAGGGTGTGAAAATTCGAGCGGCAAAAATAGCAATGGTGTTGTTGTATGAAGCTCTTGAAGATTTGGCTAATATTAGGATAGTGTTGTTTACGGGGGGATATGATGCTTTAAATATTTTAGTGAAGGATTTCAATGAACCTCTGAAATTAAGGTATTTTGATAAATTTGGGTGTCATAATTCTGCACATCAAAATTTAGATGGGATATCAATAAAGCATGAATCTAAAAAACTGGAAAATAAAGATATTATAATCGTCGTATCAGATGGGCAACCAGCAGCGGATGGGGGATATAACTTGGTTGATGCGATACCTGATATTCATGATGTTAGAAAGCGTTTTAAAATATTTGCATTTTCTATAGATTCTCAAGGTGAATATCTGACCAAACTGTATGGCAAAGATTGGATACTGACAAGTACCCGAAATGAATTAGAGTTAAGTAATAAAATGCTAAAATTTTGTCAAATAATTGTGAGAGAGTTTTATAGATAACTATTTATTTTATCACTCAAAGATAATTTTTCAACCACTTTACAGTATAATTGATAAATTTAATCAGATGTTCTCCTTCAAAATCATGAGTTGCATTTTGTATTTCAATAAGCTCATGATCCTTATCTTTTGGTAACAATTGGAATGCTTTTCTTGTAAGTTCTAAGGGAACTGACTCATCCGAGGTGCCTTGCAATATAAGAGTAGGAGAATCCAGTTTCTTCAAAAGAGGTTTTACTCGTAATTTAGCAAATTCTGTTACAAAACTACGATCGATTATGATAGGTTCACCATCTCCAGAAGATGGGATTTTAACAGGTCCATTATCTAAATCTTTAAACCAATCATTTTGATCTTCTGTAGATTGGATAAAAATAGCGGGTGCCCAAAATACATAAGTCTTAATCCCTGGTAAATTCGCTCCTAAAACAGTACGACCTCCAAAAGAAAGTCCTAGTATTGCTATTCTTTCATATCCTTTACTTTTTACCCAATCATACACAGATTCTGTATCTTGGATTTGTTTTGACAAAGTAATAGGTACTCTTTCATTTTCTCCCGAACCTGTAAAGTCAAAAATCAACGCATCAATTTTCTCTTTATTTAAGGATTTAGCTAATTTAGGAAAACGCCCCCATTCATATTTATCTCCCGTAAATCCATGACATATAATTAGTATTCTCTTCTTTTCTGTTTCTTTATTCCATTGATAATGAATCCCATGTAGATCGCATCCAGTTCTACTTGCAATTATAATTTTCGTTTCTGTCAAAATTCTCACTTATATGGTTGTTTATAAATCTTATTTAGCTCAGCAATCTTAAATAGTTTTATTTTTTAAATCTTAAGAGAAGAAGTTTAAAAAAATCTTAAATATATCACAACCCTTGTTAAATTATCATTAAATATAATTGAGTATAATAATTATGACAGAACAATTTGCAGAAGTAAATGGGATAAAAATTTGTTATGAGATGGCTGGAGAGGGAGAGCCTGTATTTTTAATCCATGGATTTGGTGTTTCTAAGGAGGTTTGGATAGCTCAATTTCAACCATTAGCAAAACATTTTAAAGTAATAAGATTTGATAATAGAGGGGCTGGAAAATCTGACCGTCCGAACGAGCTCTATGAAATGGAAATGTTTGCAGATGATATAGGAGGGTTAATGGATTATTTGAATATTGAAAAAGCAAATGTAATAGGTTGGTCACTCGGTGGGATGATAGCTCAACACTTTGCAATAAATTATCAAAATCGGTTAAAAAAGTTGGTATTAATTAACACGATGGCACAATGGCCATCGGACAAATCTGGATTAGAAATGTATAAAAACAGCCAAATCGAAGGCTACCATAATAATTTGAAGGATCCTGTTTCTACTTTTTACGAGCGAGCAAAAATGGGATTTACACGTGATTTTTTAAAAAAAATGAAGGCAGATCCTAAGAAAAAAGTTTTTGGTTTATGGTCAGCTGAAGATCTCATTGAGCAAGCTAAGACCAATCCGTCAACACCACAAGATATAACAAATCAAGTAAATGCTTTGGGTCACATGGATGTTTTAGAACAGTTAAAAACAATAAAGAATGAAGTGTTAGTAATTTGTGCTGATAAGGATAGACAAATGCCTAAAGCTGTAAATGTTAAAATCTACGAAAATTTACTTAATGCCAAATTATTTGTTATCGAGGGAGCAGGACATGATTCTCCAAAAGAAAGAGCTCCAGAAATTAATCAAAAAATAATAGATTTTTTAAAACCTTAGTTTTTCAATTATTTTAATATATGTGAGGAATCAAAAAATATGACGGCAAAATTTGCAAAAGTTAATGGGATTAAAATTTCTTATGAAATGGAAGGAGAAGGAGAACCACTTTTTTTAGTACATGGATTCGGTGCAAAGAAGGAATCATGGATAGCCACATTTCCTGAATTATCTAAACATTTTAAAGTAATTCGTTTTGATAATAGGGGGGCAGGTAAAAGTGATAGACCTAAGGGAACTTATAGCATGGAAATTTTTGCCGACGACATTAAAGGTTTAATGGATTTTCTCAATATTGAGAAAACGAGTATCGCCGGTTGGAGTCTGGGTGGAATGATTGTTCAAAACTTTATTTTAAAATACCCCAAAAAAGTCAATAAAGTGATTTTAATCAATACAAATTATGGATTTCCAGATGAAGGTGGTCCTACAGTGTATAAAAACATGCGCTTAGAAGAAGAAAAATTGAAGAAAGTGGATCATGCTAAAGCTTGGTGGAATGGTGCCAGATCAGGTTATTATTTGAAATTCAGAAAGGAAATGGAAGCTAATCCCTCTAAGAAATGGTATGGGCTATGGTCTGCTGAAGATCTCATAGAAACAAGCATAATCGATCCTCCAACAGCAGAAGACATCGAAATGCAAGCCGCCGCATTAAAAACTCACGATACTTTTGATAGGCTTAAAACAATTCAAAATCCAACATTAATATTGACAGCTTCCCATGATAAACTCACACCTCGTTCTTCGATGGAAGAAATTCATAATCAAATACCTAATAGTAAATTTATAGTGATTGATAAAGCAGGACATAGCAGTCCTTTAGAAAAAGCACCCGAAGTAAATCAAGCTATAATTGATTTCTTAAAAGAATAAATAAGTCTAATTCCTTATTTTAAGTAATTTTATTATTACCTAAGGTTTAAGCTTTAATATAATCCTCACTAAATAATGGATGGATGTACTTTTTGCTTCAATTTTTTGGAAAACCATTATTAATGGTGGAAAAGCGATAGCGGCAATGACAATTCCTAACCAATAGGGCATAAAAACTGAAGAATAAATGTACCAATCAACGGTCCAACAATTTGAGCAAAACTATCTAAAGAAGAACCATATCAATTAATTTTTCCTTGAATTTTAGGTGATATAGTTTGACTTATCATGCTATTTAAAGGTCCCCTCGTTAATGAAGCTGCAAAACTGATTATCATCAATATAATGAAGAATATCATAACATTTAGAGAAAATCCAATAATAAAGAAACAGATGAAAAACATTGTTAATTCCAACCTAATTGCATTGCTTTCTCCTAGTTTCCTAAGAGTTGGTTTAAAAAGTGTAAACCGAATAAAGTCGAAGATTGCTATTAAATTATGTCTTTATGTAGAATTAGTATAGTACTAAAAAAAAGAACCATTTATTATCCAAGTTCAAATCTCAATTTTTGATCATAGAAAAAGGATCACATATTTTTTTATTGAGAAGAATCATATCTACTTATAATGAATGAAACCAAAGAAAAAGAGAGTCAAGAAGAAAGAAAGCAGACGGTCGAATTACCCGCCTTAGATTTCTTTAAAATTAATATTGTAAGTTTTATATTGCCACTTTATCCATGTTTGGGTTTATTTCTCATATTTGAATATTATTTTATTACTTTACTTTCTATTCCACTAACAATTCACCTGATTATCTTACCTGTTGTTCTTTTGGTATTATATTATCTCTATCTTATTATTTTGATCGAATTTACGGCTTTTTGGGCTAATTATTGGCATCGAAAATCTCCTCCAATTCAAGGTGTATTCAAGAGAGAGTTGGAGGATATGAATAGTGAAGAGGGAAAGATGATGAAATACTATCACAAGCGCGGATTCATCATTAAATATCCCATGTGGCTTACCTCTAAATCTTTATTCCCATGGTTGGTTAATAGGACTTTACGGAAGATTGGGCATAATAAAATAGGAAAAAACGTGATTTATTGTGATTCGTATGTAGGATTAGAATTTACAGATTTAGGGAATGATGTATTTATTTATCCTACCTCGGGGTTATCTTCTCATGCTGTGAATTCTATATTCGGTAAAATATCTATGATGGAAATTAAGTTAGATAACAATACTACATTATATCCAGGGAATATTGTTGGTCCAAATGCTGTGACAACTCCCAATAATGTAGTTTTTCCAAATACGGTTTTACATAAAAATTGGAGAGGAAAACCGGATCATTATTATTATCAAGGAAGTCCTGGAAAACCTATTGAAACAAAACACTTAAAATAGATTATAAAATTACAATTTTTTTGGAAATTTATCATGTTTTTGAAGAAATTCTCGATAACCGTTTATTTTATCAAGAACTGAACCTGTGAGCTCCAATGATTCAAATACAGGGACGTTTCTATTTAGGAGCTTCAATTTGAATTTATATCTGCTCTTATATTCTTCAAATCCTTCATTAATTTTAAGCATCACGCAATACATTGGTTTAGTGCAAACACTCTTCGCTTTAGAGATGTATCTGATAAATTCTCGATTTAGATCCATTCCGTGATAGCCTAATTCCTCTAAAATTTCCGCAAATCCACCAAATCGTTCAGGATCTTTAATAAATACGATCGAAGAAATATTAGGATCCTTATCCAGAGCCAATATCGTTCTATAATAGATATTTGGTTGGATTCCCATGCCTCCTAAATCGATGGGATTAGTAAGATTTGTATTCACATCAGGAATGAATCGGCTCATTTTATTAATAGTTCTTTCGGATAATGCGGGAATTTTTAAGTTATATTTTTCCAAGATATCAACCGCTTCGATCGTTGATCCACCTCCAATTCCAATGACACCGACATTACGTGAATCTGGCAAACTTGCTAAATTGAATGCTGAAGCTAACGCTGCAAGCTCATTTGAATTCTTTACGATACAACTCCCAGTTTGTTTTCCAACAGCTTTCCATATTTGATTGTTCCCTGCTAAACCCCCAGTATGAGAAAGAATTGCTTTTTTAGTTGCTTCACCATAACCCGCTCGCCATAATATAACAGGTTTTCGGTTCAAATTACTCTTTTTCATCATTTCCATGAACTTTCTCCCCGTTTCAATCGATCGTAAGTTTTCTATATATAATCCGATTATTTTCGTGTGTTCGTCATCAATAAAATAATCTAAGAATTCTGCAGGGGAGAGATCTAATGAATTGCCCACTGAAATAAATTTAGAGGCATAAAGACCATAAGAAACCGCAAGTTGAGATATATTTTGAGCAATACCTCCTGATTGAAATATGCCTCCAAAATTTCCAGATTTTCGAGATTGTTCAAAACCAAAGTAGAGACCTCCACGGGGATTGTAGACACCCAGACAATTAGGACCAATTATTCGAATCTTATATTTACGTGCAATTTCTAAAGTTTTTTTTTCAAGATCTTCATTTCCAACTTCTCGAAAACCAGATGAAAATATGGTACAAAAAGAAACCTTTTTCTGACCTATTTCCTCTAACATTTGTGGGACTATTCTCGCTGGAACAGCCAAAATGACATAATCGATAGGTTCAGAAACATCTAAAATTGAAGCATATACAGGTTCCCCAAATAATTTCTTTCCGGCTAATTTAAGGTTGAATAAATAAATTGGGCCCTTAAATTTATCTTTCATGACCCTATAAAAAAATCCACCGCCAGCGGGATTAGTACTTGCTCCAATGATCCCTATTGATTGAGGGAAAAACAATTTTGTAAAATCGATGTTTGAATCCTCTAGATGAGCCATGTGATGAAATCTAAAAATAAGCTAAAATTAAGAGAAGTAATGTCGTTTGACTAATATAATTTATTGATAAGTTCTTCCTATTATTTTATTTAATAAGGCAATATCGTCGGTAAAAATTCCATCCACACCTAAATCTATCAGCTTCTTCATCATAGGTTCTTCATTTACAGTAAATACGTTAACTTTTAGACCATTGTCGTGAGCTATACGTACAAATTCTTTATCAACTAAGGGAAAATATGGGTGGATAGAATAAAATTCATTTTCTATTGCTCTTTGAACATATCGTTTTACAATTCGAATTTTTGTTAAGGCTTTAGGAATTAAATATCCGATTTTTAATCTTGGTTCCATTTTCTTTACTTTTAACAAAATAGCAATCTCAAAACTACTGACGAGTGAAGTTTTAATTAGTTTTTCTTCTCTTAAAACATTAATTAGATCATTTACAATCCCAGGAGCTACAATTTCGGGTTGTAGTTTTATTTTTCCTTTAGTGATTGTTATTAATTCACGTAAAGTAGGTATTCTTTCCCCGTTCCCAAGATCTATTTTCTTAATATCTTCAATTGTCATATCTCGTAAATTTTTTAATACTCCAACCGTTCTTAAAAGATCGAAATCATGATTTATTACAATTTCATTATCGAGAGATTTTTGAAGATCAAATTCAATATAATCTGCATTTAAGTCAATTGCTCTCTCAAAAGCTCTTAACGTGTTTTCAATGACCTCCGAGCTAGCCCCTCTATGAGCTATTACTAAAAAATCTTTTTTTCTTGTTAAAAAAATATCCCCTTATTTTTTTTTGTTATATAGCTTTATCTATTATGTTAATTAGTTTTAAATTAAGTTCAATACTTCTCTAAGGCGAGAAATATCATTAGTTATAATTCCATCTGTTCCCATATTTATTAGTTTCCTCATAGCTATTCCAGAATCAACAGTCCATGGAAGGACTTTTATATTTTTTTTATGAGCATATTCAATAAATTGTCTATCAGTTAACTTATAAAGCGGATTAATTCCATAGAAATTATTCTCAGAGGCATAATCAATTAATTTCTTTTTATAATTCCAATCTGAAAATTTACCTGCTTCATTAGGAACGAGGGTGGCTAATTTTAATTGGGGTTCAATCTTTTGTATTTTAATCAATTCAGCGTGTAAAAATGAACTGACCATTGTAGAATCAAGAATATTAGCATCTTGGAAAATTTGAACAATTTTTGTTGTTATACCTTCAACCTTAATTTCACAATTGAGAGATATTTTACCTTTTGCTAAATCTATTAATTCCAATAAGGTAGGAATTCGTTCGCCATCTCCAAAATTCAGTTTTTTTAATTCTTTTAACGTCATTTGTTTTACAACACCTTCACTTCCAGTTCTGCTAAGGGTATTATTATCATGGATGATAACAAGTTCACCATCCAATGTTTCATGGACATCAAATTCAACAGCATCTGCTTTTAAGCGAATTGCTTCTTTAAATGCTTTTAATGTATTCTCTGGGGCTATTTTACTAGCCCCTTTATGACCCATAACGATGACCTTACTATTTGCACTCATGTTACTTTTCACTCGTAAGAGAATTAATTATTATTTTAAAATTTAGCATTTATTTTTATTAAAGAATAAAAAAACCGATAAGAAAAGTTTAAATATGAAAGAAATTAAATTCAAGATCAACCCATGAGCATACAAAATAGTCTAAACTATATCATATATAATAAGCAAAAATTTAATGTAGAGAACAATGCCTTATATATAACCAATAAAGGTATAAAGGATATTGATAAAATACAAGGACTCGAAAAGTTATCTAATTTACGTATTTTAGATTTATCACATAACCAGATATCTCAAATTAAAGGTTTAGACAATCTTAAAAAATTAGAGATCTTGCGTTTAAATAACAATAAAATTACTGAAATTAAAGGTCTCGATAATCTAGAAAACTTAAGGGTATTATGGTTGAAAAAAAACCAGATATCTGAAATCAAAGGTTTAAATTCTCTTCATAACCTTGAAGAACTTTGGCTAAAAAAAAATAAGATTTCTGAAATTAAGAATTTAGATACGCTTAAAAAATTAAAATATATTTGTTTATGTGATAATCTGATTTCTGAAATTAAGGGGTTTGACTCGCTTATTAATTTAAAGAGCTTAAATCTAATAAAAAACAAAATTTCCTCCATTACTAATCTTCATCACTTAAGTAATTTAGAATATTTAGATTTGAGTTATAATAGAATAAATGATATAGAAGGGATAGCAAATATTTCAAATTTATATTTTTTTGGTTGCACGCATAATAAAATAAATCAGATAAAGGATTTAGATATCTTAAAAAAAGTAAGCAACTTCTGTTTAGAAGGGAATCCAATAGATTTACAAAAGCTAAGAAATGATTATGAAAAAATGTTCGCTCAAGAAAATAACATCTTGATCTAGCAATTTACTTTACCTTATTAATAACATCTTTCAATGCGATAATATCATTGGTTATTATTCCGTCAACACCATTTTTAATCAATTTCTTCATTGCGAGTTTAAGATCTACAGTATAAACATTTACCTTAAGATTTTGAAGATGTGAATAATCTATAAATTGTTTATCAACTAATACTAAATGAGGATGTATAAACGAGAAGTTATATTTAGCGGTTCTATCAATCGCTTTTTTTTTTACTTTCCAGTTACTCCATTTTGGATCATTCCATTTATAGGGTACTATTGATGCAAATTTAAAGTTCGGCGCTAATTTTTGAATCTTTATAAGCTCTTCAAAATTAAATGAGCTAATGATAGTATTTTCAACCAAATCTGATTCTTCTAACAATTGAACTAATTTTTTCTCAATATTTCTTGATAATATGTCTACACATAATCCAATCTTACCCTTGGTGAGATAAATTACATCTAACAAAGTTGGTATTTTCTCACCCTCCCCAAAATTAAGAGTTTTCAATTCCTCTAAAGTTAAATCTTCTGTAAACCCTGAATAACCTGTAAGTCTTGATAATTCATGATCATGTGTGACTACAAGTTCACCATCTTTTGATTTAAAAACATCAAATTCGATAAAATCTGCTTTTAATTCAATTGCCTTCCTAAAAGCTGAGAGTGTATTCTCAGGTGCTATATTACTGGCTCCCCGATGTGCTATTAATAAAATTTGATCCTTTTTGTCATTCATAATATATCAGTGTAAAATTAGTATTTTTATGATTACTTCTGATAATTTGTAACTTTCAGTTATAATAAAATTTTAAGTTTCAACTTATTGAATCTACTCATTTTTCGCTTTATTTATTAGTATTTTTAGAAGAAGATTTTTATACTTGATTCTGCATCACATAACCATTAGAATAGAAAAGAATATAAGTCTTATATATTTTTAATATTTCTGAAGTTATATAAAGACATGAAGCGTAAACTTTAAAAAGCACGAATAAAAAGGTGATTACCAGAAATGAAGTTCTGTCCACACTGCGATAATATTCTGATACCTAAAAACAAGAAACTGATATGTAAAGCTTGCAATGAAGAGTTCGAATTAGATAAGGAAAAGGAAGAGTACAAAATAGTCAAAAAGATAAAACACGATGAAAAAGAAGCAGCTCCAGTAATTTTAAGAGAAAGCATGAAAAGTAACCAAATTTCTGCTCAAGATCGGAAAGCTTATGAGGAATTTTTTGGCGGTTCCGAAGCTGATTCTTACTAGTGTTTAATTGGCTAGTTTACTCGTATTTGTTAGTTCAAATCTTGTTCTGAAGTATGTTGTTCCATTATTAAGGACTATTTAATTTCTATTTGGACAATTTTGTTAAAAATTATTTAAAAGTTTTTATTCTATAATATGTGATCTCTATTAATTAACCAAGTTTTTGTAAGAATTCAAACATAATAAATCTGATTAACATGACAGAAGATAAGAAAAAAAGGCTAAAGGGCTTCGCTAACATGATATACAAGACTGTAATGCCTTTAAATGATAATGATAAATTCAAAGAAAAATACAAGGACGTTAAAAGTAAAATTTTAATGAATGCTGTGGATGGCAAGTATGCTGCGTTAGTAATTATTGATAATGGAACGATAGATGTAGAAGGAATCCTTAATGAAAAAAAAAGTGATCTAAAGCAAGAAGTTTTGGGTTGGGACGCAAAGCTTGAGACCACAACCGATTTATTCCTGAAATTAGCATCCGGAAAATTAGGTACTGGGGCCTCACTAGTAAAGATAATAACACGTAAATTAAAGATAAAAGGAATGAATAAAATAGTTGAGTTATTTACTCTCTTAGAACCTGAAAATGCTTAAGTTAATCATTATAACTTCACATTAAAAACTCTAACCAAAGAAAGCAATTTTTCTTTAAGATCTTCATTTTTTTCATTTTTTATTGATTGTAGAATGACATGCTTATCTTGATCAGATATCTCGTTGAATTTGTCTAAAAAAAGTTTTAAATATACTATTTTTTTAGATGGATTGTTTTGGATATTAGAGATTAAATAGTCAATAATAGTTTCATTTGAGTGGGAATCCTTAGATTTACTATTATTAAGGATTTCTTGAGTAATATCTAATTCCTTAAAAAGTGAATTGTTTCGTAAAATCTCTATGATGAATTCCTTAATGATTTCATCTCTTGAAGAAATATTTAAATTTGAAAAGAACCTTTCAATCTCTAATTGTTTGTTTTCAATTCCTTTAATGAGTGATAATGCTTCCTTAGCTTGCTCTTTATCCATATACTAAATAAGTCTAGTTTAGGTTTATAAATTTTTCTTAATTAAATATTTTGTTAAGATCATGGAAAAGCAAATTGCAGAAAAATTGAATAAATTTCAAGAGTATATTCATTATCAATTTAAAGATCAAAAGCTTTTAAAACAAGCGCTAACTACACCTAAACTTGGTAAGGAAACGAATACAGATCATTATGAGATTCTTGAGACAATTGGAGATGTTGTTCTAAAATTAATTTTTAGTTTAAAGTTGTATTATCAGGGGATATTTGATCCTGCTACATTAACCAGAAATAAACTATGTATCGAGAGTAATCATAACTGGATAAAAATCGCTTCAAATATGGGATTAGATGAATTTATTTTTAGAGCTAACAATCAAGAGGTGGTGGGAACATCCATAATGGCAGATGTATTTGAAAGTATATGTGGGGCATTATTTTTAGATTCTCGTTCAAATCTGGATATTGTAGAAGAAAAAATTATTAATAGATTTATGAAGAATTGGGATGAGATTGTAGATCTTTCCTTTCAATTTGCTAAAAACGATTTTCTCGAATATGTCCAAGAAAAGCTAAGATTTACTCCCAATCTGGAGTTTTTATATGAAAAAATGGAACAAGGAAATGAAATCAGATGGAAAATAAAAGAGATTAGAATTTTAGACTTAAGCGGGAAAGAAATATTCTCAATTCCTCGCTCTATTACTTCAGAGTTCCATAAAAAACGGAAAGATGCTGAAAAAGACTTCTGTTTAAAAGCATTAAAGTATATTCAAAATCCCACGCCTAATTTTAAAGAATAATACATTAGTTCTAATAAAATAGAATCTCAAGATTTAAAATTTTCCTAACTTTGCTTATCCTATTACAAATATATTAAATTAAATGCCTAAAAACATTTTAATTTCTTAAAATTTAAATATTTAAAATAAATTATTGGTAATTTTAATGTCAGATACCCCTATTATTAAAACACCCGAAATGGAAGACTTCGAAGAAGAAACGGGTAACCTCGCTATTTGGAATGGGAAAGTTAGCAAAAATTTTAAGGTTTGGCAAGAAAAGAAAAAGAAAGAAGAAATTAAGAAGGAGAAATCCGAGATCTTATCATTTTCACGAGAGGAAAGAAAGCGTGTAAAGATAGATGATAAGAATCAAAAAGTTGTTGAGAAGGACTATGAACATTTAATTGTGGTCGAAAATCTTCATAAAACTTATCTTCTCGGAACAACAGCCGTGGCAGCGCTACGTGGTGTTGATTTAACTATAGATAAAGGAGATTTCGTGGATATTATGGGTCCTAGTGGAAGTGGTAAAACTACACTTCTCAATTTAATAGGGGGACTTGATACTCCTACACGGGGTAAGATTTTTCTTGAAGGAAAAAATATCTCCATGCTTTCTGACAATGATTTAGCAGAAATTAGGCGAGAAAATATAGGATTTGTTTTTCAATTTTATAATCTTTTACCACAAATGACTGCTTTAGAAAACGTTTTAGTTCCTTTACATTTCTCTGGAAAGTTAAGCAGAAGAGGCAAGAGAAAGCGTGGTTTAGATTTGTTAAGATTGGTAGAATTAGAGGATAGAGCACATCATACACCTTCAGAGCTAAGTGGGGGAGAACAACAAAGAGTTGCTATCGCACGAGCATTTGCAAATGACCCTGCGTTATGCGTATTGGATGAACCAACAGGAGATCTTGACAGTAAGACGGGTGTAATGATATTGAATCTATTAAGAGATTTAAATCGTAGGGGAGCAACATTTATAGCAGTGAGCCATGATGCCACTGTTTCTGAATTTGCAAATCGCGTATTTCACATGAGAGATGGAAAATTAACCAAGGAAGGTAAGATTGGAGGCTTAAAAGAAACTCAACAGATGGTACTTAATAGGAAATTAGAAGCAGAAATGAATAAAGAAAAATGTAAAAGTATGATATTTAGATTTCTTTTTTCAAACCAAGGAAAAACTTCAATAAATGTAAGCGATATTAAGAACAGTATCCCTAATGCTATTCTGCTAAACTTACCCGAACATTTTAATGATATTTTACAAGAATTAGTAAAAGAAAATAACTTAAATGGTAAACTTGATGGAAATGTTTTAAATCTTTATTAATAGGATAATAATCTATGCTGAATTTAAAATTAATTTTCAAATATGCTTTCAAGGATCTAGGACGCCAAAAAATAAGATCAATACTTGGGATTATGGGTGTTCTTTTTTCAATTACGCTCTTAGCAATAGTTCTATTTTTATCAGATAGCATCTCAGTGACCTTCGCTCAATATTTATCAATTGATGCGGGTAATCAAGATATGTTAATAACCGTACGACATTACAATGGAGAACCAAGTAATCGTTCGAATTATTTTGAGTTTAATCCCTTAGTTAATAAAATTGATCAAAATTTTCCTGAAATTGAGGGGTTTATTCCTAGAATGGAATTATATGGTAACGTTTATGTTTCTCAGGGATTTGAAACCCAAGAATTGACAAGTGAAAGGGTGACTGCGTTTATTTCTGGAATTAATTTTAGTTTGGAAAGATCATTAGGTTTCGGTGCATTTGTTGAACCAGATAGTAATAAGCTTCTAGAGCTAAATGAATTATCTAATAACCAATGTGCTATTTTCTACAAATTTAATGAAGATATTAAATATGCAGAAAATGACACGATTGAAATAGCAATGAGATTACAATATGGAAATATAACTCTTTATAATACACAGAATTTCACGGTTGCTAAAATTTTTGACTTCCAGCAGAAATGGCCTATTAGATATGCAGATAGACCATTAATCGTTGTTAATATTAACACGATTTATGATTTATTTGGACAAACGATTTTTAATGGAAAATGCAATAATTTAATCTTAACAATTAAAAATGCGGGAAATTTTTATGATGTAAGAGATCTTAAGGGAACTGAAAACAAGATAAAAGATCTCGCCGGAAAAATTCAGATCGATATAGGAATTAATGAGTATTTCATAGATTTGCCAAAATTAGAAGTTTTAGGATTTTCACAATGGTTAAGCGTTGGTATAACTATCATATTCGTTTTTGTATCAATGATTGCGATGCTAATATCTGGAGTGCTCATTAATGGTATTTTAAAAACTTCTGTGGAAGAAAGAATACGCGAATTTGGAATTTTCCGAACTCTTGGTGCTACTAAAAACCATAACCTTATGATAGTTTTAGTTCAAGGATTCCTATTGTGCAATTTTGGGACAATTTTTGGGATTATATTAGCCCAATTAACAACACAATTTATAATTTTACCTTTTGCGGAAGTAATTCTAACAGGAACAATTCCAGGTTTAGCGGGGAATATAACCTACTCAATTACGTTAACTTCAATTCTCCTTTCATATTTAATAGGGATAGGTGTGGGTTTAATCGTAAGCATTTCTCCCGCGATTAAAGTAATGAAACTTCAATTAATAGAATCAATTCATCCTTACAGACATGAAGACACACTATATCATCTTCAAAAAAGGGCTTCAGTTAATTATAAACTCATCCTTGTCGGATTAATTTTAGCGTTAAACGGTCTCTTTATAATAATTGTGTTACCTCGTATTATGATTTCAAACGATCTTGCATTAATGGCAGGAATTCTCATTGCATTACTGATCTTATTTCTAATTGGAACTACACTTGCCGGATTAGGATTGATGCCCGTTATACTTCATTTTTTTATTCAAGTATTTAGGTTAATCTCCAGAAAATTATCTCCGATTTATAAAATATTCGTGTTTCGTTATGCACGAAGGAATTCAAGCACAATATTAATCTTTGCATTTACATTTTCTTTTGTCATTTTCGTTTCTGGAGCATTTACATTCCTTTCTGATCAAGGAAAAATAGAAACAACCTTGAATTTAGGTTCTGATTTGGTTATTGAAACGACTGGATGGTATGACCGAGAACAAATAGAAGCTGGAGAGGGTTTCGGTCTCTCTAGCGAACCTATTAAGTTACAAGCTGATGACTTTTCTGTTAATCCGAATAGAATTCTAACAAGTGAATTTGAAATGAACTTATTACAAATTGAGGGAATAGAGAAAATATCAACTATAATTGCCAGTCCTTTTCATTTAACTCAAATATACTCTGATGAGGGAAACGAATTTTCTGCAGAAATTGGGGATTACGCAGGATTAACTACAATAGAAGTTTCTCTAATTGCTGTCGATGAAGAGTATCCATCAACCATAGATACGAATTATATTGAATTTACAGGGGGGAATCTTATTGATTCATTTAACAATCTCTTTACTCAAGAGACTCCTTACACGTGCATAATATCAGAGGCTATATCTGTTAATTTAAATCTTTACTTAGGAAATTTAATCAGAATTGTAGTTTATAGGGGAGATGAATCTGAAATTTATCCTTTTAGGATTGTTGGAATCGCCGCAGCAATGCCTGGTTTTTCTTCTGAATTTAGTAGATCAAGTGGTTCTGCTCTCAGAGGAGGTGTAATGATTGCCCATCAAACATACATGACTTTAATGGATATTCCACCTATTCCCTACTTGGATAAAATCTTTATAAAACTTACTGAAATTGGACTGAATGCCCCTCAAACAATTGAAACTTTTATTTGGGATAATTATAAAAGTGCATTTGATTTTGAATTGCAAAATCTCCAAAATTCAATAAATCAAGAACAATCATATTTTTCGATATTAGATATATTTTTTAGCATAACTCTTGATGCTACTATTGTAATTTGTTTATTTGGTTTAATATCTTCATCCTACTCGTCAATTATTGAGAGAAAAAAGGATATTGGTATTATTAGAACTTTAGGTTTAAAAGGTAGACAGATAAATCGCCTTTTTACTATAGAAGCTCTCATCATTATGTACAGTAGTGGATCCGTAGGGGTACTTATTGGGTATTTAACAGGATTGTTATTAGCTTCATCTTTAAATCAAATGGGTGATTTACCCACCCCTACAAATTTTCCATTTTCAGATGCTATAGCGGTATTTTCAATATCAACCATATTTATATTAATAGGCATGGTATTCTTGTTGAGAAAAATCCGCAAGAAAAAAATTATTGAAATTTATAGAGAAACAATGTGAGAGGAGTGAAATTCTAATGAAATCATGGAAAATAGGATTATTTTTTTTCATTTATATTTGTTTAAACATCCCTCTTAGTATTAATTTTTATAATCCAATCACAAATAAATCGCAGGATGTAGTAAAGGAAGATATAGAAGAGTTGAAATCATCTGATATTGCAGGAACAGATTTATATTCTGAAAATATTGATGTCTATGTAGCAGGGAATAAGTCTATTATAAAACAATCTCTTTTTACTAATGATACAAGCATATTATCTCAATTTGATACAAGAGATCCCGCTTTCTATAAGTGTAATGTGCTCATTAGTGCATCAAATGGCATTATACCCGCTATTTTTCCTAGAGTGCTAACTGAAGAAGGATTTAGTGAACAATATGCAATGAGTTTTAATGGATTTTCAGGATTTTTGTATTATGATCAAAATTTAAGTAAAAATGATGCAGATATTAGAGCTGAAAGAGCTCTTGAAATCATCAGAAGAAAATTTCAAATGGATCTCATTCTTGTGAATGTAACCGAACCAAATTATTATCCTTTTATAGGGCACGTTCCCGATTGGAAAGTGTATATTAATGAAATCATGTTAAATCTTCCAAAAGATGGATATTGGAATGCTTTTGATGTTGATCGGATAACATCAAACGAATATAATCAGAATCATCACCTTTCATCAACTTATTTTTTAATAAATTCTCTTGATATTCTTGATAGAGATATTTATAATCTGACAAGCCAAATTAATTTCAATTTAGAATCATTAGATCTAAGTTATTTAGAAAATCTTGAAATAGAAAATATATTCGATATGTTTTCAGGTTTGAACGAAACCCTAGGGATTGATACGAACCAAACTGGCTTTGCAGGTTTTTCCGATTTATTTAGTAGTCTTTCTTTTTCAAATGATTCTCACTATACAAGCCTAATGATCCAATATGAAGGATGTGATAATGCAGTTCAGAAAATAGGAAAGGATGAATATTCTTTTAATCTATGGGACGCTATGGGATATGAAGGTGATGAGTTAAAACCTAGTAAGAAAATTTTTATCGCGTTAATCGGAGCTTTTATGAGTAATATTGACGTGTCAATTTTAGGTTCTGATATCATCGATACTACTCCAAATTATTTTGAATTGTCTGATTTTTTATTAGAACAACTTGGTTTGTTATCATATTATGCTGATGTAAACATTGATTTCCAAGCACTCCAAGATTATTCATTTGATTTATTATGGGTAGATTCTGGAGGAATAAAAAAAAGTTATGTTTTACCAATAAATTTAAACAATTCCTTGGATTATATTAATTTTCTTCCTCAGCTAGGTTTCCAAGGTATTTCCGGAATTATGACAGGATTATTTAATCCTCTTTCTGACCTTATTATAGATTATAAAATTTCAAATTCTGAACCAAATTTGATGGTAACTAAAGATTTAGTTAACCAAAATGCTTCATATGGGATATATAATAATTATGATTTTAATATAACTATAGAGAATGTAGGTAATGAGACAGCTTGGGGTGTTCCAACTTTATTTCCTCTTGAACTCGAACAAGTTTTTACATTAATCGGGGGTCCATTAGGTGGAGAGCTTATGGATTCGATATGGGAAGTCGTAAGAGTAGAATATCCTGGTCAATATGATTCTTTAGAAGATTTTTTCAATTTTGATAAGAAACCTAGAATTTTCTTTCTTGATAGTTTAGGATCGGGACTAGTCGACACATATTTCCCGAATTTAAACAATTTATCAAATTATTATCCGTACAATGATAAAATGGATAATGTTATTGACATCATAAGTATTGGTTATCCTCAATTAATTAATGCTTTGTCAATATTGGGTGTCACTACCGCAGAGCTAAAAGATATATTTAATAATAAAGATAGTATTTGGAATGATGAAAATTGGATATTAGAGCCAGGGAAAAAGCTATCCTACACATATTCTAACTTTTCAATTAAAGCTTTTGATACATTTACTCCATTTTATAATTATAGTTTCATTATTGATGATTCATTTCCACACCTTCCCGCAGTTATTTCTGGTTCTTCATTAGATAATACAGATCCTAATATGGCTCTAAATCTTGATAATGAGAGTTGGAATATTACTTCGCAAGAGAAATATATCAATTACCATAAAATTGAAGTTCAATTTCTTTTCCAAAATACCTCTTACATTAATTATTATAATAAAACGTTAGACAGAGTTTCAATCCTTATCAATTTAACAGATCCACAAAATTCCTTGACATTAGAAATCTTTAATTTCTCAAGCGGACAATTTGAAGATATATCTCCTTATTTTGAATCCCAACAAAATAGTACAACCCGTTATTCATTTATTAAAAATAAAAATTCATTGGATTGGCTTTTTGATCCGCCATCTCGAAAAAATCATACGATAGTATTTAGGTTGATCGGTTCAGAATCAAGCTCTTTCAATATTAGCTTAAATTATATAGGGGTAGAATTATCTTATCGAGACATAAATCATTACGACGTATCAAGAACAAGAGTTATATACAGTACAAGTAGCGGAAAAGTACAATATGTAAGACATTCTAATTCAATTTCACTAAGTACTTACGATATGGCATCGATCATAATCTTTGCTGAATTATCAAAATATAATAGTAAAGTAGGTGAGATAGTTACTTATACATTAAATTTTAAAAACATAGGCTCTCAAATTGCCTACGATCTTAGTATTTCCATGCTTATTCCAGGAATAATGAATGATTATATTAATTTCACTTTATATGAGAATCACTTGTACTTCTATTTAGATGAATTAGCTCCCTTGGAGCAACAAAAAATTCAAATGAAATTTTATACTCCAAATACCGGTACAATAAATTCTTTACAACTCGTTTATAACAATACGGAGAAAATAAAGAATTTAGATTCTTACGCAATAACAACACGTGCAAATGAGGTATTTTTTACTGCAAGAATTGACTTTGAAAAAACCAAACCTTTCCTAAATACAATTCAACTTCTCTATAATCCTAAAATTGAAAATCCAATGATTGATGAATTTTTCAATGTCTCAATAAACATTCAAAATAATAGCCCTAGTCGAACAAATATCTCCAATTTAGCAATATATCTTCAAGATAATTATGACGATTTAAGAATCATTCAAAATGAATTGTTTAATATTCCAAACATACAATACAGTCAAAATTTTTCTTATGATATAACATTAAAAAAATTAGATTGGAAGGGTTATTATTATCCTCCAATAAATTACTTGAATGCCCATAATAGTCGTTTAATACAAATTTCTCAATCGACAGCTGCGATATTAGGAAATATCAACTTGACCATCATAAAAGAAATTGATAAAAACCAAGTGGAGATAGGAGACATAATAAAAGTTACTATAACTGTTGTAAACACTGGAAATATTTGTGTAAAAAGTTTAAGATTAAATGATGAAATAAGTTTTACAAGAATAGAATTTGCTTTAGTTGAAGGAAAATTGATGAATGTAATCGATTTTATCAATCCAGGTGAAAATAAAACATTTACATATAAAATAAGAGCTATGAGTCAAAATCTTGTAACATTAAACCCTTCAAGTATACAATTATATTATCTTTATCAATTAAAAATATCATCCAATGTTGTGGATGTCAAAATAATCATTCCCGTTCAAACTCAAAATTTATTTATTATAGCTCCGACAGCGTTAGCACTGTTAATTGTCGCAATTTATCTCTATGAAACTAAAAAATATAACTTTAAAAAATATGAAATACATCGAAATGAAAATATTTTATTTAGTGTCAAAGGAGTTGAGGCGATTCTCAGAGTAGAAAAAACACTCAATGAATATTTGCTTGAAATTTCCCATAAGGGGAGTAAAGGAATTAAAGATGATTTATCACCCATACCAAGAGGAGAACAAGATCAATGAACGTGAAATATAAAACGAGTTTCTTCATTTTTATTTTTATATTTTCAATTGCAGGAATACAATTTCTAAATCTAAATCAAATCCATAATCAGCTTCCTTCCGAAAATGAAAAAAGGATCCTTCATCCTTCAAACTCTAACATGCCAGATCTCATTATATTTTTCAATCAATCGACTTTTAATTCATCTGTTAAAACTACATTTACAGATTATGGAGGTCAATTAAAAGAAAATGAAGAATGGAACGGCATTTTTAATGGAATTTCTGGATTCGCAGGAGCATTACCTTCTGAAAACATTTCTAATTTTGCTTCGGAATTTAGTAATATTAATATTGAACGAGATGAGATAGTCGAATCTCAATTAAATTATGCAACATATCAATCGGGGGCAGTTAATTCGACTTGGGCAGTAAATGGATTTAATGGGGATACTGGTTCTTCGATTGTGGTTTTGGATAGTGGAATTGATTCAAATCAACAGTTCTTACAAGGTAAAATTTCAGGTTGGGAGAATTTTGTTGATACAACCCCCATTTCTGATGAAAACGGACACGGTACCTTTATCTCTTCAATAATAGCAGGTACTGGGATAGAACGATATAATAGTCTAAATCCATCATTAATAGTAATTGCAGCGAATTATTCTCATTTAGATCTATTTGATGAATACATTCCCTCTGCTAATTATACTTTCAAGATCGTGTCATTTAATGCAACAAAAATGAGTTCAAATATAAATATAACCTCAAATTGGCATTTAGAGCAATCTGGAATAGATAATGTATGGTTTGAGTTATACTTTGATTCAGTATTAGTGAATTCATCCCATAATTTAATACAAAATACAAATTATCAGTTTTCTCAGCAAATTTCGCAATTTGGAACGGGAATCTATGATTTGTACATGAAATATCACAAACAACTGAATAAAATTCCTAAATTCAATTATAATGTAAATATCTCGACTTATCCAGAAAACTATATTCCCAATTTCAATCATTTTACGGGAGTAGCAAATGCTTCCAATATTCTTTCTTATAAAATTTTGAATAATTCTGGGAATGGATATACTTCTGATTTGATCTCGGCATTAGGAAGAGTATTGCAAAGTAAAGATGCTAATAAGATAGTTTCTGCCTGTTTAAGCATTGGAACTTTAGGTAATGATGTAAAAGCAGTAACAAAAGCAATTAATGAAGTCGCCGATAATGGTATCGTCGTTGTTATTGCAGCTGGAAATTCTGGTGTCGAAGGATCAAATCCACTTAATAAATTAGCATTAAGTGAGAATGCGATTGTTGTGGGTGCAACTAATGATAAAGATCAAGTAGCTTCTTATAGTAGTATGGGAGAATCAATTAATGATAATATAGTTAAACCAGATATTCTCGCACCAGGAGGAAGTAATTGTCCAGGACACCGTAATATTTTAGGTGCCAAAGCAAATTCTAATGATGTTACTGGTTCTCAAGGAACATCCATTTCAGCTGCAATTATCTCTGCTGCGATTAATATATTAATTGATGCGAGATGGAATGATTGGAATGCTTGGAATTTGCATAATACTTCCCTACTAGCGAAATCATTAAAAGCAATACTTTTAATGACTGCCTCAGAGACAAATCTTGAAAGGGAAGACGATCCTTCTACCGAAATTGATGAAAGAAATTATTCACCAGGCTCTTATATCGGAACTCCTGCAACTATTAAAGATGTTCATGAAGGTTATGGCCGTGTTAATATTCAAGCAGCTACTGATGCTCTAATAAATTATGTAACAGTTAATTCTTCAGTTCAAAGTTCAGTAGTAAGTTCAGAAATAAATCCTTTAGCTCAACATGTTTTTGCTCGTAGAATAAAACTCAACGCTGATCAACAATATAGCTTTGAGTTGAAAAATGTTGATAAGAATTCAAATTTAGATTTGTTCCTATTTGCTAATTCTTCGAAAAAAAATGGAGAACCATTATTATTAGAAACCACAAGAAAGTGGTATGGTGATTTTAACTCTTTCTATTTTACACCTAAATTAAATCAAACAGAATGCGTGATAATTGTAAAAGCAATCAGTGGTGAGAGTAGTTTTACTTTAAATATTTCAACTGTTGATAATGAATTTGCTCCAGAATTGCATATTCCATCAATAAACTACGTTGGTGGTCAAAAGAATGCAACAATACTTTCCAGGCAAGAATATTTGGGATACAATCCAAATAAGAATTATTCAATAGATAGTTATCGCTTTTATATTGACTACTTTGATATAGATGTTTCAAATGTACCTCCACAAGAAATATACGTATCAATATTGGAAACATCAACGAATTATTCAATGTCTCAACTCTTTGACTTTGATACTAATTTCACGGATGGAGCACGTTTCATAAGCGATTATATGGAATTTCCTTCATCAGGTATTTATCACTACTTTTTCGTGGCTAGTGATGGCTTTTTTAAGGCAAGATTTCCTGAATTAGGCTTTTTAAATATTTCATTGGAATTTCCCGAAGATAGTGTAAAATTCCCTTATTCTCATTATTTCAATAATGGTTGGAATAATTGGACTACTATTGGAACTGGATGGGATCTCTTATATCAATCAAATCAAATTGATGACCGATCGTTATTATATAGTACTCAATGGAAAAGTGTTTATTTTGGAAGAGACCATCAGTTCCCAACGAATTATACTTATCAACCATATATTTTATCAGATCCATATCCAAATGGAACGTTAATCAGCCCATTATTTAATTTGACAAGATTAAACGAAAATCGAACCCAACCTTTTGCGAATTTTGGTTTGAGAACAAGTTTAAATGTTGGAGATTATATTTATTTACAAATTAATCTTAATTGGACCGGTTGGACAACTTTGATTACATATACCAATGAAGAAAGTGATTGGTTCATTGAAAGCATAAATCTAACAAGCTACATAGGTAATTTTGTACAATTTCAATTTATAACAAATCTTGATAATCAATTTGATCCTATTAATTATAAAGGTTTAATGCTAGATTATTTTTCATTGGTAAATAATACAAACGTGAATGCTCCTTTAATTGATTTTAATATAAGTAGAGATATTTTAAATACCGAGGGTTCTATTTACGACTATTTTTTAATTAATTGTAGATATTTCGATTTAGATGATAATTTTCCTAAATATGTCTATTTAGAAATTGGCGGTGAAAACCATTCAATGATCAATGTTTATGGCGATTGGAATCAGAGCATTCAACTTAATGAAGGAGATGGGATTATTTTTCAAAAATCTTTAATTTTAGGAAATTATGATAATCAATCATTTAGATTTCATGTTTCTGATGGCGTATTTACTTATAACTCTCCTTGGTATAATCAAAATAATGAAATCTTCACTTTCAAGTTTCCAACAGCTTTAGAATATAACATCATCAATAGTAATAAATTAATTGGCTATGAATTTTCTAATGATAATTTAAATGATTTCTATGTTGTTGGATACCCAAATCCGAAAGATTCTACAGCTTGGTTAAAAGGAGATAATACTTGGCACCCAATAGAAAGATTAGATAAAAAATATTTATATGGGGGTTTAGGCATGAGTTATGGTGGATTTGAACAAGGGTATGGTTCCAATTGGGAAATTAAATTGATATCGAAACCCATTCATCTAAGAGATGAATATACCACATTTCTCCGGTACTCCTTCGAAATTTCACTCCAAAATGAATTTTATATGGAACACGATTTGTTGGATAAATGTAGTGTTTTTATCTCCAAAAATTTTGGAGAAGATTGGATAGTGTTAAAAGAATATTTCTATAATGATGATATACTTTCGGGTAATGAAACAATAGATCTATCCCAATATTCAGATGAAATAATTATGATAATGTTTGTTTTGGAGTCGAATAATAACACAGTTGGATTAGGTTATGGTTGGTTATTGTCTAATGTTTATATTGGATACGATAAAACAACTGACTTCATATCACCAGAAGTTATCATATTATCACCAATAAATAACCAATTAATCAGTTCTACATTTACCATAGAAGCAAATATAACTGATAATGTTGAATTAGATTTAGCTAAAATATTTCTGTATATTGACGGTCAGGTTATTAATAGAAACACTTATTCATATAACATTGATAAAAACTTATTAGAATATGAGTGGGATACAACACTTTACAATGATGGACAACACCTCATTAAAATCATCGCTTATGATAAAGAAGGAAACTGGATTGAAGAATCTAGATCAATAAATATACAAAATGGATTATTAAATATCCGAACTTTTGGACCATGGTTAATTATCCTTGGAATAACTCTGATTATTGGCATAGGAATATTTATAGAAGGAAAATCATGGAATAAACGCCTTAGAAGTACCAATGCTGAAAAAGTACGCCTAAAATCAATTGATAAAGATCAAATAATAAAAAGGATTGAATTGATGGAAGCGGATGAATTATCTAGACCTTTAACTGTTCATTGCAGATATTGCAAATCATGGTATTCTATGAATAATTACACCTATATATGCCCAAATTGTGAGCATGATCAAATATATGCTGCATATAACTGTTTAAATTGTGGAAAGTGGTATTTTAAAGATGAACCTGGAGAAACATATTATTGTAAGAATAAGAATTGTGAAGGAGTAAGATTAATTAGAAGAGAAAAGCAAGAAGTTGAGGAAATATTAGCAAAAGAGGGAAAAATTTTAAAAAAATACAGAAAAAATGATCAAAAATTTAGTGTTTTAGATTCGAATTAACAAGAATATGAAAAAATGTGAATGTAAGAGATTTATGGTATAAAATTCAACTGAAGATTAATTTCCAATTTATTAAAAACTCTTGGATTGATCTTAAGCGTAATAAAGCAAAAGCATTTTTTGGTATCGGTGGAATCGCAATTTCAATCATTTTATTAACCGCAATTGGAATGGTTAACGATACCATGAGTTATAATTATATTGATTCTGTTACTAATACGACTGGAAGTGCTGATATAATGATAACTGAAATTCCGCAAACAGATATTACCTATGATCCTTATTTTGACGAATCTCTTATTCAAAATGAACTTTCTGGCATCTCTGGAGTTGACGAGCTTTTTCCAAGAATTATGGCATTAGTTAAAACATCATCAGATAATACAGATGTAAATGGTTCCCTTGAAATGTATGGTTTGAATTTCGTTCGAGAAGCAACTAATGGCAAAATGGGTGATTTAGAAATTGTGGATGACGATGGAATTAAAACAGGTGAGATCTATAATGATGAACCTAATGATGGAGAATGTGTGATTTTATGGAATGTAGCAGAAATGTTAAATGTTTCAATAGGAGACTTCATTCACCTCGAATATCAACAATACAATTTAGACTTAGAGGTCATATCCGTTTGCGAACAGAACCTTAAATTTTTCCAATTTGAAACAAGTTTGATTCTAGTTAATTTGGACCAAGCACAAGAATTCCTAAAACGATCAAATCAAATCAATTTTATAGTTGGGACAATAGAAAATCCACAATTTATATATGATGTAAGCAATTTAGAGGAAACTACTGCTCGCCTGCGAGAAATAGGAACCCGAATTCAAGAAAGGTTAGACATTAATACGTATTCAGTTACAATGCCAAAATTAGAGGAATTGACTAGTGGTGAATTTAGATTAGTAATGATGACAATTATATTTTGGTTTATTACAATTCTTTCTATCTTGATAACGGGAATTTTAATTAATTCAATTTTATCTACTTCCATTGAAGAAAGAATGAGAGAATTTGGAATAATGCGGGTTGTCGGAGGAAAAAAAGGCATACCAATAAAAATGGTCCTTTTTGAGGGTTTTCTTTTAGGTGTTATTGGATCAATAATAGGTGTTATAATAGGAATCATTTTCACACCATCTATTGTAAGTGTACTTTTCAGCATGACTAATTTCCCTTTTTCAATGGAAGAATTTGTGATAAATCCAGATACAATTATTTTAGAACTATCAATTGGATCAATTACCTCCCTTTCTATTGCATTAATACCTGCTTTAAAAACCGCTAGGCAAGATTTAATAAAATCTATTACTCCATTTCATACAAAAGAAGAAGGTTGGGAGGTGAAAAAAGAAGGGAGCATAAATGTGAGGAGTTTTTTAACGGGAATATCCATTTCAACTTTAGGAATGATTGTATTTGTCTTATTGCCTAGAATAATGGTAACTGGGGGTATGATGATGATTGCTGGACTATTTATTGGGATGTTAGCAGCAGTTTTGCTTGGACTTGTATTTGCTTCAGTAGGAATAATACCAATTATTCAAAGGGTGTTCTTAACAATTATTTCTCCATTCATTAGAAAATATAGGAATATTGTCAAGATTTCGTTAAAGAGATATACAAGAAGAAACACCAGCACCATTGTGATGTTTTCAATATCCTTTAGCTTTATTTTTTTTATAACCAGTGTCACCCAAATGCAATCAGAAACAATGTCTACAAGTTTGAAGATCCAATATGGCTCAGATTTAGTGTTAGCAAATCAAGGTTATGATCCAGATAGTGCTTTAACTCTTGAAATGGCTGAAGAGTTGAAATTTTTCCCTGGTATTAAATCAATTGCAATCTCTCTTTTTAATACGTATGATTTAACTTCGGTAATTTCGACTATTTTTTCTGAAGGGGGTTTTGGATTTGGAGATGATACCACTCAACAGGCATTTACCAATATATTTGAATTCTATGCTAGACAAGCAGAAACTAAATTTCAAGTCACTGCTGCCGATATCAGCAATTTTGATGAAATTGAAGCAGGATTTATCGGAATTGATGAAGATTTTACCAAAATTGTTGATAGACAACTCATAATTTGGAGTAGTCCCAATAGTGGTTTTAATTATTCATTTAGCCAAATTTTTCATCATAATAATACGTGTATCATCGCAAAATCAATGGCATCAGTTTTAGGAATTGAAGACGTTGGTGAATATGTTAGACTCAACTTCTACAACCCTCAAATACCAAATGATCCGGGGAATATTTCACTTTTTAAAGTTGTCGGGATCTGTGGGGGAATGCCAGGTTATTGGAATTTTCGAAGCTCTGAAAGTTCTGCATATGGTGGTGGAATTCTGGTATCGTTAAATAATTACATGAATTTGATGAAGGTCGATAATCCCGGAGAACCAAATATGATCGTTGATAAAATATTTATTAATTTGATTGAAAACTCCGAAGAAAATATAAAATCTACGATGGATGACATTAGTTCAAACTATAAGGATAAAAGTTTTTCTATCGATGATGCTATATCTAAAGTAAATTTTATGGTCGGAATGATGGAGCGCCAAAGTACCTTGATGGAAATAATTTTAATGTTTGCTGTAATGATATCAATCTTTGGATTAATTAGCAACATGTTTGCAATCATGCTCGAAAGAAAATTTGAAATTGGAATATTGCGGAGTATGGGAATGAAGACGAGAAATGTCCGTAACATGTTCCTAATCGAAAGTCTTATCTTATTATTATCAGCGGGAACATTAGGGACGTTTATTGGCACGTTTTGTGGTTATTTACTTGAAAGTAATATGGCTTTAATGACAGAACTACCAGCTACATTTTACTTACCAATCGATTCAATTTTAAGAGTATTCATAATTTCAATAGCCGTGGGCATCATAGGAATGTATTTGATCCTGATACGCTTGAGCAGGCAATCAATAATGGATATTTTTCGTCAAACTTTTTGATACACTTTTAAAAAGTCAATTAATTTCATCCAAGCTTTACCCCGATGAGAAATTGCATTTTTCTGCGAAGTAGTTAATTCAGCAAATGTTTTTGTCGGGATTTCATCGGGAATGAAGATAGGATCGAATCCAAATCCTTGAATCCCTCTCTGAAGACTTGATATTTTACCCTCGACTCTGCCTTCAAAAAACAATAGTTTATGCATCGGTTTAAAATATAATGCAATTATTGTAGAAAAATGAGCTTTAGTCTCCTCAAAATTATCAATAAGTTTCAATATTCCATTATTCCCAATTGTTTTCATAACATAAGAAGAATAAACACCAGGAAAACCATTCAAGGGATAATCTACAAAAAAGCCAGCATCTTCGACAAATGCAGATCCAAAAACATCATTTTTTACGCTAGTTAGCTTAAATTCTGCTACAGATTTAATTGTTTCAGCCTGAATTTCGATGGTTTTTAAATCTTTTTGAATGAGGTTATAGTTTAATGTTTCTTTTTTGAATAATTGTTGAATTTCATTAAATTTATTAGAATTTCCCGTGATAAAGTATAAATCTTCTTTTTTTCCTTTCATATTGATAATAATCCTCTAAGATTTATTTAGCTATATAAACAATGTTTGAATCATGTATTATATAGAAAAAAAAATGCGCTAATTGGTTAGAAAATAAACAAAATTCCAAAATTTTATTTTCGAAAAATCATTTAGAATTATAATTAGAATCTTAAAATTTTTAATTGTGCTGTGATAAAATGGCTCGGATGCATTCAAGAAAAAAAGGAAAATCAGGAAGTACAAGACCTGCAAGATTAGAGAAACCAGTTTGGGTTGAACTATCTGCCGAAGAAGTAGAGGCTGAAGTAGTCAAGCTAGCGAAAAGGGGATTCTCCAAATCAATGATTGGAGTTAAATTGAGAGATTCCCATGGTGTACCACTTGTAAAAGTAGTAACTGGTAAGTCAATTAGTCAGATACTCGAAAATAATGATATCTTATATCCTTTACCCGAAGATCTTTCTGATTTAGTTAAAAAAGCACTCAATTTACGTAAACATCTCGAAAGTAATCATAAAGATCTTGAATCAAAAAAAGGTTTACAAAGAACTGAAGCAAAAATTTATCGATTAATTCGATATTATAAGAAGAAGAAAGTATTAGAGAAAGAATTCAAGTATGTTCCTGAAAAAATAAGAACATTAATGGCGAGGTAATAAAAATGAGCCAGAAAGCTAGAAAGAAAAGAGTGAGAGTTAAGAAAGTATCTTTCAAGGATAAGAGCTGGTTTGCTCTAAAAGCCCCAAAAAGCTTCAATTTCAAAGAGATTGGAGAAATCATGGGATTTGAAAATAATGTTATTGGCAGGACAATTGAAATTTTACTCTATGATATAACTAATAGTTTTTCAGATATCAATCTAAAGATTAAATTTAAAGTAATCGATGTAAATGCTGAAACAAATAATTGTAATACAATGTTTATAGGACATGTATTTACAAATGATTTTGTAAGATCTTTAATTGAAAGAGGAAGCTCAAAGATCCAGATTATTTTAAACATTCCAACAAAGGATGGATATGTTTACCGTCTTACTACAATCTGTACAACAATAAAGAGAGCAAGAAGTAGTCAACAAATTCTAATAAGAAAGATAATAAGAGAAATTCTCAATGAATTTGGCAAATCTGTAGATCATGAAAAATTTATTAGTGGAATGGTTTATGGAGAATTTAGCAAGCAAATACAAAGAGTAGCTAAAACCGTTTATCCTTTATCAAATTCTTCAATCATTAAAAGCAAGTTAGTATCCATTCCTGAAGGAGGAGTTGATCATGTTTATATTTCAAAAGATGAAGATTTTGAAATCGTCGAAGTGGATGTCAAACGATCTCGTAAAAGTGAAATAAAAAGAAGTGAAAGGATTAATGTCAGAAAACTAGCGCAAACTAAACCTACTCCTCAAAAGAAAGAAATTTCTGACCTTAATGTTCCTGACATTTCTGAGGAAGAAGAAGAAGAAGAAGAAGAAAATACGGAGTAACAATATTATTATATATCTCTCCTATTTTATTGATCTTCTTTTCATTATATTCATAAATGTCTGGTTTGAATTTCGATTCCTATTTTAAAAAGGATTAGCTTTTTTTATTAAATTTCCATTTGAATCTTGATAGTAAAGGCTATCTCGAGGTACATCTTCATTAATTAATGTATGCGCTCCAATTATAGAATTTTCACCTATTTTTTTGCCGCACGTTATGCTTACGTTTATACCTGTCTGAGAATTGGCACCAATTACTACCCCCAATTTCCTCCTTTTAGAATCAATCAATTTTCCATTAATACTCATTTTAATACTTTTATTATCAAATCTCAGATTAGAAACTTTGGTACCAGCTCCAAGATTTACATTTTCACATATAATTGAATCTCCAATATAATTAAAATGAGGAATTTTTGTTTTGGACAGAATCAAAGAATTTTTTATTTCAGACATTCCAATATGACAATTATCACTTATGAAACTATAAGGGCGAATAAAAGCATTAGGTCCAACTAATGTATTCTTTCCTATATAACAAGGACCTATTATTGTTGATCCTGCTTTTATTATTGAGTCCTTACCGATTTGGATTGTTCCAGAGAGGGATACATTATTTTCAACAATACCTTCAATTGAGGGTTTTAATTGATCAAGCAAATACTTATTTGCATCCAATAACTGCCAAGGTAATCCTATATCGCTCCAAAAAAGATTGTGAATGATGTATCCTTTAATTTTACCATTTAAATCATTAATTAAAATTTGCATTGAATCTGTAAATTCCAATTCACCTCGAATTGATTTTTTTGTCTTTTCAATTGCTGTAAAAATATTTGATTTAAAGACATAGATTCCAGCATTAGCCAAATATCCTAAGTTCATAGTTGGATTTGGTTTTTCTATGATATTTTTGACATTCAAATGAGAATCTAACGTGATAATTCCAAAATCTTGTGGATTTTCAACCGTGATTAGACTAATTATTCCATCAAGATCATGCTTATGGAAAAACCCAATTGCATTTTTGAATACTTTTTCCTCAACCAGCAAATCTCCATACATTAAAAGAAAATTATCATTTTTTACAAAATTTTTTGCATAATTAGTTGCATGAGCTGTACCAAGGTGTTCAGTTTGAGTAATATATGATATTTTTATGCCAATTTTGTCAATTCCATCTTTGAAATAATCTTTAATGGCTTCCTCTTTGTAACCTGTGATAATTAGAACGTCATCAATACCAGCATTTTTTAAACCTAAGATTGTATGTTCCAATAAAGGTTTACCCGCAATTAGGATCATTGGTTTTGGTTTGGTCGCTGTTATGGGGCGTAATCTTTTTCCTTTACCGGCTGCTAGGATTACAGCTTTCATAAATAAGGAAAAAAAGCATATTATTATAAATT